>Ga0137425_1000198_pt1 | contig 19606 bp, 8 predicted proteins | sample EasRivERMZT640_2_FD_102318 | JGI IMG/M metagenome (GOLD analysis project Ga0137425, IMG submission 102318) | Soil microbial communities from meander-bound floodplain in the East River, Colorado, USA - East River MetaG ERMZT640_2 | ecosystem: Environmental > Terrestrial > Soil > Floodplain ...
ACCTGCCAACGCTCTTAGCTCCCCTTCCACACGCTTGCGACTGGTGATGTCACGCACGATCGCCAGGAGCCTCTCTGCGCCGCCAATGGTGGCTCGCTTGATATTTACCTCGACCCAGAACAGACGGCCAGCCTTGTCTTTCGCCAACCACTCGAAAAGTTGTGGCTCACCATCCAAGGTTTTCTTCAGCCACTGCAAAGCGTCCTGTTGCGTGAAAGGAGGCGTGCCCGCGCTCAACGCATCCACATCAAGTTGCCGGGCCTCCGCAATCGTGTAGCCGTACATCTCGGTCATCTTATGATTGACGTCCAATATTGCGCCCGTCTGAAGGTCGTGGATGAAGATAGCGTCGTTGGCCGCATCAAAGATGGCGCGGTAGCTGGCTGCAGTTTGAATACCCTGCGCACTTGCCGCCGCTTGCTTGTCTATTGTGGGAGAACCTTTGCGAATCCGCTCTCGTTTTTGCATTCGTCTAATCCGGAACGGGGTCCAGGGGTTCGGTACAGGGTCCTGTCTGCCCTCCTGCTCAAACCGATCTCCTGAAGTGGTTCACCGATTCTTATAAGTCGAATCACTTCAAGGAAAGATCTCCCCTTTTATAAGGAGAGGCTGTCTCTTATCTCATCGATTTAGCGCATTTGCTGAAGACGGCTTATGCCGCTGAGTTCCCTGATCCATTCCCTTCCATCACCCCGTGGGTGGCCACGGCGAGTACCATAGGCAGTCGTCCGATTTCCCGATTCGGCAAAGATGCCGCCTGCGGGCGAACGACCACAGCTATGGCAAGATTTGTGCCGATTCCTCCGCCCCTTTCGATCAGTGCCCTCCTCAACTGTCCAGCACCTGCATAATCTTTGATTTCAAAGGCGATCTTCGCCGCTGAGTACCTCTTAGGCCGAATCTGAGACGTCGGCTCCTAGCGTGAATCCTGGTTAAGAATTGCAGTGAGCCGTAGAATATTCGCCTTTCCCCTGCTACTTTTTTCGTCATCTGAACCAAGTTCTTGCGCGTGCTATCTCTTCCTACTCACCGTCTCCTTGGCCAGTGTTGGTTACCATCGCCCCATGTAGCTCGTCCCTTTTGTCGACCGTGCAGATCCGGCAGACTCAGTCGGCTGTCGCATTCCCTCATCAGGATCGCCGGAGTAGCCGCAGCCTGAGCGAATCGCTCGCCCTCTCGGTTCACGTGATTCTCCAATGATGCTGCACTGGCCCACCGATTTTTATGGGTCGGTGTAGTGGTCCACCGACGCCGTGCTGCTTGACCACTTCTCTCGACGGGTAATGGGCTTCGCTGTCTACGGCACGCCGCCTTCTTCGACCTCGGTACGGAGATTCCTCGCAACTGCTTTCAGAAGGGCTGGAAAGTGGTCTGCTTACCTCGTCTCCGACCAGGGCACGCAGTTTACAGAGAAGGGATTCAGACGATGGTGTCATCGCCATGGGATTCGGCATCGATTCGGTGCTTTGGGGAAATACGGGAGTCTGGCGGTGATTGAGCGCGGGATTCGAACTATCAAGAACGAATGCACTCGACGTCTGAGCGTCGTCCCTTATCGCCTCGCGGCATTCGACCAAGAGCTGGCGCTCTACTGCTCTTGGTACAACAGCCTTCGGCCACATTCGTGGCTAAGAGGCGCTACCCCAAACGAGATTTACCACCGACGCCGCCCGGCCTGCCAAGCACCCCGCTTTGAGCCCCGCAGTCGATGGCCTCGGAGATCCCCTTGTGTTTCCCCGCGGACTCTCATTCGAGGTCGGCCCGGAGTGAGGCTCGAACTGTCGGTTCATCTCTACAGCGAGCGGAGACATCTCCCGATCGTCACGCTGAAGCGCCTTGCGTAGATTCCGCCACTTGCAACCATTCGCTGGTGACCGGGCTACCCGTCCGCTTGTCTCCGAACCATCTTCTGGGAAGCGTCGCCTTCGAACTCTCCGCTGATCCGGAAATTACATCCCCGCTCGAATTCGGCGTTCCATTCCTCGATTTTGCACTCTCGGAACAGGCCAAAATGGCTCACATAGTTTCGGTAGACTAGTTCAGCCTAAATGCCCCAGGTAGTCTCGCTGGTCCACTTCCCCGTTCAGGGGAACGGCTTTCTTCTTGTGGTCGCACGGGGGCGACCAAGATGTCGGTCCCACCCTGGGGAGCCTTGATCAGCATGACCTCGTACGGAGTAAGCACTTCACAGCTCTTCACGGACCATTTTTCGAGGATGAGATCACCTTTGGCTTGGAAAACTTCGGCGCGCCCTCGAAAATCCTCTGGTTGCGCGGCGAGAAGTGTGCTCTGTGCAGCGTCGAGCCGTTCTGCACCCACAATCCGGTGTTCGCAGTCGAGGTGATCCACAGACTCGTACTTCCAAAGGGTTAAGCAGATGTCTGCGCGCAGCTCCTCGTCCGCCGCCGACCCCTCTATTTTGCAGAGACTGGGATTCATCTCGTGCCAACCGGAAATCAGAACCGTCGACGTCTGGCCGCCGTGGGCCTTCGGCGGATGGTAGAGGAGATCCTTCAACGATCCATCGAAATACATCGTCATCTCCCTCTCTGCGAGTTTATTCGCCCGACCCTCATCGCCGTAGACGGAGATCTGGATTGGAATTGGTTCGTTCCATATGACGTCATAGGACGGCCACCTCCAGTGCCCTTCCATGCCTGCCTTCACGGAACCAAAGGTGCTCTTGGTTTTCTTTTTTGGAAGCCTCATCTGGACTTCGGCCCATACGGGCAACGACGTCTCGTTCTTCAAGGTTACGAAGTAAAGCGTGGGGTAGCGCAGCTTGCCGACAAGCCCTGGGAACCGGGAGGGATCCCCCATCACCCCACCCTCTACTCCGATGAGCCCGTCCTGGATCGCGAGTGCACGCGTAGGGAGGAGAGGAGTCCCGCCCAAGGCAAGGATAACTGTCGACAAAACGACGCTGGCCGTGACAACAAATCTTCGAAAACCCGTCAGTCTCCACCGATTCATGGGTTCCTCCCCTAGACGGTTGCCCTGCCACAGGGTGATCATTCTGAGCCAATAGGCTTTATCGGCGGACTTGGCTCCTTACACCTGGCTTCATGATTCGTCTCACCATAAAGGCCGTGAAAATTCCGGCCGGAACTGTTGCCCATCCGGAGAACAAGATAGCTGAGGCCAATTGCATTGTCAGCATAAGCGTCAACAATTCAATGAACTGACTCGCCGTGCCCCCCTCCTTCGCCGACACCCATTCGATTCCACACCTCACGGTGATGGCGATCGCGACGGTCAAGATAACCGCGAAAATTCCCAGGATGGTGGTAGCAACCGAGCCTCGACGTCCAACAACGTTCGCCAGCATGAGCCAGACGATGCAGGAAGAAAGAGCCAATTGCCAGGGCGCCACGAACTGTTCCGACTCCGACCCGAGGGTCAATGCAAGACCAACAATGAGTGTTACCAGCCCGGCAACTGCAACCGCCGCTATCAAACGAATGAGCCTTCCTGGCACCCTTTTCACCTCCTGCAGGGAATTCAGCATGCCACGTCGCATCCTTGATCGTCGGCCATGCCAAAGAAAAACATCGGTCAGAGCGCCGGAATGGCCGCAAGACCTGCCACAGCGGCTCCCCAAATCGCTCCCAACTTGATAGGCCCCGAAAGGACTTCTTTGTTGTCCTCAACGCGTCAAGCGAAGTCGTCTGGGCTCAAGCGGCTCACCCGAGGAGTTCAGCGGGTCACTGGAATAGAATGTCAAGACGCGCGGCACAGATGCCGATTCTGTCCCGAACCCGCTGCTGTGCCCGTTGAAGTCGTGATACTGGAGGAGATAGAAGATGGCCTTGCCAACGGGAGGAATGAAACTGTCCGAACCTTCCACCCAAGAGGTCCCTACATGGCCATGCGTGAGCACTCGCGCGGGTCCCATCCGGATGGCGCCGTCGCTCACCACGATGCTGTCGACATCGCCGCCGACCAGGTCGTAGGTCGAGGCGCCGGAGACGGCGCTCCAGAAAATATGCACCATTCCATCTGTCCCGTTTGGCTCCACGTGCATCACGAGAGGTTCCGGGCCTGAACCCTGATCGTGTGGAACGATTATCTGACTCGATGCCGATGACGTTTTTCCAGTCTGGTCCGTGGCGCTGTAGAAGAGAGTGTAGATGCGCCCGGCACCGGCGCCTGATCTCTCGGCTCTAAGAAAAATGCTCGTGTCCGGCGTTCCCAGGTCAGCCCCGATAATATCATCCGTGGTGTTCCCATCCTCACCTCCGGGAGCATTGTCGGGCTCGCTGCTCGCGACGGAGATCAGGGTGAACACCGGATTTCCACAATCGTCGCTCACGACTGCGACAACATGAATTCCGACCATCCGGTGGTTGGGAGGCCAGAGGGTGGAGGGCTCCGTTGAGATCGAAATCTGCGGGGCCATCGTGTCGGTGCAAGGATCGCAAGCGTCCCCGAGACCGTCCCCGTCGAGGTCAGATTGGTCCGGGTTAGCATCGGCAGGGCAGTTGTCGGGTCCGCAGGTATTCCCGGGGAAGCCGGGATTACCGAGTCCGTCCCCGTCGCTGTCGGTGCACTCATCACAGGCATCTCCCATATGGTCGGAATCAGCGTCCTCCTGGCCTGGATTGGCGACGAGGAGGCAGTTGTCGCACAGATCTGGGACTCCGTCCCCGTCCCGGTCGGGCACGGTCCCATTTGGGGGTGCCTGGAACTCCCCTGGGTCGGGCAGGCCGTTATGGTTGCCATCCACCCAGAAGGGGAAAGAGGTATAGCCCGAACCCGGCAAGATGTCCAAATGGCCATTTCCCTCGCGGTCCTCCGAGTCGAACCTCCCGTTGCCCCAGGTCCCCGGGATGGTGCCGCCGGGACAAATGTGGAAATCGAAGCAGGGGATGCCCACATCTTCGGAAGGGTCGACTATCCCATTAGTGTTGAGGTCTGTCTCGGAGTCGAGACGTCCGTTGCAATTGATGTCCTCCCGCTGGCTCCCCTCGCACGCGAAGGGCGGTGTGAGGCGACCGTCTTGATCCAGGTCTTCCCCTGGATCCAGAGCCCCGTTATGGTTTAAGTCTTCGAATAGATCGTACCGGCCGTCGTCGTCCAGGTCCTCGTCAGACTCGGGGACAGGAGTGCAGTCGTCGCACGCATCTCCCACGCCATCGCCATCTCGATCCGCCTGGTCGGGATTCGGTATGGAGGGACAATTGTCCGTCGCGCATGTGTTCCCGGGAACGCCGGGATCTCCCGCGAAGTCTCCGTCGCTGTCGAGACAGTCGTCGCAGGGGTCTCCCAGTCCATCTCCGTCCCCGTCGATCTGGGCGGGATTAGGGACGTCCGGACAGTTGTCAGTACAATCCGGCGAGCCGTCGGCATCCGTGTCGCCCTCATCAACAGCGCCGTTGCAATTATCGTCGACTCCATTGCACACCTCGGCGGACGGCTGGCGGGGCATACATGATTGGGGCTCGCCGTCCAGGCAGTTGTCGACCGTCACCTGGCAGGCTCCCGCACCGCATGTCGTCTGGCCGTTGTCGGCGGGAACGTGAGTGCAGCCAATCTCGGAGTCGCAGCCGTCAAGTGTGCAGTGATTCCCATCGTCGCAGGCTGGCGCCTGGCCGCCGACACAGACTCCATCCTGGCAGGTGTCGCCGGTGGTGCAAGCGCTTCCGTCCTCGCACGGCGCTGAGTTAGGCTGGTTCACACAGTTCGATAGGTTCGCACTGCAACTGTTCAATAGCACTGATACGTTGTTCGAGTATGCGTTCGCCGAAACCAGGTCGGGTTTGGAATCGAGGTTGAAGTCACCCACCACCACCGCGAGGGGATTCCAGCCTGCGCCGTAGTTGAAGACGGTCTGGAAGGTGCCATCGCCATTCCCGAGCAGCACTGAGATGTTGTTGGCGTTTCCGTTCGCCACGGCCAGGTCGGGCTTCGAGTCGGCGTTGAAATCGCCCACCGCTACTGAGCCAGGGCGCGAGCCGGCGCCGAAATTGACGGCGGTCTGGAAGGTGCCATCGCCGTTCCCAATCAGTACCGAGACGCTGTCGCCGCTGAAATTGGCCACGGCCAGGTCGGGCTTGGAGTCGGCGTTGAAATCGCCCGCCGCCACCGACCGGGGGACGTAGCCGGCGCCGAAATTGACGGCGGTCTGGAAGGTGCCGTCACCGTTCCCGAGCAGCACCGATACGTTGTCTGAACTTCCGTTCGCCACGGCCAGGTCCGGGCTGGAATCGGCATTGAAGTTGCCTACAGCCACCGACGCAGGAAACGCGCCGGCACCGTAACTGGAGGCGGCCTGGAAGGTGCCATCCCCGTTCCCGAGCAGCACCGAAATGCTGCTGCTGTTTCCGTTTGCCACGGCCAGGTCGGGCTTCAGGTCGGCGTTAAAGTCTCCCACAGCCACCGAGTCAGGATAGGCGCCGGCGCCATAATTGGCTGCAGGTTGGAGGGTTCCGTCACCATTCCCGAGCAGCACCGATACGTTGGAAGAGAAATAATTCGCTACTGCCAGGTCGGACTTGAAATCGGCATTGAAGTCGCCCACAGCCACCGAGTAAGGATACGAGCCGGCACCGTAGTTGACGGCGGCCTGAAACGTGCCACTGCCGTTCCCGAGTAGCACTGAAATGTTGTCGCCGTTCCCGTTCGCCACTACCAGGTCGAGCTTGGAGTCGGCGTTGAAGTCGCCCACAGCCACCGAGTCAGGAGAGGCTCCGGCGATGTAGCTTTCGGCGGACTGAAACGTGCCGTCGCCGTTCCCAAGCAGCAACGCGACATTGCCGGGATTCCCGTTCGGCACGGCTAGGTCAGGCTTGGAGTCGGTGTTGAAGTTACCCACCGTCACCCCAACAGGAAATATACCGCCGACACCATTACTGACGGCGGTCTGAAAGGTGCCATTACCGTTCCCGAGCAGCACCGAAATGCTGCTGCTGTTCCCGCTCGCCACGACCAGGTCACGCTTGGAGTCGGCGTTGAAGTCGGCCACTGAAACCGAAGAAGCGGAGCCGCCGGCCCCGAAATTGACAGCAGCTTGGAAGGAACCATCTCCGTTCCCGAGCAGCACCGAGACGTGGGTGGAGGCCCCGTTTCCTACGACCAAGTCAGGCCTGGAGTCGGCGTTGAAATCGCCCACCGCCACCGAAGACGGGGAAAAGAAGGTGCCGTAGTCTACGGCGAACTGGAAGGAGCCATCTCCGTTCCCGAACAGGACCGAGACCTTGCCCGCACCCGCGTTCGCTACGACCAGGTCAGGATTGGAGTCGGCGTTGAAATCGCCCACGGCCACCGAGGCGGGGTTTGAACCGGTCGGGTAGTTAATGGCGGTCTGGAAGGTGCCATCGCCATTTCCCAGTAGCACGGATACATTGTTGGAGAATGCGTTCGCAATTGCGAGGTCGCGTTTGGAGTCGCGGTTGAAATCGCCCACAACCAGCGAGCCAGGACGCCAGCCGGCGCCATAACTGACGGCTGTCTGGAAGGTGCCATCGCCGTTACCGAGGAGCACCGAGATTTCGAATGAATCCGGGTTCGACACGACCAAGTCGGGCTTCAAATCTCTGTTGAAGTCGGCCGCCGCCACCGAGCCAGGATTCGAGCCGGCGTCGTAATTGACCGCGGCTTGGAAGGTACCGTCGCCATTGCCGAGGAGGATGGAGACGTTGGAGGAGCCGTAGTTTGCCACGGCCAAATCTGTCCTGGCATCAACGTTGAAGTCGCCCGCCGCCACCGAGCCAGGATTCGAGCCGGCGCCGTACATACGTGCCGCGGCGAAGCTGGGGACGTCGCACCCGGCCGCAAGCGCTTCAGTCGCCCCCATATTGCCGAGTGCAGTACTGGCCAGCAAGACGTACAGTCCGGTCAGCCCGATGATCGTGGATGAAGATTTCATGCTCCTGCTCCTTGACGACAAGCCCATTCGGTGATCCCTCTCAATGCCTTCTTGAATGCATTGCCCCGGAAGTGACTCCGAGGCGTTGCCACTCTCCCGTTTCGCCAGTGACGGTCTACGCCTTCGTATCGGTCGCCTGAGGAAGTGGAAGCTATCGAGTCACGGCCAACTTTGGCCGTAGTCGCGCAGAGTACTCTGGATCAGTGTGAGAGAAGTGCCTTCTCTATACCACCAAGCGGCTGGATGTGAAAGGAGAATCTTCCACGAAAAGGTGTGTTTCGAGGTTGGGACGAGGGACCGAACGAACCTTGCTGTTATAGCAATCGCAGTTCATCGCTTTGTAATCACTGATGTTGTTATCCAGGATCGACCCTCGGAAAAGGGGACGGCCGCCAAATTCTCATCTCGTAGGACAGTGACGTTCTGGCAATCTCAGACGCCCCCCTGGTCCAGGATCCTCTGCGCCACTTCGTCGTCCAGCCCTCCGATCAGCACCATCGCCCGCTTCAAGTCCTGCGCCATCCAGGCCTCCTCGGGAAGCTCGCAAAGGTTTCCCGCGCATTGTCACCGCCCGCCACCCCAATCATCTCTGGCATGCCGACCTCACGACCGTTCCCACGGCACTCGGCTTCTGGACTTCTTGGCTGCCGTTCGCTATTCCTCAGATCTGGCCGTTCTGCTGGTGGGTGCAGTGGTCCACCGATTTTATAGGGTCGGGCTTCCGCCTGGAATCCTCTACATATTAATAGGTTAAGCTCCCAGCCAACCTATTATCCCTGAATCCCTTCGGGAGGCTGGTCATGCCCCGTCCCGCGCAATTCCTTTCTCTTCCCTTGCCACGAGACTGGCCCCGTCGCGTCCGCCCGGCGGCTGTCCAGGCCATTTCTCTCGCCTGAATCTCCCTGGCGCTGACCCGCGATTGTCTGATCCCTCCCAACCATTAACCGTTTCCTTGTCTCCGCGACCGCTCGCATAGCCACCGGACCGGGACGACCTTCCCGGGGCAGGACTCTCACCTGCTGGATCAACGAGCCTTACTCACGGCGCACGTGGACCAATACACGCAAACAAGATTCGCGAGTCAAAAGCTTTACTCCGTGAGGACCATCGTATCGTCCTGGATGTTCTCGCTGGGCAGGGGCTTGAGTGCTCGAACATCGCGGCTGCCTGTCGCCTCCTCCATCTTGTATAAGAGACCCCGATCATGGATCGTGTCCGGCACGATGTCGGCGCGCAGAAAGTAGGTCCTGCCGGCTGCAAAATTCAAGGACACCGTCGACGCCGAGTTGTCGGATCGAAACGTGTGAGGACCCGGCTCTATCTCAGCGATGAAATACCTGCCGCATGTGATGCTGGCCAGGAGAACTTCATCGCACCAGATGAAGGGCTTCACTCCGCACCCCCCGAAGCCACCGTACCGATACACGTAAACCCTCGCCTTGGGATTCGAATCGACGGTCGGTGGCGCTGCCGTTCCCCACTCGCCCCTCGCTTGCGCCACCATTCTCCTGGTCTCCTCGACCTCGGAATGATCAAACCGTGCCCATTGGGAGAATTCAAACCCCTTTCCCCCTCCCCGGGGCTCGAAGGAAAAGTGGAAGACAAACCAATGCGTTCCAGGCTGATCCAGTCCGGCGCAAACCTTTGGATGACTCGCGCAGCTGAACAGGTTTTCCGTCAACTTTCCGGGACCAGTGAATTCGAAGGAGTTGGAGGCCGAATCGTCGAGGGGGGTTGTCACCTTCACCACGAAACTTCCCTGTGCAAGGACCTGGGCGAAGATCCACCAGGTGAAGGGAGACGGTGCATCCTCCTCCATTCTCGTCGCAGCGGTGAGGGACAGTGTGGAGACCACAATGTCCCCGCTCTTGAAGCCGACCGGTTTTCCTCCCTTGAGTTTCACCTGATAGGTTTTCCCGTCCGAGAGCGTAACCTTCGTGGAGCTCGCCCTTACCATCGTAGCACCCCCCACCGAGCCAATAAGCACCATGGCCAGAGAGCGCGCGAAAGCAAGACCACGAGAATGCTGTCTCATCCGTTTCCCTCCTTGAACTCCGATATCACTGTAGTGGTCCACCGATTTTTATGGGTCGGGCGCCTACCGGGAATCCTCTATATATTAATAGGATCTGGTTCCGTACCGCCTCGCGAGGTTCGAGCAGGAGCTGGCGCTCTATTCTTCTTGGCACAACGGCCACCGACCGCATTCCTGGCTGAGAGGCGCTACCCCGGATGAGGCCTACCATCGGCGTCGCCCGGCGATCCGGGCGCCTCGCTTCGAGCCCCGCCGTCGATGGCCACGGAGATCACCCTGCGCTTCCCCGCGGACCCTCATCCGGGGTCAACCCGGAGTCAGGCTCGATCTCCAGGTTCAATTCCTCTCCGACCGGAGACATCTCCCGATCGTCACGCTCAAGCGGGCGGCGTAGACATCCTCGGCTCGAGCTCCCCTCGATGAGAGTGACCTACCCGTCTGCTCATGTCGCCACGAGCTCATCGTGATCGGCGCCACGAACCGGTCCGTTGCTCCCGGAACCATCGATCTTCTCCAGTTGGCCGTGCCGAGCCGCATGTCCGAGCTCCGGAGCCCGCCAAAATGGCCCACATGATTTCGATGGGCCACTACAGGTTTTTCGGATCACGGGAGGAGGGGTTGTTCCACGCTGTAAACCCGCGTGTCCCCTAAAGTAAGAGAGCCCCGACCGCGTGTGGCGACCGGGGCTCTATCATCTTGATCCCCGACGACTCGGGGCAGGGATTGTCTGGCTCCCCAAGTAGATCAGTAGTACGAACTTTTCTCAGGTTCGTACTATGGGTGCACTTGGACCCCAAGTAGATCAGAAGTACGAACTCGGGTTCGCCAGCCAGGTAACAGGCCACAATCTCGCACCCAATTCCCGTGGACCACTTTACCCCTGCAGTGGTTCTCCGTTGTGCAAGACCGGACTCTTTCGGCAAGGTGTAGTTCCCTGGGACAGGGACATCAGACTCGATCGTGGTCGATGACCACCATCCAATAAATGACACTAGTAAAGGTCTTCAGAGATTTAGCTGCGTTGTTGTTGCCAAGCTGGTTCCTATGTGCCAGACCTAAAACTATAGGCTCGCCCCCGGTGGAAAAGTCCGGGTGAGTGTTCGGGTCAATCTGGCCCTGATCTGACAATAGGACGAAGTCTGCAGCTTGAAAGGTTGCAAGCATATTCTGCTTGACTTGTGATGCTGTAATCGTTCCCAAAGGGGACGATGACACGAAGTACTTCCCGCTTTGAATTATTAGGGCGTGTACACTCCTCTCTGCCGCAAGAGCACCTGGGGAACTGACTAGGCTTCCCGATATGATTTGTTCCTGAAAGGTAATCCTCCGAATCTTGCCATTCGCCGGCGAATAATTCGCGTACGACGCTGCGGCCGTCGCCCAAACGCTATGAGCATCCTTCAACGCGCCGGTGGATGTGTTTAGCACAAGCTGTGTGCCTGCACTGCTCACAATGCTGAAGGCACTCACCGCCTGGGGAACCATGTTGCTAACCGGAAAGAAGAACGGCTTGATTAGCCAGTCGCCCAGTTCGATTTTGCTTGCCTGAAAATAGCACACATCCTCTCCCGAAGGACAGGTCTCCTGTCGATCCTTCGCCACGAGCGCAATGTTGATACATCCAAGCGTCACAAGTGCGCAAGCTACGACTCGCAATCCGAAACGCACCATCTCTCGCCTCCCTTATCGGTTTTGCCTGTCTACTAGATACCCATGCGACTCAGTGGCTTTACTTATCGGCTGCTATCAGCGATACATGGAACAAGCTGTCACAAATCTGTACGGGTTCGCGAACGAGCAAACCCGCCCAAACGATCCCCTCTCTCGTAGGTGGTTACATGGGAAACTGTTATTTTGTTCTATATCACAGATAGGAACGGAGAGACAGCACAATCTTCTCGAAGATGCTGGAATGACATCTTGAGACCAACTAGCAGGAAATCATCGTAGTTCCGGCATACATGGACCAATTCACCCATTTTCTCGCTGCTAGGCCATATTGCTGCTCTCAATCTCGATGGGTCACAACAGGAGAGTGCAGTTTCAACTGTCTTCGTTTTAGGGGAGCTTACCTCTACTACAGACGTGCTGACGACGCACAGCCTGCTGGAAACCAGAGAGCGTCTAGAGGGGAGGCCCACCGATTACTCTGTAGAGGGTCTACCGCACGACATCATCATGCGGTTGTACCGCGGCTTCCCATCCGTCATATCCACCTTTCAGATAGTGTCCACCGAATCGGGGGAAGCACAGGGAGATCCTCTTGCGTGTAAACCGTCCACATTCTTGAGAACATCTCTTTATCGCTTCGCTTGAAATGATAGAGAAGTGGACCGTTATCGCTTTCCACCACCGCCCGGGCGCTGGAAGATTTACCAATACGCTGAACCAGCTTCCTGACGGATGCATCTTCCCGAGTGTCCAACCGGATTTCGCCCTGGTCGTGCTGGTTCATTTCAAGAGGGAGGTGAATCGCGTCGCCATCAATCGTCAGCTCGATGTCGCGCACAGTGATGATGTTGTGCCCACATGTTTGCACTTGAAGCATCAATACCCGACCGAACTCCCCAATAACGACATAGGGAAATACTCTGAAGGAGCAGGGAGCAGACGCGACCTCGGCCGGCTCGTACTTCGTGCCCTGCCAGTCAGGATCAAAGCGAGCCACGATGTGTGGGATAGTGCTACGCGTCGGGTTTGGGATGACCTTCGTGAACACGACGCCGCTGGAAATCAGGACTGCCCCGATGAGAACTAGAACGTTTAGAGGGAAAAGCGATGGGTACATGTAGGAAGGCTTCATTTTCCTGCCGAATCTCTGTTTGATTCTAGCATTGTGGCAAGCGAAGAGTTCACACGAGCTCTCCGCGCCCGAGAGAGTTGGAGAGCGTTTCTGTGTGGCGCAAGCCGGAATCCGGCCAAAGTCAGCATCGCCCCCGCACCGGAGCGAGTAGCTCTACTGGACATGCCGGACGTGCCAAGCCGCGACGTTTCTAGGAGATGTGCGTGAAACCCGCCGGCGGGCCGCTGTTAACCAGAGACCCGCCGGTTCGTGGGAGGGATATGTTTGGCTCCCCAGGTAGATCGCTAGTACGAACTTTTTGGAGTTCGTACTTTGAGATCAGGTGGAGCCCCACGTGATCTGAAGTCCTAACTCCTGTCGGTTCGTACTTGGGTACGTCTGGGACCCCAAACAGATCAGTAGATCGAACTTCGCTGGCTTCATTGCCTCCGCGACCCCTGGGATAGCTACCCGGCCGGGACGACCTTTGCCGGGGCAGGACTCTCTCCTGCTGGATCATCGAGCCTGACTCACGGCGCACCTGGACCACTACACCAATCAACGCCAAAAGGGACATCGCAACGGCCTCGGGGTTTCGCGTAAGTCCTCGTGACGGCCCGGGATAGACGACCAGGGACGGTGGGGCGATCGACTCGGGACCATCGCCGTGATCCCGGATGCGCCAAAAAGCGGGGGAGAGAGCGCCCAGCACTCTCAGGATCTCACCTATCGAGAGCGGCGCATTACCCGTGGACCCGTGCCCGAGTGCCGTAGAGCACGGCAGCCGGATCCTCACCCCCCCTGGTAGAATGCGCGGATAAACGGTGACGCGACGAGCTACCGCGAAGCGATTTTGTTCTCACGATCTTTCACTCGTGCTAAACTCTCCCGGCCCGGGTGCCCCCGCCCACGGCTAGCGCGATTTCGTTCTGGATTGCCTTCCTATCGGTGGCAGAGTGTATCTAACCCCCAACGAATGAAAGACCTCGACGCCATTCAGGAAGTGGTGAGGACATTCTCCGGCCAGGAGATCCCCGAGGAGCCGCCTCGGGCGTTGCCTATCATCGAGGTATTCCGCGAGATGAGGCCATCTCCAGAGTTGTTGGCGTCGCAGGAAAGGACAGTTCGGAGGAAGCCGCAGTGGCCAGAAAGAAGAGTCCCAAGACCTCGGCCAAGTCCCCTGTTCCGCGAGTGATTGGCGGCCAGTCGGTCGCGTTCCCCATTGTCGGCCTGGGCGCTTCCGCGGGTGGGCTCGATGCCCTCGAACAGTTCTTCCGCCACGTTCCAGCCAATAGCGGCATCGCGTACGTGCTCGTGTCACATCTCGATCCGGACCGTGCCAGCCTGCTCAAAGAAATCCTGCAGCGGGACACAGCCATGCCGGTAGTCGAGGTGAAGGATCAGATGCCGCTGGCGCCTGACCGAGTTCATGTCCTTCCGCCCAACCGGGAGATGGCGATTTTTCACGGGACCCTGCAACTCAGCGTCCCGGATATGCCGCGCGGGCAGCGCATGCCTATCGATGCCTTTCTGCGCTCCCTGGCCGATGACCAGAAAGACAACGCCATCGGCGTCATCCTTTCCGGCACTGGCACCGACGGGACCCTGGGGCTGCGCGCCATTCGCGGCGCCGGCGGCCTCTGCTTCGTGCAGGACCCGGCCACGGCACAGTACTCGGGCATGCCGAGTAGCGCCATCCAGGCAGGCTACGCCACTCATGTCCTGCCGGTGGAGCGGATGCCGGAACAACTGCTGGCCGCCGTACGCAATCGGTTTGACTCCCAGGAAGGGCCTTCGCCCACCGCGGCCACAGTGAGCAGCCTGAACCGTATCCTGATGCTGTTGCGTTCCGGCACCGGCCACGACTTCTCCCAATACAGGCAGAACCCCATCGGCCGTACCATCGAGCGGCGCATGATGGCACACGAGATCGCGGATTCAGAGATCTACATCCGCTACCTCAAGGAGCATCCGGAGGAAGTGCGTGTTTTGTTCAAGCACCTGCTGATCAATGTCACCAGCTTCTTTCGCGATCCGGAAGCCTACACCACGTTGGAACGAGAGATCCTTCCGCAGTTGTTCGCGGTCAAACGGGGAGGCTCCGGGTTTCGCATCTGGATAGCCGCCTGTTCCACAGGCGAGGAGGCCTACTCCATCGCCATGCTGCTGCGCGAGTTCATGGACAAGACCAAGCAGGTGTTCAAGGTGCAAATCTACGGCACCGATGTCGACGAGAACGCCATCGTCATCGCCCGTGCCGGCATCTATCCGCCCAATATCGTCCAGGATGTCTCGCCTGAACGGTTGCGCCGCTTTTTCGTCAAGGAGGAGATTGGCTATCGGGTGAAGAAGGACATCCGCGAAATGCTGGTCTTCGCCGTACAGAACGTCATCAAGGATCCGCCCTTCCACAAGCTGGACCTGCTCAGTTGCCGAAACCTGCTGATCTACCTGGAACCCGAGTTGCAGGATCGCCTCATCGGGACCTTCCACCACGCGCTCGATCCAGGCGGGGTGTTGTTCCTCTCGTCCTCGGAGAGCACCGGCAGACATCCTGACCTGTTCGCGCCACTCAACCGGAAGTGGAAGTTCTACCGGGCGATCCACTCCGTCGGCTCTACCCGGGCGGTGATGGCTGATACGCGGCCCTCGGCCGCGGACGGCGATAAAGCGCCGGAGGAGGTCGTGAAGAAGACGAAGGCGACCAGCTTGGCCGATCTCGTCAAGCAGCTGCTGCTCCAGTCCTTCGCGCCGGCCTCGGTGGTGACGGACATGAAGGGCAATATCCTCTATGTGCACGGCGACACCAGCAAATACCTGCGCCCGGCGCCCGGTGAGGCCACTCTCAACGTGGTCGATATGGCGCGCCAGAGCCTGAAACTGGAACTGAGCGCTGTTCTTCGTACCGCCGCGAGCAAGGGCACGGCCCAGCTACACCGGGAGCTGACCCTCGACAGCAACGGCGACAGCCAGTGCATCACCCTCGGCGTGCGGTCGCTCGTGGACCCGGATACCAACCAGGGCCTGCTGCTGGTGAGCTTTCAAGACGTGGAGTCCCCCCTGACAGTAAAGCGGCGGGGAACGCGATCGTCCAAGGCGCGCAACGTGCCGCGTGTGGAGGCGCTCGAGGGCGAATTGGCCTACACCAAGGAGAACTTGCAAACCACCATCGAGGAGCAGCAGGCCTCTAACGAGGAACTCCAATCGATCAACGAGGAACTCCAATCGACCAACGAGGAACTCCAATCGACCAACGAGGAACTGGAGACCTCCAAGGAGGAGTTGCAATCCGTCAATGAGGAACTGGTGACGGTCAACGCCGAGCTCCAGGCCAAGATCGAGCAACTGGCCGGGATGCAGAATGACATGAAAAACCTGCTCGACAGCGTCAATGTGGGCGTCATCTTTCTCGACGAACACCTGTTCATCAAGCGCTTCACGCACGAGGCCGTGCGCATATATCACCTGGTGCCGTCAGACGTGGGACGTCTCCTGAACGACATCAAGTCGCACATCGAGGGCCAGGATCTGCTGGAAGATGCGCGCACCGTTCTGGAATCCCTGGTACCGCGCGATCGCGAGGTGTCCACCACCGGCGGCGACTCGTATCTGGCGCGCATCATGCCTTACCGGACGCTGGACAACGTCATCGATGGGGTGGTGATGACGTTTACCGACATCAGCCAGCACGTCGCCGCCGAGCAGGTCGTCAAGGAGGCGCGCGACCTGGCCGAGAACATTGTTGATACAGTGCGCGAGCCGCTGGTGGTGCTCGATGGCGAGTTCAAGGTCGTTTCGGCCAGCGGCTCCTTCTATCACTCCTTCCAGGTCGCTCCCGCCGAGACCATCGGCCATTCGTTGTTCCGCCTGGGCAACGGGCAATGGGACAACCCGCGGTTGCGCGAATCGCTAGAATCGGTCCTGCCCCGCGATTCGAGTTTTGATAACGTCGAGATCGATCAAGTGTTCCCAAATCTTGGGCATCGGAGAATGCTGCTCAACGCCCGGCGCATCCAGCGGCCTTCCGGCGAGACGCGACTAATCCTGCTCTCGATCGCGGATGTGACCGGACGACCATCGCGGTCCGTATAACGGAGGACAGGAACCGTGAGCCACACGCACGAGACTGGCGCGGTTTTCGCTTGTACTTAGGACCCCGTCGTGGCTGTACGCTGGCTGGAGTTGTCGGTCAACACGGATTGTGTTCCGATGACATGTCGACCGGTTGGCTGGCCACTCCACCATTCCTCCGTCTGCACACTCGAATTCCGACAGCCTGATTTTCACGCATGGCCGGATGCTCAGGGGGTAACCGTGAAACGGAAAAAGGCTGGAGCTAGTCGGAGCGGGTCCCAATTACGGGCGGCGGCGGAGGCGCAGCTTGCTCAAAGCCCCGCTCCCGCCGATGCTTCTCACGAAGATCTCTTGCATGAGCTCCGGGTGCATCAGATCGAACTGGAGATGCAGAATGATCAGTTGCGACGAACTCAACTCGCCCTCGAAGAATCCCGCGACCGCTACGTCGATCTCTATGAATTCGCCCCGGTCGGCTATCTCACCCTCAACCAGCACGCCCTGATCGTCGCGGCGAATCTGACCGCCGCCGCGCTGCTGGGCGAGGACCGCAAGAAACTGCTTCGGCGTCGCTTCGTCCGTTTCGTCGCCCCTGAAGACCGGGACGTTTGGCGCCAGCGTTTCACAGGCTTGATGCGGCACAACGAGCAGCAGAGCTGCGAGCTGGCTCTACTACGCACCGACGGCACCGGCTTCTACGCCCGTCTGCACTGCCTGCGCATCACCACGGACGACGATCCCTCCTCCCTGCGGATCGCGCTGACCGATATCACCGAGAGGAGGGCCGCGGAGGCCGAGATCCACCGCCTGGCCTATTACGACCCGCTTACCGCGCTGCCCAACCGCCGCCTGCTACAAGACCGGCTGCGCCAGGCGCTGGCCGTCTCTGCACGTAGCGGGAACTACGGCGCGATCTTGTTTTTGGATCTGGACCACTTCAAGGTGCTGAACGATACGCGCGGCCACGATGTCGGCGATATCCTGCTGATCGAGGCGGCGCAGCGCCTGCAGGCCGCCGTGCGCATGAGTGATACCGTGGCGCGGCTGGGAGGCGACGAGTTCGTGGTGATGCTTGAGGGCCTGAGCTCGGATGGCCAGGAGGCCGTTGTCCAGGCCACGCAGGGGGCGGAGAAGATACGCAGGATCTTCGTCCGGCCCTACGATCTGAAGGGCACTGAGTTCCACTGCACGGCCAGCATCGGCGTCGCCCTGTTTCACGGTCGCGAGACGGTGGAGGAACTGCTCAAGCAGGCCGACTTTGCCATGTATCAGGCCAAAAGCGGCGAGCGCGACGGCCTGCGCTTCTTCGACCCGGGCATGCAGGCCGCCGTGGTGAGGCGCAGCGTGCTAGCCGCCGAGCTGCGCGAGGCGCTTAAGCGCCAGCAGCTGCAGCTGTACTACCAACCGCAGATCGACGGTGCGGGCCGGGTCACCGGCGCCGAGACGCTGCTGCGCTGGATGCATGCCGAGCGCGGACTGCTCTTGCCTGGCGAATTCATCTCGCTGGCGGAGGAAACCGGACTCATACTGCCCATCGACCATTGGGTACTAACGACCGCCTGCACCCAACTCACAGCCTGGCAAGACACTGCGCACACCCGCGACCTGCAGCTGGCAGTCAATGTCAGCGCCCGCCAGTTCCGCCAGCCGGATTTCGTCGAGCAGGTCCAGCAGGTGCTGACGCAGACCGGCGCCGACCCGACCCGCATGAAAATCGAGCTGACTGAGAGCCTGGTGATGGTGGATATCGCCAATACCCTGGAGAAGATGCGGGTGCTGAAAGCGTTGGGCCTCGGTTTCTCGATGGACGATTTTGGCACCGGCTATTCGTCCCTGTCGTACCTGACGCGGCTACCGTTCGACCAGATCAAGATCGACCAGTCGTTTGTCCAAAACCTCAGCCTCAACCTGTACGACAGGGTCATGGTGCAAACCATCATCACCATGGCCAAGAGCCTCGGTCTGAGCGTAATCGCCGAGGGCATGGAAACCGAGGCGCAGCGCGAGTTTCTGGATAACCACGATTGCCATGCCTTCCAGGGCTACCTGTTCAGCCGGCCGCTGCCGCTCGAAGAGTTCGAACGGTATCTCGCCCGGCACATGGTGGGGTGATGACAAACTCACCAGGTCCGCCCTACAGATGGAGGTTATGATCGCCAGCCCCCAACCCTTGATCCCTGTAATGGTCCCCCGATTTTTGCGGGTCGAATCCTTTCCCTGAAACCTCATCTTATTATAAGGATAAGCTGTCTTCCACCTTTCCCATTCGAGGAATGCGCTCGTCTGCTCATCCCGTTTATTCATCCGGTCCGACGACTACCCGTACCCCAAGCCCTCCACCGTCCCGAAAGTGAGCCGCATGCCTCGAATTCACCTCCCCCTCCTGGGGTTCCTGGCACCCGTCCGAAAGCGGCCATCCAATTTCGGTGCACTAATTCACCATCATCGCTTCAGGATCCCCGAGAGGAAATCGATCGGGATGGGGAATACGATGGTCGAGTTCTTCTCCGTGGCGATCTCCGCGAGAGTCTGCAGGTATCGGAGCTGGAGGGTCGTCGGGTTTGCTGAGATGATCTGTGCCGCCTCGGCCAGTGCCCGGGAGGCTGCGAGCTCTCCGCTGGCGTGGATTACCTTGGCCCGCTTCTCCCGCTCCGCCTCGGCCTGCTTCGCTATGGCCCGTTGCATCTCGGTCGGCAGGTCCACCTGTTTGACCTCGACCATCGAGACCTTGATCCCCCAGGGATCGGCGTGCTTCTCCAAGATCTCCTGTAGCCGGTGATTGAGTTGCTCCCGCTGGCTCAGCAGGTCGTCCAGCTCCACTTGTCCCAGGACCGAGCGCAGCGTGGTC
>Ga0137425_1000199_pt1 | contig 19598 bp, 19 predicted proteins | sample EasRivERMZT640_2_FD_102318 | JGI IMG/M metagenome (GOLD analysis project Ga0137425, IMG submission 102318) | Soil microbial communities from meander-bound floodplain in the East River, Colorado, USA - East River MetaG ERMZT640_2 | ecosystem: Environmental > Terrestrial > Soil > Floodplain ...
ATCAATGAGGGAGTCGGATGCTGTCGGCGCATATTCACACCGAAAAGCTCTTCCCGCTCTGGTCACTGCATCAGAAATTCTTGCATGGTCAATTCGTACCAGTGAAATTATTGCATTGACGCCATACAGGTTTCGACGTACAAGTAGCCGCAACACAATCTACTCCCTCGCGAACACAGCGGAGCGCCACCATGTGCGAACGCCCTACAGGGTGCTTTTGCACCTTGAGTTCCTGCATCAATCCATCAGTTTCAGTGTGCAATCTGGTCGTGAGGCCAGCAATGGCCTGGAGCAAAAGTGAGTGTTACTCGTGTTTGGAGGGGATGGCAGAGACCTGGACCGCATGCGGATTGTTGGGTGAATACATCAGCGATGTTCTGAATCCGTTTCGCAGTCGGCGTCAGCGAGGTTCTTTTCTGCATCAGCAAATGCGGGGTCCTGCGTGAGCGCGGATTGGAAATCTATCAGTGCTTTGCGCTTCTTGCCTAGGCGGCAAAGGGCAAGGCCCCGGTTATTCATTGACCACAAATCGGTCGGATCGAGTCGGAGGGCCTGGGTAAACTCGCGAACCGCCTCCTTATACCTACCCACCAGGAGTGAGTCATTTCCGAGGTTGTAATGAGCTACTGGTATTTTGCTCGACTCCCGCAACGCAGCCCGATAAAGCTGGTGCGAGCTGAGAAAATCGCCAACTCTGGAGTGCAGAACTCCCAAATTCGAGTAAATGTACGCAAGCAGTTCCTTCTCATTGAGGTTCCGAAGGTAGACGCCATTTCGAATAGAATAGGGGGACACTTTATAAATCCGAGCGTACCAAGCGTCGTCCCAATTTCTCCCGCCGTTCAGCAGCTCGATATTGATCCTGGCACCGGAAGTCTGGTAGCGCACGAAAATGTGCGACGGTGTAGCTACGGCAGTAATCGGCAAATCCAATTGCCGTGCGAGAAGAATGTAAACCACAGCGAGCCCAACGCAATACCCTCTCCGGTTGTCTATCACGGGACCAGGGAGCAGATTCGCCTCGCCTTCAAGGCCCTCGTCAGATCTGAACCCGAGATCGTGAAAGAAGTAGCCGTTCAGCGCGGCAATTTTTGCAGCGGCGTCTCGCGTAGATGGAATTCTCTCCGAAGCGTCTTGTCCGAATTGGCGAATGTTGTCCATGGCTGCGGAACCTGCGAGGTGTTCCAAGGATTCACATTTTGGCAAGCATGTGGCAGTGATTTCTGCCGCACCGAGGGTATGTACGCTCGCTGTAAAGACAACCAGCCCAAGCATCAGCAGAAAGAGGGAACGCTTCGCTTCAGAAGCAGTGATTGTCAGTAGATCTATGCAAGAGCCTTCGTCTGTCATCGATCGATGCGTCAAAGGAGAACCCACCCATGCGGCGAATCCAGGTCTTGCTCATTATCGCACTGATAGCACTAGTAGGAGGACCAGCTGTCGCTGAAGATCATAATAGTGATGTTGGTGAGTCGGGGGTTTCTGGTGTGCCAAGCCCATGGGACTCCGAATCAATAAACATTTTGGATGGGAATGTCCACCTCTCAATCCCTCTCTACAGCACTCAGACCGGAGACAATTTCGGATTCTCGGTTTCGCTCGAGTATGACAGTAAGATCTGGGACGCTTCAGACCTAAACTTCCCCAGTTCCCCTGGCAACCGGAACCTAATTGGTCGAAATCCGGTCGGCCTCGGATGGAAATTGAATCTCGGCCGGATCTACTCTCTCACCTATGTGTCAGGTGCGACGACCGAGACTAGCTATTATTTTCAAGGAATGGACGGTTCCACTCATCGTCTCTATCGCAAGTACAACACGCAAACAGTGGAACTTGTGCCCTCGGATTTCTCGCCAATCAGGCGAGACGATTTAGTACCGGGATCGATGCCTTACCGGAGTATTGGGCGGAATCCCTGCGATCTGAACCCAGACCTTGCGAGTTGCGGCAACGACGGGAATCCTACCGGGCCACCGCCTCCGGCTTGCGTCGGGGAGCCCTATTGGTACTCATACGACGGCTCCGGTATTCGAGCGGCATTTGCTGCCGACTCCTGGACTGTCTGGCTCCCGGACGGGACCCGACATATCCTCTCGCATTTCATGGACAACGACCTTAACACTCCGGAACAGGCGAACTATAAGGGGTGGTACGTTACCAGAATTGAGAGCGCCGTCCGCAAAAACGATGCAAACACAACCGCCATGCATTTTGTCGACATCACCTACGCAGATCCTGCCGATTCAGCTCGTCGCTTCTGCCCGCAGAGCATCGTGGATGAGTTTGGGCGCTCTGTCACTTTCGACTGCCAGGCGACAACCGCCGGCGGTGCGGCTGTAGATGGAGGTGTGGTGCGCTCAATTGCAGTTCCAGCGCCTCACGGTGCCACGCTGATTTACCAACTGAACACCTCCGTGCACTCGATTTGCGACCCTCTGAACTACACTCCATCATCCTGCCCGGGTAAAGATGGAATCCTTCTTCTTGATGGTATCCAAGCCGTGGGAGTGTCACCTCCCCACATTTTCTCGTTCGATTATTCGAGGGTTCCAATCGACAACCCTGCCCCAGACGGGCCACTTTTCTACTTCTTCGGTGACCTGAGAACGGAAACCCTTCCCGGCGGTGCGAAGCGATCCTATTCCTACGATACCTATCGTGTATGGCAAAAGGACTACCCTATCGTCTATGTAAACCGCGCTGTTCAGTTTTCCTACTTTCCGGTGCGGGCAGTAACTTCGAAATCGCTTGAGATTGACGGCAAAACGTGGAAGTGGGACTACGAACGTATGAATGATCCATTATGTTCAGAAGCGCTCCCCGCGATGTGTTACAGCCATCCATCCCAGTGCACCGTGACAGGGCCTTACGATCCTGACGATTCCACAATCGCTCCCAGTACCACAGTATATGCATACAAAGCGACGCGCGCGTCTGTAGGAACACCGGACAGGCTTGACGGGACCACCACGTCGATCGAGATCTATGCTGGAACTCCCGATGCATCCCGGCTTCTGCGTACAACTTCCTTCGAGTACGCGTATGACTTGCCCCAGGCGGGAAACTGCAACAATAGCGGGTTCTACCGAGGACACTATGCCGATAACGTGCGCGTTTCCACGGCGACTACCTCCATCGATGATGATGGAAAGCCGACGCCGGACAAGAGGGTCGTCAAGAATGAAGGATGGGTCTATTTTGGCCCGTCTCACAGTTTCGGTAGGTTTCAGTTAAGGAAGGAATACAAGGCGGATGGCACCTCCCTTTATCGCGTCACTGAGTCAAGTTTCCCATTCACCGCGACAGCGGTGCAACCTGATCCCCTGACACAGACTCAATTCGATAACTGGGTGCTGACCCCCATGAATTGGATTCGGGTCCTGGAAGGCGAGTCAGGCACTTCGGATCCAATTGCTCAGACCGATTATCTCTACGATGCCTTTGGCAGACTAGACTCTGTCCGTGGCCACATTGACCCAGCACCTGATCCCACGTGGCAGAATCCCTACGATATCGTGACCTCCTACACATACGATGCTGGAAATGGAAATGTCAGTACTGTAGAAACGAAGGTGGCCCTTGATGCAGGTGGCTTCGTCGAAAAAGTAGAAGCCTGGCAGATGGGACTTCCGACGAAGCGTCGCATGGACGGTACTAGTCTCGCAACCTGGTATACGCTCGACGTTGACCGAGATTTCAACACGGGATTGCCGACCCAAGTTCGCAATCCGTGGAAGACGGGGGTCAGCATTCATTATGACCTACTGGGTAGACCGATAGAAATCCTTCCTTTGCCGTTATCTCCCGATCCTTCAATAACGCTCACCTATTCACCCTCTGAGATCCTGGCGGTCATTGGCAATCCTGCTGCATCCTCCAGCATTCAACAGAAGACAATTGCTGATGGGCTGGGAAGGGTTAAAGAGGAGCGAGTCCTCAAGTACGATGATGCCGGTAATGATCAATGGGTTTCTCGGATTTCCAAGCGAGACGTGTTCGGGAATATCGCAAGCATTTCCGAATGGGCGCCCGTGGGTGCTTCAAACGTTCCTGCTACTTCATTCGAGCGATTCGGCATTTTCCCCGGACTCACGAGTGGATTTGACCCGTTATCTCGTGTTCGTCGGACAATTCGCCCCGATGGATCGGTGATGACCACTGAATTCCAGGGACTCACTTCCACGTCGGTGGTTAGCAACATTCGCAGCGGTCCGATTGGCTTGGTGCCGTCATCCATCAGTTCCAAGATGAAACAAATCGCGGACATCTTCGGGCGGGTCATCGAGACAGAATCCTTTCAAGTTTCGGGCGCAACGGAGCAGTTCATTGTCGGTGCGGTAAATGATTACGACTACATGGACCATCTGAGTCGCAGCCGCACGAAGACGAGTCTGAGTCCTTTGAGTCTGGAGCAGCCAAGAACCTGGAAATACGACCCACTTGGTCGGTTGATCTGGACCGAAGAACCAGAAAGAGGTAGGGTTTTCTATAGCAACTGCGTCGTGGTTGGAGGTTCGGTATATTGTGGGGGAGCTGGTCTCAATGCGAATGGTCAGTCGCTCAGGTTTCAAGACGAAGCCGGTTACGCGGCGAGTCCCCGGTATCACTACCTCACGACTTATGATCCCGCTGGCAGACCCGTCAAGTTGGAGCAAGAATTCGAAACCTCCCCCGCTTCCGCGAAGAAGAAAATCGCTGAGTACTTTTACGACCTCCCCTCCGCAGGGAATGGCAATGGCTCTGAACTCGGGCGACAAGGTAGAATAATTGCATATGATGGGAGTGAGATGGTCGTCTCAAAGACGGACTATTTCTATACAGAGGCTCTGGGGCGTCTGGATCATTTCAGCACGGTATTCGATGCCTGGGACGGCGAAATGAGCAATCTCGGGGGTGCAGGCTCAAGTGATGCCACGCTGAATACTTTCTACACATACGATGATCTTAACCAAGTCCAGTCTATGACTTATCCGACCTCCAGCGGTGGCGGGGGCGGTTCGTCATCGACCTATCTTTCGTTCGCTCGGACACACGGCCTGCTGCGCAACATCGATTCCAACCGTGGCTCCATGATTGTGTATAACGCACTCTACGGCTATGGCCTTGGATTGAAGGAATGGGGCGGCTCGAGCGGATTAAGGACGCAGATTACGACGGATGATCCGATGGGTACGAGAATTCGTGAGATCAAGGTCCGAAATTCCCTGGGCTCGACGCTGTGGACCACCGGAACTTACACTTACGACGGCGCCGGGAACATTGCCACGATCGGGCAAGACGATTTCCGCTACGACGCGTTGGGCCGATTGACTGGCTCTCAAGTGTTCGACGCCAGTGGAGCTAATTTCCGCGCCGAGAGTTTCGCCTACGATTCCTTCGGGAACATCCAGAGCAAGACGAGTGCCTTCAACTACGAGCCGGCGAACACCACGACCTACAACTTTGATACAGCTAGAAATCGGATCCGCGGGCTTGGAGTGGCGACGAATTGGGCCTACAGACCCGAAGGGGCTCTCGCTAACGACGACAGCCTCAATTATGCCTACGATAATGCCGGCAGACTGATGCAGGTTCTTCAAGGTGCCACAGAAGTGGGCCGGTATTTCTACGATGCCACTGGCCTCCGAGTCCACCGCCAGGAAAACCATGGCCGGACCGTGTTCTCATTTAGGGATCCCGACGGAAACGTCCTTTCCCAGTTCTCGCGCCCCTCGGGAACGATGCTGTTGCCTCAATGGGATCGAGACTTCGTCTACCTCGCGGGCAACCGGGTGAGCATGATTGAAAAGCCAGCGCCCGCTAGGGTCTCGTGGATGCTCACCAGATCTGTCAACAACGGGCCCAACCCGGGAATTTCGCTGGAGTGGTATCCGAACCCCGAGACGTCCCTCTATGGCTATCTGGTGGAGCGCAAGGGTCCTGGTCAGACTAACTTCATGCCCATCTATGACGCCACCAACGTCCGGACGGCAACCGGGACTACTTATCTGGATACTGCCGTTGTCGAAGACAGCACATACACATATAGAATTCTGGCGATGGATGTAAACGGCACTCAGGGGGATTACTCAGCGGAGAAAGTCATCACATTTGATGATGGCGTGGCACCGCCGGTTCCGCTAAACGTCCTGGCGGAAGCAGGTGAGACGAACGTAGTCCTCACTTGGACGGAGGATTCCCCCCCCGCAGACCTGGCGGGGTTCTACATCAAGAGAAAGGTAGGTTCGGGTGGGAGCTTCTCGACTCTGAACAGCTACCCCATCACAAGCCTTTTCTATAACGACGTCGCGGTGACGTCCGGGACCATCTACACTTACAAGGTGGTGGCCGCCGATAATGCGGACCTCCAGTCGGCGGATTCCGCTCAGGTTTCCGCCACTCCGGGGAGCGGCGGGGGTGGCGGTCCCGGGGGTAGCGGTGGGGGCGGGAACAAGCCGGTGCAGACCTGGAACGACCAAGACGTTGAGGATGAAGGAGGAGTCCGGTTCTCGGGATCTCGTGCCGCTGTGGGCCTGGCTGGAGAGCGCAGTCAAAGCGTGAATCCTGTGAATGTGGGCGGGAGAAGCGATTCCAATGAGGATTCAGAGGACACAGGAGGCATGACTGCTTCCCCTTACGCCATGGTCGGCCAGTCGGTGGGAGCGAGAATCCTGTGGCTGCATTCGGACCATCTCGGGAGCCTGCGGCTCGTCACCAACATCGGCGGTCAAGTTGTCACCAACCACAAATACCTCCCGTTCGGTGAGGATATCCAGCCGATGCACTCGCTGGATCCGTTCAAGTATGCCGGTTACGAGAGGGATTCTGAGAGCGGGATGGATTATGTCAGGGCGAGGTTTTACACGCCGGGACGGGGGCGCTGGCTCACGCCAGATCCATTGGGGGATGGTTATGTCTACACTTCAAATTCTCCAACGAATCGCCTGGATCCCACTGGTCTCGAAGACATCCTTGTTTGCCCGAGTGGATCATGTTCTACAGTACCAGCTGGCGCGCCTCCGGGATGGCCGTGGGATTTCGGAGCTTTTGATTTCGCAGGAGTTGGTTCGAATCCTGATTCTGACCCCAATAGGGATCCTAATTCCCCCTGGAACCGTCAAGGCCAGCACGATTTCGAGGCGATGGTCCGTGATATTCAATTTCACAATCTTGATTGGGGACCAGGCTGGCGGGAGCGTGAGATATGGAATCGGGCAGAGCGGGGTATGGCTGAAATGACAATCGGTCTGCCAGTCATTTATGGCACGACCATTGCTGCGGCGGTGGCGGGACCGGCAGTAGTTGGTGCGGTAGTAAAAGTCGCTAGCGACCCTGGCGTTCAGACCTCTATCATCAAGGTCGGTGACTTCGTGATGAACTATCAGGCTGGATATGGTGCTGGAAAGCAGCTCAATGGCTACACGGGACCGATCACAGATTCACCATTTGGCATCTGGGGTTTTTATACTGGCAGGACGGTTGCTGTGGTCGACACCTATGGGCGCCCAATCCTAAAGATGTTATCGGGCTACTACTGAGCTACGCAGAGCTTCTTTTTCGGTGATTGGCAACCCTGATCCAATCCAGGTTGCTAGTTGGCAAGCGTTGAGTGAACTCACATTCTAGAGCACCTCTGTGGTAATCCTGGTATCGTTGGTCGCTATCACAGCCATTACGTTAGCAATACTGACGTGGTATCTGCGTCCAACACGAAGAGTGGACCGTAGCAGGTTTTCGCATTGGTTCAAGTCACTGATGCGTCTCTATCGAGATGGAGCAAGTATTTGCATCAGGCATCTGCACTCGGATGTGCAGTTAAGTGTTCTCCGTGCTGGCGGGGGAGTACCAAGGTGCGATCTGCTAATTGCGATCGCTGGAGCACCAATGAAACAACAGCAGGCGCAAGAATTGGAAGCGGTGGCACTTTTTAACGAGGGAATCTCACTGGAGCGGAGTCCAACTGAGAGCGGGCGAATCAATTTCCCTGCATTTCGGGTTGCGGTGGATGACATTTGGGAGTCTTCAGCTGGTGATCTTGCAGCTCAGTTGGTGCACCGATTGCTCGATGTGTTGGGAATCGATGCGAAGGCGCAGTTCGAATTGAAGTTTCAGGGGGAGCGTTCAGTTGAGCTTACACTGGAGGTACGGAAGCGACAGAAAGCAGGAGAACTCATCGAGTGGTGAAGGCGCGCCATGAGCAAAGGCTTTCAATTCAGCAGGAGAGAATCCTACTGGAGCGGACCAGCGAAAATCATGCGGCCATTCTGCCCGGTTCCTCAGCCCGAACACCCGGGTACGTATTTCTGATCTGTTTGGGTTCCAAGTGCACCCATAGTACGAACTTGAAATAGTTCGTACTACTGATCTACCTGAGGAGCCAGATAATCCCTGCCCCGAGTCGTCGGGGATCAAGATGATGGAGCCCCGGTCGCCAAGCGCGGTCGGGGCTCTTGTTCTTTAGCGTCCACGCGGGTTTAGGGCCTGCCACAACCCTACCTCCCGCGAGCCTCGATCCTGTTAACCAGAGAGTGCGGGAACACGCTCGAGGGACCGGGATCTCTCTCTCAAACTCTCTCCCTCTCTGTTAACCGGAGTTAACAGCGAGAGAGTTGAAAGCACCTTCAAATTCTCCGAGCTGTTAACAGGAGGGTTGCGCGGTTAGCTACTAAAGAACAGAATATCTTCATTGCCGGTCCGCGTGAACCCGCCATTTTCCGTGAGATGGCCCAAGTAGCGGGAAGACACGAGGACACACCTAGTTATCCACGCCTGCTTTTAGAGGGTCATTTGGTACTCCTCTCGGAGGCCTTCGGTTGAATGGCAACATCCTGGAGACTGGCGGTCGAAATCATCTCTTCGTGAGCTACGCGACGGAGGACGGAGCGCTTGCCGAATGGCTGACGCTCAGGCTCACAGCGGAGGGTTATCGGGTGTGGTGCGACCGGTTCAAGATCCTTGGTGGGGAGAATTGGCCTGACGATGTTGACGCAGCAATCAGGAATGACACGTTTCGGATGCTGCACTTGGTCTCGAAGCATTCTCTTCACAAACCCAATCCTAAAAAGGAACGAGAACTGGCCCTTCAGCTTGAGAGGGATCGGAAAGTTGAGATCCTCATTCCCCTAAACGTTGACGATACAAAGCCAAGCGAGCTCCCATGGCGAATCGTGGATGTGGCCTACATCCCTTTCCAGAACTGGGCCACAGGCCTTGCGAAGCTCCTAAAGAAGCTTGATTCAGTAAAAGCCCCCCGGCCCCTCGCAGCGAATGGTCGCCAGATTGCTGGCAGCGCATACCTCACTCATTCCGCTATCACGGAGGGTGAGGAAGAACTCATATCCAACGTCTTCGCATTCACTTCGGTTCCCAAGACGGTACGACTTTTTCGCTTCTCTGGCGAGGTGTCGCGTAAGCAAGCGCTAGCTCTCCGCGAGGGGTGGGCATACCGCTACTTGGGAAGCAAGGGAGTGATCGCCTTCGACCGACCACCAGCTCCTCTCTCCACGCGGCTCTCGGTGGAAGAGGTCAGTGAAATAGAGTGGCGGGAGGGTGAGACGGTAGAAGGGGTCCTGGCCGAACATCTCGTGAATGAACTGCTGCGCAAATCGCTGGAACTTCACTGCCGTGCTCGGGGCCTGGCTCGCGAGCCCGAAGGGCGAGGGTTTTACTTTCCGTTCGGATTGCTCCCGAGAAACACGATCCTCTTTAGAGGCTACAAGGGGAAGCCAAGCAGGGTATTTGCTTGTGGATACAGGAAGTTTGGAGGCGGGAATTACCGCTACCACTTGTGTCCCTGGTTTCGGGTTAGGCGCGCGCCGGACTTGGGTTTCACTGCTCAGCTCAGGCTCCGCATCCATCTTGCAGATTTCCGGGGGACCGCGCTTGAAAAGAGAGCGGCAGTGGCTCGCCGAAAGAGGATCGGCTCCTCCTGGTGGAACGGACAGTGGCTGAGCCGGCAACTTGCGGTCATGTCGTTTCTGGCGGAGGACCAGGCGGAGATCAGGATAGGGATGGATTCGGGACACCACGTAGTGCTTGGAGGCTACCCTGCGGGCGCTTTGGTGAGCCGAGGTATTGACGAGATCCTCCTTTCGAAAATCGGGGCTCCGCCTGGCCTCTTGATACCCTCAGCGGATCAGGACCGCGAGGGGGCCGAATGATGGGCCCGCGCGCTGTTCTGCTTGAGGAACCGAGTCTTGAATTTCGCTATGGGCAGTTCGCCACCGATCCCCACGTTGGCCTTGGGCTCTTTGGGCCGTGCGACACGGATGAGCCAGGACGGCCGCATGGGGTGCCGTATGCGGTCGTCGGGGCGGATCCTGGACCCTCTGGTTTCTTGGAATTTGCAGAGAGGCTGAGGGGACCCGTGGTGCCATGCGGGTATGGTGATCCGAATGCACTTTCAAAGGACCGGGCCCTCTGGCGGCCATTCCCTGGCATCGAAGCCGCATTCAGTATTGAGTGGCCGCACGGCGCGGGATGGGTCGGAAACATCGATAGGAAGCGGGTACTCGATGCCATCCGCGATAAGGACCCACACAAGAGGGCTTACGATGTCTGCAATATGTACCTTGAGGCGATCCGAATCGCGGTTGAGCGAGATGAGAGTTATCGCGTCATCGTGTGCGTTGTGCCCGACGAAGTGTGGAATGCCTGCCGACCCGAATCGCGTGTCACTGACGGGATCGGACGCAAGCCAACGAAGCAGGAGCTTGAAGTCCGTCGGGTTCAGCCAAACCTCTTCGGCGGCTATGACCCGGCGCAATATGAGCTCTCGGTGGATTTCCGCCGGCAACTCAAGGCGCGCGCGATGGAATTCCCCGTGCCAATCCAATTGGTTAGAGAGTCGACCCTCGGAGTGGGAACGGCCGCGGCAGCGCGCCAGCTTTCACCACCCTCTGACTGCGCGTGGAACCTTCTGACGACGTTTTACTACAAGGCGGGCGGGAAGCCATGGCGACTGGCGGCGGCAAGGCAGGGAGTGTGCTACATCGGGCTTGCATTCCGTCGCTCGGAAGTATCCAGGGATGTCCGGACTGCATGCTGCGCAGCGCAAATGTTTCTGGACACCGGCGATGGTGTGGTTTTCCGCGGAGAATTCGGGCCGTGGTACTCGCCGGAGAACAAGCAGTTCCAGCTTGACCGACGGGCTGCCCGTGATCTGCTAGAGGGGGTTCTTAGAGTCTATCGTGAGCAGGGTGGGAGCAATCTGAAGGAAGTTTTTTTGCACAGTCGTTCGACCATCTCCGAACCAGAGTACGAAGGGTACTGCGAGGCGTGTCCAAGCGGCGTGAAGGTGGTTGGGGTGCGGGTGCATCGCGATGCGTGGATGCGGCTTTACCGAAAAGGCACGCGACCAGTTCTGCGAGGGACCGTGTGGGAGGTGGGGGCGAGCACAGCTTACCTTTGGGCATCAGGGTTCAAGCCTGAAATTCTGACGTATGACGGATGGGAAACGCCGAGGCCGCTGCGCATCGATCTCCAGCATGGAGAAGCCGAGATTCGCCAAGTGTGTCGGGACATACTTGGCCTCACGAAGCTTAACTACAATGCATGCAAGATCGGTGACGCAGAGCCTGTTACCGTTGGATTTTCCGATGCCGTTGGGGAGATCTTGATTACGAACCCAAACGTCAAGGCACGGCGGCCGAACTTCAAGTTCTACATTTAGCGAGCTCGGAACGTTATTCGAAATGGTTCACGCGCGGGGGAAACAGGATCTGTATTCGCATGGTCCCCTGATCGGCCTAGTTCATGAATGCGGAACTAAGCTCTAGGCGGGACGGGTACGGGCTCGAGCAGCACGGGTCAGGTAGGACGTTGGATGGACCTCATCTAATGTAGGAAGTGGCGAGAAGATAGAGCAAAGGAGTCATACTGATGCCGACGGGGCCATCTGCTTATTTGGTGGGTCGCAAGGCGGTCCAGCTCACGGACAGTGGGACGGATGTAACAGATAGCTTGATTGCGGCTCAAAGACTAGACAAGTGGAAAATTGTGAACCGCAGGTTTAGGCACACCACGTTCGCAAACGTGAGCTTTATGGATACGGAGCTGAAAGACACGGAATTCATGGACTGCGCCTTCTTGAATTGCTACTTCAGGAGGGCTCGCATTGTGACCTGCAGTTTCGTCGGGAGCAAGTTCTACGGTTGCGAGTTCCCCAAAGCGAGCGTTCAGTCGTCGAATTTCCGATATGCAAAGTTCTTCTCGTGTGCGATTCCTTTCGATGAAATGGAACACAATCTCCCACCAGAACCAAACCTTCGTGAAGAGGTGGCGCTGGGGCTTGCAATTGCGGCCGATGAGCGAAGTTGGGGTGCTGAGGCTCGTCAGTATCTGTTGTCAGCAATCGCCGCTAGAGAGGATCACTTGGTAGCTGCGGTTCAAGGGCGGAGCACCTGGTACAAAGAACACTATCCCCCACTACGGCGATTGGGTGCGCTACTCGCACTTGCCGCCAGCAAGCTGAATGGCCAACTGTGGGGACACGGAGAACGCTGGACCGTGCTGCTGAGAAACCTAATCATCTTGGCTTTCCTGGTTTTTCCAGCGCTGCTGTGGTTCGTCCGATCTGAATTGCAGGTCGCTGGAGATGGTACTCTCCAGTTTGGAGATGTACTTTGGCTGAGTATTACTACAATCGTGCCTGTGAGCGCAGTGAGTTCCGTAAGCGCTTCAGGGGCGACATCGCGAGCGGTGCTCACATTCGAGGCCTTTGCGGGAATTGTGATCGGTGGGCTGTTCGTCACCCTTTTGCTGCGTTCAGTGGTGAAACGATGATAGAAGCCGGCGATGCAGTCTTCGCGGTCTGGGTGTATGGGTCCCAAGCACGCGGAGATTGGGATGAGCTCAGCGACCTTGACATTCTAGTTGTTGGTCAAGAGCCTGAATCGATACCTTATGAAACCTGGAATCGGGATGGCAGTCCCCCGTCGGTAAGCCACTACAATTGGGGGGAGATCGAGATCATGGCAGCATATGGTTCTCTCTTTCTTCATCACGTTAACCTCGAGGGCAGGCCTCTTTCGGAGTGTGGTGGGGGGCATTCGCGTCTGGAGCGACTTCTTCGAACGCTGCCGCCATATCAACTTTATCGTCGGGACATCCGGGCCTTTCAGAAAACAGTACTGGACGTGGCGACATCAAGTACCGCAGGCAGCACACCGGAGTTTGAACTCTCTGTCCTGGGGACGGTCGTCCGGCATGCTGCAGTGCTCGCGTGCTACTTGCTGGGCTCGCCGTGTTTTGGTCGGACCGCTGCGGTTGAGAGGGCGGCCATCGGTCTTGGGCTCAATAGGGAGTATCTACAGGAATTCGCACAGCTTTACCAATTTCGGCTCAGTGAGGACGGCCGATGCCAGGCGCCGTTTAAGCCGTCATGGAAGGATGTGGAGGAGTGGTCGAAGTCGGCTTTCGAACTCGTCGAATACTTGGGAAGGGCCGCTCATGCATACGAGCGAGGACTGTCTGAGACTCATTGAAAAAGCCCGTGCTTGCGGAACTGATCCAGAGTCTGCCTACTTACTTCGCACTCGTGTCAAGCGGGCTATTTTGAGCGCCACGAGATTGGCCGCAGCAAGCGTGCGACATGACGCACCTAGCCTGCCAATCCCGATAGAGGTAGTCACCGATTCGAGGGAAACGGCTGAGGTGTTCAAAGCCTGTAACCAGCTGATTGCCGTGACCCGTGAGCTGTGTCAGCCAAGTGAAGCGCTCGATTGTCGGTGGCGTGATGGATGGAGTGAAGTGCTGCGTGGACTGGAACGATTGGAAGCAGCAGTTACCGCGTTTGGACCGCTAGCCCATGGCCGAAAAGGATGAGGGCCGAGTCTGGAAACGGTGTGCTATCTAGCACTGTTGGCGGACTTGGCTCTTCCAGTCCCAGAGGTTCGCGATGTGTCGGAGCTCGCGCTCAGTAATGTGGTTTGAGTGGTAGATGGCCCGTGGGGAGGCTAGGACTGCCTCCTGAATCTCCGGCGCCAGTAAGGTCAGGTTCACAACCTGCGTAACCCGGGCCCTGCTCAGCCCCGTGAGGCGAGCAATTTCCGCGTAGTCCTTCACCATTCCTTCCCGGACCAACTTCTCGAAGTGATGCCCCAGGACTAGGAGTCGGGTGATCTTGGGAATGCGGTCGAGTGAGGCTCCCTTGACGGGCTCTGGTCTGGATGTTGTGGCTGAGGCGGGCTGCTCGGTCGGTGTCGCCGCATCGGTCTCAGCTTCGGCACGACGTCGGCTCTTCGGTCCGCCCGAGAACTGGACCTGGAACTCCACCCTGACAGGGGCCTCTTGCGCGGCCTGTGGCGTCAGGGAGGGCTTCACGGGGTCACGCTCGCCGTTGCTTCTTCCGCCAACGTCCGAACGCCCCCGGGCCGGAACGCGATCGCGAGATTCCCGGTTCCACCGTCGTAGTCGATCCGCTCTATCAGGAGTTGCATCACACGGGCTTGCTCCGCGGGCTCCAACTGCGACCAGACGGGGTCGAACGCAGCGAGAGCGGACTGCAGGTCGGCGGGATCGATGTGGATTCCCTTTAGGGCGGCAAGTTCCTCGTTCATTGTTGCCATGCGTTCCTCTATGAGCCGGATGGTTTCCTCCTGGGCACCCGCGTCCCGGAATCGCCTTGATTTGCCATCGCCCGGCACAGTCTTTAGCCTGCTGCGGAGGTCGGTGTGGGCCTTCTCGAGGTCCATGTGGAGTTGCTTTGCCTCGGCTTCCAGTTCGGCCTTCCTTGCAGACAATTGCTCCCTCGCCTCCTCGACGGTCCTGGCAACCAGTTCCGGGTCACGGCCTACGCCACGGATCTTCTCGACGACGAACGCCTCGATTTTCTTAGCCGAGACAGACTTCGATGGGCAGGATTCCCAACCTCGCAGGTGGGCTTTCGTGCAGAGGTAATACCGATAGCGGACTCGGCCCTTCTGGCTGTAGGTGGGAGTCATGGCGGCGTCACAAGCGGCACAGCGGAGAATTCCTGCGAGCAAGGAAGTGCATCGGCTGCTGGGGCGACGGGGACCTTTCCGTCCGATCTTGAGCAATTCTTGCACCCGGTCCCAAATCTCCTGGTCGACGATGGCGTCGTGCTCCCCGTCGTAAACGGTTTCCCGGAAGTTGACCTTGCCAATGTAGGCATGATTGGTCAGCATGCGCCGAAGGGAATGAACGTCGAACGGGCCACCACCGTAGTCGAGGCTTGCCTTGGTGGTCCACTTCTTAAGGGTCCACCCGCGACGGTTCAGTTCCTTCACCGTGTCCACCAACGAGGGGTGTTCCTCGAATAGCCGGAAGATCTTCCTGACCCGTCGGGCCTCGGACTCGTTAACCACGAGGCGTCCGCCGTCGGGGTGGCGGTCGAAGCCGAGAATGAGACCACCCCCGGTGAATTGCCCTCTTCTCCTCGCTGCATGCACCTTGTCGCGGGTGCGTTCGGCGATGAGCTCCCTTTCGTACTGAGCAAACATCAGCAGCATATTCCGGTGCATTCGGCCCCCCGGTGTCGAGGTGTCGAACTGCTCCGAGACGCTCACGAAAGTCACGCCGTGTCGGTCGAACTCTTCCATGAGCTCTAGGAAGTCACGAATGCTTCGAGAAAGCCTGTCTGAGCGGTAGACCACCACGCAGTCAACATTTCCGGCTGCGATGTCTGACCGGAGAAGGGTGAGGGCAGGCCTGTCCAGGGTCCCTCCACTGAATCCCGAGTCGGAGTATTCGGTGGGAATAAGCTCCCAGTGCTTCTCCGGGTAGAGGTTGACGTACGTCTCCCCCTTCTCCCGCTGGGCCTCGATGGAGCCGAATCCATTGCTTCCGCGTTCCTCGATGCTCTGGCGGCAGTAAATCGCGCAACGCGTGACCGATGGGACAGGTTTCGGTGTGCCCCGCCGCAAGGTCTTCATCCCTGCCCCCGTTTGGATGACGATCCGAAGAAAAAGTAGTGCCCATTCCAGTGACTCCCCGTCACGGCTTTCGCCACGGCGGTCAGGGAGGGGTATCGCTTCCCCTCAAGGTCAAACCCGTTCTCCAAGACGGTCACCGCGATGGTCCGACCACGATACTTCCTCGTGAGGACCGTTCCGGGAGCAGGAAGGCGGGCGTCTCGGGTCCGAGGGACTGGTAGGGGAGTGCCGACATCCTGCAGGCCACGTTTCCCGAGGGGCATCCAGGCTTCGGCGTGGGGCAGGAGTTCCTTCAAGCGCTCCTGAGCCCGCGCCGACAGGCCGCCATATTCCTTCGCCTGAATCGCCCAGGCCAACCGCTTCCACAACCACGTCTTGTGGTACGACCGCGGTTCCTCTCCCATGACACGCCGCCATTCCTCGCGCAATTCGGCAGTGGTCATCTGCTGGAGGGAGTGAATTCTGTCTGTCATGGAAGCTTGCTCAGGTCGACTCATGGCCGTCCTTCCGGCTCCAATTCATCGCTCCGTTGCGGCCCAACATCAAGGCAATTCGGAGAGCCGGATGCGGATTCTCTGAGAGCGGAATTGGGAGCAATCCTTGAGTTCTGACGGCCAGAAGTGACGAGGCGAAGGTAGCCGCGGGCGAGGAGGGTGGCGAGTTCCTTGATATTGGGCTCAGAGGCGGTACGCACCACTTTTCCCTCTAAAATTGCACGCTCCTTCGCTCTTGCCATGCTTCCCCACTTCAGATTTCAGGCTTCCCGTTCGCCCGCAGAATCATGCGCTCGGGCTTGTGAAACACCGTCGCCATCTGTGCAAGAGGCCCATGTCGATTCTTGGCGATGGTTATGTAGCCCGGCATCTTCTCCGCCAGTTCGTCGCGCTCGTTAGTCCACAGGAACATCACAGAATCAGCTTCCTGCTCAATTTCCCCAGACTCCCTAAGGTCTGACAGTCTGGGCTTGCGGTCGTCAGATCCCTCCACCCGCCGGTTGAGCTGGCAGAGAGCCAGGACAGTACAACCCAGATCCTTGGCCAGCCCCTTGAGTTGCCGCGCCACGTCGCCCACCTCGAGAACCCTGGTCTCCTTCCGCCCCCCGGCTATTCGGCCGATGTGATCCACGATCAGGAGCTTCAACCCGAGTCTCCCCTCTGCAAGCTGGCGGATTTCACGGATCCCGATGGTGCCCGCGTCGGAAATAGCAATCGGAGCCGCCCGGAACCATGCCAAGATCGACTCGGGAAGCGGCTTCGGGATCTGGTAGATGCGCAGACCGGAAACCACGGCGGCCATCCAGGCGCCCCACTGCTGGCGGGTCATCTCGGTCGAGATGATGTAGGTCGGAACCTCGTGGCGGAAGCAGGCATCCACCGCGATCTGACAAGCCAGGGTTGACTTCCCCAGCCCTGGACGGCCGGCGAGCACAACGAGATCTCCTGGGACGAGCCCGCCGATGGCCTCAATGCCGACGGTCTCGAGCTGGATCCCCTTGCGCGGTTCTGCGTGCTTCAGCTCCTCCGCCCAGGCCTCGCCCGTGACCACTGGGTGCTTTGGCAGGTCTTTCCCTGCCTCGCTCCGCCGCTGCGCGTCGTCGCGCCGTGCGATGCTTTCCAGGGTAGTCCGGAGCTCGTGTTCTGGCATCGGCGGCTTGCAGAGCGAGGCCCACAACCGCATGACCTGCCAGGTTGCTTCTCGGTTTCCGTGCGTCATGGTGAGCCAGTAGCCACACAGCCGGGCCGCGGTGTAATTGCGGGAGCCCTCTCCTACACCCGCCATCGCCGCGCGGACCCAGTCGTCCCCTTCGCTGGCAGGGGCTTCGGGCCTTGACACCGGCCGCTCGAGGAGTACGGCGAGCCCAGGTGGGAGTTCGGCGATGGCCTCGTCCGGATGCACGACCCAGAGGTATTTCCTCCCGGAGCCGTGGATGCTCGGAGGGGCCACGACGTAGCCACCGTCGCCTCGCACATCCACTCCCGAGTCCGACCCATCCGACAGAAGCCGCGCGCGGTTCGGCACCTTGTGCCCGGGATGGCGAAACAGCGCGTGATGGCCCCTGCCGGTCTGCACGGCGGCCGTTTTGGGTAGGAGAATTCCGGCTTTGAGGAGCAAGGCATAAGCATTCGGCCCGTCAAGATCAAGCGCGATGATGCCGGAGATCGCGCCCATGACCAGACCTACATTCGCGTCCGGCCACTTCGCCCACCACTTCCTGATGGTTTCCTCAGTGGAGCGCTCGCGCTGATAGAGCTCCCAGGATTCTAGGAGCGGTCGTTTGCGTTCCTCCACGGTGCCCTCGCCCCGCAGCGGGATCACGGACCACCCGCGGCGCTGATAATCAATCGCAGCCTCCAGGGTCGTCACCGAAGCCTTTCGACGGCCTCAAGTGCCGTGACGCAGGCGTCGATCTCGTTGCTGAGTTTTTCGTCAAACTGGACCCGCAGGAGCCTTTCCAGCCTCCGAAGTCGCAGCCGTAAGTACCAACGCATCAGCATGGCCATCAGTATTCCCTCGGTTCCTTGGCTCGCCTTGCCAGCAGGGTGGGCGCCGCCGCCAGAACGTGCTCGATGCCGAACAGGTTTCGGTCGGCGTACCAGTCGGGAGGGGCGCGGAAGAACTCCTTGACGAGCCACACGGCCTCGTCCGCGCTTCTGCCACTGAGAAGCTTCTTGGCAATGGATCCGGCTTTTCCTCCATTGACCGGAGGTGGTGACCCATGCTTGGCGGTAAAGGATTCGTGCCAGGTACGGATTACCCAGGCGACCTCAGGGTCGGTCTTCTTGGGGCGGAATTTGGAGACTTCGCCCTCCAGTTTGGATTGGGAGGGCGTAAGTTTTAGATCTTGATCTTTGGGGAAGGGGAAGGGGGGCTGGTCTTTGCTTGCGGAAGTTCCGGAAGCACCAGCCAGACAGCCTGTCTGGTGTTCTGTCTGGTGCGCTGCCGGAGCGAATACACCTCCCGCAGAGCGCGAAGCGGTTGCGGCTCTGTTAGTTCCTCCTTTTTTCCCAGCTTCCGATTTCCGCTGTCGTTCAGTTCGCACCTCTGCCGCGCTAGGGTTGTAGTCGAGGTAATCGTGAATGCGGTAGGACTCGCGATCGCGGTGGTCCTCCCAGACACCGATGGCAACCATCTCATCCACGAAGGGACTTCCTCGACGAAGCGGACCCTTGGGGAAGTCCCCCGTAAGGAGGGGCACGACGGAGTAGGGGATAAAACCGTCCGTGAGGTGCCGAGCCGCGTAACAGAGCGCCCGGATCTGTAACGCAATCCCGAGCGGCCCGAGGCGTGCGAATTTTGGATGTTCGGCGAGCCCGTCGTCAATCCGGACCCAAGACATCAGCGCACCTCACGCGCCCGCTGGCGCGGGTCGTGGTGGAGGGGGCACCGGGCCGCCCAGCTCTTGCCGCTCTTCCTCGGCTTGCAGCCGCGAGAATCCAGAGCCGCTGGGACCCACCCAACGATGGTCACGGATTCTCCTCATCTTCGGGGGGAGGATTCGTATTTTCACGAAGCCAGCGCTCAAGTGCAGCCAGCTCGAAGCGAATCAATCGGCCCAGGCGGATGACAGGGACTTTTGGAGAGGGGCCACGGGTCCAGGCTTCCAGCGTGCGGGGGTGGAGGCGCAGGTAGTCTGCCGCCTCGGTTAGGGTGAGTAGTCGGTGGATGGTTGCTTCCTTCCGCATCATGGCAGAAGGAAGGATGGGCTGACGACGTGCGGGAAACTAG
>Ga0137425_1000203_pt1 | contig 19305 bp, 9 predicted proteins | sample EasRivERMZT640_2_FD_102318 | JGI IMG/M metagenome (GOLD analysis project Ga0137425, IMG submission 102318) | Soil microbial communities from meander-bound floodplain in the East River, Colorado, USA - East River MetaG ERMZT640_2 | ecosystem: Environmental > Terrestrial > Soil > Floodplain ...
CGAGGCGCGAGATCACGCTCTGCGTGGTCTTCACGAGCTTGGCGAGTTGAGTCTGGGAGAGGCCCGCGGCGACGCGAGCGGCGTAGATCATCTCGCCCACCACGAGGTTCCTCGTTTGGCGGCGAATCGCCGATCGAAGGCGAGGATCGTCACCGGTGATGTGGTCGAGGATCTTTTGGATCGGCGTCCCTCGTCGAACACGCCGTCGAGTGATCGAGCTCATGGAAACTCTCGCTCAAGGGAGTGCAGCTCCGGATTGCTCTCGTAGCCCCGAGTGTCGGTCGATCGGAGATTCTCGAGCCAAGCGAGGATGGGAGATCCCCCGTCCGGGTCCTGGTACGCGTACACGGTCGTCTTCGGCATGGGGAGGCTATCGCAACATTGCGATAGGTCAATGCGCCACGCTCGTGCTTGCGGAAGTCGCAGCCGAGTCGTTCCACTAATGCCGACGCGGTCGAGACAGCAACGACCGGCGCTCCCAAGCGGGCCCTCGGAGTTCCACTTGCCGTCGCAGGCTCCGAGGCCGTGACCCGGAGCTGATGACTGCTTCCCGGGTCGTCGCCGTCCCCCCCTCTTCCTTCCCCCGAATCCGGCGCTAACACCTGCGCCCGCGCCAGGAAATCGAAGAAGGGCCCCCTCTGACCAAGACGACCACCCGCCGCTCCGCCGCCCCGTCTTCCGTCGAGTCGTCCTCCGAGCGTGCCGCGGGTCTCGCTCCGGCGCTCGCGACGGCGTTCTTCCTGTCGGGGTTCGCGGCGCTGACCTACGAGCTGCTCTGGTTCCGGCAGCTCGGGCACGTCTTCGGGTCGACGGCGACTGCGGCCTCGACGCTGCTCGCGGCCTATCTCTTCGGGCTCGGGCTCGGGGCGTGGGGGTTCGGGAAGCTGTCGGACCGGTGGGGCGCGCGGCCGCTGCTCTTCGTGGCCATCGAAGTCGGGATCGGCTTGTACGGGATCGCGTCGCACGCGCTGCTCGAGCGCGGCGCCTCCCTCTACGAGTTGACCCACGCATGGGCCGAGGGGTCGGCGGGGCGGCTGCTCTTCGTCCGCTTCGCCGTCTCCTTCGTGCTGGTCGCGGTGCCGACCACGCTGATGGGCGGGACCTTCCCGCTGATGGTCCACCTGCTGAAGGTCCGGCGCGTCGATGTCGGGCGGGCGACGGGGCGCGCCTATGCGGTCAACACCGCGGGCGCGGCGGCGGGGGCGATCGCGCTGCCGTCGCTGCTGCTGCCGTTCCTCGGGATCGAGAGCTCGCTCCTGGTCGCGGCGCTCGCCAACTTCGCGGCCGCGGCCGCGACGTGGTGGTACTCCCGCCGCGTGAAGGCCGAGCTGGCGCCGGCGCCCGCCGTCGCCGCCTCTTCAGCGTCCGCGCCCGGTCCCGCCGCCCCCGCGCACCGCTCCGCCGGCCGCGCCCTCCTGCTCGGCTTCTTCCTCTCCTCCTTCGCGTCGCTCGCGCTCGAGTCGGTCTGGACGCGCCACCTCTGCATCTTCTTCGGCGCGCAGATCTTCACCTTCGCGTTCGTGCTGTTCGGCTACCTGCTCGGGCTCTTCATCGGCGGCGGCGCCTACGCGAAGTTCAGCGCGCGCGGCGTCGCGCCGACGAAACTCCTGCGCGGCGGGCTGCTGCTCGCGGCGGTCGCGGTCGCGGCGACGCTGCCCTTCCTCGACCGCCTGCCGGTCCCCCAGGTCGAGCTGCTGCTCGCCTTCGGCGTGACCCATGCCAACTTCCTGCTCACCAGCGGCCTCGTGATCGTCGGCCTCGTGCTGCTGCCGGCGATCGGCTTCGGGCTGGTCTTCCCCGCGGTCGTCGACCTGCTGTCGCGTGATGGCCGCCGCGTCGGCGCGAGCGTCGGCCTCGCCTACGTCGTCAACACGCTCGGCACGACGCTCGGCTCGCTCGGCGCGGGCTTCTGGCTGGTGCCGATGCTCGGGACGCAGCGCACGCTCGAAGTCGCGGTGCTCTTGATTGCGGCGGCGCTCGCGCTGTCGGGTCCGGCCGCGACCATGATTCGCGGCGCGCCGACCGTCGTGCCCGTCGCGCGCCGCCGCGTGCCCGCGCTGCTGCTCCCCGTCCTCTTCCTCGCCGTCCTCGTCCTCCCGCGCTGGAACTGGAAGCTCGCGCACGCCATGTACGTGAAGGATCCGATCTCCTTCCTCGATCGCTACCGGCGCGGCGCCGTCGAGAAGACGATGGCCGGCTACCAGCTCATCTACTTCAAGGAGGGGACCGAGGCGACCGTGTCGGTGTGCGAGTTCAAGGGCGGCCTTCGGTCGCTCTACGTGAACGGCAAGCCCGACGCCTCCAACGTCGGCGAGGACATGATCGCGCAGCGCCTGCTCGCCTTGATCCCGGCGCTGTTCCATCCCGATCCCAAGCGCGCGCTCGTGATCGGCGTCGGCTCGGGGACGACGGTCGCGACGCTGAAACGCTTCCCGTTCGAGACGATCGACGCGGCCGAGATCTCGCCCGAGGTGGGCGAGGCGGCGCAGCTGAAGTTCAAGGACATCAACGACGACTTCACCGCCGATCCGCGCGTCCGGCTGCGGCTCGACGACGGGCGCAACTTCCTGCGCTTCCAGCCGCCCGAGTCCTACGACGTGATCATCAGCGAGCCGTCGAACCCGTGGATGGCGGGCGTCTCGGCGCTCTTCACCGACGAGTTCTTCGCCGACGTGTACGCGAAGCTCAAGCCCGGCGGCGTGGTCTGCCAGTGGTTCCACTACTACAACATGTCGCTGCCGCACATCCGGCTGCTCGCGCGGACGTTCCGCAAGCACTTCCCGCAGTCGTGCCTGTTCGTGTTGCGCGGGGCGCAGCCGACCGGCGACATCGTGATCATCGGCGCCAAGGGCGACCTGCGCATGGCGCGCCTGCCCGAGGATCCGACGCTGCCGGCCGCGGCGCGCGCCGCGCTGGCCGAGGTCGGGAACGCCGGGACGCAGACGCTGCTCGGCGGGCTGATCGCGACGCCGGAGACGTTCGCGGCGTTCGGCGGTGACGGTCCCCTCAACACCGACGACCATCCGATCCTCGAGTTCGAGGCGCCCGCCGACCGCTTCAAGCCCGACTACTACTTCGAGACGCTGCACACGCTGATCGCGTCGTCGGAGCGCCTCCATCTCGGCACCGGCGCGCGCGCCCCCGCCGCGACCCCGCCGCCCGACGTCGCCACGCTGCGCTCCGAAGGCTTCGCGCCGACGCGTGGCGTGCCCGAGGGACCGGTGGTCGCGCGCGGTGTGACCGTCGTCGCCGCGCCCAAAGGCGACAGCGACTCGATCGAGCGCTGGGTCCTGATCGGCCGCGAGTTCGATTTGAACGGCGCACGCCTCGGTCTGCTGCGCCTCGCCGACGCCGTCAAGACGCCCGAGGAGGCGCGCGACGCCGCGACCGCGCTCGCCGGCGCCGGCCTCGTCTCGCGCACCCCGGCGAAGGTCGCCGGCCACGAAGCCATCGCCATCCTCGCCGAATCCGCCGGCCTTCGCACCGTCGTCGTCGCCTGGAACTGTCCGGAGCTCCAGCAGACGCTGCTCGTGTCGCGCTGCGCGCCGATCGGCGGCGGGCCGGACGAGGGAGCGCGCATCGCCGCAGACCTCGCGGAGAGGTTCCCCTGCTTCCACGCGGAGCGGTGATCGAGCGGCGCGCAATTACGCGGCGACCGAACGTCACCGCGCCTCCGGTGGGAGGTCGGCAACGCTCTCTCGGCGATGCTGAAGCGGCGCCGGATCCGCCTTGCGCAGGCCGAACAGGCGGTCGCCGCCTATCGGCAGATCGCGATCCGGTTCATCGACGTGGACATCGACGAGGCGCTGCGGATCAGCGACGCGACCGGGTTGTACGCCTACGACTCGTACGTGCTGGCGTGCGCGAAGGCACTCGGCACTCCGCTTCTCTCGCTCGACACCGGTATGGTCGAAGTTGCGAAGTCGATGGATCTCGACATCTGGGAGATCTCCTCGTGAAGGTCTACACGTACTCTGAAGCGCGCCAGAACCTGGCCTCCCTCCTGGAGGAGGCTCGTCGGGACGGCTCCGTGCAGATCCGACGGCGCGACGGCCAGATCTTCGAGCTTCGGCCCGCCGCGAAATCCTCGAAGGGGAAGTCGCCGCTGGACGTCCCCGGCGTTCCGCTCGGGCTCAGTCGAAAGGAGATCCTGAACTTCATCCACGAGGGACGACGATCCGCCTGAGGCCCCCTTGGCCGCCGAGCTCGCGGAGCGCTTCCCCTGCTTCCACGCGGAGCGTCGAGCCGCGCGGTATCGCCGACGTAACGGTCGAACTTCCGCGGAACATGGGGCGCTAGCCTTCGCGCCGCGCGGCGGGCGGTGGACCGCGCGCGGAGCGGATGGGTGAAGTTCGGCGAGCAGCGGCGGAACGGTGGTGCGGCGGCGCGCGGCGCGCTCGTGGTCGTCGCGATTGCGCTGGTCGGGGCTGCGACGTGGTGGCTGCTGCGCGAATCGACCGAGGATGCCGCGCGAGACGCGGTGCGCCGCGGCGGCGAAGACGCGGACGCGGCGAAACTCGACGCCGCCGGTGCGGCGGGGCCGACGAAGGAGCCGCTCGAGGCGACGGTGGAACGCAAGTTCGCGCCGGGTCCCGACTCGGGAGAGGGCGCCGACTCGACCTCCGCCGACACGCCGCGCCCTTTCCACGTCCACGTCTTCGACGAGGCGGACGGGTGCGCGGTCGCGAACGCTTCAGTGCTGGTCTCGTTCCTGCGCGCGGACGCGCTCGCGAACACGACGACGAGGTGGGGGCCGGTGCCCGCGCTCGTGCTGCACGGCGGAGCGCCGCCGATCACGGACACCGCGCGCACCACGGTGAAGAGCGACGCGGCCGGCGACGCGAAGTTCGACGTGCCGCCGTCGGAGGCGCTCTTCGTCGACGTCCTTGCGACGGGCTACACGCCGGTCTGGTTTTCGGCCTCCGCCGGCCGCGGCACGAAGGAGCGGCCGCTCGAGGTCGGGCTCGCGCGCTCGGCGTCGCTGCGCGGGATCGTGCTCGGGCCCGACCGGCAGCCGGTGGCGGGACTGCGGCTGCTCTGCCAATTCGATCGGCGCGGGCTCGAGCGGCCGCGGCCGCCGTTCGCGTCGATGTTCGGCGCGGTGAGGGGGGAGTGCAGCGTCGTGCCCGATGCGTCGGGGAGGTTCTCGATCCCCGGCCTGCCGGCCGACGTCGAGCTCCACCTGAACGCCGGCTCGGACGAGGAGGAGATGCGGAGGTGGCGGCACGACCTCTGGCTCGATCCGGGCGAGGAGCGCGAGCTCACCTGGATCCTGCCGCGCGGCGCGAGCGTGAGCGGCCGCGTCGTCGGCGCCGACGGGACGCCGGTCGCGGGGGCGATGGTGCTCGTCGTCGACTTCGTCCACGGCATCGTCGCCGCCGCGACGTGCGAAGACTCGGGGAGCTTCCGCGTCCCCGCCGCGCCGTCGGGGGAGATCGCGCTGCAGGTCGATCCGCGCGACGCACATCGGGCCGTCGAGGTCGTGCCGCTCACCCTCGCCGACGGCGAGGAGCGCAGCGGCGTCGAAATCCGGATCCCCGACGCGGCGCCGCTGGTCGTGCGCGCGCTCGATCCGGAGGGCGCGCGCGTCGACCCGGCCGAGGTGCACGTCGATCCGCTCGCGTTCCGTTTCGTCCGCCGCGACGTCGTCCACGATTCGGCGCCGGAAGCGGACACGGCCTCGATCGTCCCCGGCGTGCCGTTCGGCGACGTCACCGTCCGCGTCGTCGCGCCGCTCGCGAGCCCGTGGCCCGCGGTGGAGACGAAGTTCCACCACGACGGCAAGCACGAGTGCGAGGTCCGGTTCGCTGTCGGCGGAAGGCTCGGCGGCACGCTCGTCGACGCGCTCGACCCGAAGCAGCCCGTCGCCGCGTCCGCGACGCTCCTGCGGCGCGGCGCGGCGCCCTGCTTCTGGAGCGCGCAGACGATGCAGTCGATGGCCGCGCCCGGCACCTTCGAATTCACGAACGTCGCCGCCGGCACCTACGACGTCCTCGCGCAGGCCGGCGACGGCCGCGTCGGCGTCGCGGCGGGCGTCGTGTTCGGCGCGGGCGAGCAGCGCGGCGACGTCGTCGTCGCGCTCGCGCGCGGCGCCACGCTCGAACTCGTCGTGCCGCCCTCCGTCGCTCCTCCGCGAACCAACTCCGAAGAGGGCAGCTCGATCCGCTTCGAGGCGCGAGCGGCCGGCGCCTTCGTCGGCGCCGCCTTCGCCGCCCCCCTCGGCCGCACCTCCCTCACCGTCCCGCCCGGCCGCCTCACGATCACGGCGATCGCCGCCGGCGAGGTCGTCGGCACGCGGGAAGTCGAGGCGCGCGTGGGCGCAGTCGTGCGCGTCCGGTTCTAATGCCGCGGCGAGTTCGGCTCACGTGGTTCGCGCGGGCCGCCCGGTTCGTCACGCGGAGTGCGCGTCTTGAGGCGAAGGAGCGTCGTCCTCGCGAGCGTCGCGCTGCTCGTCGCGGCGGCGTTCGTCGTGGGGTGGTGGTGCTCCGGCGAAACGACGCCGGCCACCGCGTCGGCGCGCGCCGAAGAGCGCGCGGAAGAGCGAGTCTTCGTCCCCGTCGCGACCGCCTCGGGCGCGAACGCGGATGGAGCCGCCGACGCCGATCGCAACGTGGCCGAAGAATTCGACGACAAGCACTACGTCCGGATCCCGGCGCGCGACCTGCGAATCCACGTCTTCGACGAGCTCGACCGCACCCCGATCGAGGGCGTGACGTTCCGCCTCGACAAATACGAGGTCGCGGGCCTGCCGCCCCTCGGCACGGCGGTCAGCGCGAGCGACGGGATGGCGACCTTCACGATCCCGACGGATCGGCGGCTCCACCTCACGGTGGAATCGAAGAGCTTCACGCTCGACAAGGTGTTGGTCCCGGACGAGCCGATCGGTACCCCCGAGCAACCGCTCGAGATCGCGATTCCGCGCGCGGCGTCGATCCATGGCCGGCTCTTCGGCACGAGCGGGGAGCCGTTGAGCAGTGATCGCCTCTCGCTGCAGACGAATTCGTGGGACGTCGTCAGCATGCGATTGCGTACTCGGCGTTGGAAGCACTCCGCCGAGCCACCCGGCGCGTCGCCGCGCGACCTGGACCCGAACGAGTTCCTCTTCGAGGACGTGCCGGCGGAGATCGATCTCAATCTCACCGCCACGTATGGCGAGGACGCGGGCGAGAAACGGCAGGATTCGCTGACGCTCTACCTCGAACCCGGCGAGCGGCGCGAGATCGAGTGGCACGTGGGTCGCCGGTCGAGCCTCTCGGGGCGCGTCGTCGACGATTCGGGCGAGCCGGTGGCGGGTGCGACCATCGGCCGGTCGAGAAGCTCCGAAGGTCTGGTCTTCGTCGAAGTGACGGGCTCATCCGTCGGGCAGAGCGTCGACGGCCGCGGTCAGAAATCGGATGCGAACGGCGAATTCGAGCTGCGCGGGCTGGGTGCCGGACCTTGCATCCTCGACGTCCGATCGCCGGATCGACGTTGTTCTTCGGGGACGTACCAGTGCTCGCTCGCGCTGGGCGAGCAGCGCCGCGGCGTCGTGATCGAGCTGCCGCGCGCGGCGCCGCTGGTCGTGCGGGCTCGCCTTCCCGACGGGAGCGTCCCGACGAGCCTGCTCGCGGACGTTGCGAGCCTGGTCGATCGCCGGGTCGTGAACAGTCAGGGCACGGGAGGACCGGACGGGACGGTCACCCTCGAAGCCGTGCAGCTCGGCGAAGTGGATGTGGGAGTGGCGGCGCGCGTCGGAGCCGCCGAGTGGACGGGCCGTGCCCGCTTCCTCCATGACGGCGAGCACGACTGCGTGGTCGATTGCGCGGCGGTCGCGACTCTCCACGGCACGGTCGAGTTCGGGCCCGGCAAGCCCGCCAACGTCGGCATGTACGTGACCCTGATCCGGCGCGACGAGGCGACGGAGGAGCTGGCGATTCGCTCCGGCTTCCATTCGCCGTCGGGCGAATTCGAGTTCGCCCGGGTCCGCGCCGGCGAATACGACGTCGTCGCGGTGACGGTGGACGGTTGGGTCGGCGTGGTGCCGTCCCTGTCGCTCGCATCCGGCGAGCAACGCGATGGCGTCGTCGTCCGCGTGGAACCCAGCACCACGCTGCGTTTCGCAGCTCCCGCGCTCGAGGAGGGCACGGCCCGGTCCCTTCGGAATTCCGACCGATACCAGGTACGCGTCCGCCGCGACGGCGCGGTCGTCGCGACGACCAGCCTTTCGCCCGCGGGCCACGGCGAGCTCGCCGTCCCGCCCGGGAAGCTCACCGTCGAGATCTGGTCCTCCCGCGCCCGCATCGCCTCCCGCGACGTCGAGGCGCGCGCCTTCCAGGTCGCCCGCGTCCGCTTCTGACGCTTTTCGAACAGCTGAACGGAATCGCCGGTCCGCGCCGTTGGGTTCGGCGATGCCCGCGTATGCGCCGATCGATGCGGAGGTCCTGCTGCGCCATTCCCGATGGCTTGCGCGGCTCGCGCGGGCGCTCGTCGCGCGCGACGGCGCGATCCCGCCGCCGCCCGCCCCCGCAACCCCCGACGAGGCACTCGCCCGCGCCGAGCTGCGCCGCCGCGTCGTCGAGGCGGTGCTCGCGCTCGCCGAGCCGAATCGCAGCGCGGTGATCCTGCACTTCTTCGAAAAGCAATCCGTCGCGAGGATCGCGCGAGCGACGAAGTCGCCGGAGGAGATGGTGCAGTTGCAGGTGAGGTGCGGGATCGGGTTCTTGAAAGAGGCGCTGACCGATGCCGTACGCGGTGATGACGACAGGAGCGCGGCGGCGCGGGCGCTGCTGTTCACGCGCCTCGCCCAGCTCGCGCACTGACCCGGGCGACCGCGCTCACCGCCGCCGGCTCGTCGCGCGCGGCTCGCCCGGTTCGCGCCGCTTGCGCGGCGCACGCGGCTCGCTCACCTCGCCCGCGTCGACGACCACGGCGAGGTGGTCGAGCTCGCGGTACTTCCCGTCGAGGTCCATGCCGAAGCCGAGGACCCAGCCGTCGTCGACCTCGAAGCCGACGTAGTCGAGCTCGATCGGCATGCAGCGGCGCGCGTGCTTGCTCACCAGCACGGCGCTCTTTACGGTGCGCGGGTCGGCGGCGCGGACGCGCGCGAGGACGGCGGCGAGCGTGCGCCCCTCGTCGGCGATGTCGTCGATGACGAGCAGGTCGCGGTCGGTGCAGCGCGTGACGTCGAAGTCGTCGAGCTTCACCTCGACGAGGTCGCTGCCGCGCGTGCGGCGGGCGCGGACGACGAGCGTCTCGACGAAGCCGCCGCGCGCGTTCACACCTTGCTGCAACTCGCCCGCGAACCGGCGCGCCCCCTCGGCGATGACGATGAAGAGCGGCACCATCCCCTCGAAATCCCGCGCAACGGTCGCCGCGAGCGCTTCGATGCGCACGCGCACCTCCTCCGCAGAGACGACGCGCCGCAAGCTCGGCGGCGGCGTCGGAGGGGGCGTGAGGGAACGGCTCATGTCGTGGCCCTTCGGCAATCGGGAGGCGAGATTGTAGTCCCGTGGCGGAAGCCGCCGGGCCCCGGGGAGGACGGCGCGCCGGCCCGAGGGCTGGACCGGTTTTCCGGTCCGCGACAACCGACGTCGGACACCCCATGGACCCGCGCCCGCAAGCCGACGACGCCGAGCCGCTCGCGAGCCACGCGCACTTCCTGCGCGTGCTCGCGCGTCGGCTTCTGTTCGATCCGGCGGCGGCCGACGACGTCGCGCAGCGCGCGCTGCTGCTCGCGCTGCAGCGAAAGCCGGGACAGGAAAAGGTCCGTTCGCTGCGCGAATGGCTCAGCGGCGTCGTCCGCAACTTCGCGCGTTCCGGCCTGCGCGAAGAGCAGCGCCGAAGCGAGCGCGAGCGCGCCGCCGCGCGGCCCGAGGCGCTGCCCTCCGCCGCCGACGCGGCCGCGCGGCTCGAGACGGTCGAGCGGCTGGTCGCCGCGGTGCGCCGCCTCGACGAGCCCTACCGCTCGACCATCGTGCTGCGCTACTTCGACGCGCTCAAGCCCGGCGCGATCGCGAAGCGCAGCAACGTGCCGGTCGAGACGGTGCGCACGCGGCTGAAGCGGGCGCTCGAGCGGCTGCGCGCCGACCTCGACGCGAAGCACGGCGGCGATCGCGCGGCGTGGGGGCTCGCGCTGCTGCCGACGGCGCTGCCGTCGGGGGGCGTGCTCGGCGGGATTCCGGCGAGCGTCGCGTTGCACGCGCTCGCCTTCGGCGGACTCGGAGCCCTGGCGATGAGCTCGAAGGTGAAGCTCGCGGTGGCGGGCGTGTGCGCGGCGGCGGCGACGGCGGCGATCGTCCACTTCGGATTCGACGACGGCGCGCGGCCGCGGCCGGCCGACGCCGCGGCACACGCGAGCGCGCCGCGAGCGCTGGAGGGGGCCGCCGCGCCGGCGACGCCGACGGCGAGCGCTGCTGACACGCCCGCACCGACGGCGGAGCGCGCGAAGGAAGCAACACCGGCCGCGGCGCCGGCGACCGCGGCGCCGTTCGTCGTGCACGGCCGGACGCTGAACTTCGCCGGCAAGCCGCTCGCGCACCGGCACGTGAAGCTCGCTCGTCACGACGGCTACGAGATCGGCGACAAGCCAGAGGCGAGCGCAATCGTCGAGAGCGACGACGACGGCGCCTTCGCGTGGGGGCTGCCGCTGCCTGTCGGCACGGTGACGCTCACTGCGGTCGAGGACGAGCCCGACTTCTGGGGCGACTCGGTGCGCGCGCTCGTCTTCTCCGGGGACGCCCCGGCGCCGCTCGACGTCACGCTGCACGCCTTCGACCTCGAGGTGGTCGGCCGCGTCACCGGCGAGCACGACGAACCGCTCGGCGACGCGCACGTCGCGGGGGGCGGCGGCGCGGCCGACTGCGACGAGAACGGCGAGTACTCGTTCCGCGCCTGCTCGACGCTCCGCAACGCCTGGATGACCGTGCACGCGTCGGGCTACGTCCCGAACGAGGCGCTGATCCAGCTGCCCGGCCCGTCGAAGCCCTTCGTACAGAACTTCCGGCTGCGGCCCGGGACGACGATCCGCGGCCGCGTCGTCGACCCCGCCGGGGCGCCGATTCCTGGCGCGCGCGTGCGCGGCAACTACTGCGACGTCACGACGAGCGGCGCCGACGGCCGCTACGAGCTGCGCGGCATCGATCCGCAGCAGAGCGAGGCGTACCTCGACGTCACCCATCCCGACTTCGCGACGACGAACGAGGTCGTCACGGTCGCGGGCGCGGCGCTCCACGACGTCGTCCTGCAGCGCGGCTCGACGGTGCGCGGCTTCGTCGTCGACGCGGACGGCAAGCCGGCGCGCGCGGCGCGCGTCTGGATCGGGATGGACGCCGACGTGGCGGGCACGCCCAACGTCTTCGCCCACGACGACGGCGCCTTCACGTTCACGCACGTGCGCCCGGGCGAGCAGCGCGTCGGCGCCCGCCTCGCCGGCCGGCCGTCCGTGCAGCGCGGCGTCGTGGTGCCGGCCGATCCGCCGCGCCTCGACAGGATCGAGCTGCGCTTCGAGCGCGGCCATGTGCTCGCCGGAATCGTGCGCGATCCGGACGGCCGGCCGATCGCCGGCGCATCCGTGCTCACGCGCCGCAATCCGAGCAACTTCGACGTCTACACGAAGAGCGACGAGAAAGGACGCTTCCGGCTCGAGGCGGTGCCGGCGGAGACGACGCTGGTCGAGGCGTACGCGGCGGGCTTCGAGTCGGCGGAGCTGCACGGTTTCGTGCTCGACCGCGAGGACCTCGAGCTCGTGATGACGCGCGGCGGCGGGCTCGCCGGCACGGTGGTCGACGCGGCGACAGGCGCGCCGCTCGACAACTTCCGCATCCGCTTCGTGTCGCCGCACCTGGCCGCGGGCGAGTCGGTCGGCAGCAACTACGAGTCGACGTGGCACGACCCGGGGCGGACGTTCCGCGCCACGAAGGGGATCTGGACGACGACGGGCGAGGCGCTGCCGCTCCACTCGATCTTCGGCGTCGAGGCGAGCGCCGACGGCTACGCGCCGGCCTACGACTTCCACGTCGTCGCGAGCGCGTCGCCCGACGCGGCGGCGTGCGTGCTGCGGCTCGGCCGCGGGACGCGCGTCGAGGGGACGGTCGTCGATCCGCGCGGTGCGCCGGTCGCCGGCGCCTTCGTCGAGCTCTCGATCGGCGGGGTCCGCCGGAACTACTTCGAGGAGAAGCGCGGCGATCCGCGCTGGAGCGTCCGCTCGGGTGGCGACGGGACCTTCACGATCGAGGCGGCGTCCGCGGGCGAGGGGTGGCTCACGGTGACGCATCCGGACTTCCTGCCGGCGCAGGACGGGCCGTTCACGATCGCGGCGGCCGGCCCGGTCGGCGCGCGCACGATCGCGCTCGGACGTGGCGGCGCGATCGAAGGGGTGGCGATCGGCGACGACGGGCGGCCGGTCGCGGGCGCCGCGGTGCTCTGCTTCGACCCGCGCGACAGCGGCACCGGCAAGCCGCCACCTTCGACGACGACCGGCGGCGACGGCCGCTTCCGCTTCGACCACGTGCGCGCCGGCACCGTCCAGGTGAGCCTCGTCGAGCGACTCCAGTGGGACACGGTGAATCGGTGGAGCGCGCGCGCCACGGTCGTCGACGACGCGACGACTTCCATCCGCCTCGAGGCGACGGGCGACGCGCGGATCACCGGACGCATCGAGGGGGATCGCTCGAAGTTCAGCGCGGTGCGCGTCGGCGCCCAGTGGCTCGGACCCGCCGGCGCGGACGCGCCGGCGGGCGCCGAGGCGGGCGACGGCGAGCTGCGCGACCGCGGCGTCTTCGCGAGCGGCGAGCGCTTCGAGTTCCCGCGCCTCGCCGCCGGCCGCTGGCGGGTCACCGGCAGGGGCCGCTCGACCGACGACGAGCGGACGTGGTCGGCGCGGGCCGAGGTGACGGTCGCGGCGGGGGACGTCGCCGAGGTGACGCTGCGCCTCGCGCCGTCGAAGTGAGCGCGCGCCGACGTAGACGAGTGAATGTGAAGATCCCGAACCGCGCCCCGGGGGAAACGCCCGGTTCTCATCGCCTTCGAAGAGTTTGTTACTGCCGCTGCGCCGTCCGATAGATCGACGTGGAAGCAACCACAGCAGGTGTTCCGGTACCTGACCGGACCACTTCCTCACGCAAGCCCGTCGGTCGGTGTGGCACCGCGATCGACGGGTTTCTCGTTTCTAGCGGCCGCCGTCGTCTGCCCCGGCGAGCTCGCTTTCGCGCGCTGAGCCAGTCGGTCAGCGCCGCGTCTCCGGCGCGAGCAGCGTGAAGGTCACGCTCGCGTCGATCGTCGCGCCGTGCTTCAGCGGCTGGCCGTTGCCGTAGTTGTGCTGCCACTCGCCGAGGCCGACGGCGGAGCCGCCGCTCCAGTCGAGGACGCAGAGGCGGACGCGGTCGTCCTCGACGCAGGCGCGGACGTGCTGCTTGCCGGCGGACTCGATGCTGACGCCGCAGCCGGTCGGGTCAGTGAGCTTCGCCCACCAAATCGAGCGCTTGGTGCTGCGAAAGTCGTCGCAGCCCATCGGCGAGGGGTCGAGCGCGCCCGGCCAAGGGGGCGGGCCGACCCGCGGGATGCGCAGGAACATCGAGCTCACAGCGGGGAACGCCTCGGCGGCTCCGCGCGGCCGGCCGATGTGGTCGTCGGGGAAGATGCGGCCGTCGGAGGGGCGCTCCCACGCAAGGTGCGTCGCGGAGAGCGGCAGCGAGAGCGCCATGCCGAGCTCGCGCGCGTCGAGGTCGGGGCCGTCGTTCACGACGCGGGTGGTCGCGTGCACGACGCCCTCGCTCGAGACGTCGGCCTCGACGCTGCCGGTGAAGTCGCCGAAGCGGCCGCGCAGGACGACGCGCGCGCCGCCCTCCTTCGTCGCCGTCACGTCGACGCCTTCGCAGCGGAAGCTATTGCGCGCGGGGCGCGGCGCCATCGCCTCAGTGCGCGCCAGCACGTGCAGGCACGGCCATTCGAGCAGCACCAGCGCGCCGCCAGCGACGGCGATGCGCAGCGCGCCGCTGTGGCGATCGAAGGAGAGCTCGAAGCGGTCGCCACGGATGCGCACGGCGTTGCCGGCGAGCGTCCCCTCATTGGAGATCGAGAGCGGGCCGCCGGGCTTGCGAGACGACATCGATCCGACGTGGAAAACGTCCTCGACCTCGAATTCGCGCTCGAGAACGACTCGTCCCCGAGGCTCGATGACGCGCAGGACGGCGCGAGGATCCCCTTCGACGATCTCGATGTCGTGGACAATGTCGCTGGTTGTTCGCGGCGCCAGGATCGTCGTGCGTGCATGCGGGGCCGCGCGCGCTTCGAGTCTGTTGCGCTGTCCCTTGACCTCCCACTCGATCACGCACTCGGCGAGATCGGTGTGGTCGAACCGATTCTCGAGCACGATCTCGTGCGCGCGCTTCGAGTCGACCTCGACCGCACGCGTCTCGACCACGCGCACCGGCGCGAAGAGCTCACGCATGTGGAAGTATTCGGGCCGCGGCCGCCGCCAGCCGTCGACGAAGCCCCACGGCGCGTCGCCGACCAGGCCGCGCCCCTTCTGCCGGTAGGCGGGCTCGGCGAAATGGCTGCGCGTGTCGTTGCGGCCGTACTCGAAGCCGCGCCCTGGCACGCAGAAGAGGTCGTCGGCGAAGCACCAGATCATCGATCCGTGCGTCGACTTGCTCGCAAAGAACTGCTCCGCGATCGGGACCATCGGCGCGTTCCATGAATCGCGAATCGCAGGATCCACCCAGAGCTCGCCCACGTCGTTCCAGATGCCCTGCCAGATGCAGAAGCTCTCGTCGAAGAGGAGCGGTGGGGCGTGGCCCTCGTATCCGGCGATCCGCTCGAGCGTGATCGGATTGTGGGCGGTGGCGAGCTCGGTCGTCGCGCTGATCGCCGCGCCGGTCGGCCGCGACGGGTCGGCGGCACGCACCCATTCATGGCTGCGCGCGAAGCCCCACCCGAACTCGCTCTCGTTGCAGAGCGACCACATGAAGACGCTCGGGTGGTGGCGGTCGCGCGCGAGGAGCTCCGCGGTGAGCTGCAGGATCCTGGGCGCGAGGCGCAGGTCGTTCGAGTCGCCCACCCAGCAGAAGGGGGCTTCGTCTTCCACATATATGCCGAGCTCGTCGGCGGCGTCGAGGAGGGCGGGGTGGGGCGGGTAGTGGGAGGTGCGCAAGGCGTTCAAGTTGGCGCCCACGATCAGCTCGGCGTCGCGCCGCTCGTGGGTGGCCGTCACCGCGCGGCCGACGAGCGGGTCGCCGTCGTGGTGGCAGGTGCCGCGCAGCTTCACCGGCGCGCCGTTGACGAGGAGGTCGCTGCCGCGCACGTCGGTCTGACGGAAGCCGACTTTCCGCGAGAGCTGCTGGACGACCGGCCATTCCGGGCCGTCGGCCGTGCCGCGCGGTGCGATCTGTCGCCGCAGGATCGCCGTCACTTCGAAACGGCGCGGATGCTCTGCGTCCCAGGTCGGCGGATCCTTGACGTCGAGCCGCAGCATCTTCGTGCTGCGGCTCCACGGTTCGATCTCGAGCGACGCCGTCGCGGCCTTCGGATCGAGCGCGACCGGGCTTCCGTCGGGCGCGGTCAGCTTGAGCTTGAGTTCGCCGCGAAACGGCTCGGGCGATTCGTTCACGGTCGCGAGCTCGACGTCGATCATCCCGAACGCGAGATCGAGGCTGCCGTCGGAACGCGGCGCGAAGCGCGGCGTCGTGCGCCACGCCTCGACGTGCACCACCGGCACGGAGAAGAGCGTCACGTCGCGCCAGATTCCGAGCAGCGGGAAGTCGGCGTACTGGCTCATGCGGTCGAGGCGGTCGGAGGTGTCGGTGTGCTCGCGCAGGCGGACCGCGAGCGAGTTGTCGGGCTGCAGCAGGTCGGTGACGTCGGCCTCGAACGGCGTCGCGCCGCCCTCGTGCGCGGCGACGCGTGTTCCGTTCACGAAGACCTCGGCGCCGGAGTAGGCACCGTCGAAGCGGAGCTTCACGCGCGCCCCGCCCGGGTGGTTCAGCCCGGGCGAGCGCGCGAAGCGGCGGCGTCCGACGGCCACGCCGTCGCGCGGCTCGAGACCGTGCATCACGAGGTGCGACGGGACTTGGACCTCGATCGCATCCTTGAGCGGCGAGCTCGCGTCCGCGGCGGCGGGAACCGGGGACGCCGGATCGGAATCGGCGGCGAAGTGCCACGATCCGTTCAGGAGCTGCTTGGGCGTGCGCTCGTCGGTCGGCGTGAGGACGACCGGCAGGGCGTTGGCCGCGAGCGTCGGGCCGTCGAAGGCGCGCGCTCCGCAAGTGATGCGCGTGGCGATCGCGCCGCGCAATCCGGGCGGCACCTCGAGCGTGAAGAGGCCGTGCTCATCGGTCGTCGCTTCGAGCGTGCGCGCGCCGGCCGGCGTCGTGCACGCCAGCGACACCCTCGCACCCGCGACCGGCGCCGCGCCGAAGCGGTCGGTCACGATGCCGAGCACGTGGCCCGCGGCGTCACCCGACGCGTGCAGCTCGGGAGGCTCGGACCACGGATCGGCGTAGACCTCGATCTCCGTGAAGCTCGGGCCGTTGGCGATGCGCGCGAGGCGGAGCTTCGAGGTGCGCACCGGCGCGGCCGCCGGCCCCGTCGCGCGCCAGAGCACGTCGCCGTGCAGCCGCTCCGAAGCGTTTCCGAAGTGCGCGAGCGTGCGCCACTGCGAGGTTGCGTCGTCGAACGCGTCGAGGTCGAACTCGGTGACGTAGCGCTGGAACTGGTGGATCGCGACGCACCCGACGTCGACCGGCGCGTCCCAGCCGAGCTCGTACCAAACGCCTTCGTTGTGGCCCGGGATCCCCGACCAGCGCGTCGCGCGATCGCCGTCGAGCGCGAGCGCGGGCGCGAAGGCGTCCTGCGTTTCGGACGCGGAGGCCTTCGCGCGAAGCGCGAGGTTTTCATGCGCCGGCGGCGGCGCCTGGACGAACAGCAGCGACGCGACGATTCCCGGGAAGGCGCAGATCGCGAGCACGAGCATCCCCACCCTTCCGGACTCGAGATTCCGGGCCGGCGAGAGTAGCGCACCGCGCGTCGCACATCGTCGCGACCTGGCGCGAAGGTCTGCCCTCGGTTGACATCCCGGCACCGCCCCGTGAATGTCGCGCCATGCCTGATGAAACCGAACGCCGATCCTTCTTCACTCGCGCGGCATTCAGTGCAAGCAGGCGCGCGCATGGCGGTGTCCACTCCGTCGAACGGCGCTTCTCGCGGCGTGACTTCATGCGGACCGGCGCAACGGCAGGCGCGGCCTGGGCGGCCGGCGCCTTGCCGGGCTTCGCGCAGGTCATCGCCGACGGCGTGACGTCGAGGCCGGCGGCGGCGGCGCGAATCGACCTGAACCAGGCGGTGATCGTCGCCGACCCTGCGCTACCCGCTTGCGTGCAGCATCGCGTGCAGGATCTCCGCGACTACCTCGCGGAAATCACCGGCGCGCCACCTCCACTCGTGGCGGCGCTGCCGGAGAAGTCCGGCGTATCCATCGTCGTCGGGGCCGGACTCGCCGAGCAGACACTCGGCAGCGGATTGGCACAGCATCGATTGGGCGCCGAGGGTTTCCTCATCCGATCCCGAGTGCGCGACGGCCGGACCTGCGTCGTGGTCGCCGGCGCCGCGCCCGCGGGGACGAAGTTCGGACTGGCGCGCCTGGCCGGAATGATCTCCGTCACGGACGCCACACCATTCATCGAAGGTCCCATCGACCTGCTCAGCCGGCCCAGCCTCGCCAGGCGCGGCATGCATCTCAACGGCTGGCCGATCGGCTACCCCCACGGATTTCGCAGTTGGAAAGAGGCCGACTGGAAACACTACCTCGACATCCTGACCTACCAGGGCGTCAACCTTTTCTATCTCTGGCCGTTCATGGAGATCATGCCGGTCCCGCTCTCTCTCGAGGACGAGGAGTACTTGCGCGAGTGCCGCCGGGTCGTCGAATACGCGAAGCAACAGCAGGGCATGGAAGTCTGGATCATGCAGTGCACGAATCGCGTCGCCAAAGACGACTGCGGCGTGCGCGATCCGCGTCAGAGGCCGTATTGGCGCCCGTCGCAGGAGGATCTGAACCCCGGCAATCCGGAGCACTTCGCGGCCATCATGAAGTCGCGCGAGGCGCTCTACCGCATCGTCGACAACGTCGACGGCGTATGCAACATCGACTCGGACCCCGGCTACTGCGAGGAAAGCTCGCTGGCCGACTATCTCGAGGTGCTGAAGGGCTGCCGAGCGGCCCTCGATCGGCTCAACATGCACGGCCGCGACACGCAGATCATCAACTGGATGTGGATGGGCTGGGGGAACGCGCGCGAGAACAGGGTCGAGCACCAACGCGAGACGATCCGCCTGCTCCACAAGGACCTGCCGGAGCCGTGGTCCCTGGTCAGCGGCAACTTCGACTATCTGCCGATGTGCCGCGAGATGGGCGTGCTCGGGAAGACCATCCTGCTCCCGTATGGTGCGATCGAGGACGAGCCGTCGTACCCCTCGACGAACGTGAGCATCGACGCGGTCCACGGGGCCATCGAGCGCATGCTCCCTTATGCCGCGGAACTCGCGGGCGTGATGGGCAACGTGCAGACGCCGCTGCTGCAATTCCCGCACGTGTATGGATACCTCGGCGCGCTCTGGGACCTGGACGCGCGCCAGACGCCGCAGCGCGACGTCCTGCTGCAGGTGGCCGCACTCCTGTATCCGGAGCGCAAGGAACTCATCGCCGACGCGTGGCTCGCGCTGAGCGAGAACGACGTGACCCGACTCGCGGCTGCCGCCGCCCGGTTGGAAAGCGTCGTCCGGCCCGACAAGCTCGGGCGTCGCGGTGTGCTCGGCCGGCATTTGTTCCCCGAGACGCGCATCGCCGCCGACCTCCTGCTCGCGCAACTGGAATACCGGGCCGCGCGCGAGGCACTCTTCCAGACGCTCACGCCGACCACCGACGCGGCCCGCTGCGAAACGCTGCTGGCAAACTTCCTGGACGCGTTTCTCGCGTGGGACCTCGGCACCGGCTGGCAGGAGCTGTGGGGCTACGGGCCGCCATGGCAACTGCTCGGCTCGTTCGGTTCCGATCCGGCGTTCGGGATCGTGGTCGTCAGGCTCAAGCAGGCGCTCGGGAACGAGCCCGCCGTCACCGCCTGCTTCGATCGGATCGGCAAGCCGCTCGCGGCCAAGTACGGCGCGAAGATCGCTATGGAGGGTTGCATCGCGCTGTTGAAGCAGGTCGTGCTCGCGGTCTATTCCATTCACACTTTGGTGCAGTCCACGAAAACGAGCACCTCAATGATGCCCAATCCAACACGTTATCCACCCAGCACGGCCATAAACAAATTCGCCGAAACACCCTACTGGCCC
>Ga0137425_1000205_pt1 | contig 19081 bp, 15 predicted proteins | sample EasRivERMZT640_2_FD_102318 | JGI IMG/M metagenome (GOLD analysis project Ga0137425, IMG submission 102318) | Soil microbial communities from meander-bound floodplain in the East River, Colorado, USA - East River MetaG ERMZT640_2 | ecosystem: Environmental > Terrestrial > Soil > Floodplain ...
GCAGGCGCTCGAGAAGCGTCACCCGGGTCTGGAAGTGGTGTTCATCGGTACCGGCTCCCCCTTCGAGAAGCGGGTGGTGGAGGGGCACGGGTTCCGGCTCATGCGTGTGAGCTCCCGGGGATTTCTGGGGCGAAGCATTTTCGCCAAGGCGGGGGCCCTGTTCTGGACGGGGGTGGGATTGTTCGAGTCGCTGCGGACGCTTTGGGAGCTCAAGCCCCAGGCGGTGATCGGCGTGGGAGGCTTCTCCTCGGGGCCGGTGATGGGCGCCGCCATTCTGCTGCGGATTCCGACCATGATTCAGGAGCAGAACTATTCGCCGGGGCTGGCGAACCGGATCCTGGCCCGCTGGGTGGACCGCATCGCCGTCTCCTTCGAGGAGACCCGGGAGTTTCTGGGGAACCGGGGCGAAGTGACCGGCAATCCGATCCGGATGGAGTTTGCCTCCGTGAAGCCCAAGCCGCGCGGAACCCCCTCCTGCGTCCTCATCTTCGGCGGCAGCCAGGGTGCCAGAACGCTGAATCAGCGGGTGATGGAGGCCTTGCCGCTGCTCGCGTCTCATCGTCTCGCCCTGCGGTTCGTGCACATGACGGGCGAGAAGGATCGCGAGCGGGTTGAAGCCGCCTATCAGGCCGAGCGCCTGGAGGCGCGCGTGGTCGCCTACCTGGACAACATGGCTGAGGAATACGCCAAGGCGGACCTGGTCATCGCCCGCTCCGGCGCCACCACGGTCGCGGAGATCACGGCCTGCCAGAAGGCGGCCCTGCTGGTCCCCTTCCCGCATGCTGCGGGGGATCACCAGCGCCTCAATGCCGAGAAGCTGGAACAGTCGGGAGCCGCCCGCGTCATTCCCGAGAAGGATCTTTCCGGTCAGAGGCTGGCCAAGGAAGTCGAGGACCTGCTGCAGAACCCGGATCGGCTGACCGCCATGGAGCGGGCGGCGGCCCGGCTGGCCCGACCTGACGCCACGGCGCGGGTGGCGGAGCTGGTGGAAGAGCTGATGGCATGAAGAAGGTCCGGCAGGTCCATTTCGTGGGGATCGGTGGAATCGGGATGAGCGGGATTGCTGAGGTGCTGTTGAATCTCGGGTACGGCGTGACGGGCTCCGATCTGACGGCGGGCCCGGCCACGCGACGTCTTGCCGATTTGGGAGGACGGGTGACGCTGGGGCACTCGGCGCAGAACGTGGAAGGTGCCGACGTGGTGGTGATCTCGAGCGCCGTCAAGAGCGACAACGTGGAGGTGTTGGAAGCCCGCCGCCGGCAGATTCCGGTCATCCCGCGGGCGGAGATGCTGGCCGAGCTGATGCGCATGAAGTACGGCGTCGCCATCGCCGGCTCCCACGGGAAAACTTCGACCACCTCCATGGTCGCCCAGATCCTCTCCGGCTCGGGGTTGGATCCCACCATCGTCATCGGCGGGAGGCTGGGAATCCTGGGAAGCAACGCCAAGCTCGGCAAGGGGGACCTCCTGGTGGCCGAGGCCGACGAGAGCGATGGCTCGTTTCTGCACCTCTCCCCCACCATCGCGGTGGTCACCAACATCGATGCGGAGCACCTGGATCATTACGGCAATCTGCAGAAGCTGCAGGACGCCTTCGTGGACTTCCTGAACAAGGTGCCCTTCTACGGGACCGGCATCGTCTGCCTGGACGACCCTTCGATCCGCCAGATCCTCCCCCGCCTGCAGCGCAAGGTCGTCACGTACGGTTTGTCCGGAAATCCCGACCTGCGCGCGGACCAAATCGAGTTCCGGGAGTTCACCTCCAGTTTCGAGGTTTTCTTGAGGGGAAAGCGGCTGGGGGCAATCGCCCTGAACGTCCCGGGCCTGCACAGCATCAGCAACGCGCTGGCGGCAATCGGCGTGGGCCTCGAGCTCGATCTCCCCTTCGAGTGGATCGCCTCACACCTCGCGCAGTTCCACGGAGCGGATCGGCGCTTCCAGCTCAAGGGACAGTTCGACGACATCCTGGTCATCGACGATTACGGCCATCACCCGGCGGAAATCCAGGCCACCCTGCTGGCGGCGCGCCGCGGCTGGGACCGGCGCATCGTGGTGGTTTTTCAGCCGCATCGATACTCCCGGGCCAAGGCTCTGCACGCCGAGTTCGCACGCTCTTTCCGGGATTGCGATGTGCTGCTGGTCACCGACATCTATCCGGCGGGCGAGGCGCCTCTGCCGGGCGTCTCGGGAGAGAGCCTGGCGGAGGCCATTCGGCGGGAGGGGCACCAGGACGTAACTCTGGTCCCGGATCTTCAGGACGTGCCTGCGATCCTGGAGAAAAGGGCCCGCGCCGGAGATCTGCTGATCACCATGGGTGCCGGCTCCGTCTGGAAAGCCGGAGAGGAGTACTTGAAGCGAGTCGGGTCCCGCTGATGAGAGGCGGGGGGCGGGCGCTGCGAGCCGCAGTTGTGGAGGAGACCGTGTCGGGAGGATGGGTGGAAAAAGCCGGGGAAATCCTGGAGGAATCCCGAGTTCCCTACGAGCGGAACTTTCCGCTCTCGCGCCTGACCACGCTGGGCGTCGGAGGGCCGGCCGATTTCCTCCTGCGACCCGTCGAGGTGCCGTCGCTGGCGCAGGCGCTGGAGGGGCTCACCGACGAGGGCATCCCGATGGTTTTTCTGGGTGCCGGATCCAATCTGCTGGTCGGTGATGGCGGATTTCGGGGTGTCGTGGTCTGCCTCGCGGATCTGTCCGCGGAGCCCCGGCCGATGGACGCCATGGTGCGCGCCGAAGCGGGGATGCGCCTTCCCGCCCTGGTGACGCGCCTCACGCGCCTGGGGCTTTCCGGCCTGGAGTGGGCGGAGGGCGTGCCCGGATCGGTGGGTGGATCGGTGCGCATGAACGCGGGGGCATTCCAGGATTCCATGCAGAGCCGGGTTCGGGAGGTCACGCTGCTGGATCGTCACGGGCGGGTGGACAGGAAAAAGGTGAGCTCGGCGGACTTCGTGTATCGCGGAGCCCCCTTCGTGGGGGATCGCGTGGTGGTGGACGCCCTGTTCGAGCTGACTCCCCGACCGACGAAGGAGATCGAGGAAATCATCCGCCCGTTCCGGGAGCACCGCAAGCGCACCCAGCCGCAGGGGGTCCGCAGCTCGGGCTGCATCTGGAAAAACCCCCCGGGGAGCCACGCGGGACGCCTGATTCAGGAGGCCGGCCTCAAGGGCACGGTCCGGGGAGGAGCGAAGATCTCCGAGGTCCACGGCAATTTCATCCTCAACACCGGCGGCGCCACCTTCGCCGATGTGATGTCGCTGGCGGACCTGATCCGCGAGACCGTGCTGAAGACCCACTCAGTCACCCTGGAGATGGAGGTGGTCGTTTGGTCATGAAAGGGGCCGTGGTCCCGTCCACGGACGAGCGCTTCCTGCGCTTGACGCGCAACGAGCAGGTCCGCAGGCGCCGGCGCAACCGGAGCCTGTTGAAGGGCGCCACCTGGGTGGGCCTGCATCTGGGGGGCCTGGGAGTGGTGGCGCTCTCCGCCTGGGGCGGCTATCACTACCTGACCCACTCGGACCGCTTCAGCGTGCGTCAGGTGCTCGTCTCCGGCGGCTCGGCCGCCCCGGCGGCGCAGATCAAGCTGGTCACCGACAGGAGCCTCGGTCGCAACATCTTTGCGACCGACCTGGAGGCACTGCAGCAGAAGCTCGAGTCGCAGCCCTGGATTCGCACCGCCAGCGTCAAGCGGAGGATTCCCGACGCCTTGCTCATTCAGATCGAGGAGCGCGTCCCGGAGGTGCTGGTGAAGATGGGGAGCTCGCTCTATCTGGCGGATGGCGAGGGGGTGCTCCTGGATCGCTTCGGGCCGCGCTATGCCGACTACGACTTCCCGATCCTGACCGGCCTGGATCGCTTCGGCCGCGAGACCCTCAAGCGGAAAATCAAGATTGGCGCGGCCTTTGTGAACTTCCTGTACCGGACCCGGCCGGCGCTGGCGGATCAGGTGTCGGAAATCGGCCTGGCGGGGGACGACAGCCTGGAGGTGCGGCTCAACGACGGAGGGGCGCCGTTGCGGGTGAGCCCCGATTTCTTCGAGCTGAACCTGGACAACTACCTGGCCGTGCGGAATTTCATCACGGCCAACTACGGCGAAGTGCAGTACGTGGACTTGAGATGGAAGGATCGGATCACCATTCTGCCAGCAGCGAATAGGAGCACCCAGCATGGGGCGAAGTAACAGACACATCGTGGGTCTGGACATCGGAACCACCAAAGTCAGCGTGACCGTGGCCGAACCCAACGAGCACGGAGGACTGGACATCGTCGGGTTCGGCACCTGCCCCTCCAAGGGCCTCCGGAAGGGGGTGGTGATCAACCTGGATGCCACGGTGGACTCCATCAAATCGGCGGTGGAGGAGGCCGAGCTCATGGCCGGCGTGGCCGTGGAGCAGGCCTTCGTGGGGATCGCCGGTGGGCACGTCCGGGGCTTCAACAGCCGCGGCGTGGTGACCATCGCATCCAAGGATCACGAGATCACCCGCTCCGACGTGGCCCGCGTCCTGCACGCCGCCCGGGCGGTCTCCATTCCGCCGGACCGCGAAATCTTCCACGTCCTGCCCCAGGAATTCATCGTGGACGACCAGGACGGCATCGGCGACCCGGTGGGGATGACCGGCACGCGGCTGGAGGCCAACGTCTACATCGTCACCGGCTCGATCTCGGCAGTTCAGAACATCGTGAATTGCGTGAACCGCGCCGGTATCGAGGTGGAGGACACGGTGCTGGAGCAGCTGGCGGCGTCGGAGGCCACCCTCACCGTCGACGAGCGGGACATGGGAGTGGCCCTCATCGACATCGGCGGGGGCACCACCGACCTGGCGCTGCTGGAGCGGGGCGCCATCCGCCACATCAGCATCCTCCCCACGGGGGGCGACCATTTCACCAACGACATCGCCGTGGGACTGAGAACGCCGGTCCCCGAGGCGGAGCGAATCAAGAAGAAGTACGGCTGTGCGCTGCCGAGCCTGGTGAGCGAGGAGGACACCATCGAGGTTCCCAGCGTGGGAGGCCGTAAATCGCGGGTGCTGTCCCGACAGATCCTCTGCGAGATCATCCAGCCCCGGGCGGAGGAGATCTTTTCCCTCATCAACGAGGAAATCGTGCGCACCGGCTTCGACAAATCGATCAACGCCGGAGCGGTCCTCACCGGGGGCGGGTCCATCATGGAAGGCATCCCCGAAATCGCCGAAGACGTGCTGGACATGCCCGTTCGCCGCGCTGCCCCGGCCAACATCGCGGGACTCTCGGACGGCGTCAACAGCCCGCTCTTCAGCACGCCGGTGGGCCTGGTGCTGTTCGGCCACCGGCACCGCACGCGGCGCGTTGAAATTCAACCGCCCGCCAACCCCTTCTTCTTCGCCCGCGTCGGAGGGCGGGTTAGAACCTGGATTCAGGAGCTGTTTTGAGTAAGAGAAGCGGCCTCCCCAAGGGGCCAGTTCAGAGTCGCCTGCCGGGCATCGAAGCCCGAAGGGCCAACCGATCAGGGGGAGATGCAATGATTCGCATGGACGAGCACAGCGCCCAGGACAAGAAGCCTTCCCTGGCGTTCGCGGAAGCCAGGGAAGTGGGGGCCAACATCAAGGTGGTGGGCGTGGGAGGCGGTGGCGGCAACGCCGTCAACCGGATGATCGCCAACAACCTGCTGGGAGTGGAGTTCATCGCCGCCAACACCGACTGCCAGGCGCTGCGCAGCGCCAAGGCGCCACTGCGCCTGCAGATCGGGTCCAAGCTCACCAAGGGGCTGGGCGCCGGCGCGAATCCCGACGTGGGGCGCAACGCGGCTCTCGAGGACTCGGAGAAAATCCTCGAGCTGCTCACCGGCGCCGACATGGTGTTCATCACCGCCGGGCTGGGCGGCGGCACCGGGACGGGCGCCACTCCGATCATCGCAAACCTGGCGCAGGAGCTGGGAGCGCTGGTGGTGGCCGTGGTGACCAAGCCCTTCGCCTTCGAGGGAAAGCGCCGCAAGGAGCAGGCGGAGCAGGGCCTGCGGGAGCTTCAGGAATGCGTCGACACGGTCATCGCCATTCCCAACGAGAAGCTGCTGGCCACCGTGGACAAGAAGATGGCCCTGAGCGCGGCGTTCCAATATGCCGATGACATCCTGCGACAGGCCGTGCAGGGGATTTCCGATCTGATCACCATCCCGGGCGAGATCAACCTCGATTTCGCCGACGTGAAGACCATCATGTCCGGCATGGGCATGGCGCTCATGGGGACCGGGATTGCCCGGGGCGAGAACCGGGCCATGGAAGCCTCCCAGAAGGCCATCTCCTCGCCCCTGCTGGAAGACGCAGCCATCGACGGGGCCAAGGGAATCCTCATCAACATCACGGGCGGTCCCGACATGACGCTGCACGAGGTCTCCGAGGCCTCCACCCTGGTGCAGAAAACCGCGGATCCCGAAGCCAACATCATCTTCGGCACCGTGATCGACCCCAGCATGACCGACGAAATGAAGGTCACGGTCATCGCCACCGGCTTCAAGGACCACTCCATGGCCACCACGAGCCGCGGCCGCGAGGTCTTCACCACGCGGGACCGCGGTGGATTCGAGCATCGGATTTCCGACACACCGGCCTTCCTTCGCAAGCAGCAGCGCGAGGGGGCAAACGTGAATCTCCCCGCGGCGGAGAATTCGCCCGCGGTTCCGGCCTATGCGTCGCTGCAAGACGAGCTGGACATTCCGACATTTCTACGCAAGCAGATGGACTGAAGGGAGAATCCGACGACCGGTGGGAACATTTCGGGCATTGAAATCGTGAGGTCGGAGTAGGTCGCTGCGCGGCCCGCGGGTCCACCAGGTGAGACTCGCCGGCTCGTCCGCTCCAGGGCGATTGCGCGCCGGGGGTCGGACGCATAGAATGTGCGCCAACGACTCGCGCCTCTCTCGGGCGCGAGGGCAGGCCAACGCTATGGGGTGGAGCGGATCCTGCAGAATCTCTACCGAATCCTCGTGGTGGATCATGAGCCGGAGAACGTCCGGCGACTGACCGACTGGCTGCGCAATGACAGCTTCGTGGTCAGCACCGCCGCCGACGGCCCCGAGGCGCTCGAGAAGGTGCGCCTGGAGACGCCCGATCTCATCCTCCTGGATCGGGCCTTGCCCACCCTCTCGGGTGAGGCGGTGGCCCGGGAGCTCAAGCAGGACAGCCACCTGGGAATGATTCCGATCATCATGCTCACCAACGGCGGCCCCATGCCGGCGGGCGACCTGCTGGATCAGGGTGCGGATGACCTCATCTCCGATCCCAACAACATCCACGAAGTTCGCTCGCGCATCCGCACCATGCTCAAGAAGCGGGATGTCTACCTGCAGCTCGAGCAGGCCAATCAAGAGCTCAAAGTCGCCAACTCGCGCCTGCAGCAGCTCCTGGTGCACGACGAAAAGACCTCGCTGCTCAACTATCGCGCCTTCAGCTTGCGCCTTCAGGAGGAGTTCCGCAGGGCCCGCCGCTACCGGGAGTTCCTGTCGCTCATGATGCTCGACCTGGATCACTACAAGAGCGTCAACGACCGGTACGGGCACATCACCGGCGACGAGGTGCTGAGGGAGTTCGGGCGCATTCTGACCCGGAACACCCGGGAGACCGACGTGGTGGCGCGTTACGGCGGGGACGAGTTCATCATCCTCCTTCCGGCCACCGCGGGCCCGGCCGCATTCAAGCTGGGCGAGCGCATCCGGCAGGCCATGGAATCCCACCGCTTCGATGACACCATTTCCGTCACCTCCAGTCAGGGAATTGCCACCTTTCCGGTGAATCCGAAGATTCTGGGGCACGAAGACCTGGTCAGGGAAGCCGACAAGGCCCTATATTTGGCCAAGGAGGCTGGCCGAAACCGGTCAGTCTTGGACTCCCATTCCATCCGAGGGCGCGATTAACAAGCTGAGATTCCTTCCCCTGGTGTTGTCGATCGCCGTGGCCGCCCCCCCGATTCCGCGGGCGGCCGAACAGGTCCCGCGCGGCGGCATAAGTTATGGCGCCGGAAAAGTGGCCAAGCCTGAATTCAAGGACCTCGTCCGGCGGGCGGATCTCATCGTTCTGGGAAAGATCGTCGAAATCGGCCCAATCTCCTACTCAGGCCCGTCCAAGAAGCGGCCCAAGTCCAAGCAGTACACTTACTGGGAAAGCAGCTTCGCCGTCATCCAGATCGAGCAGACCCTCAAAGGGAAGGCGCGTGGGGCGAAGGTAAAGATTGCCTACAAATCCGATCTGGAGGGAGACTTCACCAGCTACCAGGCCGGTAAGTCCTTTGTGGTCTTCCTGACGAATCCCAAGAAGTTCGCCGACGCCTACACCACCACCGCCTTCCATTACGGTGAGTTCAAGATCAACGACAAGGGAAGGGCCGAAAGGGTGCACGACCCCTCGGAAATGAGCAAGCCGGTGCCCGTGCTCATCGACAACATCCGCAAGGCGATGGGCAATCCCCCTACCTCCGCATCCTGATCGGGCGCTCTTCCTTCTAATCAATCGGGAAAATAGAGCTTCCGCAACCAGGGGAGGCGCTGCGCCAGAGGTCCCGCCAGCGATTCCTGCAGCGCGGGGGGCAGCGTGAGAAATCCCATCCAGAGGCACGCACCCGCCATGCAGACCACTCCGGCCGCATGCGTGGCCGTGGACAGGGCCCGCACTGAATCCTCTCCCAGCATCCCCCATTCGTAGAGCAGGTGATTCCAGTCGTTCTCTCCCCCGCCGACCAGCGGGAGCTTCAATTCCCGGGCATCCGCCATGTAGGTAGCGATGCCCAGAAAATTCTGGCCGAACCACCAGAAGCACCATGAGGCGGAGAAGGGGCGGAACCTTCCTAGGAAATAGAGGGTCAATCCCAGTGGGATGAGCAGCTGGAAAATCGTCCCTCCCAGAAAGTGGAGGGTTTCGCCGAACGGCAGGAGGAACAGGTGCCCCGCCTCGTGAAAAGCCAGATTGATCCAATCGAGAAACGACCAGGGATTGTCGCGCCAGGCCAGGGCGAGGCTCCAGGCCCCGAGGGCCGTGCCGGCAAGCAGGCGCATCCAGTGAATTTCAGTCGTGGGGTCGGCTGAGGCGGGGGCGTAGGCTCTCATGAGAGCCAAGATGAGGTTGGATCAGGCCCCGGTCAAGGGGCGGAAGGAGGAAGGGCAGTCCGGGCGGAGTGCGACAGCCTGGCCGGATAGGGGCACAGGGCGCGCAGAGCGCATTCACCGCAGCGGGGGGAACGGGCGAGGCAAACCCGGCGGCCATGCCAGATGAGCTGCAGGGAGAAGGAAGACCACTTCTCATTGGGGATCAGCTTCATCAGGTCGAACTCCACTTTGACCGGGTCCTCCTGTTTCGTCAGTCCCAGGCGGCGGGACAGCCTGCCGACATGCGTGTCCACGGTGATGCCGGGAATCCCGAAAGCGCTCCCGAGCACGACGTTGGCGGTCTTGCGACCCACTCCCGGCAGCGACACCAGATCTTCCAGGGATTGAGGAACCTTCCCTCCGAACCGCTTCAAGATCGCCCGGCAGCACTCCCGAATGTTTTTTGCCTTGTTTCGGAAGAAGCCGGTGGTTCTAATGGCCGCCTCCAGCTGCTTGGGCTTCGCTTCCGCGAAGGCGCGGGCGTCGGGATACTTTCGGAACAGCTCCGGGGTCACCAGGTTCACGCGGGCATCGGTGCACTGGGCCGACAGGATCGTGGCGACCAGGAGCTGCAGTGGGTTGTCGTGATGCAAGGGGCAAGCGACGTCGGGATACAGCTCCTCGAGCCGATCCAGGATCTGCGCCGCCCGCGCTGCCACGGCTTTCCGGCTCATCGTTTCCTCTTGGTTGGCGCCGGATTCTAGCACGCCGGGTGAAATGGAGGCCCGAGCACCTGTGGTATAAGTACCGGCGGAGAAGGACTCGTGGAAAATCGCGAGACGGAAATCAAGCTTCGAGTGGATAACCCCGCCCTCCTCAAGAGCCGACTGCGCCTCCTCAACGCCACTCTCGCCCGCCGCCGTCACTTCGAGGACAACCTCATCCTGGATTTTCCCAATGGGAAGATGCGGCGCGCCGGCACCCTGCTCCGGCTTCGTCGGACCACCGGAAAAACCACCCTGACCTTCAAGGGCCCAGGCCGGGTTGTATCCCGCACCAAAGTACGCCTGGAGACGGAAGCCGATGTCTCGGACGCGGATTCGATGCTTCGCATACTAGAGATGATGGGGCTCCGGATCGCGTTTCGCTATCAAAAATACCGGACCCTCTATCGAAAGGGGAAATGCCTGATCACCTTCGATGAGACACCCATAGGCAACTACCTGGAGGTTGAAGGGCCCGGAGGCGCGATCAAGACGCTGGCTCGACAAATTGGCTTTCGAGATGCTGATTTCATAACCGCGACCTACCTTGATCTGTTCATGAAATACAGGAGGTCGAATCGGACTGTACAGAAACATATGACATTTGGCATCAGAGCATAATTCAAGGTATCCCCGGGTATAGATATTTTTTTGAGCAGTGATCACCGGAACACCTGACTGGAGCGGATTCTCACTGATGTCGTCCCGCCGACCATTGTTATACCAACATATTCCGGAGGAGATATGAAAGCGATGGTCCTTGCCGCTGGATACGGCGAGAGGATGAAGCCTCTCACCTGGAACCGCGCAAAACCAGCGCTCCCTCTCCTCAATCGCCCCTCCATCCTCCACCTCCTCGAGCATCTGGCGCGAAGCGGGGTTTCGCAGGTGATTCTCAACCTCCACTACCGACCCGACACCATCCGGACGCTGGAGCCAAGGATCAAGGCGCTGGGGCTTCGCGCAGGCTTTTCCGAAGAGGCGGTCATTCTGGGGACCGGGGGTGGTCTCAAGAATGCCGAGCCCTTCCTCACCAATGGAACGCTGCTCATGGTCAATTCAGACTTCGTGACTGACTGTCCCATTCCGCTCGCCTTGGAATATCACCGACAGTCTGGAGCCCTGGCCACCCTTGTCCTCACCCCTTATCGGGAGGGGACGGAGTATGGCGCGGTGGAGATGGACGAGGGGGGAAGAATCGTCCGGATTGCGGGAAAGCCGGGACCGGACACGGGCAAGCCCAAATATCACTTCACCGGCATTCACATTCTGGAGCAGCGCATCTTCCGGGAAATTCCCTCAGGAGTGAAGAGTGAAATCAATCGAGAGGTATATCCCCGCCTGATTGAAGCTGGAACGAGGATTTCGGGCTATGTTCACCAGGGGTTTTGGAGAGAGCTAGGAACACCCCAAAGGTACCTGGATGGCTCACTGGATTTGCTCTCGCGCGGCGACAGCGGGTTCCTCCAGCAAACCAGGATCAGGGAAGGAGTGTTCAGCGCCACCCCGCTCGCGGTGCTCAAGGGAACCGTGGAGTCGATGTTCCTGGCCGGAGCGGGAGTACGAATGGACGAAGGAACAGTTGCAGCCGGGGCGGTGCTGGGCGATCAGGTCCGCCTGAAACGAGGCGCGAGCCTGACGCGGGCCATCCTTTGGGATGGGGTGGAAGTAGGAGAACAATCATCCCTGGATGAATGCATCATCGGTTGCGGGGCCCGGGTTCCGTCCGGCACGCGCCTGCACCGGAAGATCGTCCTCGACGCTGAATCTTACGGCGGCGACCTCAAAGGCCTGGAGAGGAGGGATGGCCTCCTCCTAACCTCCTTCTGATGGGTGAGCGAGATTCCCCGGAAGCGGTACTCAAGGATCATTTCCCACCCGGCTCGATCGCCGTTCCCCTCAAGGGAGATGCCTCGACGAGAAGGTTTTATCGCATCCGAATGCCTGGATCGCCCTCCGGGATTCTGATGCTCTACCCCGAAGCCTTCGTGTGGGAGGGCTCAGCCCTCGAAGGGAACCATCGACACCTCGCGGCGGTGGGCGTGCCCGTGCCGAGGATCGACCGGGTGTTTCCGGAGCATGGTGCCGTTCTCCTCGAGGATCTCGGGGACACGACCCTGCAAATCGCCCTGGATCAGAACCCCGCCCTCGACCGAACCTCCCTCTACCAGGAAGCCATCCGACTCATCGTGATTCTCCAGGAACGGGGGACCCGGGAGCTGCCTGAGGAAGCCATCGCCCGGCAGTCGGCTCTCGATGAAGCAAAATTCCTCTGGGAGCTCGAGCATACCTACGAGCATTTCATCCTGGGATACCGACAGGCCCGCCCCGCGCCGCAGGAGGAGCAGCTCTTTTCGAGCTTCTTCCGCTGGCTGGCCGCCTCGTTGGGCAGCGCGCCGAGGTTCTTGTGCCACCGCGACTTTCAATCCAGGAATCTGATGCTCACCCCCGTGGGACTTCGGGTCATCGACTACCAGGATGCCAGGATGGGCCCCGCCAGCTACGACCTGGCTTCGCTGCTGCGCGACTCGTCCCTGGAGGTCGACGCGGGCCTGCGGGAAGCAGGAATCCGCTATTTCCTGTCCCTGCGCAAGGATCTGGCTGGGGAGGAATTCCGCGAGGAGTTCGGCAGGCAGGCGATGCAGCGCAACATCAAAGACCTGGGAACCTTCGGCCGGCAGGTAAAGCTAATGGGAAACGAGGCGTATCAGCCGTACATCCCGCGCACCTTGCGCATGGTCCGCAACGCCATGCTGGAGGACCAGCGCTACCACACCGTATTTCCGCTGTTCGAGAAGTACGTCTTCACGCCCGCGGAAGAATGAGCAGATCCCCGCAGCCCAGGGCGGTGGATCGGTGCAGGGAGAACCTCAGACCGTTCGAAGACTCCACGACCCCCTCCAGCAGCGTGCGCGGGGTTGCCCGGAAAATGTATCTGCCGCAGTCTCCCGACACCCGCCCGTCGCGCACTTCCCAGCCGATGCCCCGCCACTGAATGGGCGCGGCTGGATCCGACTCTCGGGTCTCGTGATCAAGCGCCGCCAGCGCAAACCCCCTCTCGATGCCGCCCATCATCTCGGCACATTCCCGCCGACCCGGAGCCACGAAGAGGTTCGTGCCGCCCGGAGACGGCACGTCGCGGTAGGAAGAACGCACCGCCCGGCGCCCTTCCCCGGCTCCCGAGATCGGATCCCCATCCAGGCAGCCGACGCGGATGCCGGCTTTGAGCAGCGTCTTGCGACGGCTGGGAAAGCCTTCCCCATCGAACGGCGTGCTGGCGATTCCTCCCGCCAGGAGCGGGTCATCCACCAATTCGACCGCCTCGGAGGCCATTCTCCCTGCCGCGCCGAGCGGCTCCCGTGCCAGCAGCGCGCGCTCCAGCCATCGCACCAAGACCGGCGCCGCCGAGGATTTCAGCAGAATGGCCTGGGGAGCGATCGGTTCCTCCGGCTGCGAGCCTCGCAGCCGCAGAATCTCCTCCGCCTTTTCTGAAATCTCCTCGCGCTCGATGCCGCATCCCACGTGCTCCGCCACCAGGGTGGGACCGCCCGGCTGCGTGAGGGTGAGGGTCAGCAGGGCAAGAGTGCGGTGAAAGCTGGCCTTGAGCCCCCGGCTGTTCACCAGCGCCACTCGGGATATACCGTCGCGCAAGGCAATCCCCAGGGGAGGATCGGCATCGCGGGCGATTCCTCGAAGCGCTTTCTCCAGGATTTCGCGCTTTTGAGCGGGCGATCGGTCGAGCACCCGGGAGTCGACTACGCCGTCGATGGTCGCAAACGGCAAGCTGGGGCGCGGCGCCGGCGCCAGCGGCGCGAGCGACTCGTCCGGTAGATTTCCGAGAACCGCCAGGGCCTCCCGGATCAGGCGGCGGTTCAGGCTCGGCTCTCCCCAGGAGGCATGCGCGTGCCCCCAGCGGCCCCGATCGTCAAAGACCCTCAGGGCCACGCCGCGCTCATTGCCTCCCGCCAGGGTCGCGAAGCCCCCCTGCAGGAAAATGCCGGAGGTCCGGCTGGTCTTGAGATAGACCTCGGCTTCCTGCGCTCCCGCCAGGAGAGCCTCCTCCAGCAGCGCTTCGGCTTGATCCAAATCCCGCGGGCCGGCGGTGAGAAAATCTTCGCCGCCCTGATCCAGCCACTTGTCAGATGGATTTTTTTCGAGCATCCTGCGCGCCTCCGCCCCGGGAGGATATCATGCACCCTGCCCGGCAGATGAGAGGGTTGCAGATCCCTGCCGGCGGCGCATCGAAGGAGAATTCACTCGTTGGCCGGCACCGTCACCAAGCCTCCTCTGGAACCGCGCAGGGCATCGCTCTCGTGGGACCGGGAACGCCACCTCCAGGCGCTGGGCGAAAAGGTATTCGATCTCCTCGTGGTCGGAGGCGGAGCCACCGGCTGCGCCGTCGCCCGGGACGCCGTGCTGCGCGGTCTCGACGTCTGTCTGGTGGAGCGCGGAGATCTGGCCGCCGGCACCTCATCCCGCTCCACCCGATTCATTCACGGCGGACTGCGCTACCTCAAGACGCTCGAGTTCGGCTTCGTCCGGGAGGGACTTCAAGAGAGGGCCACTTTGATGGCGGTGGCGCCGCATCTGGTGCGGCCGACGGAATTTCTCTTTCCGGCGCTGCGTCCCGCAGGAACGGCGCGGACGACCTTGCGCCTCGGCATCGGTCTTTACGATCTTCTGGCCGGACGGAACCGCATTCCGGGCACCCGCTCCCTCAGCCGATCCCAGACCCTGCTCCTCGAGCCTTGCTTGCGGGGAGAAGGCCTGCGCGGCTCGGTGGTCTATTTCGACGGCGCCGCCGACGATGCGCGGCTGGTCATCGAGACGGCGGTTTCGGCGGTCGAGGCCGGGGCGACGGTGGCGCTCCACGTCGAGGTGGAACGCATCGTTCCCTCGGACACGGGCCCCGCAGTGCTCGTCCTGAGGGACCGGCTCACCGGCAACCCGCTGGGCGCCCGCGCCGCCGTCGTCGTGAATGCCGCCGGGGCCTGGGCCGGCGATCTCCTGACCAAGCACTCCAATGGGGGAAAAACGCCGCGGCGCTTCAGCCCCTTGCGTCCCAGCCGCGGCTCGCATCTGGCTTTTCCTCGCGAGTCTTTGCCCGTTTCTCGAGTGGTGGTCATGCCGTCTCGCGATGACGGCAGACTGCTGTTCGCCGTCCCGGCCGGTGACTTCACCTACATGGGAACCACGGAAGTGGACCACACGGGACCGCTCGACCCGGTGCGCGCCGAGTCTTCCGAGGTGGATTACATCCTCAAGGTTGCCGGGGAGGTGTTCGAAGCCCCGGGAATCTCACGCGATCGAATTCTCTGCACCTGGGCAGGCATCCGCCCGCTGGTGGAGCGCCCGCACACCGAGACCGGCAGGCTGTCGCGCGATTTCCGGATATTGCAGGAAGCCACGGGAGTGGTGTCGGTGGTGGGCGGCAAGCTCACCTCCTGCCGCCGCATGGCCGAGGCGACGATCGATCTGGCGACAGGAATTCTGGCTTCCCGTACCGGAAGGTCCGCCGACGATTGCATCACCCGCTGGAAGCTCTTCCCGGGGGCCGAAGGAGCCGTCGTCGAGGGAAGCGACGATTTCGATCAAGGCCTGGACGCCGACGTCGCGAAGCATCTGCGCGCCGTCTACGGCGCCCGCGCCGGGCTCATCTTCCGCAAGATCGCCCAGGTTCCGACGCTGGGCAGACCCTACGCGCCCGGTTGCCCCGTGACCCCAGCCGAAGTGATTCATGCCGTCGAGCGGGAAGGCGCCGCGCGCCTGGCCGATCTCCTGTTCCGGAGGTTCCATCCGCTGATGATGGAAGCCCGCATCCGATCCGCACAGGGAAAGGCGGTGGCTGAAGGGGCGTCGCGTCTGATGGCTTCGTGGCTCGGCTGGACCGAAGAGCGCCGCTTGAAGGAGCTGGTCAACGTGATGGACGAGTGGGAGCGCGATTTCTGGGTGCCGCGGCCCGATTAGCCCGCAAACATCCCGCCGCTCCCGACCTCGGCGCCGCATGAGCGTGACGGGCCGTTGGAGCGGCCGCCAGGCTCACCCGGGCCGAATCGACAGCGAGTCCACCAGGACGGTGGGAAGGCCCGAGGCTACTGGAATCTGCTGCCCCTCCTTGCCGCACGCTCCCGCACCATCACCGAAGGACAGATCGCGGCCCACCCGCCGGATGCGGCCCAGCACTGCCGGAGTCTCACCGGATAGCGTGAAGGCGCGCAGAGGTGTCGTGAGCCGCCCGGCTTCGATGAGGCTTCCCGACGAGGCACGGAAGCGAAAGGCCCCGGTGGCCGGATCCATCCGCCCCCCTTCCAGACGGTGGACGTAGATTCCCCTGCGGGTGTCCCGGAGAATGGCTTCGGGATCCTCTTCGCCGGCCATGAGAAAGGCGTTGGACATACGCGGCAGCGGCAGGTGCAGGAACGATTCTCTGCGGCCGTTGGCGGTCGTCGGGCGCCCCAGCCTCCCGCTGGTAACTCGATCCGACAGGAACGCTTTCAGAACTCCTTTGGCGATGAGAACCGTGCCCTGGCAGGCCGATCCCTCATCGTCCCAATGGTAGCTCCCCTCCAATCCCGGCTGACTGGAATCGTCCATGGCGCCGAGGTATGGGGGCCCAACCCGCTGGCCCAGCAGGCCCCGGAATGGGGACGCCGACTTGAGGACAAGATCGGCCTCGAGAGCGTGGCCGCAGGCCTCGTGGAAAAAGACGCCACCCGTTCCGGGAGCGAAGATCACCGCCCACTCCCCACCGGGCGCCTCCCGGGCATCGCTCAGATGCGCGGCCCGCAGCACCATCTCGGAGCAGAGATTGGAGGCAGGATCCCCGGCCGTCAATGCTTCCAGCGAAGCGGCGCCCCTGCCGGCTGAGACGATTCCCTGGGGAACGGCCGCCCGACAGGTCAGCCGGGCGCGCCTGGCGTGATTGCGCCGCACCGGCGCGCCGGGGCGCGCGATGCAGGTCTGCCGATCCTGGATCTCGGCCCGGATCGACAGGTTGGTTGCCTCGGGAAACCGGGAGCTCAGCGCGCCGGCCAGCAGGTCCACCAGAAGCTCCGCCGCGGTGAAATCCAATCCGGCGGCATCCTCGCCTCGCGCGGTGCGATCCGCGCCCGGGGCGCTCTCGTCCGTCGGGTGCTGCCCGCACACCCTGATAATGCTTTCCTCACGCAACCCTTCTTCTGAAATGAGCTGCTGCTCGCCCGACGTGACACGACGAAGGGCGAAGCCTTCCCGCAGTCCAGGAGATCGTCGTCGTCCCAGCCGATCATCCCAATCCACGCGCTGGGTGGAGCAGCACTCCAGAAAAAGGTCGGCCCAGGTCTGGCGCGGCACCCGCAGACCGGCCAACGCTCTTTGCAGGAAGGAATCGTCGAATCTCGACTCGAGACAGCTCATGGTGAGCTCCGATTCTAGGAACCGGATCGCGTTCGAGTCAATCCTTGCGAGGGTCATGGTGGGAAATTGCCCACTTCCCCGCGCCTCTGATACCATCCGGCCAGGATCGCGGGAGTCCCTCTGACATCACTTTTCGGTGGAGGAGATTCATGATGCGCGCGCACGGTCCCTTCCGGCCGGCAATCCTCGTGGGTCTGGCCCTCTCCGCCATTTCCACCGCTTCACTGCAAGCCGCCAACGAATACCAGATCGATCTCCGCGTGGACCCGACCAAGGGAACGCTGCATGGCGTGGAGAAAGTGGTCTACAAGAATGATACCCAGGCACCCCTGGACACCCTCTTCCTGGAGGCTCCGGGGCTTCCCGGCAATCCCCCGATTCCCGGCAACGAGCGCTGGCGGATCTTCGCCGTGGTGGATGCCAAGGGAAACAACTCCACTCTCACCTGGAAGGCCGACGAGCAGGCTTACGCCGTCGCCCTGTCCACGCCTGTGGCCGCCGGCTTCAAGACCTCCTTCACCGTCGAATACGAGCGGCCGATTTCCCCCGCCGACCAGGCCCCGGGCTATCTGAACCTGAACGACCGGGACTCGGGAGCCTGGTACCCCAGATTTCGCGCCTACCGGGCGGGCACGTTCGGCTCGGACGACTTCAAGGACATGACCGTGAGCGTGACGCTCCCCTCGGGCTGGACCCTGGCCGCCAGCGGCTCCCAGGGGGCAGCCAAAGGCGCGGCTTCCGGCGCCGGGAAAATCACCGTGTCCCTCAAATCCACCCGCAACTTTGCCCTGGCCGCCAGCGACAAGTTCAAGATGGTGCGCGGCTCCGCGGGAACCATCCCCATCATGGTTTACTCCCTCGAAGGCCAGGATTCCTGGGCCAGGCAATCCCTGGAGATCACTTCGGACGCGGTGAATTATTACCAGGCGTTTCTGGGCGCCTACCCGCCGACGCAGATCAGCGTGCTCCCGGCCGCGCCGGGCGAAGACCGGGGAGCCTCTTCGAGCCAGGTGATTTACGCTCCGGTCCTCGGCGGCGAGGCGGTGCTGCGCGAGGCCATCTCGCTGCAGTCGGCGCGGCTGGTCTGGGGCTGGAGCATCGGGGACCCCTCCGATGTCACGCCGTTCGTGGCCAACGGTCTGGCAATCTGGTGCCAGCAGACCTACCTGGCGAAGAAGAACGACGTCCAGCTTCACACCCAGTTCCTGAAATCCGGGATCAACGACACCTACCTGGTGGGGGTGCTGCGCGGCTACGACACGACCCTGATCCGAACTCGCGCCGAACGGGCCAAGCTGGACTGGGATTTCGATCGCATCGTCGCCCAGGCCAAATCCGCCGCCGTGATGCACATGCTCGGCGGAATCCTGGGGGAGGAGAAGCTGCAGGAGGTGGCCCGGGGAATCCTCAAGATGAACAAGCAGCTCATCATCACCGATCGCGACTTCCAGCGGCTGGCCCAGGCGGCCACCACGGCCAAGCTGGACGGCTTCTTCGACCAGTGGCTGCGCACCAAGGACTCTCTCGATTACTACCAGAGCCACGTCCGGACGAACAAGACCGACGCCGGGTGGGAGGTCCGCTCCGACGTCTGGAAGACGGGAACCGCCGCGATGCCCGTGGAAATCATCGCCGAGGACCTCGGCGGCGCGAAGGTCCGCTCCATTTTCCCCGCCGACCGCGCCTCGGGCGAGATGACGATTCCTCTCAAGGCGCCGCTGGCTTCCATCGCCCTGGACCCGCTGCAAATACTGCCCCTCATCTCCCGTGTGGGAGTCGGCGGACGGCTCGACCTGGCCGAATCCCTCATGGTCGAGGGCAAGCTCCTGCGCGCCGACGAGCAGATCGACCAGGCCCTGAGCGATGAGCTGACGAGCGC
>Ga0137425_1000216_pt1 | contig 18478 bp, 14 predicted proteins | sample EasRivERMZT640_2_FD_102318 | JGI IMG/M metagenome (GOLD analysis project Ga0137425, IMG submission 102318) | Soil microbial communities from meander-bound floodplain in the East River, Colorado, USA - East River MetaG ERMZT640_2 | ecosystem: Environmental > Terrestrial > Soil > Floodplain ...
ACCGGGATGCACTGGCAGATCGGCAAGGGGGGCGGCTTTCACTACGCCCGGGCCGAAGCGACCGGAAAGCCGCTTCCCGCAGCGGTCTTCCTGGGCGGCCCGCCGGCCTTGATGCTTTCCGCCGTGGCGCCGCTTCCGGAAAACGTCGGGGAGCTGCTGCTGGTCTCGCTGCTGATGGGAGAGAAGCTGTCGGTGGTGGAGACGGATCTCTCGCCCCTTCCCCTGGCGGGCGGCGCGGAGTTTGCCCTGGTCGGCCGCGTGCCCGCCGCGGAGCGCCGGCTGGAAGGGCCGTTCGGAGATCACTATGGATACTATTCGCTGACTCACGAGTACCCGGTCTTTCACCTGGAAGCGCTGGCCCACCGCGACCATCCCATCTACCCCGCCACGGTGGTCGGCAAGCCGCGCCAGGAGGATTTCTTCCTGGGCGATTTCCTTCAGGAGCTCCTCTCCCCGCTCTTCCCCGTGGTCATGCCTGCGGTGAGCGATCTCTGGTCGTATGGGGAGACCGGGTACCATTCGCTGTCGGCGGCCGTGGTCCGGCAGCGCTACAAGAGAGAGGCGCTGGCCTCGGCCTTCCGCATCCTGGGCGAGGGGCAGCTCTCCCTCACCAAGTTCCTGCTGGTGCTGGATCGCCCGTGCGACCTGAAGGACTTCCGCAGCGTCCTGACCGAAGTCCTGAGGCGCTGCGATTTCCGCACGGATCTCTACATCTTTGGCAACCTTTCCATGGACAGCCTGGACTATGCCGGGCCCCGCATCAACGAGGGGAGCAAGGGGGTCCTGCTGGGAGTGGGCGATCCGATCCGCGATCTGCCCGCGCAGCTGCCGGGGACTTTGCCGCCAGGAGTTCGTGTGGCCCGGGTCTTCTGTCCGGGATGTCTGGTGTTGCAGGCGCCGCCCTTTCCCAGAGGGACCGCTCCCGGCCAGCCCGCTCCTGACGTGGAGCCGCTGCTGGCCCACCCAGCGCTCGCGCCGTGGCCCCTGGTGGTGCTGACCGACGATGCCGAAAGGGCGAGCCGGAGCGTGTTCAATTTCCTGTGGACGACCTTCACCCGCTTCGAGCCGGCGGCGGATCTCCACGGCCGCCAGGTGATGCTGGTGCGCAACCACCCTGCCTTCACCCCTCCCGTGGCCCTCGACGCCAGGATCAAACCCTCCTACCCCGAAGAGCTGTTCTGCGATCCCGACACCGCCACGACGGTGCAAAACCGCTGGAAGGAATATTTTCCTGGAGGGGGAGTGGAGATGGGTGATTCCGATCGTGCCAGCCTGGACTGAGCTGGGCCGATTCTACTTCGACTCGAAATTGATGATGCCATCCCAGCCGGAGCCGGGCGGATTCTTCGCGAAGCCCCCGCAGAGCTCCAGGTAGAGCTCCGAGGGGCCATCCTTTCCGCCGGTCAGAGAGAGCACCTCGCGAAATCCCTCCGCCGCCTGCGAAAAACTTCCCAGGCAGAACTCCACGCGGGCCTGGGCGAAGCGCGACAGGACCGCTTCGCTCATTGGGGCATCCTCGCCCTGCAGCCCCAGCAGCTCGAAAATTTCCACCGGTTCGCTGCGGCCCACCACCCTGGCGCGTCCCAGGGGCCGCACGGCGAAGCGGCCGTCGGTTTTCGCCAGCGTTTCGCCGCTGACCAGCGCCAGGGTTCCAAAGGCCTTGTTCAGCCCTTCCAGCCGCGAGGCCAGGTTCACCGCGTCGCCAATGGCGGTGTAGTCGAAGCGCTGCGAGGAGCCGAGGTTTCCCACCAGCATTGCTCCCGTGTGAACCCCGATGCGGGTGATGAGCTTGCCGACCGGATCGGCGTCGTCCCCCGACGCACGCTGCTGGCGCGCCATGGCCAGGGCGGCGCGGCAGGCCTGGGTGGCATGGTCCTCCATGCGCAGCGGCGCGCCCCAGATGGCGAACACCGCATCCCCGATGTATTTGATGAGAGTTCCACGCGCCTCGAAGATGTGCCCGGTCACCTCCGAAAAGTAGCGGTTCAACAGTGAAGCCGTTTCAGGGGCCGAGCGTCCCTCCGCCAACGACGTGAAGCCCTTGATGTCGGTGAACAGCGCGGTGGCCACCACTTCCTCACCCCCCAGGTTGAGCGAGTCGGGGTCGGCGGCAATCCGCTTGATCATGTCGGGAGAAAGGTAGAAGGAGAAGGCCCGTTTGATGCGCTCGCGCTCGCGCACCGCGGTCAGGTAGTACCACACCAGGCTCAGGACGTAGGTGGCTGGAAGCTGCAGCACCGAGGGGATGACGACGGGAATCCAGGTGTGGCCGGAGGTGAAGGCCAGATAGCCCGCCCCCAGCGGCAGAAGCTCCAGTGCCAGAAAGGCCATTCCACCCCACAGGGGGCGTAGTCCCACGAAGGCGAGCGAGGCCGCCAGGGGAAGCAGCAGGAGCAGGGCCGCTTCGGCGACGGGATGGAGCAGATCGATGCGCCGCCCCTCCAGAAGATTCCCGGCCAGGACGGCGTGAATCTCCACACCATAGGTGGGCTGGCCGCTGGCACCGCCAAACGGCGTCAGGAAAGCGTCCTTCGGGGCGATCCCGGGGGCGGAGGGCTGGGAGAGGCCCACGAAAACCACCTTGTCGCGGAAGAAACCGGGTGGCAGGTACTGCGCGGGGTCGATGGCCTGGTAGAAAGACACCGTGGGAATGGTCCGGGGAGGTCCGTAGTAGTCGATGAGCCGCTCGGAAGTGTCGCCCTGGAAGGGACGACCGGTCGCGATCTCGGTCGCCGCCAGGGCCAGGGTCTTGCGCTCCTGGTGAAGAAGCCAGGCGGTGCGAATCACGCCGTCCCGGTCGGTGGGGAAGTTGACGTCGGCCACGGCCGCGGCCGCCTCGGCGAAGGGGCCGTAGGGTTCGTCGATCTGAGCCTTGCGGAAGCGCGGATCGATCACCTGGCTTACGGTGGAGCCCAGCACGACCATGCCCGCGTCGGATAGGGCGCCGCGCAGCGCTTCGTCCTCTCCCTCGTCCCTGGGTGTTTCGAACAGCACGTCGAAGGCGACGGCCCGGGCCCCCTCGGCCTTCAGGGTGCGGATGAGCTGGGCGTGCAGGCTGCGCGGATAGGGTGCTGCCGGATCCAGTCCCAGCTCCTGGGCGGAGTCATCGTCCATAGCGACGACGCAGACATCCTCGGGAGGCGCAGCCACCCCACGGAACAGGAAAAGGAGGTCCAGCCCGCTGCGCTCGAGGTTCTCCGTGGGAGGCCAGTGGGAGAAGAAAACGCCCGCAAGTCCCGGAACGAGCCCGATGAGCAGGGCGGCCCGGAGGGTTGCCCTCCGGGCCCGGCTCCGGGATTGCGGCCGTCGCGTTCGATCCATCAGTAGGTGAAGTTCACCCGGAGAGTGATGGTGCGCGCGGGAATCACGGTCTCTTCCACGGCACGGTCATAGAACCCGAACTCGCGATCCCCCACGTTCTGCGCCTCCAGGATCACCGAGCCGTAGCGCTTCGGGAACTTGTACCCGACCAGCAGGTCGGCGATCCAGAAGCTGGAATCGACCGTGGTCCGGACGCTGGAGGCGAGATCGTCGAACTGGTCGACGTGCTCGTCGTAGTGTGTGCCGGAGGCTCCGGCGAAGAAGCCGCTGGGCAGGAACAGGCGAACCTGGGGCCGGATTTTCTCGCGATCGATGGAGTCCTTGAAAGGCAGGGGAGAGCTGGTGAATGCCAGCTCGAAATCGTACTCCTCCTGGGTGTATTCGATTCCGGCGGCGACGTACTTGCCCAGCGCCGCGTTGAAGTAAGCGCTCAGGTAATCGTTGGTGCCGTCCTGATGGACGATGACGTCGGCTACCTGGCCCGCGCAGGCGGAAAAATCGTTGCCGGTGGTGCAATAGGCGGAGGGGATGTTGAGATCGCGCCGCAAGGCGGAGATGCCTCCAAAGAGGTAGGCGTTGAACGTCTGATCCACTCCGATCCCGTAAGACAGCGAACGCGTTCCGCCGGGCTCGTCGAACAGCTGGTTGAATCCCGCGATCTGGGTCGGCTCCAGGCTCTGGATTCTTCCCAGGCTCGGGCTCAGACGGTAGTAGCCCGCGGCGCGCAGGGTGGTTTTCGACTTGAGGTATACCGAGACTCCCAGCTTGGGGTTGAATTTGGTCTCGGAGAATTCGATCTCGGAGGGGATGATGGCCGAGTTTTCGGGAGGAATGATCCCGCTGGGGGCGTTCACAGAATCGACCGAGGCTCCAGCCGTGATTTCCACGGGACCCAGGTCGCGGATTTTCAGGTAGGTGTAGCCGTTGAGATAGGTGTCGTCCTGGGAAACCTCCAATCCGGTCGTCTCGAAGTCCACCGTGCCGTCAAAACCGCCGGCTCCGACAATCCAGGACATTTTCTTGCCCTGGCGAAACACGCTCTGGACTTCCAGCTGCGGCCCCGCCAGGGTCGCCTCTCCCTGGGCTCCCGTGAAGAGATCGGTGCCTTCCTGCTCGGTCTCGCTGTAGATGGCCGAGACTACAAGGTGCGCCCCAGGAGCGAGGATGCGATGGTAGCCGAAGCCTATGTTCGTGAGTTCGGTATCGAGATCCTGGTAAAACGGGTTGCCGGGCAGATCCCCGAGTGGCAGGTCACCGGATTCGCGGTGCCCAATCTGCACGTTGACCTGATAGCTGTCCTTGTAGCCGGGCGAGTACTCGAAGAAGCCCCGGTAGTTCGCCAGCTCCTCCTGATTGTTGACGCGGAAGCCGTCGTTGTCCAGCTTCTCGTAGGAAAGCGCCGCAGCGTAATGGTCCCCGTTCAGCGTGCCGGTGATGTTGCCGTCCCACAAGTCGCTGTCGTCCAGACTATTGGCGTCGATGCAGGGAATGGGAACCGCGGCTCCGGGGGGCAGGCACAAAGAGCCTGGTGCAACCAGCTCGTCGATGTTGGTGTCGGTCTGGCCGTAGGCGATTCCGCCGAAAGCCCGGGCCCGCGGCCGATCGAAGAGGGCCGTGTATTCGTTGAGTGAGACCGTCTGGTTCACCAGGTCGGGGCGCGACGCGTTGACGTTGGCGGGCTGGTAGATCCGGGCCTGCAGGACTTCGCTAAAAAACGCCGGGGCGAAATTGGTGACATTCCGGTAGTTCCCCGCCAGGAAGAGGTGGCTGGAGAAGTTGGCCTGGTCCTCGTCGGCGCTGCGGCGGGCGGTCACCAGCCCCAGCTGGTCGAAGCCCAGGTCGTTGTAGACGCGGGCGAGGTCGCTGGCCCGGGTGGCGATGTCCTGATCGAGCAACAGCCTGGAACGGTACACCGCCCGCTGATCGTTGCGGTCAATCGACCCCAGCATCGACTGCAGCGCCTCCAGCGGACGGTTGTCGTTCTGCAGCAGGGTGGCGTCATACAGATACGGAGTCGGGTCGTGGGGATCGAGCTGCTTCGCGGTGGCCAGCTCTTTCGCCGCTTCGGGGGAGCGCCGCTCCTCGTAATAGGCCTTGCCTAGGTAGGACCGCAGCAGCGAGTCGTTGGGATCCAGGATGACCGCGGTCTGCAGCTCTTCCCGGCCGGGAATCACCTGCTTGCGGCGGATTTTTGCGATGCCCAGTCCCAGGTGCGCCAGCGGCAGACCGGAATCCGACGCTACCGCCCGCTGGAAGGTGCTCTCCGCCGTCTCGGATTCGAAATTGGCGAGCTGCGCGAAGCCGAGGACGGAAAGGGCCCGTGCCGAGCCCGGTTCCTGACCGACGGCCTGCTCTGCCAGCCTCCGTGCCTCATCCAGGTCCCCCTGTGCCATGCGTAGCTCGGCTGCCCGTGCCAGGGCCGTCGCGTTCTTGGGATCCAGCTCGACGGCTTTCTCAGCCAATTCCGATGCCCGCTCGATGTCAAAGGCAGCCTGCGCCGCGATCGACCCTGCCAGGGCCGCTGCCGGAGAGTCGGGCCCGGCGGCCATGGCTTCGCCGGCCAGGCGCGTGGCCTCCTCCCGGTTGTCTGATGCGGTCGCGATGACCGATTCCAGCGACAGCGCGATCGGGTCGTTCGGATGGGCTTTCAGCACTTCATCGATGAGAGGCTTCGCCTGATCCACCTGTCCGGAAGACAGCAGCTCGGCCGCGCGCGACAGCGACTCGCCGTCCGCTCCCATCTGCTTCAGACGCTGCGCGTCACTCCCGCCCAGTACCGGCGGGTAATAGAAGCTCCAGGACACGGCGTCACGCGGCCGCACCAGGACGCGGCGCACCGGCGCCTTGCCCGGCTCCACGTAGGCCTGCTCGCCCGAGCGGACTTCCAGGCTTCCCTGGTCGTTCGAGGCCTCCACCACTCCCTCCAGCATGGTGATGGTAGTGGTGGAATCGGGGGCCACATCCACCACGAACTCGGTCCCCTTGATGGCGGCCGTGACGGTGGGGGTCTCGATGCGGCCATAGTCTTTCGGAGTGCGGCTGGAAAAGTAATGCTCGCCGGATATCACCTTGAGCAGCCCGGGGCTGCCGGCTGTGGGCGGCAGGATTTCGATCTCGCTCTTCTCGTTCAGGCGTTGCAGGGTCTGGTCCGAGTAGAGAATCGAAGCGCGGCTCGCCGCGCCCGTCCGGACGCGATCGTGTCCCTGCAGAGGCTGATTGACCGTCGATGGGGCCCAGACTCCCTTGGCTTCGCTGCGCGTGTCCACCTGGTTCTGCACGGAAGTGATTTTCGCCACGCTGCTCTGAGGCTCTGCAGCGCCGAACGCCGCAGGAGCGAGCAGGGCGGAGCAGAGCAGAACCAGCAGCGCGGCGACGCGGGCCTGACCGAGACGCCCTTTGCCCTGGACCGTGCGGTTGGAAAGTCTCTGCGGTAGTTCGGCGCAGAGTGCGGAATCCATACTTGACCCCCGTAGGTGAGACGCCTGCGTTTGGAAGGTGCCCGGGCTCTCGGGCACAGGACTGTCAGTGTGGAAAAGCCCCCCGGGCCTGAAGCCCGGGGGGCGGGACGGAACTCATCGGAAATGAACGGCGCTTGCGCTAGTTGAGAACGAACCCGGTCACATAGTCTTTGCGATTGCCGAGGCGAATCGTGATGACGTAGGTTCCCTTCGCAAGATCCTTGGTGCGCAGACTGTAGTTCCACTGCTGGCCCGAACCGCTATAGCTGAAAAGCGGATCGAAGGGATTGGAGTTGTCGTTCAAGTTGACCTTCGTGAGGTCGATGGGGCCCAGGGTTGCCTCGGAAAGGGCGATGATCTGCGGCTGGTCCGCCTGGGAGCCCGTGAGAGCCACTCCTCCGCAGAGCAGGCGCAGCTTCATCGGCCGCGATTTTCCCTGAGCGAACGGCTTGGGAGGGAACGGGACCGGGTCCCCCTCCGGAACGAGCTTCGCCATGGGCGAGTCGAGGCCCTGGACACCGTCGTAGTTCCCCTGGATGTCGGTGGGATCGCATTTGCCCGAGATGCCGAGGGTGACCGGCACGTCCAGGGTGATGGGACCCGTCGTGGTGTTGCCGGTAAGGTGCAGATTGAATGGCCGCGACGTGTCCCCCGGATGAGAGGCGGGAAAAGTGACGGTGAACGGCACGGCGTTCGTGGACGGGCTGAGGGGCGGCGGTGCCTGGGTGCAATCCCCTCCGCCAGCCGGAGCGCCGGGGATGTTGGGGAACGGCTGTGACGTACCGGTAATCACCACCCCGATAGGGTTGGCCACGCCGTCATCGGTCAGATCCACCGGCGGGCTGGAGAGCACAGCCGTCACGCCGGTGAGCGGCTGGGTTCCTGCGTTCACCAGCGAGAATTTGACATTCACCGATTCGAGCGGCTGGGCCAATCCATCGCCGCTGGGCTCCGTGAGAATCACCGCCGTGGGTGACACGAAGACCGGCGGGATCGCCTTGGTGAAATCCGGCAGCAACAGCAGGTAGCTCCCCTGGGTAGGCTGAAGACCGTTGTCGCACAGCCCGTTCAGCCCCGGAGGATTGCCACCGTCGCAGACCGTGAAGGTATTGGCGACTTCCTTGGCCAGGACCGCGCTGTTCTGGCACTGCTTGAAAGTGCCTCCCGGAGGGAGCGTCTGCTCAATCGCCTGGGTCTCGCAAAGCGGCGCTTCGACCGCCCCCACGAACAACGGGACAGCGGTCCGAGCTGCGCTTGCGCCCTCAATACAGCTGCAGGAATTACCCTGGCTGCAAGCCCCCTGGCCAGTGGAGGGGCATAGGGCATTGCAGTTGACGCCGCACGAGCCGCAGTTCTCGGCGTCGGTATGCACGTTCACGCAGCGATTGTCGCAAGCAGTCTGCTCCGGCGGCCGGCAGGTGAAGCAGGCGCCCGAGGTGCAAATCTGGTTGTCGCCGCAGGCATTGCCGCAGGAGCCGCAATTCGCCGGGTCGTTCTGCAGATCCACGCAAGTGTTGCCGCATAGCGTCGTCCCCACCGGGCAGACCGTCACGCAGGTCCCCTCGGAGCAATGGGAGCCGGCGCCACAGACATTGCCGCAGGACCCGCAGTTGAGGGGATCGGTCAGGTAATAGACGCACTCGCCGCTGCAGTTCAGCTGATGCACGTCGTTGCAGCAGCCGGACGGGTAGGCGGGGGAACTATACGTCACGGCGGTGGGGAACTGGCTGGTCACCTCGGTGTTATAACCGAGGCTGCCGAGGGCGGTCTGGCCCACACTGCTTTCGATGTTAAACAGCAATTTCTGAGGGCTGAAGAACGAAAGCAGGCTGGAGGTCAGCGATGCGTTGGAAAGCGTCACGCCGGAGGCAGTGAGCGATCGGCCCGGCACGGCGAACGGGCCGCGGTTGGTGACCGGGTCTGGGCCGGCGGTCTTCGTGAAGCAGACGTCGCTGGCGCAAGCATTGCCGGTGTAAGCGTAAATGGTCTGCGAGGTGGTCCAAACCAATTTGGATCCCACGCCGGTGGTCGTGCCGGCCGCCAGGTTGCCGCTGAATCCGCCGAGGGCCCCCGATTTCCAGGCGAAGGCGAAGGAGTCGCCGACGGCCTTGTTGGTGATCTTGCTCTCAACTTTGGCTGGAAATGTGGTGAGCACCGTCAGGCTGCACGAGCTCTCGGCACCGTTCGTCGTCTTGCCGTCCAGATCCACGGCCTTGGTGGCCGCGAAAACGGCAAGTCCGCCAAAGGCCGCGACCATCGCGACCACCGCACCGATTAAATATGGCCTCTTACCATTCCCCCGCATACTCCTTCTCCCCCCGCGCGCCAGTCCGGGCCGCGCAATTTCCCTCTCATTTGTTAGAATTCCGAGAATTCCGAGTCGTCGTTGCAATTTGGTCCTATACTATACGCCCAAACCGGCCTGCATTGCACAGAATTCTTAAAAGCCGGCCAGTGAACAACAGGCTTCCAAGCAAAGGTTTGGAGCATGGAGGGGGATGCCTTTGAGCCAGCCGGCGTACAAGCTTCGCTTCTGGGGGGTGCGGGGAACCGTTCCGACTCCCGGCAGTGAGACACTCAAATGCGGCGGCAACACCGTGTGCCTGTCGGCCGCTCTCGCAGAGGATCGGTACCTCATACTGGATTGCGGCACCGGTTTGAGGATGCTGGGGAACGAGCTCTCCGGCCTGTCGAGAGGCGTCCCCCGGCAGTACCATATCTTCTTGTCCCATTATCACTTCGACCACATCGAGGGACTTCCTTTCTTTCCTCCCCTGTACGACTCACACAGCGCCATCACGTTCCACGGTTTCAACTCCGGAGGCCGATCAGTCCAACAGGTGCTGGAAGGCCTGATTGCTCCCCCCTATTTCCCCGTCCGACTCGCGGGAGTGCCAGCCAAGGTGGAGTACGTGGACACGGATGGCTTGCCCGTGAACGTGGGGGACGTTGAGGTGAGCTGCCTGCCCCTGAGACATCCCGACGGATCGCTATCGTACCGGCTGCAGCACGGAGGCAAGATCATCGTCTTCGCCACCGATCACGAGCATGGGGATGACGCCACCGACAAGGCGCTGGTGCGCTTCTCCGAAGGGGCCGACTACCTGATCTATGACGCGACCTACCTGCAGGCCGAATATGAGAGTCTGCGTCGGGGATGGGGGCACAGCACCTGGTACGCGGCGGTGAAAACCGCCCGGCTGGCCAAGGTGAAGACGCTGGTGCTGTTCCACCATCACCCGGATCATTCCGATCAGGATCTCGAGGAGATTTTGAGAGTCGCCCGGGAAGAGCTGCCCGCAACCGAGATCGCCAAAGAAGGAATGGAACTGCCTTTCTGAGAGAGTCTTCTCAGGAGGGAAGCCGCCGGACCAGCAGCATCGTCATGTCGTCGTTCTGCGGCGCGACCCCCGCGAAGCGCTCCACTTCGTGGACAATTTTCTCCAGCAGCCGGGTCATCGGCTCTTGCTGGTGGTTTCGGACGAGCTCCGAGACACGCTCCTGCCCGAAAGCTTCCAGCGCCGGATTCTCGTACTCGAAAATCCCATCGGTAATCAACCCCAGGATATCGCCCGGGGCCAGATCGTTCGTGCAGGGTTCCGGCAGCGGGAATCCGGCCATGAAGCCCATGGGAACGGTCGAGGCCCCGCGCCATTCGCAGCGGCCCGAATCGGCATGGAAGTGCAGCAGCGGGCCCTGTCCTCCGGCGTGGTAGATCACCCGGTGCTTCTCCGTGTCCAGCAGGCCGAGGAAAGCGGTGACGAAGCGATTGTCGGGAAGATCGTCCGCAAGCTGGTCGTTGATGTGCCGGAAAGCGGAGTCCAGGTCCGCCCCGAGCCTCACCGCCATACGCAGCATGGCCCGCACCTGGGTCACGCTGAGCGCCGGGCCGACCCCGTGCCCCGTGGCATCCCCCAGCAGCAGCATGAGGCGGTTGCCGTCCATGGCGATGATGTCGAAGATGTCGCCTCCCGTCTCATTGGCGGGACGGCTCCAGCCGGCGATGTCATAGCCCGCGAGACTCGGCACCGCCTTGGGCAGGACCCGGGTCTGAATGTCCCGCGCCACCGACAGCTCGCGCTTCAGCTTTTCGTTCTCGACCAGCTCCGCGAGCATCTGCATCCGCTTGATGGCCACGGCGCACTGGGCCGCCAGTGCAGTGGCAATCTGCTCGTCCTCCTCGCCGAAAATTCCGTCGCGCTTGTTGAGAACCTGCATGACCCCGACCAGGGAGTTGTCGTATCCCACCAGCGGCACCGTGAGCAGGCAGCGGGTGTGGTAACCGGTTTTCTGATCCGCCTCGCGGTTGAACCGGGGATCTTTGTAGCAGTCGGGGACGTTGATCAGCTTGCGGGTTTCGGCGCACTCCCCCACGATCCCCAAACCGGCGGGGAATCGCAGGGTGCCCACTCCGGTGGCGACGGTGGAATACAGCTCGTTGGTCTTGGCGTCATAAAGGAAAACCGTTCCGCGATCGGCCTGCAGAACCGCCCGGGCGGCGTCGATGACGTGGGAGAGCATGGTGTTGAGGTCGAGCGGGCGCGCCAGCTCGCGGGTGACCTCGAGGATGCGCCCCATCGCCTCCGCGGTGGGCACCCTGTGCTCCTTCCCTCCGCCCATGGCCTTAAGCCTCCTGTGGAAGGCTTTAGCGTATCAGAGAATGACTCTGCCGCCTACCACCGCCGGGCCATGACGCGATACGGCCGGCTCGCCCCGAAGCGTCCGCTTTACGCGGCCGGGACGCCCGTCATGCCCGGGGAAATCCCAGGGCGTTCCTGGAGGTCCGGCGGTGAGGCATTCTGATCCCGGGGCAGTGGCGTTATGATAAGGATCGTTCGGAGGCTCCCATGCAAGTCCGTTCACCGGAACGAAGCAGGCGAATTTCCAAATCGGCGGTGCTGGGTGGAGGCTTCGCGCTGGCGATGCTGGGCCTGATCTGGTACGCCAGCGCCTCGCTTGCGACCCACTCCTGCGAAGTCTGCATTTCCTATGAAGGCCAGAGCGCCTGCCGGAAAGCGGAAGGCGCGACTTCCGACGAGGCCCGCCGGACCGCCGTCGACCTGGCCTGCGCCATGCTCGCCTCGGGCATGACGGACAGCCTCGCGTGCCAGCGCACCGAGCCGACCAAAGCCATCTGTGACGGGGCCGCCGCGCCCTGAGCCACCGGAGAGGAGCCGCGATGAAGCATGAGATCACCCCCGAAGGCCATCTGAAGCTGGAGCTGAACCCCCGGGAGCGCCAGCTCCTGCGCTACCTGGCGGAGCGGGCCACTTTCGTGGACACTCCTCCGGAAGAGCAAAGTGCCATCCTGAGGCTGGCGGAGCAAATCCTGTCCGCCCTGGGAGAAAAGTCCGAGCCTTGAGGAGAATCGCATGATTAGGATCTTGCCTGGTCTGTCGATCCCCGAAGAAGAGCTGACCTTCACCGCCTCCCGAAGCGGTGGCCCCGGAGGGCAGAACGTCAACAAGGTCAACAGCCGCGTGACGCTGCGCTTCGATGTGGAGGCCTCCCGCAGCCTGTCGCCCGAGCAGAAGAGACGGGTGATTTCCAGATTGGCGACGCGCGTGAGCGGGGAAGGGGTGATGCGGGTCGTGGCGCGTAGCTCCCGCAGTCAGGCCGTGAACCGGGATGCGGCGGAGGAGCGCTTTGCGGAGCTGCTGCGCATCGCGCTGGCTCCCTCGAAACTGCGCATCAAGACGGCTTTGCCGGCAGCCAAGCGGCGGTCACGCGTGGAAGAGAAGCGCCATCACTCCGAAATCAAGCGGGACCGCGTCTGGAAGCCCGACCGGGAAGAGTGAGCTCCCGAACCTAGGCATGCCCCTTGCCGGACGGGGGCTTGAGCGGCACGACGCTCTTGTCTTCCAGCCCGAGGACGTTGACCAGGTCGGAGCCGGCCGGAATGATGAACTTGGTCTGGGAGGCCAGGATGTGGTTCAGCACGTCCAGCCGCTTGCTCATCTCGGCCCGTTCCTTGAAGTAACTCTCCGCCGCGTTGGAAACCACCTCGATGGCCTTGGCTTCGGCATTGGCCCGGGTGATGCGGGCTTGCGCGTCTCCCTCGGCCTTCAGGATCTCCGACTGTTTGACCCCCTCCGCCTGAAGGATTTGGCTCTGCTTGAACCCCTCGGCCTCCAGGATGTTGGCCCGCTTGTCGCGCTCGGCCTTCATCTGACGGGACATGGCCTCGGTGATATCCACCGGCGGGTCGATCTTCTGCACTTCCACCCGAGTCACCTTGACGCCCCAGGTGTTGGTGGCCTCGTCCAGCACCGTGCGCAGGTTGGCGTTGATGGTGTCCCGGGCCGTGAGGGTCTCGTCCAGCGACTTGTCGCCGATGAGGTTTCGCAGGTTCGTCTGGGCGAGGGTGGTGGCGGCATAGCTGAAATTCTGAACTTCGAAGGTTGCCTTCACCGGATCGCTGATCCGGTAATAGATGACCGCGTCGACGATGACCGAGACGTTGTCCTTGGTGATGACTTTCTGCGGCTCCACGTTGATGACCCGCTCGCGCATGTCCACCTTGATGATGCTCTCCATCACCGGCAACAGGAAGGTGAGCCCGGACCCCACGGTGTTGCGGTAGCGCCCCAGGCGCAGCACCAGCCCCTTCTCGTACTGGGAGACGATGCGCGCCGAGCGCGCCAGCGCCACCAGCATGATGAAGGCGAAGATCAGCACGAAGAGGAACAGGAAGTTGCCGCCCAGAGTGTTCTCCATCCGCCTCACCTCACCTGAAGGGTGACGCCGTCCAGGCCCGTCACCGTGATCTCGGCTCCCTCTTCCAGGGGCAGGGAGACCCCTTTCGCCAGCACGGCCCGCCATTCCTCCTGGTTGACTCGAACGCGACCGGGTTGGTGCGGAGCGATGCGCGCTACCACCATCCCCTTGGCTCCCAGTACCGAGTCGGTATTGCTGGTGACCGATGAGGCGCCTTTCAAATCGAAATGAGCCCGCACCCATCGCCTTCCTGCGACGATGTACAGGGCGCATAGCGCTCCCGACACGATCATGCCCAGGTACAATCCGTTGAACATCAGCCCCACGCCCCCGCCGATGACGAAGGCGCTGCCGATAAGCACCAGGTCGAAGCCGGCGAACCCGCCGGCCGCCACCTCAATCAGAATCAGCGCGGCGCCGGAGAGAATCAGCACCCAGTTCCACGAGATGGTCATTTCCTTGGGTCTCCCAGGAGTGATTCGAGGCCTAGCCCCAGGGGTCTGTCGAGCCCCGCTTGTACCAGGCGCAGGTGGCGGCCGTCTCGCGCGTGCGCCGCTCGATCTGAGCCATGGCGGCAGGGGCGAGTGGCTTAAAGCCCTTGGCGAGGGATACGTTTTGCTCGAGCTGCTGGACGGAATCGCAGCCGATGATGACGGTTGAGACGGGCAGCGTCCAGACGTAATCGACGCATTCCTTCATGCTCAACCCCGCCTGCTGCAGCAGCCGGCCCCGCGCCGGAACCTTCATTCCGATGATCCCCATCTTCTTGCGGGCCGCGTCCTGAAGCAGCTCCTCCTGAAAGGGCAGGTGGTGCCGGTCGGCGGCGTTGAGGGCCATCAGGACACAGTCGAAATCGAACCTCCTGATACCCTCACGCAGCGAAGCCGGATCGTAATGTCCGGTGATTCCCAGGTAGCGGACCAGCTTCTCTTCCCGGGCCTGCACCAGGGCCTCCAGAGCGCCACCCTTGGCGAAGGCGGAGTCCAGGTCGGCCCGGCTGCCGACGTGATGGAGCTGCCAGAGATCGAGATGGTCGGTCTGCAGGCGCTTGAGGCTGTTCTCGAGCAGTCGCATGGAGCCATCCCGGCTCCGGTCGTCGGTCTTGCTGGCCAGAAAAACTTCCTTCCGGCGGGTCTTCATGACCTCGCCGTAGTAGTCCTGGCTCGGACCATAGAGCGGAGCCGTGTCGCAGTAATTGACTCCCAGGTCCAGGGCGCGGTTGATGATGGCCACCGCCATCTCGCGGGCCACCCGGCTGGAATGCTCGAGGGTGGACTGCCCCCCCAGGGAGAAGATCGCCACCGAGTAGCCGGTGCGGCCGAGCACGCGCTTCGGCATTTTTTGGTCGGATGGTTGTGCGGCTAGAGGCTGCCGGGCGCCGCCCAGAAGACTCAATCCGAGGCCCGCGGTTCCGGCGAGGCCGGCGCGCAGAAAGGATCGCCGGTCAACTTTCTCGGACATGGGACACCTCCTGAATCCAAGCCTCCCTATCCCTGTCGCGGATATTACAGGGAATGCACTGGGGCCACAACCCTCAGGAATTCAGTGCGGCGTCGATCCCCAGCTCGGCACGCAGGAATTCCTTGACGCCATCTCTGCCGCTGAGAGTGAGCCGCAGCGGTCCCCCGTTCTCCAGCAGCTCCAGATGGAAGCGGACGAAGGGACAGCAGATCTGCTCCAGGGAAACGAATTCCGCCGCCGTCGTCCAGGCCTCCGGCGGCAGGCGGAAAGCCAACCCGTCGGAGAGCTCGAGGACTTCCTGGATCATTCCCCGGAGCGCTTCACCCAGGGCGTGATGCCGCTCGCGCTGCGGCGCGGTCATCGCACCCAGGTTGCAAGCCAACGGGACATTCGGCGCGTCCTGTGTCGACATGAGACTCCTTTCTTCGCCTAGGGGCTCGGTGCGCCCGGGGGGCACTTGAGCTCGGGTCGCGAGGCGTAGTACCGATGCAGCGGGCCGCTCGCCGGGGTGCCGGCCATCGGCTGCCAGGTTCCCCGATCGTAGCGTGTGCGGCGAAAGTTGTAGGTGGCGACCCAGATGGTGTCGGTGCCGGCTCCCAGACAGACCTCGATGGGCGGCCACTTGCCGTTTCCGGTCGTGGAGAGATAGGCCCGGAACGCCTCCAGATCTCCCAGGTGACGCAGCTCCTTACCGTCGAAGAGCCCCCAGATACAGTTTCCCGAAGCTCCGCAATCGAACGGAACGAAATATTCGGGAGCCCCATCTCCATTGAGATCCCACCGCACGGCCCGGTCCTGGCCATGCTCTACCCCCAGCCTCCCCTCGCGGCGAATCCGCTCTTCCAGGAAATCATGGATGGGAGCAGGAAGCGCAATCGACTCGGCGCATGCAATCTCGAAACCGGAACTGAAGGCTCCCGTCTTCTGCGCGGCGGAGCTGGCCCCGGGGGCCAGCAAAAGCAGCTCCAGTGCGATCAGGTTGTGCAGCGTCCCACTTGCCAGTTTCATCCCGCAATCCCTCAATCCACCGAAGGGAGGCTGGAGGCTTCCGGAGGTGTCTGGTCTTTCTTCCCCTTGGGACGGCGCAGGAGCCGGGCCCGGGTGACCGCCTCCTCTCCGAAGCGATCCCTCAGGGCGTCGGCCGCGGCGGCCAGGCGATGAGCTTTTTCGCTGACCGGATCGGAGAACAGTTCGCCCTGTCCGGCTCCGGCAGGTGAAAGCGAGCTGACGCCCACACCGAGGAGCCGCACTCCTTTTCCCTGAAGCCGGATTCGGCGGGCGAACAGCTCGCGGGCGGCGGTGACGATCGCGCCCGCCAGGTCCGTCCCTTCTTGCAGCGCTTTCGAGCGGGTCCAGGTCCTGAAATCGCCGGTGCGGACCTTGAGATGAACCGTTCTGGCCATCAAGGATCGCTGCCTCAGCTCCCGCGCCACCCCGATCGAGCGCTCCAGCAGGGCCCGGTCGATGAGTTCGGGGTCCTTCAGGTCAGAGCCATAAGTGCGCTCTTCGGAGATCGACTTGGCTTCCCGCTCTCCCTCCACTCGCCGGTCGTCCTCACCATTCGCCAGGGATCGCAGGTGGTCGGCCAGCGCATCTCCCACCTTGGCGCTCAGTTCTTCCCGGGGAGTCCTCAGAACGTCTGCGATGGTGGCGATTCTCAGCGCACGGAGCCTCTCGGCCGTCTTGGGTCCGACCCCCCAAAGCCGCTCGACGGGGAGGGGATGCAGGCGGGCCGGTACGTCCGCCAAGGAAAGGACGACGAGACCATCGGGCTTTTCCAGGTCCGAGGCGATCTTGGCCAGAAACTTGTTGGGGGCGATGCCCACCGAGGCGGTCAGTCGCAGCTCACTCCGGATGCGCTCCTTCAGCCTCCGGCCGATGGCGCCGCCTTCCCGGAGGTTCTTCGCGATGCCGGTCAGATCCAGAAAGGCCTCGTCGATGGAGAGGGGCTCCACCAGGGGGGTCACCTGGTCCATCAGGCTCCGAATCTGCCGCGACACCTCCGCGTAGAGCGACATCCTGCCGGGAAGCCATACCGCCTGGGGACAGAGGCGCTCGGCTGAAAGCGAAGGCATGGCGGAGCGAACCCCGAACCGGCGCGCCTCGTAGGAGCAGGTCGAGACGACTCCGCGCCGTCCCCGATGTCCGATAATCAGCGGCTTTCCCGCCAGCGACGGATCCTCGCGGATTTCCACGGCGGCGTAGAACGCATCCATGTCCAGGTGGAGAATGATTCGAGCTGACGGCTGATTCTGCATCGTTCCGGCGACTTTCGGTGCCTCTCTCCCGGTGCGTCCATCGCATCGAGTGATCCGGCGCATGCCCGGCGGATGGGTGGTTCCGCGCTCTCCAGCATACCCCTCGCGCGGACGTTCCTGCGTGTTTTGGATTTTCACTGGGCGCTGCGGGTGCGCTCTTTCGCCCATTCCCGCAGCCCCTGGATTTTCTCACCCATGGTCTGCGCGATCGGTTTGGTGCGGGCAATCTCCTCCAGCAGGGTCTCGGTGGTGAGCTCACGGTGGCCGGAGAAGGCGGTGTAGAGCCCGGCCACGATCGACTGCTCCACCTCCGATCCGCCGAAACCTTGGGTGGCTCCCGCCAGGCGCGGCAAATCGTAGAGCTTCGGGTCCTTGCCGCGTTTTCTCAGATGAATCGCGAAGAGGGCGCTGCGCGCCTCGGCATCGGGGAGATCCACGAAAAAGATCTCGTCGAATCGCCCCTTGCGGAGAAACTCCGGCGGCAGGAGGGAAACGTCGTTGGCCGTGGCCACGACGAAGACATCGCCCTTGCGATCCTGCAGCCACGACAGGAAGGTCCCAAAGATGCGCAGGGACAGGCCACCGTCGGCCGAATCGCCGGACGGGGAGAAAGCCTTCTCCAGCTCATCGATCCACAGAACCGTCGGCGCGAGTCGCTCCGCCAGGGACATGGCTTTCTTGAAGTTCTTCTCGCTCTCGCCCACGTATTTGTTGTACAGGCTCGCCGGATCGAGCTTCAGCAGGGGCAATCCCCACTCCCGGGCCACGGCCTTGGCGCAGAGGCTCTTGCCGCACCCCGGCACGCCCAGCAGCAACACTCCCTTGGGAAAGGCCAGCCCGAACTCCGCCGCCCGGGAAGGGTCCGTCAGGATGGCCCGCCGCTCAGAGAGCCACGCCTTCAGCCCCGCCAGACCGGCGATATCGGCCATGCCCTCCTCGGCGGGGAAGTACTCGAGCACTCCTTCCCGCTCCAGCACCGCCTTCTTGGCCTGCACCACGGCGGAGAGATCCTCCGGGGAAAGCTTGCCGTCCTCGACGATCGCCCGGGTCAGGATGCGCTCCGCCTCCATGAGAGTCAGCCCTTTCAGGTTGTTCAGCAGGCGCGCGAAGTCCTTGGATTTCATCGCCACCTGGACGGGCATGCGCGCGGAGAGATCCTTCACGACCCGCTGCAGCAGGTCGCGATAGTCGGAGATCTGCGGGCTGGGAAGCCGCAAGGTGGCGGCCATCGCCTTGACCGCCTCGGGGAGCGCGAGGGCCACG
>Ga0137425_1000218_pt1 | contig 18332 bp, 13 predicted proteins | sample EasRivERMZT640_2_FD_102318 | JGI IMG/M metagenome (GOLD analysis project Ga0137425, IMG submission 102318) | Soil microbial communities from meander-bound floodplain in the East River, Colorado, USA - East River MetaG ERMZT640_2 | ecosystem: Environmental > Terrestrial > Soil > Floodplain ...
CCCTTACCGCCGCGTCCTGTCCCAGCCCGTGCTCGAGCAGCAACCGCCCCCCCGGCGCGAGGTGCGCGGGGGCGCCCCCGATGATCTCCCGGATCGCGTCCAGGCCATCTGGCCCGCCGACGAGTGCGGCGCGCGGCTCGAAGCGCAGATCGCCCTCCGCGAGGTGCGGGTCGCCCTCGGCGACATAAGGGGGATTGGAGACGATCAGGGCAAACCGCGCATTGCCCACCGGCTGAAACCACCGGCCGTGCAGGAATTCGACCTCCAGGCCGAGCTTCACGGCGTTGCGCTGCGCGACGGCGAGCGCGGCCGCGCTCGCTTCCACCGCGACGACATGCGTGCGCGGCAGTTGCCGCTTCAGGATAAGGGCGATCGCGCCCGAACCGGTGCCCAGGTCCAGCGCCGACGTCGGCGCGCACGCGAGGGCAAGCTCAACCAGCAGCTCGGTCTCGGGCCGCGGGATGAGCACCGACGCGTTGACCGCGAGCGGCAGGCCGTAGAACTCCTTCTCGCCGAGGATGTAGGCGATCGGCTCACCACGCGAACGGCGCGCGGCGAACTCGACAAACCTTGCTTCCGCTTCCGGCGCCAGCTCGCGCTCGGGATGCGCCAACACGCTGGCCTCGGAAAACCCAGTGGCCTGCGCCAGAAGGAGCCGCGCCTCGCGCGCCTCCAGCAAGCGTAAGGCCTGCGCGACGATCACACCGCTTCTTCGGCGAGCTGCGCCAGCTGCTCGGCCTGGTGCTCGGCGGCGAGCGCCTCGACCAGGTCGTCCAGCTCGCCATCCATGATGCGCTCGATCTTGTACAGCGTCAGGTTGATGCGGTGGTCGGTGACGCGGCCCTGCGGGAAATTGTAGGTGCGGATGCGCTCGGAGCGGTCGCCCGAGCCGATGAGGGACTTCCTCGCCGAGGCGGTCTTCGCCTGCTGTTCGCGCGTCTGCTTGTCCTTGATGCGCGCGGCGAGCACCGACAGGGCCTTCTCGCGGTTCTTGTGCTGCGAGCGCGAGTCCTGGCACTCGACCACGATGCCGGTGGGCAGGTGCGTGATGCGAATCGCCGAGTCGGTCTTGTTGACGTGCTGGCCACCCGCGCCCGAGGCGCGGAAGGTGTCGACGCGCATCTCCGCGGGGTTGAGCACCACGTCGTCGATCGCATCCGCCTCGGGGAGCACGGCCACGGTGCAGGCCGACGTATGGATGCGCCCTTGCGCCTCGGTCTCGGGCACGCGCTGCACGCGGTGGCCACCCGACTCGAACTTCAGTTTGGAATAGGCACCCTGGCCGTTGATGCGTGCGATGACTTCCTTGTAGCCGCCCAGCTCCGAGGGGCTCTCGGACATGATCTCGATCTGCCAGCCCCGGCGCTCGGCGTAGCGCGTGTACATGCGGAACAGATCTCCCGCGAAGAGCGCCGACTCGTCGCCGCCGGTGCCGGCGCGCACCTCGAGGAACAGGTTCCTCTCGTCGTTGGGATCCTTGGGCAGCAATTGCTTCTGCAGCTGCGCCTCGAGCTTCTCCATCGCCGCGCGCGCCCCCTTCAGCTCCTCCTCGGCGTAGCCCTTCATCGACGCGTCGGCGGCCAGATCCTTCGCCTCCTGCGCGTCGCGCTCGGCCTGGCGGAAGCGCGCGTACAGCTCGACCAAGCCGGACAGCTCCGAGTGCTCCCGCGAGAGCTTCCTGAACTGCTCCATGTTGCGCGTCGCGTCCTCCGCGGCGAGCAGGCGGTTCAACTCTTCCAGACGGGCCGCCAGGCTGTCCAGCTTGGCGCGAAGTGCGGGGTTCACTTGGAGCGGTACAGGCGCTCGAGCAGCTCGGCCAGCGCCCGGCGCTCCTCGCCCGCGGCCTCGTTGAGCGCCTGCGTGGGGCCGTGCAGCAGCTTGTTGGTGAGCCCCTGCGACAGCGCCTCCAGCACCTGCTTGGGGTCCTCGCCCTTGTGCAGCAGCCTGAGCGCCCGCTCCAGCTCGTGCCGCCGCGCCGCCTCGCCCTGCTCGCGCAGCTGCCGGATCAACGGCACCGAGGCGCGCGCGGACATCCAGTGCATGAACTGCCCGACCTGCGTCTCGATGATGGCCTCGGCCTGCTCGAGCGAGGAGCGGCGCGCATCCAGGTTGCCCTGCACGATGCCCTGCAGGTCGTCCAGCGTGTAGAGGAACACGTCGTCCAGCTCGCCCACCTCGGCCTCGATGTCGCGCGGCACCGCCAGGTCCACCATGAACATCGGCCGGCGCTTGCGCGCGCGCAGCGCCCGCTCCACCAGCCCCTTGCCCAGGATCGGCAGCGAGGAGGCGGTGCAGGACACCACGATGTCGTATTCCTGCAGGTGCTCGGCGAGCGAGCGCAGTTCGATGGCGCGCCCGCTGAAGCGGTGCGCGAGCGCCAGGCCGCGCTCCAGGGTGCGGTTGGCCACCGTGATGCGCGCCGGCGCCTGCGCGGCGAAGTGCGTGGCACAAAGTTCGATCATTTCCCCTGCGCCGACGAACAGCACCTTCTGGTCCTTCAGGTCGGGGAAAATGCGCGCCGCCAGCTTCACCGCCGCCGCCGCCATGGAGACGCTATTGGCGCCGACCTGCGTCGTGCTGCGCACTTCCTTCGCCACGGCGAAAGTGCGCTGGAACAGCTTGTGCAGCACCGTGCCAAGCGTGCCGGCCGCCTGCGCGGAGCGCACTGCGTCCTTCAGCTGGCCGAGGATCTGCGGCTCGCCCAGCACCATCGAATCCAGCCCCGAAGCGACGCGGAACGCGTGGCGCACCGCCTGCTCCTGGGGCAGCGTGTAGAGGTAGGGCGAAATCTCCGAGGGGTTGAGGCGGTGGTATTCCGCCAGCCACGCTGCGGCCGCCTGTGGCTGCTCCGCCGACAGGTACAGTTCCGTGCGGTTGCAGGTGGAGAGGATCGCGGCCTCGGCGACGCTCTTGCCGCGGGTCAGCTCGCCCAGCGCGTCGAACAGCTTCTCGACGTGGAACACCACGCGCTCGCGCACCGGCAGCGGCGCGGTGGTGTGGTTGAGCCCGAGTGCAAACAGGGTCATGCGCTAGGGATTGTAATGGTGGCCAAGGCCGGAATCGAACCAGCGACACACGGATTTTCAGTCCGCTGCTCTACCAACTGAGCTACTTGGCCTGCCGGGCGCGCCGCCGGAATGCAGCGCGTTTTTCGGAGGCGCGGATTATATCAGCCCGCTCATGGCGCGGGCTTCTCCAGGCTGTAGCCCAGGCCGCGCACCGTGACGATGCGCACGCCGCCGGGCTCCAGCTTCCTGCGCAGGCGGTGCACATAAACCTCGATGGCGTTGGGCGAGACTTCCTCGCCCCATTCGCACATGTGCGACACCAGCTGGTCCTTGGAGACCAGGCGCCCGGCGCGCTGCAGGAAGATCTCGAGCAGGCTGACCTCGCGCGCGGAGAGCTCGAGCGGCTCGCCGTTGATGCGGGCCATGCGCCCCACCTGGTCGTAGCTGAGGGCGCCGTGGCGCAGCAGCGTCGGGCCGCCGGCCATGCCGCGTCTGGTCAGCGCGCGCACGCGCGCTTCGAGCTCGGCGAGATCGAAGGGCTTGGCCAGGTAGTCGTCGGCGCCCGCGTCCAGGCCGCGCACGCGGTCGCTCACGCCGTCCAGGGCCGTGAGGATCAGCACCGGCAGGCGCGAGTCGCGGCCGCGCAGGCGCTTGAGCACTTCGAGGCCGGACTTGCGCGGCAGGCCGATGTCGAGGATCAGCAGGTCGAATTCGTCGCCCTCGAGCGCCGAGTCGGCCTCGAGGCCGTTCTTCACCCAGTCGACCGCGTAGCCGGCCTGGCGCAGGTCGTGCAGCACGGCTCCGGCGAGGATCGCGTCGTCTTCCGCGACGAGTATCCGCATGGCGCTCCTTCCCTCTGCGGATCAGTGTAATACAAAAGAAAAGGGCCCCTGAGGGCCCTTTTCGCACTGCATCTGCCTGCGGCAGTTACATGTCCATGCCGCCCATGCCGCCCATGTCGCCCATGCCGCCGTGCGCATGGCCGCCGCCGGGCTTTTTGTCCTCCACCAGCTCCGCGACCATCGCGTCGGTGGTGAGCATCAGGCCGGCAACCGAAGAGGCGTTCTGCAGCGCGGTGCGCGCCACCTTGGTGGGATCGATCACGCCCATCTCCACCAGGTCGCCGAACTCCTCGGTCTGCGCGTTGTAGCCGTAGTTCACGCCCTTGCCTTCCAGCACCTTGTTCAGCACCACGGAAGGCTCGGCGCCGCAGTTGGCCACGATCTGGCGCATCGGCTCCTCCAGCGCGCGCATCACGATCTTGATGCCCGCTTCCTGGTCCTGGTTGTCGCCCTTCAGCTTGCCCTCGAGCGCCTTGCGCGCGCGCAGGAACGCCACGCCGCCGCCGGGGACGATGCCCTCTTCGACGGCCGCGCGGGTCGCGTGCAGCGCGTCCTCGACGCGGGCCTTCTTCTCCTTCATCTCGACTTCAGTGGCCGCGCCAACCTTGATCAGCGCCACGCCGCCGGCGAGCTTCGCCACGCGTTCCTGGAGCTTCTCCTTGTCGTAGTCGCTGGTCGCCTCGTCGATCTGCACGCGGATCTGCTTGACGCGCCCTTCGATGTCCTTCTTCACGCCGGCGCCGTCGATGATGGTGGTGTTTTCCTTGCCCGCTTCGATCTTCTTCGCCTTGCCCAGGTCCTTCAGCGTGGCGTTCTCCAGCTTCAGGCCCAGCTCTTCGCTGATCACCGTGCCGCCGGTGAGGATCGCCATGTCTTCCAGCATCGCCTTGCGGCGGTCACCGAACCCCGGCGCCTTGACCGCGACGGTCTTCAGGATGCCGCGGATGTTGTTCACCACCAGCGTCGCCAGCGCCTCGCCTTCGACTTCCTCGGCGATGATCACCAGCGGCTTGCCCGACTTGGCGACCTGCTCGAGGATCGGCAGCAGTTCCCGGATCGAGCTGATCTTCTTGTCGTGCAGGAGGATGTAGACGTCTTCCAGCACGGCGATCTGCTTCTCGGGATTGTTGATGAAGTAGGGCGAGAGGTAGCCGCGGTCGAACTGCATGCCCTCGACCACGTCGAGCTCGTTCTGCAGGCTCTTGCCGTCCTCGACCGTGATCACGCCTTCCTTGCCGACCTTGTCCATGGCGTCGGCGATGATCTTGCCGATGTCCGCGTCGGAATTGGCCGAGATCGAGCCGACCTGGGCGATTTCCTTGGAGGTCTTGCAGGGCTGCGAGATCTTCTTCAGCTCGTCGGTGACCGCGATCACGGCCTTGTCGATGCCGCGCTTGAGGTCCATCGGGTTCATGCCCGAGGCGACGTACTTCATGCCCTCGCGCACGATGGCTTGCGCCAGCACGGTGGCGGTGGTGGTGCCGTCGCCGGCGACGTCGGAAGTCTTCGAAGCGACTTCCTTCACCATCTGCGCGCCCATGTTCTCGAACTTGTCCTTCAGCTCGATCTCCTTGGCGACCGACACGCCGTCCTTGGTGACGGTGGGCGCGCCGAACGAGCGCTCGAGCACGACGTTGCGGCCCTTCGGGCCGAGGGTGACTTTGACGGCGTCGGCCAGGATGTTCAATCCATGGACCATCCTGGAGCGCGCGTTTTCGTGGAACCGTACTTCTTTGGCTGGCATTGCGGAGTTCTCCTAACTATTCAAATCGATGAGCGTTCGCGTTGACGATCAGGCGCCTTCGATCACGCCCATGATGTCTTCCTCGCGCATCACGAGCAGCTCGTCGCCCTTCACCTTCACGGTCTGCCCGGAGTACTTGCCGAACAGGATTTTGTCTCCGACCTTGACGTCGAGCGCGATCAGCTTGCCCTCGTCGGTCTTCTTGCCCTTGCCGACGGCCAGGACTTCGCCCTGGTCGGGTTTCTCGGCGGCGGTGTCCGGAATGACGATGCCGGACGCGGTTTTGCGCTCTTCGTCGATGCGCTTGACGATGACGCGATCATGAAGAGGACGGATCTTCATACAGGTCTCCAATACTAAATTGTTTTAAAACAATGGGTTGAACACTCCCAACCCACACCGGAGCAGGGGCCTGTTAGCACTCGCCCCTGACGAGTGCTAATGATAGAGAGGGAACCGGGGCATTTCAAGGGGTATCTCGCCCCCGCCCTCTACAATGCGCCGCGTGTTCCGCCTGTGCAGCCTCCTGCTCGCCGCCCTCCTAGCGGCCCCCGCGCTATGCGCGCGCGAGCTGCCCAAGCCGCTCGCCGACGCGCTGCGGGCCACTTCGGTGCCTCAATCCAGCGTCGCGATCATGGTGCAGGAGCTGGGCGCCGCGCGCCCGGCGCTCAGCCACAACGCGGACGTCCCCATGAACCCCGCTTCCGTGATGAAGCTGGCGACCACTTTTGCCGCGCTCGAGCTGCTGGGTCCCGCCTATCGCTGGAAGACCGAGGCTTACGTGTCGGGCGTCTTGCGGGACGGCGTGCTCGAGGGCGACCTGCTGCTCAAGGGGTACGGCGATCCCAAGCTCGACTACGAGAGCTTCTGGATGCTGCTGCGCGCGCTGCGCGGCAAGGGCCTGCGCGAGATCCGCGGCGACCTGGTGCTCGACCGCAGCTTCTTCGCTCCCCTGCAGGGCGACTCCGCGCGCTTCGACGGCGATGCGCTGCGCCCCTACAACGTGCTGCCCGACGCGCTGCTCGTGCATTACAAGTCGCTGCGCTTTGCGTTCGTGCCGGAGCCCGAGCGCGAGGCGGTGCGCATCTACGCCGAGCCGCACCCACCCGGGCTGGAAGTGGCGAATCGGCTGCGCCTCTCGGCGGGCAGCTGCCTCGAGGGGCGCGCGTTCCGCGACATGCTGCAGGCCGAGTTCGCTGCGGGCCCGCCGCCGCACGCCACGTTCGCCGGTCGCTACCCGATCGCCTGCGGGGAAAAGGACCTCAACGTGGCGCTGCTCGCGCCGAACGAGCAGGTCGCGGGCGTGCTGCGCGAGCTGTGGCCGGAGATGGGCGGGACGTGGAGCGGGCGGGTGCGCGAGGGCGCTGTGCCGCCGGAGGCGCGCCTGATGCACACGCATGAGTCGGCGCCGCTGGCGGAGATGGTTCGCGACATCAACAAGTTCTCCAACAACGTGATGGCGCGCCAGCTCTACCTCACGCTCGCCACCGCCTCGAGCGAACCGCCGGCGCGTCCCGAGCTCGCCGCGGAGGCAGTACGGCACTGGCTGGCGGTGAAGGGCATTCCCGCGCGCGAGCTCGCGATCGAGAACGGCGCCGGGCTCTCGCGCACCGATCGCCTGAGCGCCGCGAGCCTTGCTGCGCTGCTGCAGGCGGCGTGGGCGAGCGCGGTGATGCCGGAGTTCGTCGCTTCGCTGCCGCTCGCGGCGGTGGACGGCACGATGAAGAAGCGCCTCATCGGCGAGCCGGTCGCCGGGCAGGCGCACGTGAAGACGGGACTCCTGTCCGACGTGCGGGCGATGGCGGGCTACGTGCTCGACCGCAAGGGACGCCGCCGCGTGGTGGTAATGCTGATGAACCACCCCAACGCGCCCGACGCGGAAGCCGCCACCGACGCGCTGCTGCGCTGGGCCTACGAAGCAAGGTAGGGTGGGCCGTTGGCCCACCCTACAGCCCGAGCTCCCGCCACATCCCGTCCACCTTCTTCTTCACCTGCGCGTCCATGGCGATCGGCCGGCCCCAGGTGCGCGAGGTCTCGCCCGGCCACTTGCTCGTCGCGTCGATGCCCATCTTGGAGCCGAGGCCCGCCACGGGACTGGCGAAGTCGAGGTAGTCGATCGGGGTGTTCTCGGCGATCAGCGTGTCGCGCGCGGGATCCACGCGCGTGCTGACCGCCCACACCACTTCCTTCCAGTCGCGGATGTTGATGTCCTCGTCTACCACCACGATGAACTTGGTGTACATGAACTGCCGCAGGAAGCTCCAGATGCCGAACATCACGCGCTTGGCGTGGCCGGGGTACTGCTTCTTCAGGCTCGCCACCGCGAGCCGGTACGAGCAGCCCTCGGGCGGCAGGTAGAAATCCGCGATCTCGGGAAACTGCTTCGTCAGCAGCGGCACGAACACCTCGTTCAGCGCCACGCCGAGCATCGCGGGCTCGTCGGGCGGCTTGCCGGTGTAGGTCGAGTGGTAGATCGGGTCGCGCCGCAGCGTGACGCGCTCCACCGTCAGCACCGGGAAGCGCTCGGCCTCGTTGTAGTAGCCGGTATGGTCGCCGTGCGGGCCCTCCAGCGCCGTGTCCCCGGGATGGATGACGCCTTCCAGCACGATCTCGGCGCGCGCCGGCACCTGCAGGTCGCTGCCGATGCACTTCGCGAGTTCGGTGCGCGCGCCGCGCAGCAGGCCCGCGAACTGGTACTCGCCCAAGGTGTCCGGCACCGGCGTCACCGCCGCGAGGGTGGTCGCCGGGTCCGCGCCGAGCGCCACCGCCACGGGGAAGGGCTTGCCTGGATTGGCCAGCTGGTGGTCGCGGAAATCGAGCGCGCCGCCGCGATGCGCGAGCCAGCGCATGATGACGCGGTTCGGCGCGATCACCTGCTGGCGGTAAATGCCGAGGTTCTGGCGGGCTTTGAGCGGGCCGCGCGTCACCGTGAGCCCCCACGTGATGAGCGGCCCCGCGTCGCCGGGCCAACACGTCTGCACCGGCAGGCGCGCGAGGTCCACGTCTTGGCCTTCCCACACCGTTTCCTGGCAGGGCGCAGTGGAGACCACCTTGGGCGCCATGTCGAGCACCTTGCCCGCGAGCCGCGCGAGCTGCGGCAGCTTCGCGACGACGTCGCGCAGGCCCTTGGGCGGATCGGGCTCGCGCAGCGCGGCGAGCAGCACGCCGATCTCGCGCAAAGCGGGTGCGGGGTGCGCGCCCGCCTCGACCCCCATCGCGAGCGCGATGCGCTCGACGGTGCCGAAAAGGTTGCCGAGCACGGGCATGCCGTGGCCCGCCGGGCGCTCGAACAGCAGCGCCGGGCCGCCGGCGCGCAGCACGCGGTCGCAGATCTCGGTCATCTCCAGGCGCGGCGACACGCTCGCCGCGATGCGCTTCAGGCCGCCCAGCGCCTCGAGCTTGCCAAGGAACTCGCGCAAGTCCGCGTAGTGCACTTCAGCGCCCGTTGCGCTGCGCGACGCGTTCGGCCAGCAGCTCGGCGAATTCGACCAGCAGGGGGCTCTGGCCGCGAACGGGAAACACGCGCTCCGCCGCGGGCAGCATCAGCACCAGCGTGGTGGTGCCGATCCAACCCAGCACGACCAGAGCGGCGCCGGCGGCGAGGCAAAGGACGCCCGCCACCGGCAGCAGGCGGGCAAAAGCCTCGAGCGCGCTCAACGCGGTGCGCAGCAGTTGTCCGACGGCTTGTCCGTCCGCCACTTCGGCCGACGCGCCGACGGCGAACGCCGCAATGGGCCGGAACACCAGGAACAGCAGCAGCGCCGCCACTCCCAGTGCCACGCCCCAGCCGATGCGCTGCTCGTGGCGCTCGTAGCTCACCCGTACCGCTGCGATGGCCGCCAGGGGCATGCTCTCCATGTAGCCGACGCCGTGATGCAGCAGGCGCGCGCTATACAGCGTCAGCTGCGTCCCGCGCAGCGGGCCGGAGCGGAAATCGAATGAAGCGACTGCGGGCTCGGAGGGCATGGTCATTTGAGTGCGTAGGCGGCGGCGATGCCGGCGAAAATCGCGGCCCCCACCCAATTATTGTGCTGGAAAGCCTTGAAGCAGCCTTCGCGCGTGCGGCCGCGGATCAGGCGGTAATGGTAGAGCATCATCGCCGCCGCGGCCGCGAGCCCGGCGTAATAGGGCCACGCGAGGCGCACGGCGACGCCGAGCCAGGCGAGGATCGCGAGCATCGCCGCGTAGCTCGCCATCACCGCGGCGACGTCGTAGCGGCCCAGCGTCAGCGCCGACGTGCGCATGCCGATCCTGGCGTCGTCCGCGCGGTCCACCATCGCGTACTCCGTGTCGTAGGCGAAGGCGTAGAAGATGTTCGCCGCAAGGAGCACCCAGCACTCCAGCGGCAGGCGCCACTGGATCGCGGCATAGGCCATCGGGATGCCGAAGCCGAAGGCGACGCCCAGGTAGAGCTGCGGCAAAGCGAAGAAGCGCTTGGCGTAGGGATAGGTCGCCGCAATCGCCAGCGCCACGAAGGACAGCTGCACGGCGAGGCGATTGAGCATCAGCACCAGGCCAAAGGCGGTGGCGGCGAGCAGCAACGCGAGCACCAGCGCCTCGACGGGCGTGATCTCGCCCGTGGCGAGCGGCCGCCCGCGCGTGCGCTCGACGTGCGCATCGAAGCCGCGGTCGGCGAAGTCGTTGAGGGCGCAGCCCGCCGAGCGCATGAGCAGCGTCCCCACGCCGAAGATGGCGACGAGTTCGATGCTGGGCGAGCCGCGCGCAGCGAGCCACACGGCCCACAGGGTCGGCCACAGCAGGAGGAGCGTGCCGACCGGTTTGTCCAGTCGCAGCAGCCGCTCGTAGGCGTCCAGGCGCCGGCCGACGAAGTCGAGGTCGATGCGCATGTCTAGACTCTAGTGTAGTCGGAGCGGGCCCCGAGCCAGCGCTCGATGTGGCGGCGCATGGGCGCCTCGTCCCCGCCGAGCAGTTCCTCGGCCGCGGCGCTCGCCGCATCGACGAGGGCGGCGTCCGCGACCGAGTCCGCGAAGCGCAGGAGCGGCTGGCCACTCTGGCGCTCGCCGAGGAACTCCCCCTCGCCCCGCAGTCGCAGGTCGTGTTCGGCGATGGCGAAGCCGTCGGCATTCTCGTAGATCACCTTGAGGCGCTGACGCGCTGCATCGGACAACGGTTCCTGGAACAGCAGGATGCAGTCGCTCGCTCGCGCGCCGCGACCGATGCGGCCGCGCAGTTGGTGCAGCTGCGCCAGGCCGAAGCGCTCCGAGTGCTCGATCACCATCAACGAGGCATTGGGCACGTCCACTCCCACCTCGATCACCGTCGTGCATACCAGCAACTGGGTCGCGCCAGCGGCGAAGGCCTGCATCGCCGCCGCCTTGTCCGCCGGTGCCATGCGCCCATGCACCAGGCCCACGCGCAGTCCCGGAAGCTCGCGCCGCAACTCCTCGTGTGCGTCGAGCGCCGCCTGCAGATCCCGGTCCGTTGATTCCTCGATCAGCGGGCAGACCCAGTAAGCCTGCTGCCCCTCGGCGCAGGCGGCGCGAATGCGCTCGAGCACCTCGCCGCGGCGCGCCGCCGCGTACAGGCGCGTGGTGATCGGCTTGCGTCCCGGCGGCAGCTCGTCGATCACCGACACGTCGAGGTCCGCGTGGTAGGTCATATGCAGCGTGCGCGGGATTGGCGTGGCGCTCATCATCAACTGGTGCGCGACCGCGAGCTCCGCCTTCCTGCGCAGCTCGAGGCGCTGCTTCACCCCGAAGCGGTGCTGCTCGTCGACGATGGCGAGTGCAAGGCGGGCGAATTCCACGCCCTCCTGGAACAGCGCCTGGGTGCCGATGGCGATGCTCGCCTCGCCCGCGGCAATCGCCTTGCGCGCCGCCTTGCGCGCCGCCGCCGGCAGGCCGCCGTGCAGCCAGGCGATCTCAACGCCGAGCGGCGCCAGCCAGGCGGAAAACTTGCGGTAGTGCTGCTCGGCGAGGATTTCGGTCGGCGCCATCACCGCCGCCTGGGCGCCAGCGTCCACCGCAGCGAGGCAGCCGATGGCCGCGATGATGGTCTTGCCACTGCCGACGTCGCCCTGCAGCAGGCGTTGCATCGGGTGCGGCTGCGCCAGGTCGCGCAGCAGCTCTGCCATCACGCGCTGCTGCGCGCGCGTCAGGCGAAATGGCAGCTTGCCGAGAAAGCGCCTGAGCAGCGGCCCGTTGGAGGGCAGCGCCGGGGCCGCCTTCTCGCGTCGCTTGCGGCGCGCAAGGCGCAGCTGCAGCTGCTGCGCCAGCAGCTCGTCAAACTTCACGCGCTGCCACGCCGGCGCCAGGTCGGCGCCCGGCGGCGGCGCATGCAACAGGCGCACGCTGTCTTCGAGCGGCGCGAGCGCATAGCGCCGCTGCATCGCCGCCGGCAGCGTGTCCTCGATCGCTTCGTCTTCCAGCGCCTCCTGCACGAGCTTGCGCAGCGTTGCCTGCCCGAGGCCCGCTGTGGTCGGGTAGACCGGGGTCAGGGTGGCGGGCATCGGCTCGCCTGGCGCGACGATGCGGTAGCGGGGGTGGATCATCTCCGCGCCGCCGCGCGCCAGCCTCAACTCGCCGTAGGCGCGCACGAGCAGCCCTTCTTCAGCGGCGCGCTCGAACTGCTTCGTCTGGCTGCCGTAGAAATTGAGGAAGCGGAGCGCGAGGCCGTCGCAGTGCACGACCAGCTGGCGCTGCGGCCGGAATGCGATCTCGGTGCCGCGCACCGGCGCCTCGACCAACGCAGGCGACCCCACCGTAGCCTGCCCCAGCGGCGTGAGGCGCGTCTCGTCCTCGTAGCGCAGCGGCAGGTGGACCAGGAGGTCGAAGCGCGAGCGGATCCCGAGCCGGGCGAGCTTCTTCGCCGTCGCGGGAGGCGGCTCGCGCGTCAACCGGCGTGCAGGATCGCGTCGATCTCGACCAGCGCGCCGCGCGGCAGGCTGGCCACGCCCACTGCCGCGCGCGCCGGGAACGGCTGGCCGACGTGCCGCGCCATGATCTCGTTGACCTTGGCGAAGTGCGCCAGGTCGGTGAGGTACACCGTCATGCGCACCGTGCGGTCCAGGCCGAGGCCCGCCGCCCGCGCCACCGCGGCGAGGTTGGCGAACACGCGCTCGATCTGCGCGTCGATGCCTTCCGCCATCTGCATGCTTTTCGGGTCGAGGCCGATCTGGCCGGAGAGATAGACGGTGTCGCCGGCGCGGATCGCCTGCGAATAGGCCCCGATCGCCGCAGGCGCGTCGGCAGACTGGATCGCGGTTTTCATGGGGTTCTTGGGGTTTACAATCGCTTCGCCCATCTTAGCTGAAATGCCTTCCCCGCTGATCACCAACCTGGAGAAGCTGCTCGGCACGCCGCGCGACGGCGCGCTGCTGCGCTACTCGCTTGGCACCGAGTACCTGAAGGCGGGCGAGCGCGAGCGCGGCATCGCCGCGCTGCGCGAGGCGGTGGCGCGCGACCCGCAGTATTCGGCGGCGTGGAAGGCGCTCGGCCGCGCACTCGCTGACGACGGCCGCGAGGACGAGGCAACCACCGCCTGGACGCAGGGCATCGCGGCCGCGCAGGCGAGGGGCGACAAGCAGGCCGAGAAGGAAATGACGGTGTTCGCGCGCCGCCTGCAGAAGAAGCGCGGCGCATGAACCTCGCCCAGAGCCTGCGCAGGTTCATCCGCGGCGCGCCGCTCGATCCGCTCTCGGCCAAGACCCGGCATTCCATCGCGCTCGCGGCGTTCTTCGCCTGGGTGGGCCTTGGCGCGGACGGCATCTCCTCATCGGCCTACGGCCCCGAGGAGGCGTTCCGCGCGCTCGGCGGGCACACGCACCTCGGCCTGTTCATGGCGCTCGCGGTGGTGGCCACCGTGTTCATCATCGCGCTCGCCTACAACCAGGTGATCGAGCTCTTTCCCACCGGCGGCGGCGGCTATCGCGTCGCCACGCAGCTGGTCGGTCCTTACGCGGGGCTCGTTTCCGGCGCCGCGCTGCTGGTGGACTACGTGCTCACCATCGCCATCTCCGTCGCCGCGGGGGTGGACGCGCTGTTCTCGCTGCTGCCGCTCGCGCTGCAGACGTGGAAGCTCGCCACCGGCCTCGCCCTCGTCGTGGTGCTGCTGCTGCTCAACCTGCGCGGCATGAAGGAGGCGATCAAGATCCTGCTGCCCGTGTTTCTCGGCTTCGTCGTGACGCACGCCGTGCTGATCGTCTACGGCATCCTCGCGCACGCCGGCAATTTCGCGCAACTCGTTCCCGCCACGCTGGAGGAAACGTACAGCCTCGGCCGGGAAATGGGCTGGGCTTCGCTCGTCGCGTTCCTGCTGCTCGCTTACGCGCAGGGCGGGGGCACCTATACCGGCCTGGAAGCGGTGTCGAACAACGTCAACGTGCTCGCCGAGCCGCGCAAGCGCACCGGTCAGCTGACGATGCTCTACATGTCGGCGTCGCTCGCCTTCACCGCGGGCGGTATCATCCTGCTGTACCTGCTGTGGGACGTGCGGCACGTCGAAGGCCAGACCTACAACGCGGTGGCCTTCGGCGCGGTGCTCAAGGACATGGGTTTCGACGGGCCGGTGTCGCACCCGGTGGCGCTGACGGTGGTGCTGGCGCTCGAGGCGGGCCTCTTGTTTGTCGCCGCCAACACGGGCTTCCTCGGCGGCCCGGCGGTGCTCTCCAACATGGCGGCGGATTCCTGGGTGCCGCACAAGTTCAGGTACCTCTCGACGCGCCTGGTGACCGAGAACGGCATCCTGGTGATGGGCCTGGCCGCCTTCGCCGTGCTGTGGGCCACGGCGGGGAGCGTGACCCTGCTGGTGGTGCTTTACTCGATCAGCGTGTTCCTCACCTTCGCGGTGTCCCTGTGGGGGCTCGCGCTGTACTGGTGGCGCGAGCGCCGCGCGCCGCAGCGCTGGCGGCGCCTCGCGCTGTCGCTCGCCGGCTTCGTCATCTGCGCGGTGATCCTGCTGCTGCTTTCCTGGAACCGCTTCGACGATGGCGGCTGGGCGGCGCTGCTGATCATCGCGGTCATCGTCGCGGCCTGCGTGGCTGTGCGGCGGCACTACGACAGCACCAAGGCGGCGCTGCGCCGGATCGACGCGCAGTTCGAGAACGTACCCTTCGGCTCGGTGGCCACGCCGCCCGCCGTCGATCCGCAGGCGCCGACCGCCGTGTTCATGGTCGGCTCCTCGCGCGGCGGCGGGCTGCACACGCTGCTCTGGGTGCAGCGCATGTTCCCCGGGCACTTCCGCAATTTCGTGTTCGTCAACGCGCGCGCCGTCGACGCGCAGAGCTACGGTGGCGCCGAGGCCATGCAGGCGATGAGGCTGGAAGCGAACGTGGCGCTGAAGTTCTTCGAGAACTTCTGCCACTCCAACGGCCTGGCGGCGAAATCCTATCTCGCCTTCGGCACCGACCCGATCGAGGGCTTCGTCGAGCTGTGCGCCCGGGTGCGGGAAGAGTTCCCGCAGGCGATCTTCTTCACCTCGAAGCTGATGTTCCGCCAGGACAACTGGTTCGTGCGGCTGCTGCACAACCAGGCGGCGCTGGTGCTGCAGCAGCGCCTGCACCTCTCGGGCATGCAGATGGTGATTCTGCCGATGCAGGTCGAGGCCTAGCGACCGCGGCGCTCCTGCGCGCGCGCCAGGCGCTCGCCGATCTTTTCCGCCGACACCGGGCGACCGTAGAAGTGGCCCTGCGCCTGGTCGCAGCCGTGCCGGCGCAGGAACCCCGCCTGCTGCTCGGTCTCGACGCCTTCGGCAATCACCGTGAGCCGCAGGTTCTGCGCCATGTCGATGACTGCGTGCACGATTGAGGCCGACTCGGCGCTGCTGTCGGCGTCGCGCACGAAGCTGCGGTCGATCTTGAGCGCCGACAGCGGCAACCGCGTCAGGTACGACAGGCTCGAATAGCCGGTGCCGAAATCGTCGATGGAGATGCGCAGTCCCGCGGTGCGCAGGTTGCGCATGACGCGTACCGCGTCCTCGGGGTTCTCCATCAGGCAGCTCTCGGTGATCTCCAGCTCGAGGAACTCGGCCGACAACCCGGCACGCGACAGCGCGTCGCCGATCTGGGCGTCCAGGTCGCGGCGGCGGAATTGCTTCGGCGACAGGTTGACCGCCACCGGTACCGGCATGCAGCCGGCCGCCTGCCAGTGACGCACCTGGCGGCAGGCTTCCTCGACCACCCACTCGCCGACCGCCACGATCAGGCCCGAATCCTCCAGCGCCGGGATGAACTCGCCCGGCGACACCATGCCGCGCACCGGATGGTTCCAGCGCAGCAGCGCTTCCATGCCGCGCAGCTTGCCGGAGGCCAGATCCACCTTGGGCTGGTAGTGCAGCTGGAACTCGGAGCGCTCGATGGCATGCCGCAGGTCGGTGTTCAGCTGCACCTTGGCCACCGAACGCTCGTTCATCTGCGCAGTGAAGAAGCAGTAGCTGTTGCGCGCCTGCTCCTTGGCGCGGTACATCGCCATGTCGGCGTTTTTCAGCAGGGCTTCGGCGGTGTCGCCGTCGCCCGGGAACGCGGCGATGCCGATTGAAGCGGTGACGTAGGCCTCGTTGCCGCCCAGGTCGAAGGGCCTGGCGAGCGCGTCGAGGATCTTTTGCGCCACCAGCGCGGCATCGTCGGGACGCGCCATGTCGGCCAGCACCACGGCGAACTCGTCGCCGCTGATGCGACCCACTGTGTCGCCGGGGCGCACGCAGGCGAGCAGGCGCTCGCCGACCTGCCGGATGAGCGCATCGCCCTGCTGATGGCCCAGCGAATCATTGATCAGCTTGAAGCGATCCAGGTCCACGAACAGCACGCCGGCATGCGCATGGCGGCGACGCGACTGCAGAATGCTCTGCTCCAGGCGGTCCTGCACCAGCGTGCGGTTGGGCAGGCCGGTAAGCGCGTCGAACTGTGCGAAGTGCGCGAGGCGCTCCTCGGCCTTCTGCCGCTGCAGCACGGTGGACAGCACGTGGGCGACGGCCTCGGCAAAGCGCACGTCCTCCGCGCCGAAGGCATGCTCGGCAGTCGCGTAAATGCACAGCATCGCGATCGGCTTCTCGTCGTCGCGCACCGGCGCGTACACGACGCTGCCCATGTCGCGCAGCCAGGCGCGCCAGGGGCGGTCGAGCGACCGCGTCGCGAGGTATTTCCGGTCGGCGATGCGCGGCGCACTCTCGCGCAGGATGTCGGGCCACACGCTGTCCGGCGAGATCGGGCCGCGTTTGCCGAGCGACCCGTGCGGGCCATCGCCCTGCGTCGCGCGCACCAGGAACTCGCCCGCCGCCGTGAACATCTCCAGCACGCAGACCGCGTCCACGCCCTCGCAGCGCATCACGCGCGCGGCCTCGGTGTAGAGCTCCTCGGCGCTGCGCCGGCCGAGCGCGAATTGGCCGAAGCGCGCGATGGCTTCCTGCCGCTCGGCGTGCACGCGCAGGCGCCGCTCCGCGTACTTGCGTTCGCTGATGTCCTTGGCGATGCCGCGGTAGCCGGTGAAGCGGCCCTCGGCGTCGTACATCGGGTAGCCGCTCGCGCTCACGTAGCGCGGCTTGCCCTCTTCGCCGGCATAGCTGTACTCGAAGTCGCGGAAGGTGCGATGCGCCTCGAGGGACTCGCGGTGCTGCGCCCAGGCGCAGCTGAGCGGCGTGAGCGGCAGCTCCCAGCGCGCCTTGCCCAGCGCACGCGCCGGGTCGCTGTACACCGTGGAGCCGCGGTCCACGCTGGTGTGGGTGAAGCGGAACTCGGCGTCCTGCTCCCAGTACCAGTCGGAGGACAGCTCGGTCAGGCTGCGGAAGCGCGCCTCGCTGTCGCGCAGCGCGCCCTCCGCCGCCCGGCGCTTCGCCTCGCGGTCGATGTAGTCGAGCGCGAACGACACGTTCTGCGCCATGCGCTCGGCCAGGCCGACCAGCTCCGGGTCGAACCAGCCGGTCTCGGCCGCGTACAACGAGAGCAGCCCGATCACCTCACCCCCGCGCAGCAGCGGCACGCTCATCATGGCGGCGATGCCCGCTGCGCTCGCCGCTGCGTGCCATAGCGCGAGCGTAGGCTCGGCAAGGTAGTCGTTGTTCACCAGGGTGCGGCCGGCGAGGACCGCGCGCGCCGAGGGGCCGTGCGCCTGCGGCCGGCTGCTGTCGATGGAGACGCGCGCGCCCGCGAGGTAGGACGCAGGTTCGCCGGCATGCGCCACGGGGTCGATCCAGCCGGACGCCCGGTCCACGACACGCACCGCGGCGAGCTTCAATCCGCCGTGCTCGACCAGGAGCGCGCAAACGCGCCGGTACAGCGCGCCGGCATCCGAAGTCTTCAGGATCGCCTCGTTGGTCGCGCTAAGCGCAGCGTACATGCGCCGCAAGCGCTGCGCGGCGAACTCCGCGCTCTTGCGGGAGGTGACGTCGCGCGTGATGCCCAGCAGCAGCGTCTTGCCGCTCGCCTCGTCGCGCAGCGGCACGGCATGCGTCTCCATCCAGCGCCGGGCGCCCTTCAGTCCGACCGCCTCGAACTCGAGGCTGCCGCGCTCGCCGCGGCATACGCGCTCGGTCAGCGCGCGGAACGCGTCGCGGTACGCCGGCGTCACCAGGTTGTAGACGCAGTGCCCGGCGACCACCGCCATGCTGTCGGCCTCGATCATGGCGAGCCCGGCGGGATTCATGTCGAGCAGCCTGCCCTCGGTGTCGAGCAGTTTCACGCATTCCGGCTCGGCGCCGATGATCGCGCGCAGCCGCGCCTCGCTCGCCCGCAGGTGCTCCTCGGCGCGCACCATTTCCGACACGTCCTGGAACGCCGCGATGTCGTAC
>Ga0137425_1000225_pt1 | contig 17903 bp, 14 predicted proteins | sample EasRivERMZT640_2_FD_102318 | JGI IMG/M metagenome (GOLD analysis project Ga0137425, IMG submission 102318) | Soil microbial communities from meander-bound floodplain in the East River, Colorado, USA - East River MetaG ERMZT640_2 | ecosystem: Environmental > Terrestrial > Soil > Floodplain ...
ACAGGCAACCGACGAGCAGGCGCGCGTCGGCAGGGAAGTTGGCCCTGACCACCGCGAGAAAGTCGGCATTGGGAACCATCTGTCCCGATGGGTGGCGATGCAGCAGGGGCACGTTGTAGGCCTTGGCGGGGTGGCCTTGGGCGAATTCCTCTGCCGTACGGACATCCAGATAGATGGCGCCTTCATCCTGGGCCATGCGATCGTGCGCCTCCTGAGGCGAGATGCTCGTGATGTCCATGAGTTTCACCCTGCGAAGCTGGCCCCGTGGTGAGGCAGGGAGGCATTATAGCCAGACGGCTTCTTGGAAGGGAAATAGCGGAGGGAGGGCTAGGAGCGACCTGGCAGGCCCGACAAGCTGAGCAACCGGCCGAGGCAGCGATTCAGGGGATGGTCTCTGTGGAGACTGGGCAAGGCCAGGGGCCGCCGTCGATCCATGGCCTGGCGCTCTTGGAGCAGCTGGGGATGTTCGGGCGAAATCGCCAGTCCGCGATCGAAGGCGCCGAATGCGGCCCGACGATTGCCCGCACTCTGGTGGATACGCGCGAGATTCAGGAAATGCTCAGGCTCGTAGGGCTCGAGCTGGATGGATCGCTCGCACAATCGGCGACCCTCCTCACGCTTTCCCGAGGCCATCGCCAGCGCCAAGCCATAGTGGGAGAGGAATTGCGGCTGGACCGCGGTCTCCCCTTCGAAGGCCATGTCGGCGAGGGCCCGCTGGAAGGAGCGCAGAGCTGACCGGTACTCCTTCGCCAGGATTTGCTGGCGGGCGTTGGCCAGCAGATCGGTGCCCGTCATGTCATGCATTCCACTATCCCTTCGCGCGGCGAGCCGCCGTCGTGCGGCCGCCCTGTGGTGAATATATCTCCTTTCGTTTCAATAGCAACGGTTAGATTCTTGAAGCCTGCGTCGGGTCCCTGACATGTGCAGGGCCTGGGCAGGATTCATGAAAAAGTGTGCGAAAAGTGAACAGATGGAGTGCCGGGCGAAGTCCAGCCGCGGAAAAATTCGCCGGTATGCAGGACGACCCGCAGGCGGCCCGCCACACTCAGCTCGATCGAAGTGAAAACCCCGCTTACATGCCCGGCGAAGGTTTCTCCGGTGTGGGAGGTTGCCCTGCGGGTGCGGCGGGCTCCGCCGGTCCGCTGCCTTGGCGCGCCTCGTCGATCGCCTTCTTGAATTCCTCGTCGGTCATCCCTCTGGCCTTCTGGGCCGCCAGCTTCAAGGCCCACTGCACCGGGATGACCTGGTTCGCTTCGTCGGTGTAGATGGAGTCGATGACTTTGACGACCTCCGGAATGGACGTGCCTGTGGGGACGAGTTTGGAAGAAGCTTCCTCCATGCAGTCGGCCGGGCAGGCGGTGCAGGATCCGGGTGCATACTTGGAGAAGATCTGGATTCCGGTGAAGTATCCCAGCGTGAACAGCGCTTTGTTGTTGGCGTCCAGCTGCTTCCACACCGTTCCATCCACGCCCTTGCTGCCCTGGGCGAGAAGACTGCCCGTGGGAATCAGAAGGATTGCCGAGAACAAAATCGCCGCACCGCGCTTCATAGTGCCTCCGGTTCGTATCAACGTTAATGGCTCTGGCGGAAGCGTGTGGGAATCGAACCCACCGGACCCGGCTCTCGCCACGTCCCACTGGATTTGAAGTCCAGGCGGCACACCAGCACCGATGCGCTTCCAGGGTCCCGGTACAATAAACGAGGAACCGCTATAATAACAAGTTGATGAACCTCTTCAGACGATCGCAACATCACCGCTCGTGCCTCCTGTCGCTTCTTCTGCTTATTCTGACCTGCGTGTCCTGCGCCGGTCCCGGCAAGTCTTCCACGGCCCCGCTTCCCCCCCTGGCGGATCGAAACAAGCTGATTCTGTTCGGAGTGGATGGCGCCGATTGGGACGTCATCCGGCCGCTGATCGATGCCGGCAAGCTCCCCAACTTCAAGAGGGTCGTGGAAGGAGGAAGTTCCGGGACCCTGCAATCCATGGAGCCGACCCTCTCGCCTGCCCTCTGGACGACCGTGGCCACCGGCATGCCGCCGGGAATCCACGGCATCGAGGACTTCATCGTCCATTTGCCCGGAGGCGATATCAAGCCGGTCTCCAGCGACATGCGCAAGGTCCCGGCGTTCTGGAATCTGGTCGGTGAGCGGGACGGGCACCGAGAGGTGGGAGTGGTGGCCTGGCTCGCTTCCTGGCCCGCGGAGGCGGTTCACGGCTATGTCGTGACCTCCTATCTTCCCTACCTCTACAACTGGTCCACGGGCCGGCCCTTGAAGGGAACGGTGGTGGAGGGAATCCCGAGGCAAACCTACCCCGAAGCGCTCCTGGCTGAAATCGAGCCGCTGAAGGTCAAGCCGGAAGCAGTTTCTCCGGAATTGATCGCCCATTTTTACGATGCTCAGAGACTGGGAGAGCTGGGGAAAGATGCCTCGGAATGCGTGGAGGGTTTCTTGTGGAGTCTGGCCTCGGATGAGACCTACCGGCGGATCGGCCTGCACCTGTTCCAGCAGCGGCCCGTGGATCTGTTCGCCATCTACTTCGGGGGCGTGGATGTCGTCAGCCACCGTTTCTGGAAGTTCACCTGGCCTGGTGCCATGCCTTACGACGCTGACCCGCGCGAGGCGGAGATCCTCAAGGGCGTCATCCCCGCCTACTACGCTTACATCGACGGGATCCTGGGAGAATTCCTCGCCAAGATGGATGCCAGGACGACGCTGGTGATCGTCTCGGACCATGGATTCAAGCCGGTCTATGTCCCCAACAAGCCGACCACTTCCGGCCACCACCGGCTCGAGGGAGTTCTGGCGCTCTACGGCCGGGGAATCAATAAGGGGACGACCCTGGAAGGGGCAGAGCTGCTGGACGTTTTCCCAACCGTTTTTGCCCTGCTGGGGGAGCCGCTGTCGCGACAACTGCCGGGAAAGGTGCTGGCACAAGCCTTCCAGCTGCCAACCTCCGGCCGGGTGCATCTCGATTATGTGGATGCCTACCCACCCCTCCCGTCCCGGGCCTCGTCGGCTCCCAGCGAGGCAATCGACGCGAATGTCCTGGAGCGCCTAAAATCCCTCGGCTATATCCGCTAGGGCGGGCTGACTTCTTAATGAAGTATCCGGAGGTTCCTGCCTTGCGCGGCCGATCGGCCCTCGGCTATACTCTGCGCCTTCCCGATGGGGCTGTAGCGCAGCTGGGAGCGCGCATGACTGGCAGTCATGAGGTCGCGGGTTCGATCCCCGCCAGCTCCACCAAACCTTCATTCTCATTCTCAATCGGCCTCAGGTAGCTGAACTCCGGTGCGGTTACGGCCATTCGAACCAGGCCGCTCCCGGCGAGCGCGATGATGCCTTCCACATCGAGCGTGGGAACCCGCATCGGTCGTTTCGGCTACTCGTGCTTCAGCACTTGATTAGGGTCGATACGGGTGGCGCGCCGTAAGGGTGGCAGGACGGAGAATGCGACCACTGTCGCGAAAAACGCCAGGGCCATCACGTAGGGGAGTGGAGCGAACACATCGAGCCCGGACATCGTAGGGATTCCGCTCCGCAGGAGCAGGGCCACAGCCGACCCGCCAAGAGCGCCGCAGACGAAACCCATGACGATGGGGCGGCTCATCGGGGCCAGAAGGGCGCGGACGATGTGGCTCGCGCGGGCTCCGAGCGCGATGCGCACGCCGATCTCGCGAGTGCGCTGCGCGACGGTGTAACCCGCAAGGCCCGCCAGCCCGATGACCGAGAGCAGGTTTGCCACGGTACCCAGGATCGCGATCGCCGCGAGCGCGGCGGAGGCTTTCTCCACTTCCCGGTCGAACGTATCGGTCACCACCTGCACCGTCGGTTGCAGCCGCTCGTCGAGGCCGCGGGCCGTGTCCTGGAGATGTCGGACGAAATCGCGCGGCGAGCCCGAGACACGGACCAGCAACACGGAGTCCGGCGCCTCGCTTGGCGATGGCGGCAGGTAGAATTCCAGGGGTTCTGGTTTGCCCACGCAGGCGGTCGAGGCGTTGCGCACGACGCCAATCACCGTCTGGCCGGGAGGATTCCACGGGAGCGATTGGCCGAGAGCCTCCTGGTCCGGCCACAGCACGCGCGCCGCCGCCTCGCTGATCAGCGCCACTCCGTCTTCGCCCGGCCGGAAGTTGCGCCCCCGCACCAGGCGCATCCCCATCGTGTCAAGAAATTGCGGGTCCACCCGATTGCCCTCGACCTGGCGCCCCATCGAGTCCGCTAGCATGTGCAGGCCGCTCCACGGCCCGAGCCAGACCTGGGATGTGGCTTCCACGCCCGGCAATGCGGCAGTCCGCGAGCGCAGCAGATCGAGATACGCCTGCGCGGCTGGTTCCCCATAGCCATGCGCTTTCAGGTCCGGCGAAATCCAGACGAGATGGCGGTAGTCGAAGCCGGGATCGGCGGCGGCAAGCCGCTGCCGGCTGTTGACCAGCAGGCTGGACACGACCAGCAGCAGACAGCTCACGGCCACCTGGGCGCCCAGGAATACCGTCCTGGCGCGTCCCGCCCGCGGCACCAGGCTGGCGAGCCGAAACGCCGGCGGCAGCCCGAAGACGAGCGCCGACAGCATCGCGGCGCCGAATGTGGCGACAAGCGCACGCCACTCCGGAACCATGCTGGCGGTTGAATGGCGCTGCAGATGAATCACCTTCAGGACGACGGAGCTGAGGACCAGCGCACACAGACCGCTGAGTACCGCCAGCAGGAGCGATTCGGTAAACAGCTGGCGCACGATACGCAGGCGACCGGCACCCAGCGCCATGCGGACACGAATCTCGCGCTCGCGCGTCACGCCGCGGGCCAGGACGAGTGTGCCAAGATTGGCGCAGGCCGCGACGAGCAGCAGCAGCACCAGGGCCGCGGCGGTCAGCACGATCTTGAACTCTTCGCTGTTGCTGTCGAACGCGAAAATCGGCCGCGCCTCGAGATACTCACCCTTCCAGACGCGGTCGGGCCAGCGCTCGCGCAGGCTGCCGGCAAGGGCGAGCGTCTCCTGCTGCGACGCCTGCGGAGTCACCCCGGTGCGGAGACGTCCATAGAGCTCGAGCGCCGAGTTCCAATCGGTGAGCAGCGTGCTGCCTTCGACCACGTAGGGCTGCCGGACCAGCGGCATCCAGACGTCGCCGCCTGCCATTGCCGAGCGCGGCATCACGCCGACCACCCGGAGCAGCTTGCCGTTCACACGGATGGCTCGGCCGATGATGGAGGGATCACCTCCGAGCCGCCGCTGCCAGAACAACTCGCCGATGACCGCGGCCGGCTCGGCATCCGCGCGCTCATCGTCGGAAGTCAGAACGCGCCCGAGCGCGGGAGCGACGCCGAATTCGGGGAAGTAGTTGGAGGTGGCAAACGTCACGTTGATTGATTCGGGGATCGACTCGGGTGCGCCGCCGGCTGCGGCCTCGCTGAAGACGGCGTGATTGCCCTCCGATAGGGCGATGACGTTGCGGAACGACTTCGCGTTGGCGGCATAGAAGGCCAGCTCGGGATAGGTCAGGTGCGTCATGTGACGGTCGGGCGCGCGGCGCGTCAGACGCACGAGCGAATCCGGGTCCGGCACGGAGTCTCGTTGAAGGTCAGCAAATGCGCCACGAAACACGGTGAGCGGAACGCCGATGCCCAACGCCAGGACCAGCATGGCGGTCAGGGTGAAGCCGGGGGCTTTGCGGAGCACGCGGGCGCCGTAGGTCAGATCCTGATGCAGCCGATCGAGCCAGGTCCAGCCCCAGATCTCTCTCGCGTCTTCGCGCAGGCGCAGTTCGTCGCCGAAGTTCGTCCGGCGGTCCGGCGACAGCAGCTCGCGATGGTAGGCCATCTCCTCGGCCATCTCCTGTTCCAGACGGCGGCGGTTCCACAGATACGAAATACGTCGCAGCAGTTCCATCAGCATCATTGAACTCTTCCGGGGACCCTTCAGGCGAGCTTCAAGACGGCCTGGATGGCACGGTTCACGTGGTCGTAGCCGGCCCGTTCGGACTCCAGCTGGGCGCGGCCGGCGGCGGTGAGACGGTACGAGCGAACGCGGCGCTTGGTGTCGGACAGCCCCCATTCCGCCCGCACCCAGCCCTTCCTGAGCATCTTCTGCAGAGCGGGGTAGAGCGATCCTTCCTCCACCCGCAGGACGTCGCCGGAGGCCAGGCTGATCCGCTGCGCGATCGCATAGCCATGGAGCGGGCCCGAGTCCAGTACGCGCAGCACGAGGAGAATCAGGGTTCCGGGAACGAGCTCAGTTCTGGACTTAGGATCAGGTGACATATGCATAGTCTATCTATGCCTAGCGCGTTCGTCAAGGACGGATTTTTCCTCGTTTTTCCGGCGGGCTCACAAACCCTTTCACGACGCGAAATAGAGCAGGGGCCACGCCGCGGTTCCCTATGGTCATTCTCTGTCATTCTGAATTTCAGAATTTGAATTGAAAAACCCCCTAACTCGCCCATATTCACAAACAAGCGGCGCAAGGTCGGCCGCGCCGGTCAGTGTCTCCTGGGCTGCCAGCCCACAGGAGAGGAGGGAGCCCAAGACGATGGGACCGAGAGCCAGGCTGAACGACATGCACCTGACGGGACTGGTGGACCACACCGAATCGATCCTTGAGCCGGAAGAGTCTCGAACCCGCCACCTGCTGGTGGTGGACGACGACCCCGGGGTCCAGGATCTGATTCACGACGTCCTTTCAGGCGCAGGGTACCGAGTGGAGACCGCATTCGACTCACGGGAGGCGATGGAGCGGATCGCCGAGAAGAACTACGACGGCCTGGTCCTGGACCTTGTCCTGCCGGCGGAGGACGGCCTGACGCTTTACGAGCGCATCCTGGAGCTCAATCCTTACTTGCGCGACCGAATCGTCTTCATTTCCGGCGAGGCCCGGGAGCACCAGCTCAAGAGAGTCACCCGAAAGACGGGAGTGAAGGTCCTCAAGAAGCCCTTCAACATCCTCGACCTGATCCGCGTCCTCCAGGATCGGGGCCTCTAGACCCAGCGGGTTTCAAGCAGCACAGGTCGTTACGGGGCGAATCGGTCGGCGGTAACGGCGTGCTACAATTTCGGCATCATCCAGGGAGCAGGGAAGATGCCGGAATGGAAGAGCCTTGGCCGCCTCGCGCTGGCGCTGGCGCTGCTGGCCCCGACCGCTTGTAGTCACTCGAATAACGAGGACAACGGCTCGCGCCACCGGACCAACGTCGATCTCACGGTTACCGATTTCGCGGTGGCGCCGGGCGCTTCCGACGCGGAAGATCTCCTCACCCTCACGGGCACCATTCACAACATGGGCGCCGAGACTGCCAACCCACTGGCAGGCGATTCCTTTCAGATCTATTTCAATCTCTCCCAGGACGGCACCATCGAATTGAACGAGCAGGGATTTCTACAGAAGGAAATCACCGATCCGATCCCGCCGGGCGGAGCACTTCCCTTTACCTTCACATCGCCCTTCGGCAGCGGGGAAACCCAGTCGATCTTCGGGAATTTCTGTACTTCCCTGGGCTGCGATCCCCCCGAGACGGGGGTCATCGGGGTCAAGGTGGATGGAGAGGACGATATTCTGGAATTGGATGAAGGCAACAACTTCCAGTTCTTGACCCATGAGGTCGTCGGAACGCGGGTGGCGGCGGCCATGTCGGCCTGCGACACCGGCCTCACGGGCGGCTGTAACCTGATTGTATCGGACGGTCTGTATAGCAAAACCCTGCACCTGCCTTGTTCGGGGGGAGGCTGCTCGGACAACCTGTTGCTTCCCAACGAGCTGCATCGCTACGCGACTATTTCCATGGAGCTGGTGGGCTGCACCACCAATGTCTGCGGGTGGGGAGTCACGATCATCGGCGAGACTCAAAAACCCGGCCTCCCTGCCAGCAAGATACAGACGCCACTGACCTGCTCATCTTTCCCGCCGCATGCAGCGAAGAAAGTGTGCTTCTTTAGTGTGGTAATTCGGGACGAGAATTACTAGCCGAACCGGTCGAAAGCCGCGGGCTCGCCGGCAATCCTTCACTCTCCATTCAAAATGCGATGGCGGAGACTCAGCGCCGCGAGGCGGCGGCAGGGGATTTCTGCTTGCCGGAGGATTCCTTGCGGGATCGGGAATCGGGCGCCTGCGCACCGTCTCCCCGGGCAGATCCTTTCCCGGAACGAAGCGCTTCCTTCAAGACTTCGCCGATTTCCCGGACAAAATGAAAGGTCATGGAGCGGCGGACCTCTTCGGGAATATCCAGCAGATCTTTCTCGTTTCGCGCCGGCAAAATGACCGTGCGGATTCCGGCCCGGCGCGCCGCCAGAACCTTTTCCTTGACGCCGCCCACGGGAAGGACCTTCCCGCGCAGGGTGATCTCTCCGGTCATCGCCAGATCGTGGCGCGTCTTCTTCCCCGAAAGGAGCGAAGCCAGCGCAGTGGTTATGGTCACGCCGGCGGAGGGACCGTCCTTGGGGATGGCTCCGGCGGGAACGTGCAGGTGGATGTCGATCTTCGAAAAATCCTGGTCGTGGATCCCCAGCTCCGAGGCATGCGATCGGATGTAGGAGAGAGCCGCCTGGGCCGACTCCTTCATGACGTCGCCGAGCTGTCCCGTCAGGCTGAACCCGCCCCTGCCTTTCATCCCGGTGGCCTCGATCAGCAGAATGTCGCCCCCGGCGGCGGTCCAGGCTAGGCCCGTGGCCACTCCCACCTCGTCTTTCCTCTCGGCCAGCTCCGGAAGGAAATGCGCCGGCCCCAGAAACTCCAGCAGCTCTTCGGAGCCGATCTTGCCCTTGGCCGCCTCCCCCAGAGCCACCGACTTGGCCACCTTGCGGCAGATCTGCCCGATGAGCTGCTCCAGGCGCCTCAACCCGGCCTCGCTGGTATAGCCACGGATCATTTCCACGATGGACTTCTTGTCGAAGGCAATCTGGTCCACCTTGAGGCCGTGGGCGTCGATCTGCCTCGGGACCAGGTACTGCTTCGCGATTCCAACCTTCTCCTCCTCCGTATAGCCGGTGAGGTGCAGGATCTCCATCCGGTCCTTGAGCGGCTCAGGGATGGTGTCCAGGCGGTTGGCGGTGGTGACGAACATCACCCGTGAGAGATCGAAGGGGACATCCAGGTAAAGATCGAGAAACGCATGATTCTGCTCGGGATCCAGCACCTCCAGGAGAGCGGAGGCCGGATCTCCCCGAAAATCGTTTCCGATCTTGTCGATCTCGTCGATGATGAACAGGGGATTGGCGGTCCCTGCCCGGCGGATGCTCTGAATGATCTTGCCGGGCATCGCTCCGACGTAGGTCCGGCGGTGTCCGCGGATTTCCGCTTCGTCCCGCATGCCTCCCACCGACATGCGGATGAACTTGCGTCCCAGCGCCTCGGCGATGGACTTGCCGAGCGAAGTCTTGCCGACTCCCGGCGGCCCGTAGAAGCAGAGGATGGGGCCCTTCATGTCGGCCTTGAGCTTGCGCACCGCCAGGTATTCCAGGATGCGGTCTTTGATCTTCGAGAGACCGTAGTGATCGCGCTCCAGGGTTTCCCGGGCCTTGGCAATGTCCAGGTTGTCGAGGGTGGTGTTATTCCAGGGAAGCTCCAGAAGCCAATCCAGGTACGTCTTCACCACGCTGTACTCGGCCGAGGCCGGGTTGATGGTGGCCAGCCGATCCAGCTCCCTGGACCCTTCCTTCAGCACCGCTTCGGGGTATTTCCCTTCGGAGAGGCGCTTGCGCATCTCGGTGATCACCGCCTCTGCTTCGTTTCCTTCCCCCAGTTCCCTGCGTATCGTTTTGAGCTGCTCCCGGAGGAAGTACTCTCGCTGGGCGCGGGTTATTTCCTCCTGCGTCGCCTCCTGGATCTCCTGGCCCACCTTGATCTGATCCAGGGAACGCTTCAGCAGCCGGATTGCCACTTGAAGCCGCTCCAGGGGCTGGATGGTGCAGAGGATTTCCTTCTTGTCTTCCAGCTTGAAATTCAAATGGTTGGCGACCTGGTCCGCCAGGTTCCCCGGGCCTGTCAGGTTGTTGCGGATTAGATGCAGGATTTCCTCGGAGACCCGGGTGTCGCTGCGCACCAGCGTCTCGAGCAGGTGGAGGGCGTTTCCCATGAGGACGTTCGCCTCCATGGACTCCACGTCCGGCTCCTCGATGCAGGTCACTTTCGCCTTGAGATAGGGCTCCGTCTGGGTGAACTGCGCCACCTTGAACCGGGCGAGCCCGAGAAGGATGATCTGAATCGTATTCCGGGAGACGTTGATGCGGGTGACCAGGCGCGCGGCCACTCCGATCTGGGTCAGGTCTTCCACGGGAGGAAAGTCCAGGCCGCTTCCCCGCTGGATCACCAGTCCGACGATTCCCTCCGGGGGAAGCTCCCGGACCAGCTGAAGATTGCGCTTTCGCACGACCTGCAGGTTCACCACGATGTTGGGGAAAACGATCGTGGAGACCAGTGGAATGATGGGCAGTTCTTCCGGGATCTCGAATTCCTGGGATTGGGCTTCCCGTTCGGGGTGCTTGGGCACTTGGGTCCTCCTGCGACGAGGGGCGAGGGCCCTCACTTCCCTAACCGGCGGCCGGGCGAAGCAATTCCTGACCCCCCGGGGCCAAGTCTCTACCTCAATATAGGTCCCGGGCCGCCATCGCGCCCGTCTCCCGACAAGGTATATCCCAGCATGCGATACAGGAGCTTCGCCGCCAGGAAATCGGAAGCGGGGTGGAGAGGAATCGGGGAGAGCTCCATGATGTCGAAGCCGATAATCCGGCTCGTGCGAGACAGCGCTTCGAGAAAAGCGAGAGTCGAGTACCAATCGCCGCCTCCAGGTTCGGGAGTGCCGGTACCAGGAACCAGCGCCGGGTCGAAATAGTCCACGTCCACGGTGAGATAAACCTCATCCCCCACGGCGGAAAGCGCCTCCTGGAACCATTCCCGCCCCTCGGCCACCTTGCGGCCCGGGATCAGCGTGGCGGGATGGGCGGACAGATAATCCGCCTCTTCGCGCGAAAGACTCCTGATTCCCACCCCGAGCGTGGGAATCCCCATCTCCCGGATCCGCCGCATGACGCAAGCATGGTTGTTCTTGGAGCCCTCGTATTCGTCCCGCAGGTCGGCGTGGGCATCCAGCTGCACCACGGTGAGATTGGGATGGCGCCGGTGATGCGCGGCCACGGCGCCCGCGGTGATGGAATGCTCTCCGCCCACCGTGACGACGAGCTTACCCATCTCGAGATACCGGCCCACCGCGGCCTCCACCTGCCGCACCATCTTCTCAGGCCGGTCCTCGTTACCCGAGACCGCCGGTGCCGTGTGGATCCCGAGCTTGTAGGTGTCCCGGTCGAGCTCCTCGTCGTAAAGCTCCAGGCTGCACGAGGCGGCGATGAGGCCCTCGGGACCCTTTGCCGTCCCTTTGCCATAGGTGGCCGTGCGGTCGTAGGGAACCGGGAGCAGCACGGCCCGGGCCTTGTCCAGATCCGTGAAGGGAGGGCCGATACCGAGGAAATTCTCCGGGTGGATCTCCATCCTGGCTCTCGCTAGGGGGGTGGTGAAAAAAGTCCCGGGGAGGACTTCAGGGAATCAGAACCGCGGCGGAGACTACGGTGGTCCAAATCCCGTGCTTGTCTCCCACGGCAGTCTGGGTGACGTTGATCGTCTTGTAGAACTCGCCGCTGATCTTCCAAACTTCCTTCCGCTCATCGTAGGACTTGTCGGGGTCGAACTCGATTCCCAGGATGGTGGCCAGCATCTGCGCCGCCAGGTCTTCGGCGTAGTCCCCCGCCTTGTCCTCGGTCTCTCCGAAGGAGTGGTGCTCCGAGAGGTACCCGTGCCGGTCGGGGCGGCTGGGAATGGCGATTCCCGTGGAGGCGGCGATGAGCCGATGCGGCTCGTTGGTATTGTTTTCCGACAGCACGCAAAAGACCACTTCGCCGGCCCGCAGATACTTCAGCCCCTCCTTCTTCGGGATGATCTTGCAGCCCGGGGGAAAGATGCTGGAGACGCGGACGATGTTGAAGTGGGCGATTCCGGCGTCCCTCAACGCCAACTCGAAGCTGGTCAGCTTCTCCTTGGAGCGGCCAACTCCCTTGGTGAGGAACATCTTCTTGGAAACAAACATCCTGGGAATTCCTCCTGCGGCGCTCCGAATCGGACCCCATGCTCGACTCCCGCCCGCACGGCGATCTCCGTGGGGCGCGGCGATGAGGTTGGACTGGGGATCGGAAAAGCGGTGGAATTTATACTGAAAAGGTGCGGGGATGTCAACGTACCATGAGCCTTTGGTTGCAGTAAAATAGGAGCGTCCCCGGGGAAAGGCGAAAGGAGTCACACATGCCGGAGAATCTGGCTCTGGCCGAGGTCCTGAATCGGCTCACCCGGGAAGGCGAGCTTTACGAGAAACATCCCGATTCCTCCCTCACCTGCTTCGCCTGCGGGCACCGCTGCCTGATCCGCCCGGGCCGGATGGGGATTTGCAAGATCCGCAGCAACGACGCGGGCATCTTGCGGGTGCCCCATGGCTATGTTGGGGCGCTGCAGGTCGATCCCATCGAGAAGAAGCCTTTCTTCCACGCTCTGCCGGGCACTCCGGCATTGTCGTTCGGCATGCTCGGGTGCGACTACCACTGCGGCTATTGTCAGAACTGGTTCACCTCCCAGAGTATCCGCGACCCCAAGGCCGGCGGGAAGCCGCAGGAGATCTCGGCCCGGGACCTGGTGGCTCTGGCCGTGGAGAGGGGAGCGCCGGTGCTCGCTTCCACCTACAACGAGCCGCTCATCACCAGCGAGTGGGCGGTGGAGGTGTTTCGCGAGGGGCGCAAGGCCGGATTGCTGGGAGCCTACATCTCCAACGGCAATGGCACGGAAGAAGTCCTCACCTACATCCGACCCTGGGTGGATCTCTACAAGGTGGACCTGAAGTCGTTCCGGGACCCCGCCTATCGCGCGCTGGGGGGACAGCTCAAGATCGTTCTGCAGACCATCGGGCGGCTCAAGGGGATGGGCTTCTGGCTGGAGATCGTGACGCTGATCATCCCGGGCTTCAACGACTCCGATGCGGAGCTGCGGGACATCGCCAGGTTTCTGGTGTCGGTTTCTCCGGAAATTCCGTGGCACGTCACGGCGTTTCACAAGGATTACAAGATGACCGATCCGGACAGCACGCCGGCAGAGACGTTGATGCGCGCCGCCGCCATCGGCAGGGATGCGGGGCTGCAGTTCGTCTACGCTGGAAATCTCCCCGGCCGGGTGAACGGCTGGGAGAATACCCACTGCCCGGGCTGCAACGCCCTCCTGATTGAGCGCACCGGCTACCGGATCCTCCGGAACCGCCTGGTGAAGGGGAAATGCCCCGATTGCTCCCGGTCGATTCCGGGGGTGTGGAGCCTTGCCGGCGCCAATGGCTGACCGGTCTCCGCAAAAACCCGAGAGTCAAGGATCAATGAACTGGGATTCCTCCTCCTCGAGCCCGGACTCATCGGTCGATGGGCCCTCGATCGCTTCCGTGGCTCCAGGATGTTTCCTGAAGAACTCGATCAAGTCCGGACGATCCGGCAATGCCCGGCTCAGCGCGTTGAGCAGCTCCGCCACGGCATCATCCACAAGAGAATTATCACTGCGGTAGCCGGCCAACAGAGCGGGAATGGTCTGCGGCTCGTCCGGCTGGAGCGACAGCGCAACACCCACCACCAGGTCGCCTGGCTCGATGAGCTTCAGCAGGCCTGCGTCCCGGAGCGCCCGGGCCGCGGCGCCTTCGAATTCCTCGAAGGAAACGTCAAGCTCAATCCGGTAAGGATCCTCAGGGCGGAGTGGCTGCGCTGAAGATTCCTCCTCCGCCAGCTGAAGCTGGGCGCGAGGAACCCAGCAATCATCGGCCTCATCGCCGGACACCTGGACCCAGGATGCGGGCCCCAACTCGAAGTGATCGCCGATCCAGACCTCGGATCCGGCAGGAATTCTCCAGTACTCCTCCGGGTCGCCTGGAACCCCAGGAAATTCCCAGCATCTGATGCTCTCAAAGCCTTCGGGAGGGGCGACGAGGGTTCTGCCGGGCTCGTCCCCGCTACCGCTTCGAAGCGAGGTTCCACAGACCAATCGAATGTTTTGGACTCCCAGAGGTGAGGCTGTCCGATCGCGCGACAGGTTGTCGATCAGCTCTGGAAAGGAGTAGAGTCCAGCTCCACCCACCCTGGGGTCCACCCCGCTCAGCATCGGCAGGACATCAGGATCATCCAGATCATGCAGCGCCGAGATGGCCTCCGACTGCAGGCTCGACACCCCTTCGGAAGGGGCCTCGCGCAGGATGCCCACCAGAAGCTCGACGAAACCGTCCGGCCGAGTCGATTCAAGCGCCTTCAAAGCATGCTCCCGCGCCTGTGAATCCGCATGATGCGCCGCGATCTCCATGAGGCGGTGCACGGCATCCGCCGCATAAAAATTCTCGAGCAGTGGGATGGACGAAAGCAGCGTCTCGCGATCGGTGCCCTGTGTGGCACGCAGGACGGCTTCGAGAGCGCCCTGGGACTCCGGCCAGGTGGCCAGCGCATTCAGCGCAGCCTGGCGCACGGGCCGGTTCTCTCCCCGTGCGATCTCGGCGATGTCGGGGATGAGCGCCTCGTCGTGCAGGATCTCGAAGCCGCGCAGCGCCGCCTTGGCCAGGGAGACATCCTCGCCGCGGGCCAGGGCGAGAAAATCGGCGCGGTGTTTTTCGGAGGAGTTGAATGCCAGCGCTTCGATAAGATTCGGGACCACCCAGGGCCTGGCTTCCGAGGACCAGAGATCTTCCAGAAGCGTCATCGCCTCGGGATCCCCCTGAGTCTGGAACCACTGGATGGCGCGCCAGCGGACGTTCGGCGAGGGATGCGCGAGGCCGTCGCGGTACAGGGGATTCAGCAAGTCGCTGGCCAGGCGCGGCAGATTCTGCAACAGCCGATCCAGAATCCAGTCATCCTTCTCCGTGTGAAGAATGGCACGCAGCCATTCCACGTCCGTGCGGGCTTGCGCATCGTCCCGGTCGGCGGTTGAAAAGGGAGCGGCCCAATTCCCGGCGTCTTCCACCGTCGCCCGCTTTTCCTCCGCCCGGCCCGTCCAGAGAGTCTGCAGGGCGGAGCGGAGCTCGGCCTGAAGTGCCTCGGAGGACGGCTCGGCCTCGTCCTCGGCCGGCAGGCAGGGCGTCGTCAGCTGGAACGCCGCCAGCGCAGCGAACACGAAGTGTGGAGCAGATGCGAGACGCCGGTTGAGCATGGGTGCCCTCCGTTTCCGACGGATGGGCCGTTCGTTGATGAAAAACTACGACAGCCAGGCTGCTGAAACAAGCGGGATTTTGGAGAGGTGCGGTGAGGGCGCTGCTAGGCGATGGACCAGCAGAGCAGGGATGCCGCCCGCGCGGCGCTGCGATCCGGGAACCGAGGCTCTAGCGGTACTTGTCCGCCAGATCGTCCTGGCGGGTGCGCAGGGAGCGCTCCACGCCGCGGATGAACAGGTGCTTCACCTGGGTGAGGGGCTGGAAGGGATCGCCGGTCGTGACGATCACGTCGGCGCGCTTGCCGGGCTCCAGGGATCCCACCCGATCGGCGACGCCGAAAATCTCGGCGGGTGAAAGCGTGACGGAGCGCAAGGCGACATCCCAGGGGAGCCCATAGGTCACGGCGAGGCCCGCCTCCCACGGCAGCGTGCGCGCATCGTTGGTCCGATCGGTCTGAATGGCGAGCTTCACGCCCGCGCCGTTGAGCCGCGCGGCGTTCTCGTAGATGGCGCCGAGGGTCTCGATGCGATCGGGCTGGGTGGTGATCGGGCCGACGATGACCGGGATGCGCTTCGCGGCGAGCAGATCGGCGACCTTGTAGGCCTCGGCGGCGTGCGACAGGATGAGGCGAAGCTTGAACTCCTCCGATAGCCGAATCGAGGTCAGGATGTCGTCCATCCGCTGGGCCCGGAAGATGGCCGGCAGGTCCCCCTTGAGCACCGAGGACAGTGCCGCCAGCTTCATGTCGACCGCGGGCCGCTCGGCCGGACACTTCTCATCCTTTTTCTTCCCTTTTCCCTTGGACGGTTTGGCCGTGTCGCAGGCCAGCTTTTTCTGCTCGTAGGCGTCCCATTTGGTCAGGTAGTCGCGGGCCTGCAGGAGGCTCGACCGGATGAGGGCCGCGCTGCCCATCCGGGTGGAGGGGAGCTGCGTCCGCGCCCCGTAGCGCGCCTTCGGCGGCTCCCCGAGGCTGAAGTGCATGGCCACGGGAAACTTGATCAACACCTGCTCCAGGTCGCCGCCGGAGAGGTCCACCAGGGCGCTCTGGCCGTTGATGAGATTCTCATCACCCGGCGTCGTGAGCGCGGAAGTGATCCCCAGCTGGCGGGTGACGGGGACGTTCTCGGTCTCGTCGTAGAAGGCGTCCACGACGCGCATCTGCGGCGTGATGGGGTCGGTGTCTTCGTCCTCGTCGCGCGTTGCCGGGGCGAGGTCGACCTCCCACAGCCCCAGGTGAGTGCGCGAATCGATCATCCCCGGCAGAACCCACTGTCCCGTGGCATCGATGCGCTGCGCGTCGGAGGGGATCGCGATGCCTTTGCCGACGGCCTCGATCTTTCCATTGCGGAGCAGCAGCGTGCCGCCCTCGATGACAGGCCCGGAAACCGGGAAGACCTTGCCCCCGACGATGGCCACGGCCGGGGAGGGGGACGAGGCCGCTGCGGCGGGTTTATCGGCGCCGCGCAGGCCGCCCGCGGTGCTCAGGAGGCAGGCGCCGAGCAGCGCCAGGCAGGACAGGAGCCGGGATCCGGCCGGTCGTCTGGACGCAACGGTCGGCATGGCGCGTGTCATCCGGGGCGCGCTCATCGCGTGCCTCCGGCCTGGGGCGCGCCCGAGGCTTTCGAGCGATCGTAGACCACCTTCCCGTCCACCAGGGTTTTCTCCACCTGCGTGTAGATGTCGAACGGATCCTTCGAGAAGATGGCGATGTCGGCGTCCTTCCCGACCTCAAGGCTTCCCACGCGGTTGTCCACGCCGAGGATCCAGGCCGGATTCAAGGTGATGGACTTCAGGGCGTCCTCGCGGCTCAGTCCGTAGCGCATGGCGATGGCCGCTTCCTCATAGAGTCTCTGGATCAGGTCGGGCGAATCGGAATGAATGGCTACTTTGACGCCATGCTCCGCCAGGATTCCGGCATTCTGCGGGATGCCGTCCCAGGCTTCCCATTTGTACCCCCACCAGTGGGCGAAAGTCGCCACCCCGATGTTGCGACGCGACACCTCGTCCGCGACCTTATAGGCCTCCAGGCCGTGCTGCAGCGAAGCCACCTGGAAGCCGTATTCGTCGGAGAGGCGGAACAGCGCCTCGATCTCGTCCTTGCGGTAGGAGTGGACGTGGACCCGGACTTTCCCGGCCAGGACGTCGGAGAGCGTCTCCAGCTTCAAATCGCGCTCCGGAGGAGCGCCCCGCTCGTCGGCCGGTTTCTTTTCCCAGGCGTCCCATTTGGCGCGATAGTCCTTCGCCTGCTGAAAGGCGTTGCGCATCACGTAGATGTTGCCCATGCGCGTGGAAGGGATCTTGGTGCGGCTGCCGTAGACCCGCTTGGGGTTCTCCCCCAGCGCCATCTTCAAGCCCCGCGGTGCACCGGCGAATATCATCTCGTCCATGGTGGAGCCTGGGCGCAGCTTGACCGTCACCGATTCTCCGCCGATGACGTTGCCGCTGCCCGGGAGGATCTGGATGCTGGTGACGCCCCCGGCCAGCGCCCTCTGGATGGCCGGGTCCTCCAGATTCACGGAATCCATGGCGCGGACACCCGCCTGCACCGGGTCGGTCATCTCGTTGCCGTCGGAGTTGGCGTCGACCTCCGGCCAGGAGTAGACGCCGATATGCGAGTGGGTGTCGACGATGCCCGGCATCACCACCATTCCCTCGGCAAGAATGACCTGGGCACCCGGCGGGGCGTCCACCTTCTCTCCAATTTCCTTGATCTTGCCG
>Ga0137425_1000226_pt1 | contig 17882 bp, 9 predicted proteins | sample EasRivERMZT640_2_FD_102318 | JGI IMG/M metagenome (GOLD analysis project Ga0137425, IMG submission 102318) | Soil microbial communities from meander-bound floodplain in the East River, Colorado, USA - East River MetaG ERMZT640_2 | ecosystem: Environmental > Terrestrial > Soil > Floodplain ...
CATCATGGCCTACCGCGGCCAGAATTACGTGCTGACCGGCACGGACCAGCCGGAGCGCCTCAACGGCCGCGAAGTCACGGTCGGCATGTTCGACACGCTTCGCCTCAAGCCTCTCATCGGCCGCGCCTTCACGGCCGAGGAGGACAAGGTCGGCGCCGAGCGCGTCGTCCTGCTCGGCGAGGGCTTCTGGACGCGCCGCTTCGCGCGCGACCCCGGCGTGCTCAACCGTCAGCTCGTCCTCAACGGTGAGCCGTTCACCGTGATCGGGGTGCTGCCGGGGCGGGTCCACACCTCCATGCGCATCACCGACGTCTTCGCTCCCATGATGCGCCGCGAAGACCAGCTGGGAGGGGCGGACAATCGCGGCAATCACCCGGGCATCTACGTCTACGCGCGCCTCAAAGCCGGCACGACCGAAGCGCAGGCCCGCGTCGAAGTGGTCGGCATCGCCAAGCGGCTCGCCGACACCTACCCCAACTCCAACGCCCGGCAGAGCATGACCGTCACGAATCTGCACGAGGCCCTGGTCGAGGACACGCGTCCGCGGCTCCTGGTGCTGTTCGGTGCGGTGCTGCTGGTCCTGCTCATCGCCTGCGCCAACGTCGCTAATTTGTTGTTGGCCCGGGCCGCGTCACGGCGGCAGGAGCTGGCGGTCCGCAACGCGCTGGGGGCGGGGCGCTGGCGGCTGGTGCGCCAGCTGCTGACCGAGAGCGTGCTGCTCGCCTTCGTGGGGGCGTTGCTGGGAGTCCTCTTCGCCTACTGGGGCGTGCGCGGCCTGCTGGCCGGGCTGCCGTCCGACACCTCTCTCGCTGAAGGCATCTCCCTCGACGGCACGGTCCTCGCCTTCACGGCCGGCATCGCCGTGCTCACCGGATTGCTGTTCGGGCTGGCCCCGGCCTGGCAGGCTTCCCGCGCCGATGTGCAGAAAACCCTGAAGGAAGGCAGCCGCAGCGGCCACGGCCGAGGTCATCGGCGCCTGCACGGGGCACTGGTCGTTGTGGAAATGGCGATGGCCATGATTCTCCTGCTGGGCACCGGCCTGATGCTGAAGAGCTTCTGGCGCGTTCTCGCGGCCGACGGCGGTTTCAATCCCGACCGCGTGCTCACCGCCTCGGTTTCGGGGCCGGAAATCAAGTACAAGGAGCCGGCGCAGCGCCGGGCCTTCATCGAGCAGATCGTGAGCAAGGTGCAGGCGATTCCCGGCGTGGAATTGGCTGCTTCGGCTCTGCCACTGCTGGGCGGCTGGCAGAGCGGGTTCAGCATCGAAGGAAGGCCGGAGCCGCCGCCGGGGCAGGGGCCTTCGGCGGATATCACGCGGATCAGCCCCGACTACTTCCGCGTCATGGGAATCCGCCTGTTGAAAGGGCGGTCGTTCACCGACCAGGACCGGGCCGAAAGCACGCAGGTATGCATGATCGACGAGACTTTCGCGCAGAAGCACTGGCCGGGCGAAAACGCCCTCGGCAGGCGGGTCAAGTTCGGCCGGCATGATGACAAAGACAATGCCTGGATGGAAGTGATCGGGGTGGTCAATCACGTGAAGCATTACGGCGTGGATCAGGATTCCCGCATCGAGATGTATCTTCCCTACACCCAGAGTCCGATCCCCTCCTTCACGCTTCTGGTGCGTACCAGCGGTGACCCGTCCGGTGTCAGCGCGGCAGTGAGCCGGGCGGTGCAGAGCGTCGACCCGGACGTTCCCCTGTACCAGGTGCGCACGCTGGAGAGCATCGCTTCGGACCGGGTGGCGGAGCGACGGCTCGCCGCCGTGCTGATCAGCATCTTCGGCACCCTGGCTCTCGCCCTGGCCGCGGTGGGCACCTACGGCGTGATGTCGTATGCGGTCACGCAGCGCTCGCACGAGCTGGGCATCCGCATGGCGCTGGGCGCGCAGCGCATCGACATTTTCAAGCTGGTGCTGCGCAGCGGCATGCTGCTGGCCGGACTGGGTCTGGTGATCGGCTTCGCGGTGGCGTTTTTTGCTTTGGCGCCGCTGGTCGCCTCGGTGCTGTTCCAGGTCGCCGCCACCGACCCGCCGACTTACGCGCTTTCACCGCTGGTGCTGCTCGCCGTCGCCCTGCTCGCTTCCTGGATCCCGGCACGGCGCGCCACCCGCGTCGATCCGATGGACGCCCTGCGGTACGAGTAGCAAGCCAAGAGAGACTCGCCGTTCCCCTGGGAATCGGTTTTTCTGCTAGTCTTTCGGCGTCATGTCACCTGAACGCGCTCGCCTCGGCGCTCCCCTGCTTCCCGTCAGCCCTTGGGCATTGAATTCATGGCCCTGAGCCCGGGAACGCGCCTGGGACCCTACGAAATCCTGTCGCCCCTCGGCGCCGGAGGGATGGGGGAGGTTTACAAGGCGAGGGACACGCGGCTGGATCGAACCGTCGCGGTCAAGGTGCTCCCATCCCACGTCGCCTCCGACCCGGATCTGAGGCAGCGCTTCGAGCGGGAGGCGCGCGCGGTTTCCAGCCTCAGCCACCCCAACATCTGCGCCCTTTATGATGTCGGCAGTCAGGACGGGACCGACTTCCTGGTGATGGAATACCTCGAAGGCGAAACCCTGGCGGCACGCCTGGAAAAGGGACCCCTCGCGCCTCAACAGCTGCTCCCCCTGGGCATTCAAGTCGCTGATGCGCTGGACAAGGCCCACCGGCAAGGGCTGGTACACCGGGACCTGAAGCCTGGCAACATCATGCTGACCAAGACAGGTTCGAAGCTGCTGGACTTTGGATTGGCCAAGGGGACAGCAACGGAATCGGCTCCAAGTGGGCTGACCCTCGCACCCACGATGACCAGCCCGCTTACCGCCCAGGGGACCCTGGTGGGAACTTTCCAATACATGGCTCCGGAGCAGCTCGAGGGTGGAAAGACCGATGCCCGCAGTGACCTATTCGCCTTCGGCGCCACCCTCTACGAAATGGCCACGGGACGCAAGGCTTTCGTGGGAAAAACGCAGGCGAGCCTCATCGCGGCCATTCTCAAGGAGCAGCCCGGCTCTGTTTCCGATCTCCAGCCCCTGGCCCCCAAAGCCCTCGACCGGGTCATCAAGGCGTGCCTTGCCAAGGATCCCGAAGAGCGCTGGCAATCGGCCGGCGACTTGAAGCGCGAGCTCGAGTGGATGGCGCAGGGTGGATCCGAGGCTACTGCCGACGTCGTCGGTGTGGCACCGCGCCGCCGGCGCGAATGGCTGGCCTGGAGTGCCGCAGCGCTTCTCCCCATCGCGGTTGCCTTGGGCGTCTACCTCGCAGTGCCTCGATCAACATCGTCCTCACCGGTGTTTCGAGCCAGCATCGTCGTTCCCGAAGGAACCCTGTTGAACCTCAACGGAGACGTCGGCGGCCCACCCGCGCTCACCACTGATGGCTCGTCCCTCGCCTTCGCCGCCATCTCCAAAGATGGCATCAACCGGATCTGGGTCCGGTCCATGGACTCCCTTGCCAGTCGGGAGCTTCCGGGGACCGAAGGCGGGTACTTCCCCTTCTGGGCGCCTGACGGGAAATCCATTGCGTTCTTTGCCGACGGTAAGGTCAAACGGGTCGATCTGGCAGGCGGCGCCCCCTTCGCCATCGCCGACGCCACAACCTCCCGGGGAGGGACCTGGGGCCCGGAAGGGATTCTCTATTCCCCCACCTTTAACAGCGGATTGCTTCTTGTTTCACCAGGAGGCGGTGCCCCTCGCCCCATCACCAAGCTGGATACTGCCGTCCACAGCACCCATCGCTGGCCTCAGTTTCTCCCGGATGGAAAGCACTTCATCTATTATGCGGCGACGCACAATGACCTGCGCTCCGAGCGAAACGGCATCTACTTCGCCTCCCTGGACGACGGCGCGGGCAAGCAGCTGCTGAAGGGCAACGGCAGTGCGCTCTTCGCTTCGGGCCATCTGCTGACCGTCCAGGGGAACACCCTGGTGGCCCAACCCTTCGATCCGGCGAAAGGGACCCTCAGCGGCACGCCCATCCCCACCACCGAAGGGGTTCACCTGGACGGCACCACCTGGAAAGCTGTCTTCACGGTCTCTTGGAACGGCCTGCTCGTCTACCAGCCGCTGGGGAAAGATGTCGGCAATCAGCTCCAGCTGTACCAGCGCTCCGGCCTGATGACGGGGACGATCGGGGTGAGGACGGATTACCTCAACCTCCGGCTTTCTCCCGACGGAAGAAGACTGCTCGTCGAGTCGCAGGAGACCCCTCGATCCCAGCAGTGGGTCCAGGACTTGACCCGCGATTCCCGCATCCGCCTGACCTTCAACACGTCCGACAATATTTCCGGAATCTGGACTCCGGATGGAGCTCGCGTGCTCTATGCGAGCAATCGGGACGAGGGGAATTACAAGATTTTCGACAAGGCGGCGGATGGAAGCAACGATGAGCGGCTGGTCATGGAATCCAAGGGGACCGAATGCTGGCCCCTCGACATTTCGCGGGATGGCCGCTTTCTCATGTTCGCCCAGGGAGAGAACTCCGTCAGGATCCGATCCGATCTCTGGGTGCTCCCGCTGACCGGAGACCGGAAGCCCTTCCCATTCCTCGCGACCGAGTTCGGGGAGCTGGACGCTGCTTTCTCTCCGGATGGGAAGTACGTGGCGTATACCTCCAACGAAACCGGCAGGGAGGAGGTTTACATCGCCGCCTTCTCGGGGGCATTGCCCAGGGCAGACGCCGGGAGCGCTCCTTCCAAGCCGGCGGGTGGCAAGTGGCAGGTTTCCAACGGCGGTGGGGCTGTGCCTCGCTGGAGAGGCGACGGCCGCGAGCTGTTCTACCGCAAGGGAGACAATGCCACCATCGTGGCCGTTCCAGTTGAGGCGCAGGGAAACACCTTCATCATCGGAGATGAGCGCCCCCTCATACGGGTCTTCCAACGATGGGACGTTTGGTCGTATGATGTTCAAAGGGATGGCCAGGAATTCGTGGTCAATGGCCGTAGTTTCGAAGGGACGAGACCCATGGCGCTGGTGACCAACTGGCCCGAGACGCTGAGGCACCCATGACCCGCCGCCACAACCCCCGAGAACCACTCGAAAACTCCACCGCGTCGGGCCAGCTCCAGCTGCCCGGGAAGTCGCGGCCCATGGCACTCACCGACCTGGTCCGGGAGGTGGAGCGCCTCCAAGGGGTAGAGAAAGCCGACCTGAAATGCGGTGATCTGGTCATGGTTCACACGCGTAACTCTTCCTACGCCATCTTCTGCCTGGGCGACGGCCGCTACCGCGTTTCCGGAGGGTGGTTCGATCGCACTGGGGCCTCCCCCGCCACGACGACCATCAACGGCTGCACCTGGGGAGGCAGCGCCATCAAAACCGATCTGGTGGCCGGCCGAGGCCTCTTCCTGGAGTTCGGCAACCACGTGGTCACCACCCGCATTCAGCAGGTCCAGGTCATCCGGGCCGACGAGCCGGCGGCCATCCACTGAGGTTGTCCTATCGCCGCCTTCCACAAGTCGTCCTGATTCCTGCAGTTCGTGTCCCACCCAGGGAACCCACCAAGATGAGCCCATTGACGCTGTTCGGCCTGTTCGCCGTCACCACCATGGTGGCGTGCTACGCCCTGGAGCGCCGGAGTCCCTGGTTCGTCCTGGGATTTGCGGGATCATGCGTGCTGGCATCAACCTACGGATTTCTTCAAGGGGCCTGGCCCTTCGGCCTGGTCGAAGCCGTCTGGTCCCTCATTGCACTGCGCCGCTGGTGGGTGCGAAGGCATCCAGTCAACCCTGGCACTGAGCCGGATGAAGCTTCGGACTGACACGGCTCTCTGATAGAATACCTTCATGCATGATCCTTCCGATGTTGCCTCAGCTTCTAATCGTCAAAGCTGGCCGGTTCGCAGATTCCGCCTGGGTAGCGAACCGGGGCCCGACCTGAGCACCACCACCCCGGAGCAGCGCTTGGATATGGTCTGGCCCTTGACGCTCGAGGCCTGGGCTCTCACGGGACGGCCGATACCGCAGTACTCCCGTTCCGAGACTCCCGTTCGCAAGCGTCCTTTGACCTCGGCACCGGTGGACTGAATTCCCTTGAACGATGATTTCCGGGATCTGCTCGCTGCCCTGCTCTCCGTGGAGGCCCGTTTCCTCGTGGTGGGTGCCCACGCCTTGGCGGTCCATGGAGTTCCGAGGGCCACGGGAGATCTGGATGTCTGGATCGACCGGGACCCGGCCAATGCGGAGAAGGTCTGGGCGGCCCTGGCTCAATTCGGCGCGCCGCTTGAGACCTTGGGTTTCTCGAGATCGGACCTCACGGCTGCTAGATCCGTGATCCAGATCGGGATTCCGCCTCGCCGGATTGACCTGCTCACGGAAATCACGGGGGTCGAATTTGGGGATGCGTGGCCGGGGCGGGTGACCTATCCGGTCGGCGAGTTGAGCGTCCCATTTCTCGGCCGTGAGGAGCTGCTCGCCAACAAGCGCGCCACCGGCCGGCAAAGGGATCTGGCGGACCTGGAAGCCCTCGGCGAAAGACCGCGTTAAACGTTGATACCGCCCCTTCATCACGCACATAATCGCGGTTTGGGACTGGCTTTCTCCGGTGGGGTAGCGAAGGGATTATCTCTGGGCCGCCTGTCCGCGCTTCCTGATAACCCGATTCAAACAGGAGCAGGAAAACCGTGCCTTTGGTACCAGGTACCCGCCTCGGCCCCTATGAAATCATCGGCCCGCTGGGCGCCGGCGGAATGGGAGAAGTTTACAAGGCGAAGGACACGCGGCTGGACCGTATTGTCGCAGTCAAGGTGCTTCCCCAGCATCTCTCCGTGAGCCCCGATGTCAGGGCGCGCTTCGAGCGCGAGGCGCGGGCGGTCTCGAGCCTCAACCACCCCCACATCTGTGTCCTGCATGACATCGGCAGCCAGGACGGCATGGATTACCTGGTCCTGGAGCATTTGGATGGCGAAACCCTCGCAGCGCGGTTGGAGAAAGGGCCCCTCCCACCGGACCAGGTACTCAAGACCGGCATCGAGATCGCCGACGCCCTGGAGAAGGCCCACAAGAGCGGCATCATCCACCGGGATCTGAAACCCGGTAACGTCATGATGACGAAAAGCGGCGCCAAGCTGATGGACTTCGGCCTGGCCCGCGGCGCGGGAATGTCGGGAGGATTGGGCGATTCCACCCAATCTCCCACCATGAGCCAGCCCCTCACGGCGGAGGGGACGATTCTCGGAACGTTCCAGTACATGGCGCCCGAGCAGCTGGAGGGAAAAGAAGCCGACGCCAGAACCGATCTCTTCGCGTTCGGAGCGACGCTCTACGAGATGGCGACGGCGAGAAAGGCATTCACCGGAAAGAGCCAGGCAAGCCTCATCTCCGCCATCATGGCCTCCCAGCCCGAGCCGATCTCATCGATCCAGCCGATAGCGCCCGCGGCGCTGGACCGGGTGGTCAGGCAATGCCTGGCCAAGGACCCGGATGAGCGCTGGCAATCTGCCGGGGATCTCAGGCGCGAGCTGACCTGGATTGCAGCGGGTGGATCGCAATCAGCCATGGCGGCCCCCGGCACTTCCGGGACGCGCCGCAAGAGCCTGGCGACCTGGGTGGGGCTGGCAGCGTTGGCTCTCATCGCGGCCGGAGCCGGGCTGACCCTCGGAATTTTCCGGCGGCCTTCCATCGTTATCCGACCTGTGCGGGCCTCGATTCTTCCGCCGGAGGGAGGCCGGTTCGACACGGCGGCGAACTTCGCCTCGCCCGTGGCTATCTCCGCCGATGGCTCGCGGATCGCCTTCACCGCCCGCCAGGGGGAAGGCAGCGTCATGCTGTGGGTGAGATCCCTGGATGGATCCACCGTCATGCAGCTTCCGGGCACGGAAGAATCCGCACTCCCCTTCTGGTCACCCGATGGTCGCTGGATCGGCTTTTTCTCGAAGGGAAAGCTCAGGAAAATCGCCGCCGAAGGGGGCCCTGTTTTCGCCCTCGCCGATATTGGCGATCCCCGCGGAGGAACTTGGAACGAGGAAGGCACAATCGTTTATTCTCCCTCGCCCGCGTCGGTTTTATATCGAGTCTCCGCCTCGGGCGGAAAAGTCTCCGAGGCCACCCACTTCGACCCGAAGCGTCAGGAGCAGACGCATCGATTCCCCCAATTCCTGCCCGATGGCCGTCATTTTCTCTACCTGAGCCGCCGCAGCGGTGCGGGCAGAGGAACCGAGCCTACGATCGTCGCTGGCTCCCTGGATTCTCCCGAGACGCACATCCTGATGGAAGTCGGCTCCAATGCCCTCTACGCCTCGGGCCGGCTCCTCTACGTCAACCAGGGAGCGCTCATGGCCCGGAGGTTTGATCCGGAAAAACTCCAGGTCGAGGGAGACCCCGTCACTCTCATCGAGAATCTGCGCATGGACGAGCGGTTCAGCTACGGCGTATTCTCAGCCTCCCAGGAAGGAACGCTGGTTTACCAGACAGGAAAAGCCCAGACCCGATCCACGATGACGTGGATGGATCGAACGGGAAAACCATTGGGATTGCTGGGGGAGCCTGCTCAATACTTCAACGGTGGCTCCATTCAGATCTCGCCCGATGGAAACCAGACGATATTGGCCATTGTGAATCCCGATACCGGGCAATCGGATATCTACCTGGCCGATTTTTACAGTGGGAGCCGCAGCCGTTTTACGTTCGGGTCCGTCGACAGCTTCGTGGCGGTCTGGTTTCCTGGTGGGAATCGAATCGCCTACCGGGCCGGTATGCCGGGTCGAACCTACGAGACCCGGGCGAAGCCGACGAGCGGCGTGGGAGAGGAAGAGATCCTGGTCAAAAGCGAGACTTTTGCAGCTCCCACCAGCATTTCTCCGGACGGCCGATTCCTGGTCTATGAGCAGCGCGTGTTGGGTGGGACCGCAAGTGATGTGTATCTTGTAGACCTCACGGGAGAAAGAACCCCCAAACCGATCCTGTCGACGCCGGCGCTTGAAGGTCTTGCCAAGATTGATCCCTCGGGTCGATTCCTGGCCTACGTGTCGAACGAGTCCGGGCAGATGGAAGTCTATGTGACGGCGTTTCCCCAGTCGGGCGGCAAGTGGCAGGTTTCGCAGAACGGCGGCACCGAGCCGCGCTGGCGAGGCGACGGTAAGGAGCTGTTCTTCTTCGATCCCGACAATCGGCTGCTGGCGGCACCCATCAGCGCCACCGGCCCCAACTTTCAATCGGGGACCCCCGTGCCCCTCTTCCGGACGCGCTCCATGGGAAATCTATGGCGTTACGATGTGACCCGGGATGGACAGCGATTCCTGGTCAATACTCCCCTGCGCGACGATACCCTCTCCCCGTTGACGCTCCAATTGAACTGGCCCGAGCTGCTGGAGAAGCAATGAGCCGGAAGGCAGCCTGAGCCCCATGCCCCTATCCGCAGGCACGCGCCTGGGGCCCTACGAGATCCTTGCGCCACTGGGCGCCGGCGGCATGGGGGAGGTCTACCGCGCGCGGGACGCGAAGCTGGATCGCGAGGTCGCCGTCAAAGTGCTGCCCGCCGAATTCGCGGCCGATCCGGATCGCCTGCGCCGCTTCGAGCTGGAGGCGCGCTCGGCGGGAAAGTTGAACCACCCCAACATTCTCACGGTCCACGATCTGGGAAGCCACGACGGCTCGCCCTATCTGGTGACCGAGCTGATCGAGGGCGAGACACTTCGTGAAAGGCTCGAGGAGGGACTCCTGCCGATTGCCGAGGCGGTGGGGTACGCGGTGCAGTTCGCCAGGGGGATTGCGGCGGCGCATGGCCAGGGGATCTTCCACCGAGATCTCAAGCCTGAGAATCTCTTCGTTACACCGGACCATCGGCTTAAAATCCTCGATTTCGGTCTGGCCAAGCAGGCTCCCATCCTCCCCGCCGGGATGACTCCGACCCAGGCGCCCACCGTGATGGAAGGAACCCGCCCGGGCATGCTCCTGGGAACGGTCAGCTACATGTCGCCGGAGCAGGTGCGCGGACTCCCTGCCGATGCGCGCTCGGATCGTTTTGCTTTCGGGGCGGTGCTCTACGAGATGCTGGCAGGTCGCCGGGCATTTTCCCGCGACAATCCCGCCGAGACGATGGCCGCGATCCTGCGGGACGATCCACCCGATCTACGCGCAATCCGGCACGAGATCCCCGCGGACCTGGCGGACCTCGTGAAACAGTGCCTGCAGAAGGCTCCGGAGCGGCGCCCCCCCTCGAGCCCGGAGCTTGTGAAGCGCCTGGAGGATGCTTCCTGGAAGATTGCCGGGGGAGGTCCGGCCCGCCGCTTCGCGCTGCGAATGGGCGGGATCGGGGCGGCATTGCTGATGGCCGTCGCTCTCATACTCTACGGCTGGATGCGCCGAGGTGCACGCGGTCCGGAGGAAACCCAACCTCCCCAATTGTTCCAGATCACCCTGGCCCAAGGAACGGAGGATTTTCCCGCTTTTTCTTACGACTCAAAACGACTCGCCTTCTCGTCGGAATCGGGAAGCGTCCGGCACATCGTGTTGAAGGACATCGAATCTCGCAAGGAAGAACCTGCCACCAACGGCGAATTCGACGAGATCCAGCCCGCCTGGATGCCGGACGGATCCTCGCTCCTGTTCGTGCGGGCCAGGAAACCGGGCCAGCGACTGGAGCCCGGAGACATCTTCGGACGATACTCCGGCGGCGATGTCTGGGCGCGGGACCTCAACTCTCTCCGCGAGGTCAAGCTCATCGAGAATGCCTTCAACCCCGCCCCTTCCCCCGATGGTCAGTCGATCGCCGTGGATGCCGCCTGGGTGGGCCCTTCCCGAATCTGGCTGGTGGATCGGCAGGGGCACAATCCGCAACAGATCACGACCGACTCATCCGAAGCGGTGGATCACTTGCGCCCCCGCTGGTCGCACGATGGCAAGCGAATCGTCTTTCAAAACCAGGAGCGCACCAAGATTGATGTCAGAGTCATGGACCTGTCCACAAAGAAAATGGTATGGGTCACCGACGATGCCTTTCTCGACGTCGCCCCGACCTGGTCCCCTTCCGGTCGGCAAATCATTTTCTCTTCCTACCGCAGCGGCGGATTGAATCTCTGGGGAATGCCCGTGGCCCCCGACGGAAGCCCCACGGGACGCGCCGAGCAGATTACCACCGGCGCCGGGCAGGACGTGGATGCCGCTCCTTCACCCGACGGCAAGCGCCTCGCCTTCGCAATCCTGAGGCAAAACGCCAGCCTCTGGGAGCTTCCCGTCGATCCGGTGAGCGGCCAGACCACCGGCGCGCCAAAGGAGGTGATTGGGACGACGCGTGAGGAGAGCCGAGGCGCCTGGTCCCCGGACGGATCGAGCATCGCGTTCAATTCGGATCGCGAAGGGGACATGAACATCTGGGTGGCCGACCGGGAGGGTGGCTCGCCCCATCGAGTGACGAAGGGTCCGGGAGGCGACTATCAGCCCACCTGGTCGCCTGACGGGCGGCGCCTCGTCTTCTTTTCTTCCCGTGCGGGGAATTCCGACCTCTGGAGCGTCGACGTGGAATCGATGGAGCTGAAAACCCTCACCCACGACCGCGCCATGGAGATCAACCCTTTCTATTCGCCCGATGGAGGCAGCATCGCCTACCAGTCCGATGCCAGCGGCCGGCTGGAAGTCTGGATTCTGGATCTGAAGAGCTCTTCCACGCGGCAGCTCACTTCGGTGGGGGTCACGGGTCACTTCCTGCGCTGGAGCCGGGACGGAGCGTTCGTCTATTTCCGTTGCCCGGGCCCCCCGGCTCTCAAGGTGATGCGCATCGCCGTCGCCGGCGGCGAGCCCGAGCCCTTGCCCGGCCTCCAGGGAGGCTCCCATATGTCCTTTTCCCCGGATGGTTCCCTGATGATGGACGTGGTCGACCACAAAGCGCTCTGGGTCTCCCAGCTGGCGGGAGGGGCGCCCGAGAAGGTCTTCCAGTTCGACGATCCGACCGTGCGCATCGATTACCCGGTCTGGTCGCCGGACGGACGGTGGGTTCTGTTCGATCGCTTCACCCCCGGAGGCGGAGACATCTGGTGGCTGGAGGGCCTCTGAAGCGATATCCCGGCCTGCGGCTCTGGCCCTGCGAGAATTCAGCCTCCCCGTGTGGGAGCGTGAGTTTTCTGATAAGCTTTCTCCCTCTTAATCAGCCTGACTGTATCCGTGGAGGAGGGTGTTCACCATGAAGATCGCGCGCATTGCCGCTCTGATGATGCTGGCCCTGAGCTTGACGGTGGGGATTTCCCTGGCCCTGACCACGAGCACCGATTTCGACCAGAGTTACAACTTTTCCCAGGTCAAGACGTTTTGGGTGAAAATCGGCACGTCCTGGGGCAATCCCCTGGCCGAGCCCCGGGTGGTCACCGCCGTCGAGCAGGCGATCGCCGCGAAAGGATGGACCAAGGCCGCCGACGAAGCCTCGGCGGACGCCCAAGTCATCCTGCACGGCTCGACGCAGCAGCAGCAGAGCCTGGACACCTTTTACAGCGGGATGGGCGGTGGCTGGGGTTACGGAGGCTGGGGCGGCATGGGCATGGGCACCGCCACCACAACGTCCTACACCTACACCGAAGGCACACTGCTCATCGACATCTTCGACGCCAAATCGAAAGAGCTGATCTTCCGGGCCAGCGCCACCGACACCCTCTCCAACACCACCGAGAAAAACCAGAAGAAGCTCACGAAAGCCCTGAACAAGATCTTCTACGACTTCCCGCCCGCTCCGGAAAAGAAGAAGAAGTAGAAGTCAATCCATGCTTTTCCGGGTCTCCACCAGGACCTGGTCGAAACTATCGACTCGGATGAATCCCGCCCGCGGGAACTCCAGGTCGAGGATGACGTAAACGGCAGCCGCCATGATGATGGCGTAACCGAAGATGTGGAACCACCCGCGCGTCTTAGCGCGGGCCATTCCGTAGCCGGCGAGCAGCGAGCCGACCAGAGACAACACCGCGAGCATCACGAAGATGATGACGGGCGGGTGCATTTTCCTGGCCGCCGTCCGGGTGGTCGTGATGTCAATCATCTGATTGAGGGCCGGAATCAGTAGCATTCTGGCCGAGTGGTAGTCTTGCCCCTCGGAAGCGGCCACCGCACGAGTCCAGATTTCCTTCTGAAGCTGGATAGAGTGGTTGAGCTCCTTCATTGCAGCTTCAGTGTCCGACAGCTTCCGGTAGGCTGCCAGTCGAGAGTCCAGGTAGCTCCGGAAGAGATCTCGCAGGGGCGGCTGCTCGGCGGCCGGCAGCAGGTCGAGTCTCAAGTAGGCCGTGCCGACCGCATTCGCCTCTTCGACAATCTGCACCCGCCGTGTGTTGAACCTCGCGGCGGCGCCTGAAAATGTGAACGCCAAGAGCAGGCCCAGCAATCCGAAGACCGCCGCCTCCACTGCTCCGGCTCCTTCCCGCACTCCTTCGGCGTCCACCGCCACTCGGCGAATTCCAATCCGCCGGCCGACCTCCAGGATAACCACCATCCCGGCAAAAAGGCAGAGGGCAAGAAAAACGGCTCCGAGTGTGTAATTCATGAGCCGCTAGTTGTTCGCACTGGCGATCGCGTCCTGCATGGCCTTGTGGTCCGCTTCCACCAGCTGGCTCGGTCCAATCTTGATCGTCAGCTTGGCAAGCTTGCCGGTGAACGCGAACGGCGGCTCGTAATCCTTGTCGTCCACCGACGTCCGGGTGTCGATGCCCACGTCGAAGGTCTCGTCGATGGTCATGAGAGCGGGAATGGTGTGAGGAATCGGCTTGCTGTCGACCTGCTTGCCGTCCACCGACAGGGTCCCGGTGCCGCCCTTACCCATGCCCGGTCCGTCGTACTTGAAGTCGAAGACGATGGTGTGCTTCCCCGGGGCCAGAGCGGTCATGCTTTCCCAGCGGAACCGCTCCAGAGAAAGCAGGTTGTACGTGAACACCGGCTTGCTCTTGAGGAGATACAGCCCGTATCCGCCGAATCGCCCGCCTAGCGTGTTGATCATCCCCTCGGCGCCACCCTGCGGGATTTCGATCTCCGCCGTGATGGTGTAGGACTTGGCGAGGATGCTGGGGGCGCTTCCATCGGGAAGGCCGGAAATCGGCCGCGAGTAGGTGAAGACGCTTCGCCCTGCCGTCGCGCTCGGCCGCGGCGTGAGGATGCGCGCCAGAATCGAGTTGTCCAGAGGGAAGACGTTGTACTTCGTCGCCTCCACGAGGAACAGCTCTTGCAGCTCGCGCAGCTTGCCGGGGTTCTTGGCCGCGAGATTGGTGTTCTGCGAAAAGTCGTTGGCGATGTTGTACAGCTCCCACTTGTAGCCGTTCACCACTTCGGGCATTTTCGCCGTGCCCATGAGCCACGGTGGCTGCGGGGGCGGCGTGACGGCGACCCAGCCGTCGTGGTAGATCGCGCGGTTGCCGAACATCTCGAAATACTGCGTCGACCTTCTCGATGGGGCGGTCGCGTTCGCCCTGTTGAAAGTGTAGGCCATGCTGACCCCTTCGATCGGCTTTTGCGCGATGCCGTTCACCATCAGCGGCGCCGGAATGCCCGTGGCCTCCAGGATGGTCGGCACGATGTCGATGACGTGGTGGAACTGGGTGCGGATGCCGCCAACATCGTTGATGTGGCCCGGCCAGGAAATGGCCATTCCCTGCCGCGTGCCGCCGAAGAACGACGCCACCTGCTTGGTCCACTTGAAGGGCGTGTCGAAGGCCCAGGACCACGCCACCGACATGTGGGGCGTGGTCACGTCCGATCCCCAGACATCGTAAAATTTCAGCTGAACCGGCACCGGAACATCGACACTCTGAATCGCGGCCAGGTCGAACGGCGTGCCGATGGTGGAGCCTTCGGCGCTGGTGCCGTTATCGCCTTCGATGTAGATGATCAGCGTGTTATCGAGCTTGCCCATGTCCTCGACTGCCTGGATGACGCGGCCGATCTCATGGTCGGTGTACGCCACGTAGGCGGCGAAGATCTCCGCCTGGCGGGCGAACAGCTTTTTCTCGTCGGCGCTCAGCGTGTCCCACTTCGGCAGGCTGTCCGGCCAGGCCGTCAGCTGGGTGTTCGCCGGGATCACCCCGAGCCGCTTCTGATTGGCGAAGATCTGCTGGCGCAATTGGTTCCAGCCCATGTCGAACTTGCCCTTGAATTTCGCGATCCACTCCGGCGTGGGATGGTGCGGCGCGTGGGTGCCGCCCGGGACGTAGTAGACGAAGAACGGCTTCTCCGGCGTGCCGGTGTTGAGCTCGTTCATATAGTCGATCGCTTCGTCCGCCATGTCGGTGATCAGGTTGTAGCCGGGCTTGCCGATCCAGGGGAAGATTTGCGTGTGATCGCGGAAGAGATAAGGCGTCCATTGGTCGCTCTCACCCCCCATGAAGCCGTAGAAATAATCGAACCCCATGCCACTGGGCCACTGATCGAACGGGCCCGCGGCGGTATACAGGTAGGTCGGGGTGTTGTGGTTCTTGCCGAACCACGAGGTGGCGTAACCGTTCTGCCTCAGGATATTGCCGATGGTGGCGCTCTCGGGGGTAATCACCGAGTCGTATCCGGGGTAGCCGGTAGCCTGTTCAGAGATCACGCCGAATCCCACGGAATGGTGGTTGCGACCGGTGATCAGCGCCGCGCGCGTGGGCGAGCAGAGCGCGGTGGAGTGGAACTGCGTATAGCGCAGCCCCGCCTTTGCGACCCGATCCAGCGCCGGCGTCGGGATGACGCCGCCGAAAGTGCTCGGGACACCGAAGCCAGCGTCGTCCGTCATGATCAGCAGCACGTTCGGCGCGCCTTTGGGCGGGACTATCGTGGGAGGCCAGCAGGGCTTCGACTGTGGGGCACCCATATTGATGACACCGCAAAACGGCGGCGCCGGGGGGGGAAGATACTTCCCGTCAATGGTCGTCGTCGCATCCGGCGAGCCTGGCTTGCCGGTCGTTTCCTGCGCCCTTGCGGAACCGGTGTGTGCCGTAAGCACAGCCACTACCGTCGCGCAAAGGAGGACACCCTTCAGCGTCTTCATCGCTGCTCCTCCCTGCCTGAATGGATTTCGGATTTAGAATGTCGCCTGGCTGCGGTGGCAGGGTCGCATCCTGCCGCCGATCTCTCAATTTTTGACTATGGTTCACACCCCCGATGGCCCTACCCTAGACTGAGCGGACGGGGGATTGCAACTGGCAGTCGAAATCCCTGCTATCATGCAAGACAATTCCGGGTCCATCGCCACAAGACCCGGGTTTCCGGAGGACTGAATGCATTCCCCCCGAGCCCTGCGCGCCGCCCTTGCGACGTTTGTCCTGATGACCTTGCCGGCACTGAGCCCGGCATTCGCCAAAAGCGACTCGCCCTGGCCGAAGGAGATCAAGCCCCCCGAGGGCAGGATTTTGATCTACCAGCCCCAGCCCGATGAGCAGACTGGGGACATCCTCACTGGCCGGGCGGCGGTTTCCATCACACTCAAGGGAAAAACCGAGCCGGTGTTCGGCACCGTCTGGTTGCGGGCCAGGATGAACGTGAACAAAGAGGATCGGATCGTCGAATTCTTTGATGTGACCGTCACCAAATCACGGTTTCCCGGGAGCACGCCCGAGCGCGAGCAGAGGCTTGCCGCGATCATCGAGCAGGAAGTTCCCAAGTGGGATTTGACCGAATCGCTGGACCGGCTGATCGCCACTCTGGCGATTGTCGAAAAGGAGAAAACCTACGCGGCAGCGTTCAACACCAAACCGCCGAAGATACTCGTCGAGAAGGTCCCGGCGATTCTCGTGATCATCGATGGAGAGCCGGTCCTCCGAAAAGTGGAGGGGCTGGAAGGTGTTCAGAGGGTCGTCAATACTCCCTTCTTCATCGCTTACGATGGAAAGGACTACTACCTCAATGGCGGCGCGGCCTGGTTCTCTGCCAAGGACCTGTTTGGAGAATGGAAGTCCGAGAAGGAGCCTTCGAAGGATGTGTTGGAATTTTACAAGAAGGCTGGAGGACAGAAGCAGGAAGCGCCACCTGCCAAGGCGAGCAGTACCCAACCGGCTGAACCCTCGAAGCCCAAAGGGGACGCCAAGCCCCCCAAGATTCTGGTCTCCAAGGAGCCGGCCGAGCTGATTGTCATCGAGGGCGAGCCGAAATTCGCCCCGATCACCGGCACCGACCTTCTCTATGTGACCAACACCGATAGCGACATCGTTCTGGACATGGCAGGCCAGGAATCGTTCGTGCTGATCTCGGGAAGGTGGTACAAGAGCAAATCGATGAAACCGCCCTGGGAATTCGTGAAGCCGGACGCGCTTCCCGCCGAATTCAAGAAGATCCCTCCGCCCTCCCCGATCGGGGAAGTTCTCGTCAGCGTAGCCGGAACCCCGCAGGCCGAGGATGCCCTGGCGGATGCCCAGGTGCCCCAGACCGCCGCCATCAAGCGCAGCGAGGCCAAGACCAAGGTCGAATACGACGGCGAGCCGCAGTTCAAGCAGATTCCCGACACCGAAGTGGCGTATGCCGTGAACACCGCCTCCCAGGTGCTGAAGATCAAGGGTAAGTACTACGTCGTCGATCAGGCGGTCTGGTTTGTCGGGAGCAGTCCCAGCGGCCCCTGGACCGTTTCCGACAAGGCGCCTCCCGAAGCGCAGCAGATCCCACCTGATTCCCCCGTCTACAACGTGAAGTACGTCGCTGTGTATGACACGACGCCCGAGGTGGTCTACGTGGGCTACTATCCAGGCTACGTCGGCTGCTACCCCTATTACGGCACGGTCGTCTGGGGGACCGGCTGGTACTATCCGCCTTATATTTCTCCTTACGCCTATTACCCTCGTCCGGTGACCTTCGGGTTCAGTGCCCACTACAACCCCTACAGCGGCTGGAGCCTCGGCTTCAGCATCAGCTCCGGTCCGTTCACCTTCTCGTTCTGGGGCGGCGGTTACTATGGTGGCGGCTACTATGGCGGCTACTACGGCCCCGTATACCGACCTCCTTACTACGGTGGAGGAGCCGGTGGGGTGGGTGGA
>Ga0137425_1000227_pt1 | contig 17790 bp, 13 predicted proteins | sample EasRivERMZT640_2_FD_102318 | JGI IMG/M metagenome (GOLD analysis project Ga0137425, IMG submission 102318) | Soil microbial communities from meander-bound floodplain in the East River, Colorado, USA - East River MetaG ERMZT640_2 | ecosystem: Environmental > Terrestrial > Soil > Floodplain ...
CAGTGGCTCCCCGCCAAAGACCACCAGGAAATGCTGGCGCGCATCACCTTCACCTCCGACCTGAAGTGGCTGTTCTCCATCTACGCAGCGCAACGGTTCTGGGACGCGGCGGCGGTGGGGTGTATCAACTTGCTGCCGATGCGAACCCGCGATCAGGAGTTCTTCCCGCAGATGCTCGACTGTGAGCATTACATTTCCTATAAGAAGGATCTTGCTTGGCTTCCAGATATGTACATCTTCAGAGATATCTACTTCGGGGAGGATAGTTACAATGCAATCTCCGCCAACGCCCGCGCCCTCTACGACCAGTGGATTAAGCCCGGCCGGTTCGCTTTGAACGAGAACCTCACGGCCCATATTTTCCAGCAAATTGAGAAACACTGCGCATGACCATCAGTGATTTATTTCTCGGCCTTGAAAACGAACCAATGAAACTCCTCAACGTAGGCTGCGGAGGCAACAGGCCCCAAGACGAGCACTGGACCAACCTCGATCACCTGAAGGACTTCCTGAAGGAAGGCACGCCCGAGCGCGCGAACCTCGACAAGGAGCCAAGATACGTCGAATACGATTTGGCGCGCAATCTTGATCCGGGCGACACGATGCCATTCCCTGATGCTGAATTCGATGGGCTGCTTTGCAGTCATGTGCTTGAGCACCTCGATTGCAATCAAGCGGTTGAAGTTTTAGAAGACTGCCGCCGCATCCTCAAGCCCGGCGGACTACTCGTCGTCTCGGTTCCTGATGCGAACTATTTCCTCTCCGTCCACGACAGGGACAGGCCCGAGAACGCGGTGGAGTTGTTCGGCGAGCCCATCCATGACAAGTGGCAGCCGGACTTTATGAGCTACGCGCTGTTTCACCGGGAGCACAGACAAGTGCTTACAGCTACCTCCTTGATATGCCTTCTTGTGCAAGCCGGATTCCTGATGGCGAACATCATCAACCTGGATAAACAGGTCGCGTATTACTCTGGCCGGTACTGCGAGCACGAAGTCTTCCCGTGCATCCGGCAGGTTATGAATCGGCGGGCGTTCAGTGCGGAGGTAGCCGCGATCAAGCCTTTGCCAGCACTATAAAGCCGCAGGATTTTGGGTGGCTCAGGGACGTTGGCTTCAAACCTGGCACATGCCAGCTACCCGTCAGCACCCAGGATTCTCCTGGAATCCTTCGCCGGAAGAAATCCATCCAGTCTTCCAGCGGCCAGCGGATTTTGTGCGTCACGTCCATGTCGTCCTCTTTGCGAACGTACTGGCCGCCGACGCGCTCCGTGAGGGGAACCATGATGAAGATGGAAATTCTCGCCGTTGCGTCCAGGAGACAGTGAGCCATCTGTATCAGCTCTACTGGTTCGAGATGTTCAGCCACGTCTTTCACCAAGACGTGATCGAACTGCGAAGGATCGCCCATCGTCACTGGAAACTTTTGATGCACGAACTCTTTGATCTCTGGATCGCAGTTCTGCACGGCCCACTCAGAGGTATCGTAACCCCAAGCGTTGATGCCCAACCGCCGCAGTGCCTTCACGGTGTAGCCGCGCGCGCAGCCCCAATCGAGAACGGTGTCGTTCTTCTCGATGCCGAGCACTTCGATCAACCGCCGAGCGTGCGCCATCGTGCGCTCCTCAAGCCACCTGTAATCGGTGTAGTTGGAGAGGCCCAACGAAGCTCCGCGAAGAAAGTAGTCCTCGGTGTAGGGCGATTGCATGGTGTAGGGCGATTGCATTTCAGGTGAAGTTGACGTGTAGCGGAGGCGGCCCATCAGGTAGTGGCGCTGGCATTCCATCAGCAATCTTTGAGATCAAGTCCACCTGGTCGCTGAAAACGCATCCAGGGCAGATGGTGTTCGAGACATTCGGCCTGATGGGTTCCGAGTAGAACTTGGTGATGTCCCGCATCCGACAGATCCGCCACGCCGATCCAAATCTGTGGTGAGCACTGCGGTTCAGCACAACACTGTCGCACGGGTACACCCAGCCGTCACAGTTTGCGACCGGGTGAGGGTAGCCTTTGAGGCAACGATGCGGCTGCCTTGGCGGCTTCACTTGGACGAAAAATGTCTCAGGCCCGAGTTCATTAGCCAACTCCTGAAGAATCCGAGCGCGCTCCGGGATCAACTCTGGCTCCAGACAGTTCGGCAACAGGCGCACATAACTTGGCTTGTAACGATCCACCCACTCCTTCATCTGTTCCTTGAGCCTCGGCAGCCGGTCAGTGCCATACTGGACTCGGCCGTTCGGAGTCAGCACATCCTCCTGGGTTGAAACTCGCCCATGCTTCTTGTCGGCCGGCTCATCGTAGATGTCGTGCAGAACGTACGAGCCTCCGAGCGTGGTCTTCGACGGATCAAGGTCTGGCGTGTCGCAGCGGTCCTGCAGATGATCCCAGCCGGCGAGAGAAATCCTCACCCACTTCAGCATGTCCAGCGTTGACGGGCGGATGCCTTTCCAAGTTTTACGAGTCTCAAAATCTGGCGGGCGAATCCCGGAGGCGTAATCGACGAGCGGCATCCCGTTCGTGATTAGTCCGATCTCCAGACCAAGCCCGTAGATGTACTCAACAAGCGAATTGAAATCGTGCTTGCCATCTCGAAAAAGGAGGGGGTTCCCTCCTCCACTCAGGATTACGGCCTTCAATCCCAAGTCCACAAGTTGCGTGAGATAGTCCTGAATCTCCAGCATCTTCAGCGAGTCGCCGGCCCTGTGCTGTACTGAGCAGAACGCGCACTTGAAATTGCAAACGTCCGTGGGCATGAGATGCGTGATAATCGGCATCCCTTTTCCATCCCTCAGCTTCTGCATCGCCTCCTGGTGCCAGAAGAGTTTTGAACCGGTGCTGGTGAATTCTTGCAGGAGCGCAGCCATGGGCGTAGACTTTCACGCCGACCTTGCTTTGCAAAGCGATTTCCAACAACATCCGCCATGCTTTGCGGAAAATGTGGACATCAGATGCAGCGGCGGACGCACGTTGTCCAAGGCGGAGATCATGGCGTGATTGACGCGATGCTGCTGGGATCGAACATGGCTGGTCCGGTCAGCTTGGAGCTTCACACATGCTTTGGCTGCAACCATCGAGTCGTAGTCGAAAGTCAACCACAGCCCATTAAACCACCCTTGGCTTGCACAGGTAGCGACGCAATTCAATAGCGCCCCACTCTCGACAGTCAAACGCCCCGCCAATTCCGTGTTCACTCCCCAGATTCTTGTAATCCTCCGAGCTGTGCTGGTGCCGTCGTAAGTATATCGGGTCAGCCGGATCTACCGGGTTCGTCAACTCCTGAATCTTCGCCGTCCGCCCCGGAAACTTTCGGCTGTGAAGATCGTCCACTGCCGCCTCGATGAACGCAGCCCATTGGACAGTCTCTGTTCTCAGGCGATGGCGGTACATCTCCAGGAGTTCCTGCGCCGAGATGCTACCCACACGGATCATCACCACGTCGGAGAGAATGCTGAATAACGCGAAGCTCCTCGACGCCTTGCTGGCATGTCCGTTGACGTACGACATCTGCCCCGGTGTCGCGACCATGATGTTCGGGTCGCTGAAGGTTTTTCGTATTACATCAATGCTCTCCGGCTTTCGGAAGATGAATCGCTGGGAAACTTTCACTGCCACGTCCGCGCCTTGACTCTCAGCGAAGACCAGCGCGTTGACGAGCGATTGGAAATCCCCACTGAAGTGTCCCTTGCGTATCCGCGTTGGCAGGTACTGCGCGCAGTGCTGACTTGCGTGCGATGCTATCCCTCGACTCTCCGGGCTCACATCATCGCTCACCAGTATCGGCGATTCCGGAGTGAGCTTCCGAAGCTGCTTGAGCCCGAGGTGAACGAAGTCGCATAATCTATAGCTGCTAATCGTAAATGCCAGTGTTACCATCTCCGCCATGAAATCATCGCGCCGCAAACAACTCCATGAAAAAGTCCGTGATGTTGAAGATGCGTGGCCTCCGGGACCGAAAACCTACAAACGTGGGTTGAGTAGGGCCTTGCGAATATGCGACTTGCTGCACGACGAAATTGTGCGGTATCGACTCGACGGACTTTTGGATCTGGGAGAAGGTCATGCAGCCCGATGGAGACGAGTTTCAATGTGGGTGGCCACAAGTGTTGCACCGTAGTCCTTCTGGAGTCACGATAACCCAATAGCCACACTTAACGCAGCCTTGAGTCAGGAATTTTACGCCTCCGCACAAGCATTGCTGCGGGTCTGGCATCGGTGGCCGCACTCTGGACTGGCAAGTAGGGCAAGGCGGCCAAGCCTGAAGTTCTTCATGGAGTCTGCGCTCTTCGCGCTTCTTTGCCAGCCATTCTGCATACCGCCGCTTCGTATCCTCCTCGTCAAGTCTTGCCCGTTCTTGCCGTTCGACATCATTCCTTGCCTGCTGCCTCTTCCATTGCGCCTCAGCTTTTTTTCTGGCTGCCCTCTCCTTGCCAAGGCGCTTGCTCTCCCTGTCGCGCATCCGAGCCAACGCGGTTCTCTTTGCATCTTTTATCCATTCCCTAGACGCGGCTGGAAACTTCTGACAACGGTCGCGGAAGTCCAGCGTCCTTAGAATTCCGTCTAGCTCTCCGTTTCGGATCGCGTTCTCCAATGACCTGAGTCCAATCCAAGAGTTATCGACGTGGATGTTTTCCGGCTCTGGCTTGTAGTCATCCGGCCGGACATCTACGTACTCTGGATCGGGATCGAAATGCCGTTCCGCAATGAATCTGTCCAATGTGGGGAACATTGCTAAACGCCCGCAGCCTGCCTCCGTCTCCTTCTCCGCGCAAGCCCAAGCCGCCTGCGCCCCGGCGAAATCCTCGGGGTCCGGATGCGCGGCCCGGCGAGCCTTCGCAGTCTCGGTCTGCGTATCCGCCCCACTCCAATCCGCCGTCTCCGCAGACCCGGCACCCGCACCGAAGGAACCCGCCCCGCTGAAATCCTCGGTCGGCGGAAGGAAACCGGACGTACCCCACCAACGCCGCGTATCCCACCCACACCGATTCGTCTCCCTCTCGGAATCATGGATGGAACTCCAGCCAACCCGCCCCTGAACCCGCCACCACCACCTCGACTCGCCGCCACATCCTCCCGCGTTATCGGCGCCGCCCGGCCAAAAAGCTCCCGCGCCCCCGCCTGCCAAGCCGCGATACCGGCATCCACAGCCTTGGCCCGGTCTCCGGTAATCGCCCCGCGAATCGAATCCCACTCGGCCTTCGTCGGCCGCTTGCCCAGCATCCCAGCCACCGCCGGGTTCAGCTCCTGATAATCCCGCCAGAGGTCTTGCCGCGCCTTGTAAACCGCCGCCTCGGGAGTTGCGCCGCCCTTCACGTACTTCGCCGTGTAGTAATCCTCCAACTTCTTGAGTTCAACCTTGGCGTTCTCCAGCGCCTGAGCCGCGCCAGCCGAATCTCCGGCCTGTTGTTTCTCCCAAAATCTCGATACCGCATCGGTGAGATTCCGGCGCACCACGGTCGTCGGCCCATACTGCGGCCCAGTGAACGGCTGCGCCCGGCGCTCCGGCAGGAGGTCTTGCACCTGCGCTTCTCCCATGATGATGCGCTGCCCCTGCTTTATCGCCCCGACGCTCTGGCCAAAGGCATTTTCTAACTCTGTAACCCAAGGCACCAAGCTGCGGCCCATATCCGCCCAGGGCGTGAGTTTGTCCCTAACGCTACCTTGGGTGACAAACATGCCCCTCAGCGCGCCAAGAGCCCTTTGGGCGATGGAGATCGGGAACACCCGTCCCACAGGATCAAAACCCCGATTCCCGGAGACCTCCCCGCGTATCGCCAGTATCAAATCGCCGAGGTAAAACAACTGCGCCAGCGACAGCCTCGCCGTCCCATCGCCCCATCGCTTCAAGGAGGTGTAGAAGTCCCCATCCAAAGGTGTCGGCAACGACGGCGCCCGCCCCCTCACCCGCTTCTCCCACTCCCCGGTCAATGCCCCCACCACGTAGCCGATGAGCACCGACATCAACGCAAGCCCGCCGAGCACCGGCAGCTTCGCCATAATCGTGGCGATTGCAGTCCTATCCCTCGAACCGCCCATGAAGACATTGATGAGCTTCAGCATCCCGTCCGAGACGTACCCTTGGAGTGTTAACAAGTTCCGAATAACGTTGTTTCCGGCCGCCGCAGAACTTCGATTCGCAGGTGTCGAAGCATTGAATTGAGCGAGTAATCCTCTCTGCATCGCATCGAACTGGCGGTCTGTGAATAACCTTGCCGGCCCCGCCTTGGCCTTCTGATAGTATTCCCACAGATTCTTCTCCAGTTGAAATCCCTCAGCCGAGGCTGCCTGCTCCATGAACAACCGGAACAACCCAAGCGAATCCCGGTTCGCCTGCTCTCCCTTGAACGCCGACCACTCATCAGGCTTTAACATCCACGCCGGATTCGTCGGATCGAACGTCATTAAGCCTTGGCGTTCCCTCTCGGCGCCGTAGTTTATCGCCACCTCTTGAAGTCTCTTCTCCAACATCGTCGCGTACGTCAGCAGGGCGGCATTGATCGTAAGGTCTGATTCCTGCACCCCAATCGTATCGAACAACGCCCGCAACGCACTGTGGGGAACGCCGAGGAGCTTCCCAACCTGCCGCCCAAGGAGCTTCGTCTTTCCGAGTTCCTCTACCTGCGTTGACTCCGCGCTCGCCTGCCAAATCCGCCTCATTCTCTCAAGGAATCCGTCCCGAGTATCGAAGCCAAGCTCATGGACGCGATCCGCTGAGGCCCTGAAATCCCGGTTTCCAAGTATCCCGGCAATCGTTTCGACGAGCTTTTTGAAAATGTCATAGTTCTGCCCCGTCAGGAATGCCTGGCCAAGATCCGCCCGCTTCGCCAGTCCATGCCCAATGTGCAGCGCGTAGCGGATTAACGTCTTCGGCATTTGAAGCAACGCCTGTCCGAACATCATCCGCTCCCCGCCGATCCCCATCGCCCGGCTCATGGCGTACACCTCTGTTTGCCCTTGTACCATGTTACGCAGGTTCACCGTCGGCAGGGCTAAGACGGCGGAGGTAAGTAATCCGGTGGCCTCCCGAAACCATCCGCCCTGCGTCAACGCCGGACTCCCCATTTTGTAGGCGTTCTCGAAATCGTTCTGAATCTTCTCCAGCAATCCAAGAACCTGCTTCGCCTCCTCCACGGTGCCGCCGAAGAATGCTTCCTTCTCGGTCATTTCCCCGTTGCGATGGTCTTCCAACCGCTGCTGAAGTTCGGCCCTGGCCCGCTGCACCGCCGTGGCGTAGGCAACGATCCTTTCATGGTTCGCCCGGCTCTGAATCAGGATGTGGTCCGTATCCGTAAGCGCCCCGTAGTCGTAAAGCTCCGAAGGCAGCTCCAGATTCGCCGCCGGCCTGGTAAACTCATTGTCCGCCGTGAATGAAATCTGAACCTTCGATGTGCGCGCCGCATCTTTCTCGGCTTTGTCCGACTCAATGCGCGCCGCCGCATCCCGATACTGCATGAGTTCGTTGTTCAACCCCTTCACCACCTGCTCCCGGATGTTCAGGCCGGGCGCCGATGGGAAATGTTTCACGAGTTCCGTGACGAGTTCATCCACGGACTGTATCGGCGGAACCCCGTTCACCATCCAATCAGCCGCCGCCGTCCGCTCCGCCTGCGCCATCATGGGATCTAACCTCATCGCCCGATCCTGCCGCGTTGAATCCAACACATGCTGCGTGAGCTGCTTCGTTCTCTGATTCCAAAACTGGACCACCGGATTCGCGCTGCTCACACCGAGGTCTGTGGAAACATCGAAGCCGCCACCATCCCCGTACGCGCTCAGCACGCGGGCGATGAAGGCAATCGCCTTACGGTTGAGGTGCCTCGGCAGCCCGAGATCCCCGACGTAGGCACCGGGCCGCACCAGATCCCTTGTTCCTTTCCTCACCCGGACACCCAAGACCGGCGTTGTCTCAGTGACATTCCGCCGCAGATCCTCCTCGTACTCGGTTTCCCGCTTCAACAAAGCCAAGTCCTCGGCAGTCACGGCACGGCCGGACCCAGGCAGAACAAATCCAACACGCAACGGACTGCCGAAGATTCTTCCCCAGTGCGCCAATTCGTTCCAGAACTCCCGGTACAACGCTTGGTTCATCTGGACCTCGGGGTGAGATTTCATCGCCGCGTGCCGAAGCGCCGGAACGTCCCGATATTTTTGACTCACCGACCTTGCGATGAGAAAGTGGTTGATCCAATCCCCAAGCCTTGAACGCAGATCCACACCGACATTCCCGCCGACCATCTTCGCCACGAAATCATGCTGCCGGAACCACGACGCCTTGTTCATCACCCGCACCAACCACGGCACCTTCCAGCGGGAACCCGGATCTTGAACGCTCAACTCCAAGGCCGAACCCGCAACGCTCCGGCTCACCGCATTCCTGAGCCCGCGTATCGTCGGCAGGTCAAAGCCGAGCGATGAAGGCGAAGGATTGTTTTGCGGGTCCGACTCATAGAGCGCCGCCGCCGCATCGTAGGCATCGAGATGTTCCTGCGCCGCCCTTCTCCATTTCCAAATCCGAAGATTATCCTCCGCCTTTAGCGCGGGACTGTCCCCGGCGCCGAGTTTCAACTCGGGATGCGACGGCAGTCCCTTCGCCCCAAAAGCCCGCAGCGTCCGCGACGTATTGTTCGCCACGTCCATCGGGTCCGTTAAACCCCATTTAGAGTTACTGACGGCATCCCGGAGTTGACGGTACTCCGGAGACGCCGCCAGCTCATTGAACATCGCAACACCCTCATCGAGGGCCTGACGTTCAATATCCAAGGCTTCAAGTTCCCGCAGATTTTGCCGCTGCGACGATGCGGCCAGCGAAGCTCTCTGTTTCGCATTCACAATCATCGCCTGCGCCGCCGCGTTCGCCGCTTCCGTTTCTCCCTGTTGTAAGAGGCTTTGAATCTGTTCAAGTTGTACAATCGGTAAGTTTGCGAGCTTCTTGTCCGCCGAGTTAACCAGCGTCACCACGGCCGAGCCAAACGCCGGGCTCTTCTTCACCTCGGCCAGAATCATCGCCAAGGTGTTCACATCGACGCCCAATGCGGCCGCCTGCTGGGCATTAACAACAGGAGTCGGCGCCGTAGGGTTTGTTAACCAATCGAACAACGCTCCATTTGTCTCCAAGTTGCTCCCGAGTTTCAGCGCAAAGTTCCGAATCGCCGTGACGCGCTCCTTTAGCACTTGTGCCGTGGCCTGGCTTTGTAGCGTTCCAGTTCCTCCGCTCTCCCCATCCAACGCCGCGAGCACATCGGCAATCAACACCTCCGCCATGCCTTCTTTTACCTTCGTATCGGCAATGGCGCTCGTTAACCTCGCCACGCCCTTATTAATCTCTGTTGACCGCGAGTCTCTCAGCGCCACCATCATCTCCCGCTGAATATCGAAATCCTCGAACGCCTCGCCCAGCCGCGCGAAGGCCGATGCGCGTTGTTCGTCGGTGAGATCCTTCCCGGAAAGAATCGCCTGCCGCACGTCCTCCGGCAGTGTCAACCAGCCTTTCGCTTCCTCGGTGAGTCTGGCGAGTTCTTCCGGGTTCGTGGCTGAGGCTTTAAGAGCCTCCGAAATCGCATGTCCCTGTAGAGCCTTCTCAAGGAAACCTCGATACCCGCCAACCTGCCGGCCAAAAAACTCACTGACTGGTCCAAGTCCGAGAGCCTGCCGTTGAGCGATAAGCCCCGGTCGCTGCGCTTCCGCTGCTTCGATTTCATTCGTTCGTTCTCCCATGGTTTTCCCGTTCCACTGCGCTTCGCTGAGGACTGTAGCCTGAGCCGAAAGTTTATTGATGCGGTCCTGAATCTTCGCAATCTCCGCCTCCTCCACGCCGAGGGCCTCGTAGTAGGTAATCGCCCGTTGCAGTAGATCGATCTGCCCCCGCAGGTTCTTCAGCCGATGCGCCTCCTTCTCAAAGTAAACCTCGCCCTGCATCGCCTTGGTGTTCTCGGGGTTTGGAGCTTCACCTCCCACCAGCAACTTATTCAGGAACTCATCGCCAACGACGACCCCTCCATCCACGATCCCAACGCCCTCATCAGGGTCCGGGAACATCGCCGGATTATCCTCAAGGCTCAGCCCCTCCTGGAATAATCTGCCAGTGGCCAGTTCAGTAAGCCTTCGCAGCTCCGCCCGCGCCGCCTTGTACTGCCGCCGCTCGTAAGCCAGTCGTTCAAGCTGCGTTCCCGCCGCCTCTCGCTTCGAGTAAGCCTCCTCCGCGACCCGCCCGAGCTGCGCTGCGGCTCCAGCGACTTGCACGCCTTGGATGGGGGCGGGCAGTGGTTCGGCTTTGGCCTCCTCGACTCTCCGATTTGCAAGCCTGACCCGTTCACGCAGTCGGTTTGGCCCAACATCCGTTGTGTGACCAATCAGGACGCGATTATTCCTGTCCGGGCTCACTGACCAGCCGAGCGACAGTAGTTGCTGCCGCTCCTCTGGGGTCAGCCGATTCCATTCGTCATTGATGTCAACCTTGAATGGCGCTCCTTGGGCATCGGCCTCGGTCAGCCTCTGCCGCAGCGTGTCGCCAACCCACCGTGGTATGACCCCAAGTCTCAACTGCGACCCTGACGCCACCGCCTCGGTGGCAATCCTCTGATTATTTGCAGCCTTGAGATTTGCTTTTAGCTCAGCCTTGGTCTGGCCATGCACTGTCTGCATCGGAGACTCCAGCCATACAACAAAGCGGGGAAAGTCTGTGCTAGTGTCAGATGGTGAAGCCCGTGGCGGCGTGTCTTTGGCGAGCTGAGCGATTTCTTGGTCAGAATAGATCCTGGCCTCCTCAGCCCTTTCAGAAAGCGCAGTCGTGGTTTCCGCCAACTGGCGAAGCCGCTCGATGGACCTTCCGGTTGCTCTCACCGCAATCGCCTCCGCCGCTCTCCGGTTCAGCTTCACGCCGAGGGTTTCATTGGCCCATGCGGTGACGCGGCCCACCAGCCGACCGAACCATGTCCGGTTGTTCCACGCGGAGACCAGCGCCTCCGTGCCGCGCGCATCGAACTCATTCTGCGAGCCTTCAGGGTACCCAAGGCGCGTCATTTCCAAGGCGATGTCGCCGCGCTCCTGCGGGGTGAGAACATCGAGAACTTCCCGCAGCGCCCCCGAATCCGAGGCGACGTGCGAAACCTCATGCTCGAACTTCTTCTGAATCTCCGCCGCGTTCGGCAGCTTCGCTTGATTTAATTCGATCCTCTGAAAGACATTGTTCTCATCAAAGATCGTCCGCGCCGCCGGAGCCGCATCCGCAGGATCGTTAACGATGGTTAACCGCTGGGACGGCGCCACGCCGTACGGCCTCAGTGCCGCTTCAATCGTTCGCGTTGCGGATTCCACCCCGCCGCCCTCAGCGCCCCGAACTTGTACCGGCGCTTGCGCTCCGGGGACCACCGGCGGTACTTCTTGCGTTTGAGCTGTCGATCCAGTTGTCGTTCCATCTCTATCGGCACTTAGCCCTTTCCGCGCCCGACGCACCCTTGCTCCGAGCGCCTGCGTCAACGTGGAGAGAAGGAAGCCCGCCGCTCCTCCCGCACCCGCCTGCGGAATGAGATCGTCGGTGAGACTCTTAGCCTCATTGTACAGCCCCTTCTCCACCGCGTTCGACGCGAAATTCTGTGCGGCTTCCTGAAGCCCTTCCTCGAAGGCTTCCTTGCCGGCCGTGAGCAGGTAGCGCGTAAAGCCACCACCACTGAACCGGTCAAGGCGCCGCAGCATGTTGCTCAGCGGGATCGCCTCAGTGGCACCGATGGGCAGGCCGAGTACGCCAGCCTTCAACGCTGTGTCTCGATCTGCCCCGGCATTGATCGCCTTCTCGTACTCCGATTGAAATTGCGAAACAGCTCCAAGGGTTCCAATCTCTGCGCCTTCTGAAACCGCAGCAAGAGCCTTCGTTCCGAGAGAAGCTCCTTTCTTTGCCGCCGCCTCAAGAAGCTCCTGCTCCGCCTTTCTGGTTGCCGCGCTCGTCAGCCCGCGCCTTAGCAGCCTCACTCCGGTGCCGCCCAAAAGAAAGCCCAGCCCACTGCCCGCCGCCTCCGGCACCTTCGTTGCAATGAAGGACTCCTGAAGTTCCGGCGCCGCCGCTGGAGCAATAGCTTCTCCGACACTCTCAATGAGCTGACCCAGCCGGTACGTATCACTGGTCTCTCTTTGGTTTGCGAGGTACTCATCACCAGCCCTACCCACAGCTTCAAGGCCCGGCACGTAGCCGATGCCCTTCATGGTGGCCGCGCCGATTGCTCCCGCTGCCTTGGGCAACGAAGCAAGCTGCCTGGCGGCACCGATGATTAAGCTCCTCGTCGCCTGATTGTAGTAGTCCTCCAGCCCTGGCTCGGGAGTGACGGGCGGTGGCGCGGCGGGCCTCTCCGTCAACCGCCGGTACTCGGCAGCGATGTCTTCATCGGCTGTGCCGTCCGGGAACTCCCGTGTTCCGTAGGGTGCCCCAAAGTCGATGAGTCGCGGCATGGCGCATTAGTATTGAGGCGCAAAGACCGGTGGTGCAAGTAGCTCTTCAAGGGCCGGGTCGATGGCTGGCGGGACTGCGAATCGAGGGCGAGAATAATCGTACTCCGGCCCGCTGTAGTCCAGTGGCGCCAGCACGCCCCGATTGCCAAGCATTCCCGGCGGAAGCATCCCTCCCATCCCGGCTGCCGCCCCGCCCGCACCCGGCGCAAGCGAAGGAACGAAGAAAGGCGTCCGCGATGCCGCCATAGATCGTCCTTCGGCCAACGGATCGCCAGCGCCGCGCATCATCAAGCGCATCATTCCGGGCACAGTTCTGTCCCGGTCAAAACCCTGGATCAACCAATCCTCGGCCGTCTTTCCAAGCGACGAGGCGATGAAGCCCGGCAGGCGGGAGAGCACCGCGCCGATAGGCTCGGCTCCAAGTCCAGCTCCCGGCGCCGCCGCACCTGGTTCCGCATCCTCCCTCGGCGCAATCAGCAGGCTCTGAAGCCGATTATCGGGACCGACAATAAGGTTCCCCGAAAAAGCACTTCTCCTGCGAAGGGTGTCCGCCGTGAGCTTCGTGTTGGGCTTGGTTGGATCATCCTGGCCGATTAAGGCGTTGAGCCTATTAATCTCGGAGTTGATCAACCCATAGTTATGCTTCAGCTCAGCGAACCTCCGGTCCCTGGCCTCCACGAGGAGGGTCTTGTGCTGGGGTAGAAGATCTCCAATCCGCGCCTTTAACTCGGAGCCCGTCGGTAAGCTTCGCCCATCCGCCTTCTCGATCTCTCGCAACAACGCGGAGTACTGTTCCCGCTGTTCCGCTTCCTTGCGCCGAGCTGAGTCCGTCGTCGTCCTCGATGCCTCCGCCTCCCGATTGAACTTCAGGCTCTCGTCGAATTGCCGACGGTTCTCAGCAGTGGCGCCTTCCTGCCTGCGGATGTCTCCCTCCCGTACCGCTCGGCGCTCTTCGCGATCTGCTGCCGCCTGTCGCTGACGCGAAAGCTCAGCCAACGTCTGGGTCATTTGCTGGGCACGGGCCGCATCGGCTGCCGCCTGCACCTGAGCCATATTCACCACCTGCGCCTGAAGCGCCGGATCGGCGAACGTGAAATTTGGATTGATGGCCATTTACTGCGGCCCTCTTTCGTAGAAGTCGGGCGAGTATCCACCGCCTGCCCCGGGCGCAGCAGCGGCAGCAGCGCCTCCGCCCCCCATCATCCCACCAATCCCACCAATGCCACCAGCTCCACCACCGTAAAGCTGGGCGTAGATCGCGGCGGCATCCTTGACCGTGTTCCAAACCCCTTGACCGGCCCTTGCGAAACGATCCGCCACATTGATCGGCTGATGAAACCCGTAGATGTTCGCCCGGCTCGCCGCCCCGTAATCCAGTGGAATGCCCGTGGCTGAGCGGGTCAAATCAATCCCTGCCTGCATCGGTATCAACGGCGCCACGTCCAGCTCCCGGTACCCACGTTGAATCTGCGGAATCGCCCCCGCCGCCAGCATTTCATCGGTCACGCCTGCGTCCCGGAGCTGCTGGAAGATCTGCGGGAGGCGACCGTACACATCCCGTGCCACATCGTAGTACCGACCACTGGCGATCCTCGCGTTGCGCAGCCGCTCTGCCGTGGAGTCGAAGGTTGATCCGCCAAGCCCTCTGGCTCTACGCGCGACGAGATTCTGGTTCACGTCGAACCGCGCTAGTGGGTTAATGACATTCGGATCGATGAAGCTGAAGAGGGTATTCCCCGTCTCCCGAAGCTGCTGCTGTGGATCGCTGGCCAGCCTGCGCTGAAGGAGTGTTCGTAGGATATTCTCCTGCTCTCCCTGTAGACCACGCTGACGCTCTGTGCCCTCCTCAAATCCGCTATAGAAGCCCGGCAGCGAAGACCGGATGTTCCTCAACACGTCCTTGCCAATCCCGCGAACCCCGGTCAGAAGATCTTTGGCCCCCTGGTAGTACTTCGGCTTGGGTGCTGCGTTGCTGCCAAACAGGCCGCCGACGATGGAGCCGATACCCCCGCTACTGGCCCCGCTGTCAAGAGTCGCATTTGGCATATCTCGCACTCTCCTCGGGTGCCGCCGATTTGCAAGAGGATTCCATGGCGGCTCGCTCCTCCTCCCAGATGTCATCCAGTGGCCCGCCCTTCCAATCCGGGAACCACTTTCCACCCATCGTGAAATGCAGGATGCCGCTCAGAGCCTCTGAGTCCGGCTCATTCACACCCACCAGATGGTTCCACTTCTTAGGCAGCTCACCGATTTCGTAGTCGTGAAGCCACTTGAAGGCGTGGAGGTCTCGGCCCGGCCAAGTGTTCAGTGCCTTCAGGGTTAGCTTCGAGTTCCCACAGCAATGCCGGTCGCAGTTGTATAAACACAGGCTGCTCCAGTTTTTTCTCGCATAGAACGTCTGGAGCTGCCCGTCCATCTTGGTCTCGCCCTCCTTGACCTCCTGCTGGTGCTTCACGCACATCACTGAGTAGCTTGGATTCGCCAGCGCGAAGAGTTCCCGCATATCGCCGAGACAGATTACGTCGCTGTCGATGAACAATCCCCATCCATGGTCCTGAAGAAATGGAACACAGAACCGCGAGATGGCAAACTCCGTGGCCATGGGCGCCTTCGATATAGGGCACCACATCTTCCCATCCTTGCGCTCGATTGGTCGCGTGAGAACCGCCTTCACCGCCTCATTCTCCAGGCTCAGCGGAATGACGTGAACCTCCCTCGGGTCGGTCCTGCTCAGGATCGAATGCTTCGCCACCCGATACGCCAAATCCTCCCTCGGGTCGTAGCCCATCCAAATGGTGTAGGTTTTCATCGTTAATCCGGGTCTCCTGTCACCGTGCCCGCCGGCAGCTTTCCATCCGTCACGAGCTGCTCCAGGATTCGCTTCTGCAAAGAGTTCGTTGTGAGGTTCGCCTTGTTCAAGGCGATCATCAGCGACGTAGCCGTGGCGCCCGTATAGCCGGCGGTCACGGTGTCGCCCTGTGTATCCTTGACGACAACGTGAATCTTCGCCTCATCCCAGTTGAGCTTGAGTATCGACACCCGGTAGTCCGTCACGGACTGCGGGGTGGTTAGTGTTAATGCTTCCATGTGGTTTTGGGTTCGGATTTTGGTTTACTTTTTCTTTCTTCGCGACGACGACGTAGAGCAACGGCGGCATCTCCTTAATCGAATCCTTGGCCACCGTGAAGAACTTTTTAAGAATCTTGTGCCACCAGTGAGACGGACGTTGCAGCACATGGGAGTTACGGCCGTCCGCGAGTGTTTTAGTACTGGGGCCTGTGTGAATCACGAAGTAGGCCACTTTTAACGTGCAGCGCGCGATGTCTTTCAGCACCCAGCCCAGCTTATCTGGCTCAATGTGCTCCATTACGTCGGTGCAAACCACCACATCTGCCGGACGCGGAGACGCCTCCTTTCCAGGGATTGCCGGATCGTACTCGAAGATTCCAAACGGAAGCTCGCGCTGTAGTTGGGATTTACCACAGCCGTAATCTAACACGCAAGTCGTGCCGAGCGCCTTGCAAAGCTGCATCACTGTCTTGGCGTGCCGCGCGCCGCCGATCCCGTAGAGCGGGTTCTCCTGGTGTAACTTCGCATTGAGTTCCCGGTACCCAGCCGAGATGAGCGTCGGCTTGTCCAGCGCGATAAACATCTTCTTGCTTTCTGGCAACTCCTTCTTCTTGTAATCCTTGGCCATGGCCTGGACCAGACCTTCTCCATAGAACGTGGCCTTCACGTCCTTCAAGGTATCCAGCTCGTGCCACGTATTCCTTGCCGCTTCTAGTATTGAAGGCGTCGTCCGGTAGCGCACCCCGTTATACTCAGTCTCGAACACCTTCTTCTTCGAGGCATCGTGCGGATGCTCTGCCGCGTGAGAACCTTCATCGCTAAAACTCCCGTCCATGCCGAAGATATGAAGGTCAGTGAATCCAAGGAATCTAGCGAGCGTCATTGTTCGTACCCCTACCGAGCAGCCGCCGCAAATCATCCATTCACCGGGCGGTAGGATTCGGTAGCCTTCCTCGGCATTGTCGAAGATGTGCCACAGCTTTACAGTGCATCCCGCGTCTTGTAGGTAGTTCACTAGCTGCGGATGGCACGTCGAGGCGATGAGGTACTCACAGCCTTTCTGCGGCTCGCCAATGAGTTTGATCTTGTGCTCGCGGGGATCAACGTCAATGTGCCACGTCGGAACAATCCCATGATCCACAAGAAACTTGTGGGAGCCCGAGCAGCTCATCACGTACTTGAACTCTTTGATTTTCTCCCAAGTGTGCTTCAGCGACGGGCCAAAAGAGACGCAGGCGATGGGTTCCGCACGAACTTCTTTTGCCGCTTCTATGCGCCCCTTGCACTTGGAGATGTTGATTTTGATCTGCTCGAATTTAAGGAACGCGGGTATGCAGTACTGCACGTTCTGCTTTGCGTTGATGTCCAGCGTTTTTACCGGCTCAGTCATAGAGATCGACCGTATCCACTACTGGTGTGAACGTAATGCCGTGGCCTTCCATGCTGGATTTGACAGCAGCTTTGATAGCAGACTTCATCCCGGCGAGATCGCCTGCGGCAAGGCCGGCCACGTTGAAATTATAGTCTGTAGCTCCGACATCGCCGGTGTCACTTCCAAGAATAACGACACGGACGTTCAGATCGACTTTCGTATTGTCAGATCCGTTCTGTGAACTGTCCTGAACAAGAGCAAATGCTTTGACTGCCATAGGTTTTCTTTCGTTTAACTGAGTTTGAACACCCGCATCCATGAGCCTCGCGCGATTGTGACTGCATTTGTGGCTACACTCGCTCGCGCCCCTGGAACAATTACTCCACCAGTCGAAACCAAGAACGTGCCTGCGATGTGAACGACGTGAAGCCCTGCTGTGCCTGTAGCATCACAAGACCAAACGATGCTGCCAGAATCACCACCATCAAATGCACCTGGCACGTAGAGCGAAAAACCTGATACAGCACTTGTAGGATTCACAGACCTCACACCCCAGATGTCTCCGGCTGCATTAGTCATCGCTGGAAACGTCAACCCGAATCCGTTGCCTGTTGCGGCGCTCACACTGTACATGATTTGCCCCCGCAATTCGTAGAGGACTCCAGTACTCACCGAAACCGTCATGCCGCTGATGTTCGTCAGGGCAGCGGCGCAGATGACTTGAGCGACGCTCACGAATGCCACTGCATTCACGCTCCCGGCCCCAGGTATCGCGCTAATGCGGTTCGACAAGGCGTTGATGACGCTTTGAAGGCCGACGGCAGTTCCGGCTCCAGAAACCGTGGACACAAGGCTGACGATGGAGGCAAGGTGGCTGACTGTGGATTGCAGAGACGTGACATTCGCTGAAATCGC
>Ga0137425_1000228_pt1 | contig 17759 bp, 13 predicted proteins | sample EasRivERMZT640_2_FD_102318 | JGI IMG/M metagenome (GOLD analysis project Ga0137425, IMG submission 102318) | Soil microbial communities from meander-bound floodplain in the East River, Colorado, USA - East River MetaG ERMZT640_2 | ecosystem: Environmental > Terrestrial > Soil > Floodplain ...
CCCCCCCCCCCGGCCCCGGGTGCCAGGAAGGGGGGTTTTTAAAGGGGGGAAATGGGAGGGCCCCCCGGGGGGGCGGGGGGGGGGGGGGGGGGGGGGGGAAAGGTTGGGGGGGGACAGGTGAGCGCCGCGCTCCGATTTCAACCCCGGCGAAAAAGATCCCCAGGCAGGCTGCCAGACCCGCCGCGACCTGCAGCCACCGGCGTCCCGCACCGCCCCGCAACAGCCCACGCTCCTTGAGGTGCGCCACCACCCGCTCCTCCATCCCGGAGGGAGGCAATCGTCCCGACTTCAGGGAGCGCAGCGCACCGCTTTCTTCCTCCGAGAGTTCATCTTGCCGATCTTCGATCATGATGGCCTCGCTTCTGGAGTTTCTCTCCCTATAAGACCGGACAATCGCCCGCGCAGCTCCCTTCGCGCTCTGCTCAGCTGGCTTTTCGATGTCCCGCGGTCGATGCCCAGCAAACCGGCGATCTCCTCGTGCGTGTACCCTTCGACATCGTGCAGGACGAGCACCTCCCGATACCCATCCGGCAGGCTTGCGACCGCCCGCTCCAGGTCCATCCTCGCGCCGTCCTGCCGATCGAGGGCTACCATCGCCTCACCCCTCTCGGAGACGAGCGGGCCGCGCTCCCGTAGCCTCCGGCGGCGGATTTCCCGGCAGGTGTTTAGCGCAATGCCGGCCAGCCAGGTTCGCAGGCTCGACTCCCAGCGGAACCCGGCGAGGCTCTGCACGGCCAGCACCCAGGTCATTTGGACCGCCTCTTCGGCCTCCGGATCCCCACCGCCCAGAATCCGCAGGACGAAGCGGTACAGGCCCGGCGTGTGGGCGCGGTAGAGCTTCCGGAACGAAGCCTCGTCCGCTCGCCTCAAGAAGTCGTCCACGAGCTCACGATCAGCGGATACGTTCGTAATGGATCTCCTCCATCCACTCTTCCCGGCCGTCCTTGTAGAAAGACCATTGCGACGTGAAGTGATCCGCATCCTCGAATTGATAGACCACGCTGTCCATGTGCCCCTGATTCCGGGAGGCGAGGTTGGTGCCGTCCCGGAAGCGGAAGGTCACTTTCTTCCCGTCCTCCGCCAGGGAGGACATCTGAAGCCGGGGCTGGTTCTTCGCGACGCAATAATGAGTCAGCAGCATCGCGCTCCCGTCCAGATGGTACATCGTCATCATCGTCTCATCGGGGTGGGCCTGAAAGCGGGAAGTTTCGACCACGACCGATCCGGCGGCGATGACTTCGAAGCTGGCCTCCCCCGTCCACCCCTTGGTGCTCCGTCCCCTCCAGGTGCCCGCAAGGGCCTGAAACTTCCCGAAGACCTGCGCGGGGGAAGGGGCTTCCTGAATCGACTCACCCTTGGCCGCCGCGGCGACAGGCTCGGCCTCCTGCGGCGCGCCTTGCGCCGTGGCAAGACAACCAAGGATTCCCAGCGCGATCACCGCCGTTCTTCCTGTTTTTTGAAACATCGCTCCTCCTTCCATGGGTTTCACTAACCGGGGATCGTCCCGGCGACCGGCCGCTCGGCGGACCGATGGGTCATGGAATGAGTGAAGGAACCGGGGCGGAGGGTTGCATCCGATCTTCCGGGTTTGTCAGTGCGGGTCGAGGAGGAGGGGCTCAGGGCTCTTTGCGAATGGTCACAAGACGGCCCCCCGCCACATCGGTGAGCACCTGCCGGGCGCCATCCGGCCATCTCACCTCGAGCCGATCCACCTTCTTGGCGTCGCCCAGGCCGAAGTGCAGCCTGGGATCGGGTGCGGAGAGGTAGGACTCGCTGCTGGAAAGGTCCCGGACGAGCTTGCGACCGCCTGCCTCAACCGTCACCACGGTGCCGATGGCGGTGCCGTGCCCCGGGGGGATTTCGAGGCGGACGGTGAAACAGGTGCCTCTGCGCGGCGTGTCGTTGCGCAACAGGGTCGGGGGAGCATCCAGGTTGGAGAGGAGCAGATCCAGGTCGCCGTCGTTGTCGTAGTCGCCGGCGGCAAGGCCGCGGCTGACCCGCGCCACCGCGAAGCCGGGGCCGGAGCTGCCAGTGGCGTCGGCGAACTTTCCCTTTCCAGTGTTCTCCAGAAGCAGGCTCTTCTGGGCGTAAGTGGCGCCGAACTCCGGGTGCCGGTCCACCTGGGGATAGATGTGGCCGTTGGCCACCACCAGATCTTCGTCTCCATCGCAGTCCAGATCGGCGAACGAGGCTCCCCAGGAGAGGGGGTTGAAGGTCGGCTGGGCCACCCCCGACTCCTCGCTCGCGTCTTCGAAAAAGCCTTTCCCGTCTCCCCGGTACAGCGTGCTGTAATCCTCGGCGAAATTCGTCACGAAGATATCCAGGAAACCATCGCCCTGCGCATCCCCCACGGTTATGCCCATCCCCGCCTGCGCCTCGGCGTTGTCGTTCAGCGCCGCTCCGGACCACAACCCCACTTCGCGGAATTTCCCCTCGCCTTCGTTGCGGTACAGATAGCTCGGGTCGGAGTCATTGGCCACGTAAAGATCGGCATCTCCGTCGGAGTCGAAATCCGCGGCCCGCACGCCGAAGCCGTAAGCCAGGGATCGATCCCCCAACCCCGCCTCGGCGGTGGCTTCCCGAAACCGGCCACGCCCATCCGAGAGAAAGTAGTGGTCCGCCGCTCCCACCAGGCCGAAAGGGCCGAAAGCCACCTTGTCCACCCCTTTCCAGTCGAGGCTCCGCTTGGCTTTCAGGACCTCCTCGAGGGTGCAATCGATGTAGGCCGCCATGTAAAGATCCAGATCACCGTCCGAGTCGGCGTCGAAGAGGGCGGCGCCGGTGTTCCACCCCGGCGATTCGACCCCCGCCCGGGCGGCAACGTTCTCGAAGGTCCCGTCGCCCCGGTTCCGGTACAGCACGTTGGGTCCGAAATTGGTCAGGAAGAGGTCCGGATAGCCGTCGTCATCGTAGTCGGCAACGGTGACGCCGCTGCCCCAGCGCCCCTCCCCGCCGGTGTGCGAAGCATCGGTCACGTCTTCGAAGGTGCCATCGCCCCGATTCCGGTAAAGAGCGTTGCGCCCCTTTTCGACGATCTGGTCTCCGGAGAGCTTCCAGCCGTTCACCAGGTAGGCGTCCAGGAAACCGTCTCGATCGAAGTCCAGCCAGGCCACTCCCGCCCCGGCGGAATCCAGCAGGTGATCCTTTTCCGGCCGCCCCGCCAGGAGGGTCCGCGTGAGTCCCGCCTGGCGCGCGACGTCGACGAACTGAAAGGGCCCAACGCTCGAGGAGGGAGGAAGGGAAGGAGCCGTCGTCCCGGGAGCTTCCACCGCCTTGCCGCCGCAGGACGCTGCCCACAACGCGAGCAGCGCCAGCCCTGCCAGCATTGGCAGGCGGGCGCCGGCGAGTCTCATCCTGGATTTGTCTCTCTGATTCTTTACGGCTGCATCAACGCGGTGTACTGCTTTTGCACCTTCTGCCACTCGGCATCCAGGGTGGTCAGATTGGGGGCCTGGGCCGACTTGCCGATCTGCCCCGCGGCGTCCAGGAAAACTTTCTTGGCCGCGCGGGTGACGATGACAAACCCCTCATCGTAAATTCCCTGCTGCTCTCCCGCGGCGTTATGGTGATGCCCTCCTTCGAGCAGCGTCTTGCGCACGGCGGCCACCGATGCGTCTCCCTCGTTCCCCAGCTGGGAAATCAGGGTCGCGAGCTTTTCCAGATCCGCCTTGGCGTCCTTCTTGGCCTGAATCTGGCCGCGGGCCTGGGCCAGCGTCACCTCGGCGTGGCGATAGGTTGCCGCGAGAATGGCTGACACCAGGTTCGCCTCGGTCTTCTTGGCGCCGAGGATCGTGTCCGCCAGGCTCCGGTAGGTGGCGACCAGCTGCTCCGGCGTGCCGGTCGTCTCGGGTCCAGCCGCGGAAATCGGCAATTGAATGGCGGCCATTGCCACGAGAATCATCAGAACCATCGGGATCCGACTGGCTCTCAGCATCTTTTTTCTCCTCCGGAATTAAATAGGATGCACCTCGCCAGCGTGGCGAAGGTGCATGATACTCCAAGCGCCTCGGCGTTGCCTGAGCTGGCTGTGTGCACAGTGCTTCCATCCCCCAAGTCAGGCGGCAGCTCAGCAGCAGACGCGGGCAGTTTGCCGCGGTTGTTTCGAAGCGCCGGGCGGTGACATGCCATTGCCCGGTGCAGTACGATGCCGCAATTCCAGAAACTGGCGTTCGCCAAGAAGCGATGGCGAGGGACACGATGGCGTGGCTCGATGGATTGAACCCTTCATGACGCGGGCCGTCATCATCTCCAACCCCGCGTCCGGCCGCGCAAACGCTCGCTCGATGAAGCGTGCACGGCAGCGTTTGACCGCTGGAGGCCTGGCCATCGAGGTCGCGTACACCCAGGGGGCGGGAGACGCCGGCAGGCTCGCCCAAGCGGCCGTGGCGGACGGGGTCGATTTTGTCATTGCGCATGGCGGCGACGGAACGGTGGGCGAGGTGGCGGGGGCCCTGGCAGCGACGCGCGGCCAGCTCGGGATTCTCCCCGCAGGCACGGGAAATCTTCTGGCCGGCAACCTGGGAATTCCCCGCGATGCCGATGCCGCCGCCGGCGTGATCCTCCAGCGACGCCTGCGATCCCTCGACCTGGGTCGAATGGAAACCAACCTGGGAGTGCGCCACTTCGCCGTTGCCTGCGGCGCGGGCCTCGACGCCCGGATGATGCAGGCCACCCCGCCCCGACTCAAGCGGGCGCTGGGCCGCAACTCCTATGTCCTCACCGCCATGCGACTGGCCGCTGCGATCGTCCCCGCTGATATCGAACTGGAGGTGGACGGCACCGTGCACCGGATGCGGGCCGCGGCGGTCCTGATTGCCAACTGCCGCTACCTGATCCCGGGCCTGCTGCCGCTCCACGAGAGGGTGCGCCCCGACGATGGATTCCTGGATGTGGCGATCTTCGCAGCCGCCTCTTTCCTGGATGTGGCCAGTCAAGGCCTGGCGCTGGCCCTGCGGCGCGCCGACCGCCATCCGGGCATCCGTTTCCTGCGCGGCACCCACATCCGGGTGAAAGCCGAACCGCCCATGCCGGCGGAAGGCGACGGCGATCTGACCGGGGAGACGCCGCTGACCATCGATCTGCTTCCCGGGGCGCTCAACGTGCTTGTCCCGGCTTGACGATGGCCGGCTGCTTTATCGTCTCAAGCGTCGCTGGCGCGACGGAACCACCCATGTGGTCTTCGAGCCGCTGGAGCTCCTAGAGAAGCTCGCTGCTTTGGTTCCCCCGCCGCGCATCCACCAGGTCCGCTACCACGGCATCCTTGGTCCGGCCGCAGTTAGCCGGCGGCTCGTCGTGCCCGCTGCTCGCAATCCCCACTCCGGGAGCACGTGTCTTCCCGTCCACGCGCCGACCTCGGAGGGGAGTTCCGAGTACACGAGGAAGTGGGTGTCCTCGGTGAAGAGCGCCATCGGCCCTTCGCATCACGACGATCGGCGCAGCGCGCGTAGGCTTCGACGAGCTCGCGGATGGAGAGACGATCTGCCGCTTCCTCCGGAGAGATACTGTTGTGCTTGCTCATTGGCGGCCTCCTCATGACTCGAGGATAGCCCCCGGGGTGCTTGAATCCGCCCCAAGGTGCCCGCTGATCGTCCGTCATGCCGCTGATCACGACACGGCCCGCCCGCGGCCGGGAGGCCCTGATGCGCTATACTTCTCGTCGGACAAGCGCCCGGCCGCATCCGGGAGAACTCTATGCGACGCACTCCGCCGTGGACTGCTCTGTGGTCCGTTGCCCTCGCCGCGGCTCTCTTCGGCGGGGCGGCGCTCTCGACATCCCCCGCAAACGCCCAAACCGACGGTACCTGGCTCTTGGTGGGGTTACCCTCGGAGCGCGACGGCCACTCCGCCGTCTACGACGCGGCCCGCGACCGCATGGTCGCGTTCGGCGGCATGTCCACCGCGCGGCGCAACGACGTGTGGGTGCTGCCGCTATCGACCGCGACGGGCTGGCATCAAATGCTGGTGGGTGGGACGCCGCCGAGCGCACGCGACGGCCACACCGCGGTCTATGACCCGGTGAACGATCGGATGGTCGTCTTTGGCGGCTTCGACACGGGCCATCGCAACGACGTCTGGGCGCTTTCGTTCGCTGGCGTCCCGATTTGGCTGCAGATCCTTCCTGCCGGGTCGCCCCCCGCGCCACGCGTCGGCCACGCCGCGGTCTACGACTCAGTGCGGCAGCGCATGATCGTGATCGGTGGCGTCGACAACGGCATCTACAGCAACGAGGTCTGGGAGCTGACGCTTTCCGGGGAGCCCGCCTGGAATCAGCTTACGGTCCAGGGGAGCCCCAATCCGCGCGCTTACCACTCGGCAATCTACGATCCGGACGGCGACCGAATCGTGATGTTCGGCGGAAACGACGCGGTCACCGGAGCCACTCGCGAGACGTGGGTGCTTTCGCTCGCCGGCACGCCGACGTGGAGCTTGATGGCTCCCTCAGGCCCGTTGCCGAACGCGCGCCTACAACATGGCGCCGTCTACCACCCGATCCAGCAGCGCATGGTGGTATTCGGAGGCAGGGACGCTTTGGGCGGGGACAGCTTCGACGACGTGTGGCAGCTGACACTCGGGACGACCCCGACATGGAGCCTGCTCTTCCCGTCGGGCTCGGCCTATCCGCCGCGCCACGCGTTTTCCATGGTCTACGACCCCGTGCGCCAGCGGGCGATGGTGTTCGGCGGAACCGTTCAGGAGGACGTCGAGCTCAAGTTCAACGAGGTCCTGGGCCTGACCCTCGCCGGGCCGCCCACATGGACGCGTCCGGTCAACGAGATCCGGCCGTTCCCGCGCGAGAAACACTCGGCGGTTATCGATGGGCCGCGAAACCGCATGGTGACGTTCGGCGGAACGAACTCCACGGGCACTCTGTACAACGAAGCGTGGACGCTGGATCTGACGGAAATACAGGGCTGGACCCTGCTCGCGCCCTCCGGCACGCCACCGGCGGGCCGGTTCGACCACGCGGCGATCTACGACCCGGTCGGACAGCGGATGATCGTATTCGGTGGCTGGAACGGGGCCGGCGTCTACTTCGCCGGGGTGTCGCAGCTCTCGCTGTCGGGAAGCCCGGCGTGGAGCACGATCGCGGCCGCGGGCAGTCCCCCCGCGTCCCGCTCCGGGCACTCGGCGGTGTACGACGCCGCCCGCAACCGGATGCTCGTCTTCGGCGGGATCACCGGCGGGACCGTGTTCAACGACGTGCGGGCCCTGTCGCTCGGCACGACGCCGACCTGGACGCTGCTCACGCCTACCGGCGCACCGGCAGGCCGCCATGGGCATGTGGCGATCTACGACCCGCTACGTGACCGCATGATCATCGCGCGCGGCGCGGGAAATGGCGGCGCGAGCTTCAACGACGTGTGGGAGTTGACGCTCTCGGGAACGCCGGCCTGGAACCCGATTGCGGCGACCGGAGCTCCGCCGATCGCCTGGCAGCGGCAGAGCGCCATATACGACGTGCATCGCGACCGCATGGTCGTCTTCGGCGGCTCTTGGTTCGACGGCAGTCTCCATCGCGTCGACACGAGCCATGCCCTCGACTTCACGGGGCCGCCGACCTGGACGCTGCTGGCCACGGATGGAGAATCGCCACCGGGCATCGACGGGCACATCGCTGTCTTCGATGCACCGCGCGACCGCATGGTCGTCTTCGGGGGACGCTCCCAGGGCGGAGGTCACAGCGGAGAATGGTCCCTAACCATGCCATCGATCGCTCCCGATGGCGACAACGATGGGGTGTCGGATTCCGTGGACAACTGTCCGGCCGCGCCGAACCCGACCCAGATGGACACCGACGGTGACGGCGCCGGCGACGCCTGCGACGCCGACGATGACAACGACGGGGTCGGCGACGGGGGCGATTGCCTGCCGCTCGACGGAGGCGTGTGGGGGCTACCGGGGGAAGTGGTTGGGTTGATGCTCTCGAGCGAGCCCGGGCAGGTCACCGCGAGCCTGACGTGGGGCCCGCCCGTGGTCTCGGGGGGTGCCGCCATTTCCTACGACACGGTCGTCGCCCAGGGGGCGAATGCGTTCTCCGGGCCGCCCGCGTCGTGCGTGGAGTCGGGAGACGGCACGGATCTCATGGCCACGGACACGTCATCGCCGCCGGTAGGGGCCGCACGGTTCTTCCTCGTTCGAGCCGTCAACGTGTGCGGAGCCGGTTCCGTGGGGGCCGGTACAGGCGGTCCCCGTGTCGTGCGGTCATGTCCTTGACCGGTGTAATCTCCCGCGCTTCACACGATCCCAGCCCCCAGGCTCGCTCAGGATCACGGCGCCACATCCGCGTGAAGGCCACCCCGCCCCTGCCGGCGGAAGGTGATGGGGATCTGGCGGGGGAGACGCCGCTGACCATCGATCTGCTTCCCGGGGCGCTCAACGTGCTTGTCCCATGAGAGACAGGAAGGACCCTCTCCTTGCCCTGGCCGGACACGAGATCAATCTGAGTGCTACTGCGATGACAGGAGGGCGGGGGCTGGGGCACAGCCGGTGGGCGGCTGGAAGGCCTTGGCCGGGATCTTGGCTAGGGCGACGCTGGCCAGCTGTGATGTGAACCGGCCGTGCCCGGAGCCGTCGAAAACCGTGATCTTCACGGGAAATGCCTCGTACCCGATACTCTGGGCGTTCTCCAGAAGCGACAGAGTCTCCTGGTCCCAGGTCGAGGGAGCCGCCCCGAACACCCCGCCGGCCTCGGTGAGTCCGGCCAGATCGCTTCGCTTCAGCTTCAGCGCCGACAGGGGAACGACGCAGACTTCCGACACCATGACTCCCTCGATGTCCTTGGTGAGTCGCTCGCACTTCCATTTGCCGAGAGTCTCCACCGACCCGAGCTTGCGGTAGGAAACTCTGAAAGAGCGAGACGATTTTTCTGCAACCATGCTCGACAGGCAGGCCTGCGCGTCTGGAGTGGGGGCCGAGGCCGCGACCGATTCGAGCATCCGGCGCTTCTCGTCCTGCGCCTTTTGCCTCAACAGAGCCAGGTCGGACGCGGAGTACTCGACGCAGGATGGCCCGGGAGATGACAGCTCATAGATCTTGCCCAGATCGGCCCGGGCGATGGACGCCTTGTTCCCTTCCTCCGTGCGAACCAGGTCGCCCGACAGGAGCGTCCGCTGAGTTCGCTTTTGCCCGGTAGCGGCGTCGGTGTTCCGCACGGTAATGATCACCCCCGCGGCGGCAGGATCCACAAGCAAGGCCCCAGCGATCGCGAGGCCAACGATGGCGCGGAGCTTTCGATTCACTTGTTTAAGCAGCATTGGCACGACCTGTTCTGACCGTTGGTGTAAGCGCTGCCCGAGAAAGCGACCACGCCATCGAAGTAGGAGACGGTCCACCCGATGCAATTAGGCACCAGCGTGGCACAGAATCCACTCACGGGCTGGTTGCATACGGCAAGCATGTCGGAGTTGAACGCCAGATCGCACTCATTTTTGGTCCGATTGCAGGTCTCGTAGCAGCAATCGTGGTTGTTGCAAGGCAGATCTTCCTTGGGATCGAGGGTTCCGAACCGGAAGTGTGGTCCGCAGATTTCCGCCGGGTCGGTCGGGTTCTGCTTGTTTAACGGATTCCCCGCAGAGCACCCGTCGGTGTCGTCACACAGGGAGAAGGACGGATTCTGCACACGGGTGTCGGGACACGCAGTCATCGCCTCTCCCAGATGACGCTCGTCGACCTGGCCCGTGGTGCTGTCGCAGCATTGCGTGCTGGGGTCCCAGAAGGGAGACGGCGCACAGACCTCTCTCGAGGAGCCCGTCGCCGGATCGACACGGATGCTGCATTGGGAAAAACAGACGTTCGTGCAGCCGCACGGCAGCTCCCGCGCCCCCACGTCATAGTCTTCGGGCCGATTGATGTCCTTGTCGACGGGCCGCACGTTCGACGCTGCGTAGTCCGCTGCATAGAGGGCCGTGTCGAAATGCAGATCGAGGCCCAGCGCCAGCGGATCCACTCCCCGATCGATGGCGGGCGACGGCAGATGCCCGGTCCCGGCTTCGAGGAGCTTGAAGTCGTCGTCTCGGGTTCCGGGTCTGCCATCGAGGCCGGCCGCCGCCTCGTAGACGCCGCCCGACGAGGCGCATTCGGGCGTCGCGAGGACTCCCGTGGCTTCCGTGCCAAGCGGCGTTCGGTTGTCGGCGTGCTGTCCGGCGAAGACCTCCCCGCTGGTCTCGCCCAACCGGTTGCCGCAGATCAGGTTGTTGTACAGAGACAGCCCGTCGTTAGAGCCCCGGAGCGCCACCCCGACCCTGCCTCCCTCGCTGGCATCGGCAGTGCCGTTGGCGGTGATGGCATTGTTCACCAGCATGACAGGCTTGGATGCATCGACGGCCACACCGTTCCATCCGTTCCCGTGGATAGTGTTCTCCACCAGGAAGATCGGCTCATCCCCGCCATCGTCCTGAGGTTTGGCGGACGCCGACGGCCCGTCCACGGAGGGACCGGCCGCGGGACCTTCTATACGGATACCGCTGCCCTGATTCGAATAGACCAGATTGTTGATGATGACGGTGCCGGAATTGCCCGGCCCGACGAGGATACCTCCTTCATCGAAACGGCTTCCATTGCGGAACAGACGGTTGCGCTCCAGATGAATCCCCAGGTTCCCGCTCTGATCGCCCCTGAGCTGGATGCCGGCCGCCTTCGATCCCGTGATCGTCAGGCTGCGGAGCGTGATGTAGCGTGAGTGGTGGATCATGATGAGGCCCCTGGCTTCCCGATCCGACGCATGGGGGCTCTTGTCGTCATCGGGCTTGTCCGACTGCCCCGGTTCCACGATGGTGACGGTGTCGGGGGTGACCGCCGCGATCACGATGCGATCGTCCTCCCCGGCCGCGGGAGAGGTGTTTTTGGAAGCGATCGTGATCTTCTCCCGATAAACGCCCGGCTCAATTTCGACCGAGTCGCCGCCGCGTGCTGCCTCCACGGCGGCCTGGATGGTGGGATAGCAAAGCGACTTGCCACGGCTGCACGCCGGATCGGTCTGACTCACTCGAAGGACTGCGGCCTGGACCAGGGAGATGGATTGAAAAGATAGGGCAACCGTCAGAATCAAACGGGTGCTTAGCGGGATCTTCTTGACCACGGCTCGCGTCCTGATGAACTGAACTCAAAGGGAGAAGATATGTGAAGCCTATACGCAAAAAAGCGCTGGCGGTCAAGGTGAATTGTTGACCGTCGACCTTGGCGCGGACTCTGTCAACTTCATGACGCCCCGCGCAGTACAGGGGTAATGCGGGGGATTACCGCGAGCTCACCGCTTTGGCCTAGCTGCTCAAAAGCTTCGAGGTTACAACTAGAACAACCGAGCGCCCGATCCACGAGTCCGGGTTTCACGTGAAGAGAAGCAATTTTGACTGCTGGCATTTTCGCCGGCGAGCGAGGTCTCGCGCTTGCGGTTGATCCAGGCGACCGGAAGGCCAGCTCGGCGGCGGGGATGAGGTCGTGGATTGATCGGAGTGATCCCTCCAGGATCCGTCGCGCTTGAATTCCGAGTCACGATGGACGAGAATGCCCCTCCGGTGACTCCCCAAGATCTGCGAGGTCGACACAGTAGATCCCCTCGGATCTAAAAATCCGCTTGAATCGCCTATCGGCTCTCCAGCCTACACGGCGCATTGGGCGGCTTATCTCATGAAGACCGAAGATATCGGCGCGAATCCCGTGGGCGCACGGGCGCCGGTTGGCACGGGGAATGCTCAAAAGGTGACTTATTGATTGGGCGGCGAAACCGACGATTGAGGAACGAGAGAGTGAGGTGATCCGATGCTAGGTGGGAATCAGCGAAAAGGGATGGTCTTGACGCTCGGGTCGACGCTGCTGGCGATCCTGATCGGATGCGCGACGACGGGGACGAGCACGACGACGCGTACCACGAAACGGGACAAGACCGCTACAGGCGCGGCCATCGGCGCCGCGGCGGGCGCGGCGATCGGCCTGCTCCGAGGCGAGAGAGAGGCCGACGAGATCCTCGCCCATGCGGCCGTCGGAGCGGGGATTGGAGCCGGCGTGGGCGCCTACATGGACGCCCAGGAGGAGAAGCTCGGGCACATCCCGGGCACCAGCGTGGAGCGGATCTCCGACGACACGCTCCTGATCCACTTCGACTCGGACATCCTTTTTTCCATCGATTCTGCGAGTCTCTCGGCGGGCTCGAAAGGGAGCCTCGACGAGATCGCCAGCGTCCTGAACGAGTATCCGAAGACGGCGGTCGTCGTCCAGGGCTACACCGACTCCACCGGCACGGAGGAGCACAACCAAGATCTGTCGGAGCGAAGGGCCCAGGCGGTCAAGAACTACCTGGTAATCCGCGGCGTGGATGAAGTGCGGATGTCCGCTCTCGGCTTCGGCGAGTCTTCACCGATCGCGAGCAACTCCACCGAAAGCGGAAGGCGAATGAACCGGCGCGTCGACATTCTCGTCAAGGCGAAGGCGAAGTAGGCCCTTCAGATCAGCACAGGCCTCGGCCGGACTTCCAGGAATCGCCGCCCGGCATCAGCGGTGGCCGGGGTGCCGGCCGCTCGAAGGTCTCTCAAGGCTTGATGCGACATGAGACAAAGGTAAGCAGCCACAAGCAGCTGGACTTGGAGCGGACTGCCATGTCGTTGGTAAGCACGCCGTTAGAGTGGATGTTTCCGATTGAAAGCGAGTGACGGGACATCCCGATAATTCTGTCGGTCGTAAAATACGCGAAGTGGTAGGTGCCGGGGATCAAGTGGTTTCCCAGCAAGGGGGGGTGATCGCTGTCCGTCTGGACGTACGACATCCGCGCCTGGTGCTCCTCGACACGCCCGCCTGCAACCATGTACATGTAGATGCTGTTTTCGTGGTGCGCATGTGCATACGAACCCCCAAACTCGTCCACCATGGAAGTCTCATGGTAGTCCCTCACGCACAGCGCCATGACGATGACATCCATGCGACCGATTGCGGGCATTTGGATCGGGAATCTGACATAGCTCTTGGTTAGCGGCCAGGCATAGTCGCCGTCGCCCGTGTCGGATTTGCTGCACGTTATATCACTTCCGATGAAGCCTTCAGTGAAGCCAAAGGGTTTCACGTCAACGTTGAACCCTTGATCGGTACTGCCATAGGGGACAGGGACGCGGCCCGCGCCGCACTCGGGATATGGCGGAAGGAATGGGATCCAACGATGAGGGTCGTTGGGATCATCATGTGGGGGAGCGATCGTCGACACGGCATTCGGGTCCAGCCCGGTCAGCTCCTCCCAATGGTGATGGTGGTTCGCCAGGTTGTAGCCCGGCCCCGTGTTGCCACCGACCGGAGCCAGTACCTTCCCCAGCTTCGCCTGCGTGTCATTCTGGATTCTCTTCAGTTTGTCCGCGCTGACTCCGAGCTTGCGCAACAGCGCGTCGACTCTTTTCCTGCCCGCACGATGGTCCGCCCAGAAGTCGCGCTCCAGGCCCTCGGGCGGCTGCCGTAGCTCCTGCAGAGCGCGGCGCTCGCTCCGGATGGCTGTCCTCAGGTCGTCATACCCCTTCCGGCCCACGAGATCCCGCAATCGTCGACGGCTCTCCTCGGCGATCGCCGCTACCTTTCGGTCGATCGCTGCCGCGGCCTTCTGTTCGCTTTGTGTTTGGATCCGTATTACCTCTTCGCCGGATGGCAGCGTCGGAGTCGCAAGGCTCGGTACTCGACGGAGGCTGCGCGGCTTTCCCATACGGGTCTCCTTTGAAGCGGGTTCCGGACTGGCGTCCGAAGATGTCCGCTCATTTCGTCCCAATCATGGTTTCGTCAGGTGCAGGTGGAGGCACTATACGACCGAAGGACAAAATGGTGCAAGAGAGTCATAGATCGGCGGCCCGGGCGAGGGACGGAGCCCCACGGCGTCGCCGCCTCCACCCGCCAGCCGGCAGCCATGCTATGATCGCGCGCGATCATGAGATTATTGCCTTCTCGGCTCAGAGTTGCCTGCCGATTCGACTTCCACTCCCCGACCGGTGCCCTTCTCCGATGAAATCGCCTCAATTCGAGCTTCACGCGGACATCGAAGAAAGGCACTGGTGGTTTCGCGGCAGGAGAAGGATCATGCAGGCCTTGATCCAGCGCCTTTTCCCCTCTTCAAAAGGCAAGACCGTCATCGATATCGGGTGCGGTACCGGGGGCAACATTGGAGCGCTTCGACAGGATTTCTCCTGCGTCGGCATCGACAGCTCCGCCGAGGCCATCGATTTCGCACGGAATCGGTATCCGGGGGTCCGGTTCATCTGTGGTTCCGTTTCCTCGGATTGTAAGGGTGTTTGGGACCAGGGTAGTTTGTTTCTGCTCATGGACGTTCTCGAGCATGTCCCGGATGATTTTCATCTGTTCTCAGAAATCCTGTCTCGCTCCGAACCCGGCAGCCATTTGCTCATCACCGTCCCTGCGGACATGGAGTTGTGGAGCAAGCATGACGAGAGTTTTGGTCATTACCGGAGATACCATGCTCATCGCCTAGCCCTTCTCTGGAAGGATCTTCCGGTGACTCCGCTGCTGGTTTCCTATTACAATGCCCACCTTTACGCACCGATCCGTCTCATTCGAACTGTGACTCGACTGAGCGGACGCCCATTCGGGCGAGCGGGAACCGACTTTCGTATTCCCAACCGTGTGGTCAACGCGCTCCTCGAGGGAGTCTTCGCGCACGAGGCCCGAAGGCTCGTGGACACTCTCGATGGAAAGAGAGCCAGGGGGTTCACTCGCGGTGCCAGCTTGATCGCTCTGCTGCGTCGCGAGCCCGGAGTCATTTCCCCCAGGCGAAAGCCCGAGGGGCTCCCCCCGGATGCCCACGTCCCCGGCGAGATGCATGAATCCTGAATCTCCTGTTCCCCTTCCCTCCGCCGGGGCCGAGCGGAGCACGCTGACCCCTCGACTCACCGTGGTGACGCCACTATTCAACGAGGCCGAGGTGGTCCCAGAATTGGTCCGGCGCATCACCGACAGCTGCCGTCGGCTCGGCCAGCCCTTCGAGCTCATCGTGGTAGACGACGGAAGCCGGGACGCCACGCTCCTGGAGCTCATCACCTTGAGTCGAAGTATTCCAGAACTGCGGGTGATAACTCTGTTCCGCAACTTTGGACATATGTCCGCCTTGAGCGCCGGGATCCTGCTCGCGAAGGGCGACGCGGTGCTGGTGATGGACGGAGACCTTCAGGATCCCCCCGAGCTAATCCCCCAGTTCTACGCCGAGTGGCAGGGGGGCGCGGATGTAGTTTACGGACTGAGAATCGCCCGGAGAGAGAGCCCTCTGGTGCGATCGGCAACGTCCCTTTTCTACTTTCTCCTCGGCAAGCTCGCCGACACTCCGATTCCAAAGCAGGCTGGAACCTTCTGCCTCATGGATCGGGTCGTCGTGGACTACCTGAAAGACATGCCGGAACGAAGCCGCTTTTTTGCCGGGTTGAGGGCCTGGATCGGCGGGAAGCAGTCCTTCGTGAAATACGAGAGACCGAGCCGACTCCACGGACACAGCCAGGTCGGAATGCGCGGCTTGTTCCGGCTGGCGAGGATGGCCGTCATCTCCTTTTCGAAAATCCCCCTTCGGTATGCGAGCTTTCTCTCGCTTTTGTGTGGGTTGGTGCTGTTTCTCGTGGGATCCGTTGCCATCGGGATCCGGCTCTTCACCAACCTCGCCATCCCGGGCTGGGCCACCTACACCACCCTGCTCGGAATGACGGGATTCGTCCAGTCACTGGTCCTGGCGGTCATCTCGGAGTACATCGCCGTCATCTTCGACGAGGTCAAAGGACGGCCGCTCTTCCTGGTGAGGGATGAAATCGTGCATGGCAGGTCGGTTCGAGGCTCGGACCGAGGGTAAACGTCACTACGGCGAAGCGGACGGGTCGACCGAAGGCGTTGGATCTTTCCCTATCCTCTAGGTTCCAGGCATATCCGAGTACGCGTAGACGTACCGTTCTCCGCGAGTCGACACGAGTCTGTAATGTCGATCCATGGCATCCAGGATTACGGCTGGCCAAAAATCCGTCCATACCCAGCCTTTCCCGATGCCATTGAATCGGATGAGCCAGCACCAGATATGGCACGTCGCCTCGCTGCACCGCGTCGAGCACACTTGCCAGCTGCACGGTCCCTTTTTCCGCCAGAAGCCAGAATTGAAGAGGGTCGTTGACCACCGGTCGATAGCCGGCGCGAAACAGCAAATCGATGTGCTCTCCGTCAACCAGGACCGGCTTCCCGGTCTTCTGCCCGACCAGATCGCTCAATTCGGGATCCCTGAGGAGAAAGTGCCGCCAACGATCGGGAGTGTCGCCCAAGTGGCGGAGAGTCGGGAGGATGAGTGCCAGGGTCACTGCGCCCAAGACCAGACCGGCCCGCCTGGGATGGCTCGTCCACAGCGGCAATAGGCCGTCGAGTCCGATAACCACTGCTGCAAGCGCCGTCGCCTCGAGAAAGTAGTTCGTGTCAGAGCCGACTTTGGAAGCCAACTGACTCGCAATCAAGACGCTCACACAAAAAGCAAGGCAGTAGAGGGATCTCAGAACAGCAGCTCCCCTGACGAATGCGACCGCGATGACGATGACCGCGGCCAGACTGACAGGCAAGAGCAGGAACACATGCGTCATGGAGAGACCGCTGGAGAAAGACATCGGCATCAGGTTCCCGGCAACTGCGCTCGCGAAGAAGTATCCCCCGCTCGTCCAGTTCAGGACGAGCCAGAAGATCCCGCCGAGGCTGGACACGGCAGCGGAGTAAATCAGGGCATCCTTGTACCTCCTGCACAGGAGCAAGTGTGCGAAGATGGCAAGCGCTGAGAGGGCCACGGTTTGTTTAACGAGGGATCCGATGGCAATCAGAAACGCCGACCCCACGATGCCGCGGCGCTTCAGCCCCACCGCCAAGTAGGCGGCCATGGAAAACAGCAGGGCGAGTCCGTCAACATTGTGGCGGATGGCCCAAACAGAAGTATAGGGCGAAGTTAGAAAGAGCAGGCTGCTGACCAGACCCACCTCCAGCTTGCCAGTGCGCCGTCCCACGAAGACGGCGATCAACATCGCCGTGGCCAGCACTGATCCGAAGCTGAGAAGTCGCCCCGGAAGAAGTGTGTGATCCCAAGGAGTCATCGGGGAAAGTGCCAGGACGGCCCAATGAAACCCTGGGCCGTAGTTGCAAAGCGTAATCTCAGAGCCGCTCAACCAACTGGACGAAACCGGCTCCCGCCGCATCCGCTCGACAACGGCGAGCACACCGCCTTCCCCGTAGTTCTTGCGGGTCAAATCGAGCAAGCCAAACAGATAGCTAACCAAGACGATCAGGAGAGAACCGATGAGGATGCACCGAAGAAACAGTTGAGGCGCCCGCCCAGGGTTTGACTCCTTCGACCGTTCCAGGTCGTCGTTTCCAATCTGCAGTACTGGTTCCACTTCTGCACCCGGAATGTGAAGCCTAGATGGCGCTATCCAGCCAAGCGCTGGGGTTGATTCTACCGCAGCCGTGCAATTCAAGATCAGGGAGATCCGGTCCAAGGAATCCATTAGATTTCATCGAATCACTCTCGATCGTCCGCTCGGGGGTGACCTCCTCGTGGGCGCGGAAAATGGATCGAGTGGTGTTCCTTGAGGAGCGCCCATTGTGCGTCCATAGGGGACGAAAATACCCTGAGTGAACTCCCCAAAACTCCTATCCACGGGCTGCTCTGAGTCAGCGCGCGCGCCGGTAGTGCATGGCGACCGCGCCGCTGCGGAGCGGCTTCGCCGAGACCAGCTCGAGCCGTCGCGTGCTGGGCAGCCCGCTCTGGTACAGGGTCGGGC
>Ga0137425_1000231_pt1 | contig 17625 bp, 9 predicted proteins | sample EasRivERMZT640_2_FD_102318 | JGI IMG/M metagenome (GOLD analysis project Ga0137425, IMG submission 102318) | Soil microbial communities from meander-bound floodplain in the East River, Colorado, USA - East River MetaG ERMZT640_2 | ecosystem: Environmental > Terrestrial > Soil > Floodplain ...
GGGAATCTGGGCGTTCCCGCCGAGCTGAATCCGTAGTCGAGCTGCACGCCGGTGTTGCGCGCCAGAATGAACCGGGCCCGGGTGAACCGGTCGAGCCCGGAAGCCAGCTCGAGGTTGTCGGCTCCCAGCCCCGCCGCGCGGCAGAAGACACGGCTCACGTTCACGTCCGCCGCGCTTTGGACGAATTCTCCGATCTCCCCTTCGATCACATCGAAAGGTCCGGACACTCCCGGCACTGGGCAACTCCCGTAGAAGACTGCGACAGTCGGGTCGGGTCCGGCGATGAGCCGCACGCAGACCCGCACCGGCTCCACCGAATCGAGAGCCTTCATGTTGTCCCCACCGAACCCGGGCGTCAGTCCGAGGGACGGGGCGAAGAAAAGGGTGCAGGGCACCGCGCCGCAGGGAGCGGCCCCGGCGCGCCGGAAGATGGCTCCCGGATCGCTACCCAGGCCCGCGGCCTCGGCGGGCGGCAGGGTAAAATCCACCACTCCCGTCAAATCGTCCAGGACGAAATCCTCGAGATTGGCGGCGGCGCCCAGCCCCAGGGCCGCCCCGGTGATGAATATCGCCGGGACAGGGCACGACGGGGGAGGACAGGTCAGGATGTCGGCCGGCGTGGCGCCAATCAAGCCGAGGGTCGGCGAGCCCGGGGCGAGGGAAAAATAGACTCGCTGATCCCTGACTCCGTCGTTGTTCAGGTCCACGAACTGGGAGGGTCCCTCCAGCGCATCCACCTGATCGTTCAGGGGGAGATCCAGCGGGATGTCGCGCAGGTGCAGCAACGGAGCGGAGGAGCCGTTGCCATCCCAGACCTGCGAGTTGGTCCCTCCGAAAAGTGGTGGGGCGCCGGGGGGAAAGAAGCTATCGAAGATGTCCGCCGAGGCCTCGGAACCGGTGGCGGCGGTCGTCTGGATGGCTACCGCGGTTCCGGCGGCTCCGATGGCGGTGCGATCCACCGAAAACTCCACGATGTAATTGCCGGCAGCGTACATCGGCTCTCTGCCAAAGGAGAGCCCATCGATGTCATCCCCCGGCATGAGCCCGAGAGACTCGGCGCGGAACACGACCCTTGGGGCACCGGTCGGGTTGGCCCGGTCTGTGGTGAGCAGATCCGCGCCGGAGCCGGAGCGGATCGGGGCGGGTGTCCGAATGGCGGCCAGCACCGGCGAGTTGCGATCCACTGAAAAGGTCTTGCCCGGCGCGGTGTTATCGGGGGGATTGTTGATGAACGCGGGCACGCGGCTCGCCTGATCCACGGCGTCCACGTTGTCCCCCGGGGCCTGCCCGAAGAGGCTAAAGCCGCCGAGCCCGAAGAAGTTACAGGGAGAGGCGCCGCAGGCAGGTCCTTTGGCGCGGATGAAATCGCCAGCGCTGCAGCCTGGCCCGCAGATCGCCGGGTTGCCCAGTGAGGGCGAGCCGGGAGCCAGCGACACGAAGAAGTCGCTGGTGAGCAGGTTCAGCGACAATCCATCCACGTTGTCGGCGGGGACGAGCCCCATGTCGGGCGCCGCAAAGAAAATCGACAGCGATTTGTGCACCGGATCGTACGTCAGGATATCCGCGGGTCCGGCGCCTCCGGGCAGCAGCGGGTTCGCTCCGCCGAGCGTCGGGGAGCCGGGCGCGAGCGAGACGTAGACTCTCCAGATTGGCGTGGTTCCCGACAGAGGCGCCATCAGCTCATCGAACGCGTCCACGTTGTCCTGAACACCGGGTCCGCCGGCAGGGCACTCTTTCAGTCCGAGGGAAGGCGCAGGTCCGGGAACCCCGTCGCCATCGAAGAACAGTGTCGCCGAGCCGCCCCCGAGCGATCTGAACAGGTCGGCCATCGGCTCCGGCGGACAGGGAACGGCAGGTGGACAGGTGCCGGATTCGGAGCAGACATCGTTCCCCACGACGATGGCACCCGTGGTGAAGAAACCGGTGGAGAATCCCATGGGGGTGACGGGAATCACTTCGTCGAAGCCGAACGAGAATGCGTCGATGTTATCCCCGGGGAGCAGGCCGATGGAGGCCGCGGGCGAGTAGGTGGCGCCTCCGGGACGGTAGAGGTTCGCGGGACTCCCCCCGGGAAGGCCGGCCAGGGGAGAAGCAGGATCGACGGAAAAGACCTGCGCGTTCAGAGATCGGGCGCCATCCGCCACGAAGCACAAGGCGACAAGCACCGTCAGTAGGATCGAGAAGCGAACCGATCGCTTGTACCGCATGTGACACACCCCCTTTGTGCAGAATACGACGATAGATTTATGAGGAAATGACATAGGACGCGCGGCCTTGGGCTCTTTTCTGGAACCGGGGGCTGATTCTCTACTACGGTTGGAGGGTGAAGGTCAATACCTGAGTTTCCTGATTTTTCGTCAGGATGGCGGGAGGGAGGAGGGTTCGAGCCAGGCTCGACGAACAGCTAGCGAGACGAGACTGGTGTCGAGACCCGTCCCAGAGTTCCAAACATGACGGCAGCGGCCAGCAGTCCCGCCGCATAGATTCCGAAAGCGCCCCGGTACCCCAGGCCCACCACCAGGATTCCCGAGAGACTCTGCCCGAGCCAGTGCCCCAGATCGTAAATCGTTCCGAAGACCCCATGGGCCGCGCCGTAGTCCTGTTGCCGGCAGAGATCGGTCACGTAGGCGGCCGTGGCGGAGGTGGTCACGGCCACTCCCAGACCGTAAAGGGCGCAGGCCAGGATCATCACAGAGAACGAAGTCGACTGCACCACCGCCCACACACCCGCCGCGCCGATGAAAAAGCCCACGACGATCTGTCCCACCCGGCCCCACCGATCGGAGAGTTTTCCGAACAGCGGCTTCGAGAGAATGGGCACGGCGAGCTGCACGCCCCAGAGCATTCCGGCCTGCGTCGGTGAAAGTCCGGCCACTTCCGTGGCATAGATGGGGAGCATCGCCTGCAGCAGCCCCGTAGCGAAGAATTGCAGCGCCTCGGCCACGGAAGTCACCAGGATCGGGCGGCTGGAGAAGACTTCGCGAAAGCCCTCTATCATCCGAGCGAAGTGCTCTCTCATCCTCAGGTGATGCACCGTGCCGGTTTCGGGCCACGTGAGAGTCATCCCGAAGGCCACCATTCCCGCCACGCCCGCGGCGGCGAAGGGGTAGCGGTAGCCCGCCCACTGGATCAAGGCTCCGCCGACCCAGGGGGCGACCAGCTGTCCGGAGCGGGCTGCCGAGGAGAAGGTCCCCAGCCGGAAGCCGCGCTCATGCGATGAAGCCAAATCCGCCACCACGGCACTGCCCACCGGGCCCAGGATCGCCGTGGCGATTCCCTGGATCAGCCGGACACCGACCAGATACGCATAGCTGTCATTGAGGAAATAGAGGATGGGAACGAAGCCGGTGACCGCAGTGGCCAGCAGGAGAATGCGCCGCCGGCCCATGCTGTCGGACAGAGCGCCGAACAGGAACTTGGTGAGCACGCCGGTAAGGGTGGACGCTCCCATCAGGATTCCCACCAGCTCGGGTGAAAATCCCAGGTGCCGGGCCCACAGCGACAGCACCGGATCGCGCGCCAGGTTGTAAGCTAGGTGCGCGGCGAACCCGATGCCGCAGAGTCGGTAAAAAAGTGCCGTCTTGCTGGAGGCTGCCATGCAGTGCTCCCTCCCACGGAAGGGGGATTCTACGGGATTCGTCCTTTGATTTGCTTGCTCAAGGCAATATGACTAGAATACTAATCTGGTCATGAGTCAAATAAGACAGATCGCCCGGCGTGAAGACATCACCGATCTCATCCTGGACGGGGTGGATACCCTGCTGGGGCGCTACGGCTATCGGAAGATGACCATGGAAGACCTGGCCGCCGAAGTCGGGATCGGCAAGGGGACCATCTACCTGCATTTCGCGAGCAAGGAGGAAGTGGTTCTTTCCCATATCGACCGGATCGTGGATCGGCTGCTCGACCGGCTCCGGGAAATCCGCCAGCAGCCGCTGCCGGCACGCGAGCGGCTGAAGCGCATGCTGGTCCTGCGCGTGATGTTCCGCTTCGACAGCGTCGGGCATTACACCCAGAGCCTGAACGACCTCCTCTCGGCCCTGCGCCCGGAGTTTCTGACGCGGCGCCAGCGCCACTTCCGGAAGGAAATCACGTTGTTCGCCGACATCCTGGAGGAAGGGCGGGCGACGCGGGCGTTTCGCTGCGACGACGCCAAGGCGACGGCGCAGGCCCTCCTGTGGGCGACCAACTCTCTGCTCCCTTACAGCCTGAGCGCGAAAGAGCTGGGCAGGCGCAGCGACATCGAGGCGGCGGTCTCACGCACCGCCGACCTGCTGCTGGACGGCCTGACCACCAGCATGGAACGAACGTAAGCCCAACACGCCGGCCCCCCCAGGACACCGGTGATTATTCAAAGGAGCCCCCATGAAATACATCCTCGCCATCCTCTCTCTCCTGCTGGCGCTGCTCGCGTCAACGCCTGGCTCGATCTTCGGTCAGGACTCTTCCCCGCCGCCGGCGCCACTGGACGCGGCGGAGAAGCAGGCCATCCTGCTGGAGGTCGGCAAAGTGCTGCAGGAAAACTACATTTTTCCTGAAACCGCCGGGAAGATGCAGCAAGCGGTCGAGGCGCGGATGAAAAGCGGAGCCTACGATTCGCTGAATTCTCCCGCAGCCTTCGCGGAGGCGGTCTCGGAGGACCTGAGGGGAATCAGCAAGGACAAGCACCTGGGCTTCCACTATGACCCCGAGGCGCAGGCCCATGGGCAGCGGGAAGACAGCAAGAGCGAGGAGGAGAGGAAGAAGGAGCGGGAAGCGCAGCGCGTCGAGCAGGCGCGCGACAACTTCGGATTTCGCAAGGTGGAGCGCCTTGCGGGAAACGTCGGCTATCTCGACTTCCGCTATTTTGCCTCCCCTGAGATGGCGGGGGACACCGCTGTTGCCGCCTTGCAGATGCTGTCCGGATGCGACGCCATCCTGATCGACCTGCGCCGGAATGGGGGCGGCGATCCCGCCATGATCCAGCTGATGAGCTCCTACTTCTTCGAGGAGCCCACCCACCTGAATGACATCTATTCCCGGCGGGACGACCGGACGGAGAACTACTGGACCCTGCCGTACGTCCCCGGCAGGAAGATGACCGGCGTCGAACTCTACGTCCTGACCAGCTCCTATACCTTCTCCGGCGCGGAGGAGTTCTCCTACAACATGAAAAACCTGAAACGGGCGACGCTGGTGGGCGAGACCACCGGCGGAGGAGCCCATCCAGTGGACGGCAAGGTGGTGCACGCCAACTACCTGCTCATGGTGCCTTTCGCCCGGGCCATCAATCCCATCTCCAAGACCAATTGGGAGGGAACCGGGGTCTCCCCGGATGTCGCGGTCCCTGCGGATCAGGCCCTGGGAAAGGCTTACCTGATGGCGCTCGAAAAGCTGAAGGAGAAGGCGGCGAGTCCCGAGCGGCGGAGCGTCATCGACTGGACCCTGCAAGGCGAGAAGGCGAAGCTGGCCCCGGTGACGGTCAGCGAGGCCACGCTGCGCAAGTACACCGGGACCTACGAGACCCGCAAGATCACCCTCGACAAAGGCGCCCTCTACTATCAGCGGACCGGCCCGAAGTACAAGCTCCTCCCGATGACGCAGACCATCTTTTTCGTGGAAGGGCTCGATCAGATCCGGATCGAGTTCGTCGTGGAGGGAGGCAAGGTAGAACAGCTGGTGGGACTGTACGACGACGGCCGGCGCGAGCCCTCCCAGCGGACCCGCTGACACCCCCTTGCCAGGATGTCGAGTCGGCTCGACGGGCGGCAAAACCCTTCAGGGAATCTGCACCGTCGTGAGCGAAGCAAGGCAGTTGTTGGTTTCGCTGGACTCGTTGATGAACGCGGTGTCGTCGGCACACGCCAGCAGATAGTAGACGCCCGAGGGAGTGCCGGCGGGAATGCTCACGTTCAGCGTTCCGGTGGAGCTCGCGCCCGCGGCCAGAATGCCCGCACCGCGGCTGCCGGTGAGCAGGCGATCGGCCGCGTCCTTGCTGGTGTCGAGCGACACGTAGTAGCGGGTGGTAGAGCTGTTCGCCTGACCCGTTCCCTGATTCCTGGTGGTGTCGGTGACGGAGAAAGCGCTCCCCGCGGAGGCATTGGCGGGAGGGTTGGTGATCGAGGTCACCACCAGGTCGGGCTTGGTCACCTGGAGAGTGGTCGCTGAAGCCATGCAGTTGTTCGTCTCGTTGATCTCGATCACCAGGGAAGTGTCGTCGGCGCACGCCAGCAGGTAATAGGTGCCCGGAGCGGAGGCCGCCGGCACCGTGACGTTGATCGTCCCGGTGGAGGTCGCATTCACCGCCAGGTTGCCCATGGCCCGGGCGCCGGTGAGCAGCGTGTCGGCAGCGTCCCTGGCCGCATCGACCGACAGGTAGAAGCGCGTGCTGGAGCCCCCCGACGGCCCGTTTCCCACGTTTTTCACCGTATCGGTCACCGAGAAGAAGGCGCCGGCCGCGAGGGTCGTGGGCGGGTCGGTCACCGCGGTTTCCACCAGATCGGGACGGATGACCTGGGTCGTGCCGGAGGACACGGCGCAGTTGTTGGTCTCCGAGCTCTCGAAGATCGCCTGCAGATCATCGGCGCAGGCCACCAGATAGAAAGTTCCCGCCGGGGCGCCGGAAGGTACGCTGACGGCCGCGCTTCCCGCGAGTGTGGCGCCCGCAGGGATGGCGGGGACCGAGCGGGAGCTTCCCAGGAGCAGATCGCCGGCATCCCACTGCGTATCGGCTGAAAGGTAGTAACGGGTGGTGGAAGCGGGAGCCAGGGTCAGGCCGATGTTCTTGGGGGTATCGGTGGCTGTAAAGACACTGCCGGGGCTCAGGCTGGCCGGAGGATTGTTGACGGTGAATTCGATCAGATCCGGTCGGGCCACGACAAGAGTCCCGGCCGATGCCCGGCAGTTGTTGGCTTCGTCGTTCTCCGCGTTGGCGGCGGTGTCATCGGCGCAGGCGAGGAGCCGGAACGTTCCTTCCGGCGCGCTGGCTGGGATGGTGACGGAAAGACTCCCCGAATCGGACGCCCCCTGGGCCAGCGGGGCCACCGCGCGGGTTCCCGCGAGCAGCGTATCGGATCCGTCTTTCACGGCATCGGTCGAAAGGTAATAGCGATTTGTCGAGGCGGCAGTCCCTGCCGCGCCCTGGTTCATGACCTGATCGGAAACCGAGAAGCTGTCCCCGCCGGCGGCGCCGGCAGGTGGCTCGCTGGCTGAAATCATCACCAGATCGGGCTTGGGGACGTAGGCGCAGGCGGCGGTGTTTCGCGGAGCGGCGCCGCTGGCAAAACCATAGCCGCCAGCGCCGCACCCGTTGCGGCCGCGCACGACGTACCAGAAGCCGCTGCCGACCGCAGGAACTTCCGGGTCGCTCGCCACGTTTGCGCCGTTTCCCGTCGCCAGGCACAGCTCGGAACCGCCGCTGCCCACCGGGAATTGCCCCAGATTTCCCCGCACCAGATCGTGCACGCTCCCGGCGCCGGCGGACGGCGCTGAGGAGCTCCAGCTCAGCGTGATGCCGTCGGCATCGAATGCCAAGCCAGATACCTCTCCCGGAATGGCCACCGAGGCGGCGCTGAAGGGGGCGCAATCGCAGGCATTCCCCGGTCCGTCCCCATCGCTGTCCAGCTGGTCCGCATTGGGGAGCAACGGGCAGTTGTCGCAGCTCGATCCCAGGAAATCGAGGTCGCCATCCGGTGTCCCTTCGCAGCAGCTGTACTGGACCGGTGTGACTACGAGCGACCAGCCATTCAGAGCGCCGGTATCGAAGATGGCGTTGTCCGCCACGAAGACCTTCCAGAGCCCCTGCGTGCCGGTGCCGTTCAAGTGGCTGAGCTGGCCCGCCGGATCGGGTGCGTCCCATTCGGGGGAATTGAACACCGGCATCCAGGAGCCGGTGAAGGGAGCGCCGGTGGCGCCCGCCGTCACCAGATCATTGGGCGATGCGTCATCGAAGCGCGTGTTGATGAAGCTGTTTCCGGCATTGAGTCCCAGGCCGCAGCCGTAGCCGCTGATGCAGTCATACGGCCGGTAGACGACGTCCGCCCCAAAGCCAGTGGGCCCTTTCAAGGCCACGGTCAAATCTCCCACCGCGGTGTGAGTCAGGTTGTCGAGCCGGCAATCCAGGGCGGCGACTTCCATGTCCGCGGCGACGTTGAAGGTGTCGGTGATTCCGGTGGGTGAGTCTTCGGGAATGCCCAGTCCCCCGGGAATCGCGCGCGTCAGGGAGACCGGAGCGCCCGGGCCCACCGGATTGCCGAGGCGCAGCTCGAAGGGGACGCTCGACGAGCCCAGCGCGCTGGTCACCTGCAAGCTGAAGCGCAGCGTCCCGCCGCAGGCCGCGCCCGGCCCCACCGTGATCGAGAGGGGATCTCCGGCGGCGCTTCCCTGGGCCGGGATGGCTCCGAAGGTGGAGGAGGCGTCGCCGATAGAGATTCCGGGAGTGCTGCTGCTCAACAGGGCCGTGGCGGAGGGGACTCCCTTTCCACTGTTTCTCCAGGGGTTGGCCAGGGTGACGGTCAGAGCGACGCTCTCTCCGGGATCGATGGCGCCGTTGCCGTCTCCCGCGGCATCATTGACGGCGATGCTCGCCACCTCCAGGGAGGGTGAGGCGAACGATTCCTTGACACCCACGTGGGCCGCAATCCCCAGCGAAGCCTCGGCGCCGTATCCCAGTCCGCGATCGGCGAAGCCACCCCAGATCGCATCCTCATGGGCGCACGCGAACGCGGCGCAATCGGCGTCGAGGATCGCGTCGCGGGCCTCCGTGAAGCTGGGGTCGTTGGGAGTCATCTTCAATCCATCGGTGACGACCTGGAGAGTAGTCTGGCTCCCCGCGGCCACGTCGCCCCCGGCTTGCGCGATGATCCGGCTGCGCACTTCCCACAAAGTCAGTGCCCAGACTTCGCCGATGTTGTGGACCTCGGACGCGCCGTTTCCCGCAAATCCCAGCGGGCTGGGTACGATGCCCCCGTTCAAGTCGACGGTGGTGTCGTCCACGTCGGCCCAGGTGAGGGGATTCACCGTGTTGTCGGTGCTGTACGGAAACTTCCGCACGCCGTAGACATAGTTGTCGTGAAACGTGCCGGAGATGCCGTAAAGAGCGTAGGCGCCGAAGGGGAAGCGTCCGTTGGGATCGTCGGAGGGCAGGGGATTGAGCAGCGACAGGGCGTAGAAGTCGCTCCATCCTTCCCCCATGCCGCCTCCCGGAATCCAGTTCAGTCCCGCGGCATCGCCGATGAGCCGGTTGGACACCCCATGGGTCAGCTCGTGGAAGACGATGGCCGCATCCAGGCTTCCGTCGCGCATCGGGGAGGGGCTGCTCCAGAGAAACATGCGCATGATGCCGGGGGTGCCGTCGGGTCCAGGAGAGAAGTTCGCGTTGTTGGCGCTACCGACATCCGCCGCCTGCTGCGCCTCGGCGTGGATCGGATCCAATTCGGATCCCCCCTTGCCGAAGTTACTGGTCTGGAAGTTTCCCGCCGCCTCGTTGAAGCCGAGCGCGTAGAGGCGGTCGTGAAAGTAATTCGTCAGGTAGAACAGATTGGTCACGACACCGCGCTGGTACCTGGCAAGGGCGGGGTCGTCTCCCGCCGCCGGATTGCCTGCTACCGGCGCCGGCGCGTAGCTGAAATCACGCGGCGCGCTCCCCAAAAAATCGCGGTTACGCCCCTGGGCGTCGGGATTCCCAATCGGGCGCCCGTTGCTGTCCAGCGTTCCCGCATCGGCCGCATCATCTCCGCCGCGGTCGAGGTAGGCGTCGACGTTGTTGCCGGTCGTCGTGCTGCCGCCATCCGCGATCCACCCATTCGGGCTGGCCGCCAGGCTCTGCACGGAAAGCATCGATTCGGTGTTGCGTCCGATCTCCGGAAACTGCGTCCCGGCTCCGGGCGCCACGGTGACGGGAGAGGCCGGCGCGGGGCCGTCGGCGGGAATTCCGCTCGATTGCGTGTAGACCGAAAATCGGGCCTGCTGAGTCGAGGCGTTGAAGCGGATGTTCTTGCGGTAGAGCAGCGCTCCGCTCCGGGCGTCCACCAGCACGTACCAGTCGGCATCGCTGCGCGTGTAAAGGATCATCGACCAGGCGGGAGCGACCACGCCGGGGGCGAGGGGGAAATAGGCAAGCGCTCCCGGCACCGCGCGGGTGATCTCGGAATTCGCCACGGCCACCTCCCAGACTCGTCCGCCAGGCTGCGCCGTGCCGATGTGCAGCTGGGCGTCAGAAGGATCGAGGCCGGTCGCCAGCATGGCGCTGCGAACCGCCGCACCCGGCTCGAGCAGGCCTGCTGCCGCGGCGGGCGGCGAATCGATCCCCGGCACCAACCGCCCAACCGTGCGGACCAGGCGTCCCTGAGAATCCACCAGCGCCCGGAGGTCTCCCTGAAAGACCGGAACGCCATCCAGGCTCTGCCGCATTCGCACCATCGTCAGGCCGCTGAGGGGACTCGGGCTTTCGCCGATGACTTGCAAGCGGTCCGCGTCCTGGGGCCGCAGGCCGTACAGCGCCGCATGCGAGCGCACAAACTCCATCACCGCCTGCTGCGGCGAGCGTCCGGGCGCAGCGTTGCTCAGAGTGCCGCGCTGGCTGCGAAGGATCTCGACACTACCGGAAAGGGGAGAAAAACGCGCCTCGACACCGGGCTGGAGCGAGCGCATCCGATCCACTTCCTGCTCCATGCTGCGCCGGCGCTGTCTCGCCGCCAGTGCCACCGTTTCCACCGAGCTGCCGGAAGATTCTTCGATGAGAGCGGCCAAGGCACTGCGGTCATGCACCCGGATGTCGAAATTTCCACGCGGGAGGCTCTTCGATTGCGGCTGGCTCGACGGGGATGGGATGGGAGCGGGCTGGGAGACGCCGCGCACGGATCCGGTGACGACGAGCATCGTCGTCAGTGAGCCGACAAGCAGACCTCTGCGCATTCCGCGTTCTCTCCTCTCCGGAACTCGAAGACAATTCCAGGGAATATCCGGTGAGGGGAGACAATCGTCAAGGAGCGTCGCGGTGGGAACTTCGAGCCAAGCCTACCGGACCCTCCCGCAGGCGCCGATGTGTCCAAAAACGCGGCACGAAACGGGCCAATGACCGAGCACAGCCGCACCTCAATTGCCTATTGAGGAGGCTTGCGTGGCGCCGACGTGCCCGGCAGCGGGAGAACCTTGACGATCTTCTGGGACTTCTCATCCCCCAGCGTCAGCGTCACCTTGTAGTCGCCGGCGGGAACGAAAGGCGTCTGGCCGTAGCCCTGATCGACATCGGAGAAGCGGTGCTTCGCATCCGCCTGGAGATCCCAGACAACCCGGTTCAATCCGGCGCGGTTCGTCCCCTCCAGTTTGCGGATCACGAAGCCGGAGGAATCGGCAATCGTCAGGCTCGCCGATTCGACCGAGTCCTCCTTCAGCCAGTAATTCAGCACGGCCCCCATGGGCGGGTTCTTGGCCCGGAAGATCGCCTGCCCGGAGCCATAGTCGCGCCCGAAATAGAGCCGCGGCGTGGCCGGGAGGATGTCGAGAAGCAGGGCGTTCTTGCCGCGCGCTTCGGAGGTGAGCTGCGCGAAGAATGACGCATCGTCCAGGATCCAGATGCTCCGGCCATGCGTTCCCACGACCAGATCCTTTTCCCCGGGATGCATGAGGATGTCGTCCACCGGAGCGGGAGGAAGCGACTTGCCGTTCAATCGCACCCAGTGCTTTCCGAGATCGAGGGTGGCGAAGACTCCGAACTCGGTGCCGGCATAGAGCACCCGGGGATTTCCCGGATCCTCCAGCACGACTTCCACCGGTCCCCCTGCCGGAAGATCTCCGGTGATGTTGCTCCAGGTTCGTCCCAGGTCCTCGGTCCTGAGCACCAGGGGCTTGAACACGTCGCTGCGATGTCCGTCCACCGCGATGCAGGCGGTCTTGGGGTTTTTCCAGGACGGCGCGATACGCGCCACGTAGAGCCCGCCCACTTCCTTCGGGGTGACGTTGGCCCAGGTCTTCCCGTCGCTGTCGGTGACATGCACCAGCCCATCGTCGGTCCCCGCCCACAGCAGCCCCTTGGTCACCGGCGATTCCACCAGGGACACCACCGTGCCGTAGGTTTCCGCGTCGGACCCCACCGTCTGGATCTTGTCGATCTCCCGGCGCGACAGATCGCCACTGATCACCTGCCACTGGTCGCCACGCTGCGTGAGCTTGAAGACCCGGTTGCCTCCCATGTAGAGGACGGTGGGATCGTGCGGCGATATCAGATAAGGGGAATTCCAGTTGAAGCGCAGCCGCTCCTGCCCCTCCTTCGGCCCGGGGCGAATCAGCCTGGCTTCGTTGTTGTCCATCCGCCGGCGCACCAGCTCGCCCCCCTGGCCGGTCACGTAGATCAGGTTCTTGTCGGTGGGATCGAACGCCACGGTGAAGCCGTCGCTCCCCCCCACCGTCTTCCAATCGGAGTTCAGAATGCCGTCCTTGCTCTCGTCCTCGGTCACCCACAGCGTCTGCGACGGCCCCATCCAGGAGCCGTTGTCCTGCAGCCCTCCAGCGATCCGGTAAGGTTCGGAATTGTCCACGGCGATGCGGTAGAACTGGCCCACGGCGATGCGGTTCAGGTATTCCCAGCTCTGCGCCCGATCGTGGGAGACGTAGACACCCCCATCGTTACCCACCAGGATCTGGCTGGGATCCAGGGGATTGACCACGATGGCGTGAAAATCGACGTGGACATCCGGACTGCCGGAGCGGCGGAACGTCTTCCCGCCGTCATCGGAGATCGCCAGGTCCCAGCCCGGCAGGTAGACCCGCTGGTCGTCTTCCGGGTCCACCGCGACGCGCGAGAAGTAGAACGATCGGAAATTGATGTTGCTCACCCGGGTCCAGGTGTCGCCGCGGTTCTCGCTGCGAAACAGCCCGCCCTGGGTGGAACGGTCCTCGAACGGATCACGCCCCGTGCCGCCGGCGTCGCTCTCCACGGTGGCATAGAGAGTGTTCGGGTTCTTGGGATAGACGGTCAGGCCGATCCGGCCGGTGCGGGGCGGCAGGCCCGACGTCAGCTTCTTCCAGGTTCTGCCCGCGTCGTTGGAGCGGAAGATGCCGCCCGACTCGCTGTTCCCGGTGAACGACCAGGCGGTACGCCGCCGGGCGTACATTCCCGCATAGACCGTGTCGGGTTGGGAGGGATCCAGCACCACGTCACACGCGCCGGTCTTGTCGTCAATTTTGAGAACGTGCTGCCAGGTCTTTCCGCCGTCGCCGGTCTTATAGATCCCGCGCTCAGGGTTGGCGCCCCAGAGATGCCCCAGTGCCGCCACGTAGAGGACGTCGGGATTGCGCGGATCGACCGCCAGGCGCGGGATGTCGTGCGTCTGCTCCAGCCCCAGGGAGACGAAGCTCGCTCCGGCGTCAGTGGAGCGGTACACTCCGCCGCCCCAGGACGAGCTGTTGCGACCGTTTCCCTCGCCCGTCCCCACCCAGACGATCTTTCCCTTGCCCGGATCGGGCTTCTCCTTGCCCGCGGGCTGTTTGTCGGCGGGTGGAGTCGAGGGCTCCGGGCTCTTTTTTTCCTGCGCCCAGCCCGGCCAGGAGGGAGGGGCATCGGCCACGACGATCGAGCCGATGGACAGCAGGGGAGCCTTGTCGAACACCGGAGTCAGCGTCACGCCTAGATTCTCGGTCTTGAACACTCCTCCCGTGCCGAAGCCGACGTAGAAGCTGGTGCGGCTGCCGGGCACCAGGGCAATGGATGAGACTCTGCCTCCCATGTTGGCCGGCCCAATGCTCCGCCAGGTCACGCTGTTGAGATCCTTGGCGGTCAAATCCCGCGTCTGGGTAGGGGACTTGTCGGGCTTGGTGGCGGAAAGTGCCGGGAGCATGGTGGCAAGCAAACCGATCAGGATCAGGGCGGCAGTGCGGAGGCGGGCTCTGGACACGGCGCGTCATCCTCATGCGATGGTTACGTGTTATGGAGTCTCCGTGGGGCGTGATTCTAGCGGAAACGGCGGTCGGCTGAAAGCGGCTGTGCTAGAATTCCCTCCTTCAGAGCCAGTCCTGCGTTGATTTATCCATCGTCGGAGGAGTCATCTCATGAAACATCGTGTCGTGCTGTCCACCCTGCTTATCGCCGGCCTGGGCGTTTCGGGAATCGCCTGGGCGGGCGGCTTGGAAATGCAGAAAAAGAACCAGGCCTACCTCGAGGCCGCTGCCAAGGAAGAGGGGGCCGTGAAGACCTCCTCGGGACTCGTCTTCAAGAGCCTCTCACCCGGCACCGGGGAGAGCCCCAAGCTCACCGACACCGTGAAGGTGCACTATAAGGGTACCTTCATCGACGGGACCGAATTCGACAGCTCCTACAAGCGGGGCGAGCCCACGGAATTCCCCGTGAACAAGGTCATCAAGTGCTGGACCGAGGGGCTGCAGCGAATGAAGGTGGGGGAAAAAGCCCAGCTCGTCTGCCCACCGGGCATCGCCTATGGCGAACGGGGCATGGGAGGTGTCGTGCCACCCAACGCCGTCCTCGTCTTCCAGATCGAGCTGCTCGAAATCGTCAAGTGATTTCGCGGGAATGTTCCCGCGCCACTCCGAGTTAGGCATTCATCCCCCCGGAGCACCCTCGTTCCGGGGCTCTCAGGAGCCGCCATGTTGAAGCTTCATAATTTTGACCGCTCGCCGTTCGGCTGGAAGACCCGCATCGTCCTGGCCGAGAAGAAAGTCCCTCACGAGGTCATCGTTCCCGAAAACAAATCCGAAAGCGCCGCATTTGCGAAGCTCAATCCGTTTCGCCTGACGCCGGTCCTGGAGCTGGAAGACGGCCGGACGATCTACGAATCCACCGTCGTCAACGAGTACCTGGAAGAGGCTTACCCCACTCCCGCCATGCTCCCCAGGGATCCCTACGAGCGGGCCCGCGTCCGGATGCTGGAGGACACCACCGATCAGTACCTGATGCAGACGCTGCGCGACTTCCGCGGCTCCCAGTACGAATATGCCCCCCCCTTCCTGATCCCGAAGAAAGTCGATCAGGTGGACCACAAGCTCCTGGAAGAATCGAAGAAGAAGGTTCACGAGCATCTCTCCCGTCTGGAGAAAGAGCTGACCGGGCGCACCTGGTTCGGCGGGGAAACCTTCTCCCTGGCCGATGCGGCGCTGGTCGCGCCCCTCACCGGAAGTCTCCCGCTGATGGGAGTTCTGCCCGATCCCAAGTATCCCAACCTGGCCGCCTGGTCCCGGCGCGTCGCGGAGCGCCCCTCTGTCATCGCCTCCGCTCCGAAGGAGCCGATGAGAATCAAAAAGGATTGATCGGCAGAATCGCCGCCTCATATCGACAGGCCTTCTCCGGCCTGCCGCGAACGGTCTGGGTACTGAGCGCCGTCACCTTCGTCAATCGCAGCGGCACCATGGTGGTCCCTTTTCTGGTGCTCTACCTGACCAAGGCGATGGGTTACTCCGCCGCCGGCGCCGGGAGAGTCCTGGGCGTGTACGGCCTGGGGGCGCTCGCCGGGAGCTATCTGGGCGGCCGGCTCTCCGACCGAATCTCGCCGCAGCGCGTGCTGCTTCTCAGCCTCTCCCTGGGTGGGCTGGCCTTTTTCCTCCTCGGCCAGCTGCGCCACCCGATGGCCATCGCCGCGGCCGTGTTCACCCTGGCCGTGCTGTCGGAGTCCTTTCGTCCCGCCCTGGCGACGGCGCTGGTGGAAGCTTCCGATCCCCCGACGCGGGGCCGGTCTTTCGTGCTCAACCGTCTGGCGATCAATCTGGGCATGAGCTTCGGCCCGGCCATGGGTGGGTTTCTGGCGCTGCACAATTACCATTGGCTGTTCTGGGTGGATGGCGCCACCTCGCTGCTCGCGGCCGCCGTCCTCGCAAAATCGATGCACGGCGCCGAGCGGCACGCGGAGCCTGAGCCGACTCCGACGGTTCCGGCCACGTCTCCCTGGGCGGATGGCCCGTTCCTCGTTCTGCTGTTTCTGATTACGCTCTACGGACTGGTCTTCTTTCAGCTCATCGGGGCCTTTCCTTTGACGCTTCGTGATCGCTTCGGCCTGGCGGAAAATTGGATTGGCATCAGCTTGGCGGTCAATACATTGGTGATCGTCCTTTTCGAGATGGTCCTGGTGCACTCCCTGAGACGGCGCGACCCCTACCGCGTGATCGGGCTGGGCTCGCTGCTGATGTGCCTGGGCTTCGCGCTGCTGCCGCTGGGCACCGGCCGGCTGTTCGTGATCTTCACCGTGCTCGTCTGGACCGTGGGAGAGATGCTTTCTCTGGCGCTCGTGTCGACAGTCGTCGCCGAGCGCGCGGGAGAGGCGGGCCAGGGACGTTACATGGGGATGTACGCCGTCTCCTTTTCCAGTGCCTTCGTCCTCGCGCCGCTGGGCGGCACCTGGGTCTACCAGCGCTTTGGCGCGGAGGTCTTGTGGTATGGCTGCGGCGTCCTGGGCTTTTTCCTGTGGGGGGCCTTCTCCATTCTCGGGAATTTCGCGGGTAAGCGCTCCGCTCCCGCGGTAGAGGCACTATGAAAGCGAATCTCATCCTGGCGCTCGGTGATACTCCGGGCCGCTGCCGTCGATCTGCCTTGAACGTCCAACGGTCCCTCTGAGGAAGTCGAAGCCGCAAGGGGAGAAGCAGCTGCGTGGATAACATCACCCACACCCTCGTCGGGGTCACGCTGGCCAACGGCTTCTACCGGAGCCGGGTGGGCAAAGCGGCGGTGCCGATCCTGGCCATTGCTTCCAATCTCCCCGATCTGGATGCCCTGGTCGTTCTCTCCGGGGATCCGCGCTCGGTCCTGCTGCGGCGCACCTTCGGACATTCGCTCCTGCTGCTGCCGATCTGGGTGCTCCTGCTCGCCTGGATCTTCCGGCGCTTCTTTCCTCAGCTGCCGTTCCGGACCATCCTCGGGCTCACCGCCCTCGGGGCGGGACTGCACCTGCTCTTCGATCTGGTGAATTCCTTTGGTGTCGTGCTGCTCTGGCCGATCTCTCAGTGGCGCCCCGAGCTGGCAACCGTCTTCATCATCGATCTGACGCTCACCGCGCTCCTGGCCTTGCCGCTGTTGCTCTGCCTGCCAAAATCGCGGCGCGCGAGCCTGCCGGGACTGTCGCGCATCTCCATTCTGGCGGTCGCAGGCTACCTGCTCTTCTGCGGCGGGAACCGCTGGCTGGCGGAGCGGGCCTTGGCTCGGGAGATCGCCTCGCTCAGCCCGGCGCCGCAGTTCTCGTATGTCTTCCCGGAGCCGCTGGGCCCGCTACGCTGGCGCGGTGTGATTCGCCAGGGGGACACCTACCATCTCAGCCTGATTCGTTCGCTGTCGGGAGAGCTGCAGCCGCGGGGAGACGTGACGACGGCCATGGAGGATCCGGCCGTGCAGGCGGTTCTGGCCACTGAGCCGGGGCGTCGGTTGGAGCGATTCTTCAAGGCTCCGGTATGGGAGGCATCGGAGCACAACCCTGGCGCGCACGTCACCGCATCGGATCTGCGCTTCCGCTCTCTGGTCTTGAAGCGCGATCCGGTGTTCGTCTTTTCGTTCGAGGTGTCGCCCGAGGGAAGGGTGCGGGAGGAGCTTCACTCTTCGGATTTCGTCCGCGGGCGGTGAAAGCCGAGCTGGACGATGTCGCGGGCGAAGATGAGATCCGCCGTCCAGTCCAGCGCCACGCGGAACTTGCGCGACCAGCCGGGCATCTTCAGCCA
>Ga0137425_1000232_pt1 | contig 17565 bp, 9 predicted proteins | sample EasRivERMZT640_2_FD_102318 | JGI IMG/M metagenome (GOLD analysis project Ga0137425, IMG submission 102318) | Soil microbial communities from meander-bound floodplain in the East River, Colorado, USA - East River MetaG ERMZT640_2 | ecosystem: Environmental > Terrestrial > Soil > Floodplain ...
CCGGGCATTGGCGCTCTCCACTGATAAAACCAAGACCAAGCGGGAATGCGTCGGCTGCCATTCGCCTACCACCCTGGTGAGCGGGGACATGGAGCTCAAGCAGGCCGTCTCCCGCCAGGGCGTCACCTGTGATTTCTGTCACACCGTGAAGGATGTGGAGCTGCAACGGGGATGGTCTCCCTTCGTGGTCGATCCGGGCCCCATCAAGCGCGGACCCTTCGCCTACACCAAGCCTTTCAAGGGGCATGAGGCGGAGTATTCCGTCTTGCACAGCGCCAAGCCGCTGCTCTGCGCCGGGTGCCATGAGTTCAAGAACGACAACGGTCTCCTGGTCCTCTCCACCTATTCCGAATGGAAGTTGAGCGAATACTCCGGCCGGGGGACCTCGTGCCAGGACTGCCACATGGCGCTGGTGCAGGGGTCGAAGGTCAAAGAAGGATTGGAGCAGAGCGATTCCAGCCTCAGGGTTGTGAACTTGCACCGGCTGGTGGGCGGCACCTCCCTGGGCCAGCTGAATCGGGGATTGGACCTTAAGTTCGAGTCGGTCTCTGCGACCGGCACCACCGCCAGCGTCCGGATTCTCGTCTCGAACTCAGGAGCGGGACATCGGATTCCCGGGGGGCTTCCCACGAAGAGCCTGGTGCTGGTGGTGAGCGCCGTGGACGCTTCGGGAGTCGCGGGGAAGGCGCAGGAGCGCGTGTACCGGCGCGAGCTCAGAAACGCCAAGGGGGCAACGCTGAAGGACCTGGCTGAGATTTTCCTGACCGCGAAGTCGGTGGGAGAAGACAGCCGGCTGAAGCCCTCGGAAACCCGCACGGAACGCTTCTCCGTGCCACTGACGCAGGGCTCCCGCGCCGTGGTGGCTCGACTGGAGTACCGGGACGCTTCGGCTGTGGGGACACCGCCCAAGGTCTCGACCATCACCGAAACCCGCTGGGAGCTGAAAAACCGCTAGGAAACTGATCCGAATCATGGCGGGGCGGTCTCTCCGAGGGTATGTTTCACGCAACGAAATCATCTTGCAGGTGCCCTTGGTGGAAACCGACATCCGGCGTAATCCCGCACTGTTGAAGCTGGATCTCTATTGCCGTGGCATGCGGCTGGATGATTCCTGCTACCTGATGGAAGACGGTGGCCGGCAGATCCTGCGTACCCGGGCCGGACTCGGCTCGGGCCTCGAGTTGATCCTCCCGGGCGGGTTGTGGACCAACGTCCCCGTCACCGAGGGATTCGCGGCAAGCTCTCCCTACGTTCTTTACCGCGAGAACGGCCGCTATCTCCTGCGCCGTCACGGCGAGCGCTTGCCGGTGTCGGGAGCCTCGCTCCAAGTTGTTGCGCGGGGCGGCGATCCCGGCATCCCGGTGCGACTCGCCCCACGGCCCGGGTGGTACGAGCGCACCACTTCCAGCGGCAAACGGATGACCCAGATCGGCACGCTGCAGGGAACGTACCTGGGCGTGTATCAGGCCAAGGGCTGCGAGTACTGGACAGAGAAACCGAAGGCGAACTGCAAATTCTGCTCGGTGGGCCTCAACCTGGGAATGGACGACGCCGGCGACAAGACGGTGGACGAGGTAATGGAAGTCGTTCGGGCGGCCCGGGAAGAGTCGGGCATCACCTACGTGGATTTCAACACCGGCCACTATGAAGGGGACACCTACCTGGACATCCTCGAGCCCCTCCTGCGCCGGGTGAAAGAAGAAACGGGCCTGCTGGTGGGAGTGCAGACGCCGCCACATCACGATCTGAAACGCTACGATGCCTTGCGCGAGATGGGGGTCAACCGGGCCTCGTTCTGTTTCGAGATCTTCGACGAGGGGATCTTCAAGGCAGTCTGCCCGGGCAAAGACCGGGAGTACGGGCTGGCGCGCTATCTGAACGCGGTGGAATACTGCGCCCGCCTCACCCGCAGGCAGGTCGGCTCGGAGCCCTGGGTTTCCAACGGGGAAATCATCGCCGGCCTGGAGCCTCCCGCCTCCTCCATGGCGGCCATCGACTGGATAACCTCCGTGGGCGCCATCCCCACGGTGTGCGTCTTCCGTCCGCTGTCCGGAACCGACATGGAGGATCTTCCTCCTCCCAAGACTGAAGACCTCATCCCCGTGTTCCGGCGCCTCTATGAGGCTTGCATGGAGAAGGACCTCCCCATCGGCGTCGCTCCCAACGTTCACGTGAGCCTGGTGCTGCTTCCAGAGGAGTGCCGCTATCTCACGGACAATCCGCGAAAATACTGGTGGAAAGAGCTTCGCCTGCGCGCCCTTTCGAAGGCCTTCGCGCTGCGCTTTCAGAGGCAGGTGGACCGCAAGATGCGCGCCTCCTCACCCGGGGAGTCGCAGGCAGATCTGGCGTCAACCCTCGCAGGCCCCCAACCCACCGCTCGCACCTAGCCCTTCACCCCTCGACCCCCCATCCCTTTCGCATCGCCTCGGCAACGCGTCGTCCCGAACCAACAAGCGAGTGGCAATCCAGGAAACTGCCACGAAAAATTTTCGCGGCGCCTCGGCTCGGGCTCTCCCCATGAGCACGCCGAGGAAGCGCTTCTGCTCGCTCCGTTCGCTATCCTAAACTCACCTTCCCTCTGACCTTGCCTGCGAGTCCGCCGCACTGAATGGCCTCACTGGTTCCATCCCCACAGCCATGGCACATCTCTTGCTGTACAGGATTCCTAGAAGCGGTCGCGCTGGTAGAAATCATTACCACAGGCTGGATGAAGGATCATGTTCTTGGCGCGCCAAACACCCGCGCCCGGAGGGAGGAGGAGTTCGCACCGATGTCCCGAACTTGGAATAGACATTCAGAAAAACCGAGCCTCGCGGCCGACGCGGAAAAGTCATCCGACGCTGGGCGTTTGGCTCACTCAAAACGCTTCGAATCAGGGAACCGTGGGTGGGGTGGAGACCCCATATCCCCAGCCGAGATCCCGAATGAAAAACAAGTCAATGTACGGCCGGCGGTGAAACACACGCCGTCAGGGCCGCGCCCGTTCAAGAGTCCATCCCGGTCTGAATTCGAAAACGAAGTTTCAAGGGGGGGTATGAACATGAGAAGAATCCTGCTCGCATTGTTCGTCGCCACGCTGCTCGTCGGCCTGTCCGCCATCCCGGCGCCAGCCGAGAACGGCGATCAGATCCCGCTGTCGCCCACGGCCATCCCGCAGTTCGTGGATCCTCTGCCCATTCCGACCATCATCGACGGCACGCAGGGGGAGTTGACCCTTTCCATGTGCGAGTTCAAGGCCAACGTGATGTCTACCGGGACGTTCGCGCCCGGCGTGAAGCCGGAAACCTGGGTGTGGGGCTACATCCCCGGTACGGTCTGCCCCACCACGACCCAGCCGACCTACACGGGGCCGGTGATTATCGCGCAGCGCGGCGTTCCGCTGAAGGCCACGTTCATCAACAATCTCGGCTATGCCTCCACCACCAACGTCCTGGCCTACAAGAACTCCACCGATCAGACGTTGCACTGGGCCGATCCGCTCAACAAGGAAGCCAATGCCTGTAATCACGAGGCGATGATGAACATGGGACAGCCGCCGACCGGGGAATGCGCCGAGAACTACAGCGGCCCCGTGGCCGCGGCGGTTCATCTGCACGGCGGCGACGTGCCGCCCGAGCTGGATGGCGGTCCCGACTCCTGGTTCACCAGCGACGGGCTGTACCAGGGGCACGGCTACTACAGCTTCCCGGGCACCGGCGGCCTCGGCTCCAATGCGGCGGTCTACCGCTATCCGAACGAGCAGGAGCCGGCGCTGATCTGGTTTCACGATCACACCCTGGGCGCGACCCGGCTGAATGTTTACGCCGGGCTTGCCGGCGGATATCTGCTCACCGATCCCGCTGACACCTCGATTCCTGCCAATCTCCCCAGCCTAGTTCCGCTGGTCATCCAGGACCGGATGTTCGACAAGGACGGGCAGCTCTACTTCCCGGCGGGGGGGGACGAAATCCCCAACCCCGATCATCCCTTCTGGATCCCGGAGTTCGAGGGCGACACGATTGCGGTGAACGGGCACACGTGGCCCTATCTCAACGTTGAGCCGAAGCGCTATCGCTTCCTGATCATCAACGGCTCCAATGCCCGCACCTACGAGCTGTTCCTGACCAGCGCGACCACCAAGGCGAAGGGACCGGCTTTCTGGCAGATCGGAACCGACGGCGGCTACCTGGACTTTCCGGTCCAGATCGACCCGACCGCGCCTGGCAACCAGCTGCAGAAGCTGCGCATGATGCCGGGTGAGCGCACCGACATCATCGTCGATTTCGCCGGGCTCGCGCCCGGGACGACCCTGTTCCTTCGCAACAATGCCAAGCACCCTTATCCCGCCGGTAAGACGGTGGACGGAAACACCTTGGGCCGGATCATGCAGTTCCGCATCGTCGACAGCACCGGTCCGGACACGAGCTACAACCCGGCTCTGGGCGGCGCCCTGCGCACTCCCATGGTCCGGCTCGTGGATCCCGTGGCTGGTACCCTGGCTCCGGGAGTCGTGGTCCAGAAGACGCGTCAGCTGACCCTCAACGAGGTGATGGGAATGCCCACCGAGGTCGAGGGCGTCGAGTACGAGGGAGGTCCGCTGGAGGTGCTGGTCAACAACACCCTGTGGGCGGGCAAGGACCATGAGGGGAACATCCGCCCCGACTTCACGCCTATCGACGTGGGCGGCGTCGTCACCGGATATTCGGAGCTTCCAAAGGAAGGCGAGACGGAGGTGTGGGAGATCATCAACGTGACCGCTGATGCTCACCCCATCCACCTGCACCTCGTCCAGTTCCAGCTGATCAGCCGCCGGAACTTCGATACACGCAGGTACCTGGACGCGTATGCCGAGGCCTATGGCGGCACCATCGTGGACGGGTTCGGTCCGCCCAACGATTACAACGTTCCCAACGCCGACGGCGCCGTGGGCGGAAATCCCGCGGTGGGGCCCTTCCTGAGAGGTCCCATGAAGCCGCCGGATGCGAACGAGGCGGGGTGGAAGGACACGGTGACGATGTTCCCCGGCCAGGTGACCCGTATTGCCGTCCGCTGGGCCCCGATGGCCCTGCCGGCGAGCACTCCTCCCGTGGATGCCTACTACGCCTTCAGCCCCGATGGGGGCCATGGCTACGTCTGGCACTGTCACATCGTCGATCATGAAGACAACGAGATGATGCGGCCCAACATCGTGGTGCCCAACGAGGAGGCCATCCGCACCTACATCAAGGGGATCGATTACTAATCGATCCATCCATTCGCAAAGGGGGCCGTCATCCGACGGCCCCCATTTTTCCCTCCACGCGATGGGAGTCCTCAGGTGCCAGCCCGCTTCCTTCTTCGCGCCCTGCCCCTCCTCGCCACATTCGCACTGATCGCGGCTCTGCCGGCCCACCCAGGAAGTGAAATCATGGCGGGAGATTTCCGCGAGACCTGCAGCACCGCTTCGCTCAGCCAACCCGCGCCTGGTTATTCTCTTTCGACCGAGGGGAACGCCTGGAAGGCCGAATGCGTGAAGCAGAAGCTCCGCCTCCGCTTCACGCAGGAGGAGATACAGGTTCTTCCGACGGCGCCCGTTCCGACGAGATGGGAGCTCGGAATCTCCCTGATACGATTCGGAGGAAGCGAGGACCTGCGCCCGGCTGGCCTCGCCTTCCTCACGGCGAGCGGGGATCGGGCGGAATATCAGCGAGGGAGAATGACCGAGTGGTTTCGCAATGCCCCGGCGGGGATCGAGCACGGCCTGGACATCCCAGAAGGGACGGGCTCGCCCATCCTGCAATTTGACTTCAGAGTGACCGGCATCCTCTCGGCAAAAGTCTCCGAAGACGGACAGAGGGTGGCATTCCTGGGACCCTCCGGCACGGAGGTGCTCTCTCATCAAGCCCTGAGCGGATTGGACGACCGGGAACGGGAGGTAGCCCTGCGCTGGGAGAGGCTCGAGCCCACCGGCGGATCGGACATCATTCTGCGCCTTTCGGTGCACACGGCGGACCACGCCTACCCGCTCCGGGTGCTCGCCCATCTCACCACGCCGAAAGGCGCATCGGTCAGCAGTCACGCCGGCTCTGGTTCCAGTCTCGAGGCTTCCATCTTGTCCGTCCCCGCCAACGATACGTGTGGCGCCGCGGAGGTGATTCCGGGAGCCGGACCGTTCCCGTTCGATTCCTCCGTCCTCGATCTCACCGATGCGACCACAACGGGCGATCCGCCGACTCCGTCGTGCCAGACGGACATTTCACGAAGCGTCTGGTTCAGCTTCACGCCGGCGACCTCGGCTTCCTACAGCTTCTCCGTCTGCTCCGATGCGCCGACCGCCACCACTGTGGAGGATACGGTGCTCTCCGTCTATGCCGCATCCGGCATCTGCACGGGACTCGTCGAGCTCACGGGTGGGTGCAGCGATGATTCATGCGGGGCTGCCGGCCTCCAATCTGCCGTGAGCGAAGTTCCGCTGAGCGCCGGGACCACCTATTATGTCGTGGCCTGGAGCTACACAGCCGTCCCGCCTCTGCCCGGCAGCGAGAGTCTCCAACTGCGGGTGGTCCAGCATGCCCCTTCGGGTCCGCCCCCACCCAACGATCAGTGCGGCGGCGCGGAGCCCATTCCCGGGGCCGGCCCGTTTCCTTACTTGACATCGGTCACGCCCGACATCAGCGGAGCGACCACGGCGGGAGATCCCCCGGCTCCCTCCTGCCAGCCCATCGTGTCCCGCAGCATCTGGTATTCCTTCAGCCCTGCCGCCAGCGGCCGATACACCTTTTCCCTCTGCGCCGATTCGCCCACCGGCTCCACGGTGGACGACACGATCCTGGCGGTATACGCGTCCTCGGCGCCGTGCTCGGGGCTGTTCCAGATGCCGGGAGGCTGCGACGACGACTCGTGCATCAGCGAGGCGGCGCAATCCAGGGCCTCAGGCGTCGATCTCATTGGCGGAACGACCTACTACGTCGTGGTCTGGAGCTATTCGTCGGCGCCTCTTGCGGTCGGGAATACCGCCGTCCAACTACGGGTCAGCCAGATCACCGGCCCCCCGAACGACAGCTGCTCAGCCCCGGAGCTGCTCACTCTGGACGATCCCGTCTCGGGAACCACGGTCTCGGCAGTGGACGACACGCGGCTTCCTGCCGGATCGCCTTGCTTCGGCGGAATTGGTCAGACCTCCTCCACGGCTGTCGGCCTGGATGTCGCCTATCGCTTCACCGCACCGGAAGCCGGAGCGTACTCGTTCCGCCTGAGTGGCTACGACGCGTCAAAGAACGCGGTGCTGTACGTATCGTCCGATTGCCCCCCGGGAGCGCCGCCGGCTCAGGTGTCGGGGTGTCTCGCGGCGGCGAACCGGACCTCCGTTTATTCGGAAGAGGTGAGCTGCCTCTCGCTTTCGACGGGTCAGGGGGTCTACGTCTTTGTGGACGAGCATTCCAGCAGCGCCGGAAGCGCCTTCGTGCTGGAAGCGAGCCGATGCGTTCTGGAAAGTCAGCCGAATGGGACGCCTGCTTCGGCCGGCGAGCCGAGCTGCGGCCTGGAAGGCTCGATCTCCCCTGCGGGGGACGCCGACTTCTTCTCCCTGGGAATGCCCGAATCGGGATCCCGCGTGTTCGCCATGCTGGACGGGGCCGCGGGGAACAGCACCGACTTCGATCTACGGGTTACCACCGAAGCCGATACCCTTGAATTCGATGATCTCAACAATGACGTTCCGTTCGGCTCAGTCGCCCCCAACATCGCAGGCTCTCCTGCGAACGGAGCGCTGTCTTTCCTGAGAGTGAGCCATTACAGCCCCGCCGCCCAGGCGGAGCCCTACCGTCTTTACTCGTGCGTACAGCCTCCTGCAACGGGTGCCACTTTGGAGGCGGAGCCGAACAATTCTCTCGCTTCAGCCACGAGTGGAATGAACGAGTACTACTCCGGCACGCTCTCCGACGCGGCCGACGTGGACTTCTTTTCCCTTTCCGCCGTGGTGGGAGAGTTGCTCCAGGTCGGTCTGGACCTGGATCCCACCCGGAGCAATTCGCCGTTCAACGGGTCGCTGTCACTGCTGGATCCATCCGGAGCCGCTCTGGTGTCGGTGAATGATCCCTCATCGATCTCTTCCAACGCCGCCGGAACGGGAAACCTGACCGCCAGCACTCCCTACTCCCCCTCCGAGTCGCTGGTTTACAGGGTCCGAAGCACGGGCACGTTGTACGTGAAAGTAGCCTGGATGTCGGGGAGCGCTGGAGATTACCTTCTTTCGATCGCCCACAATTGCCGGGTCGGCCCGGCTACGGACATGAGCGTGGCTCAAAGCGCTTCGCCGGATCCCGTCCCGCCGAGCGGGACGCTGACCTATTCCATACTTGTGCGCAATCTCGGGACGCATCCCGCATCCGTCGTGACCCTGCGGGACGAGCTACCGGCAGGCGCCACGCTGGTTTCGGCTCAACCGAGTCAGGGGACCTGCACGGCGTCCCAGCCGGTGGTCTGTCACCTGGGAAACCTGGCCCCCGGCGCCTCGGCCAGCGTGAGCGTCGAGGCGCTCGCGCCGACGGCTCCGGGACTGGTCACCAACACCGCTCGAGTCGCCACGGCGGTCATCGACACGTTTCCCGGGAACGACGCCTCCTCCGAAACTTCGACTGTCGGGGCGCTGGATGGCGACGGGGACGGTGTACCCGATCCCTCGGATTGCGCGCCCGGTGATGCTTCGGTGTGGGCTGTTCCCGGCGAAGCCACGGCGCTTTCATTTCCCATCTCGTCCGACCCTTCCTTGTTGCAGTGGTCCCCGCCCACTGCGCCCGGCGGCACGCAGGTGAGCTACGATTTGCTGCGCAGCGCCACTTCGGCTGGATTCCTGAGCCCCACCTGCCTGATTAGTGGAACGACGGCAACCAGCGCCAATGACACCGCTATTCCCGGCGCGATCTTTTACTACCTGGTGCGCTCCAAGAATGACTGCGGCGGGAACCTTGGAACGCGATCCGATGGCACACCGCGCACGGCAGGCTCCTGTCCCTGACCTGCCACGCAGGATGGCGGCGCACCACCAGGATCCTGTCTCGCCGCCGGACCCGGGCCGGTGGGAATCACCACCTGGCATTGACTCTGCATTATTCATCCGCCTGTACAACCGGAATGGTCTGGGAATTTGAGGCCGGCCCTGAGCGTGCGTGACAGGTCAGTGAATCTGCAGGACTTATGACGATGTCGTGTGAAACTGTTTCCGACATCGGCCTCGTTCCTCGGCGCAGTGGCTGCGCCGAGGCGCCGCTGGCACGTGCCGGCAACGAAAGCCTTTCGCGAACCTGCCGCTGCGGAATCGTGTTGGCCGCCGGCGACGGCGTCCGCCTGCGCCCCCTGGTGGAGCGCCTGAGGGGCAAAGCGCTACCCAAGCAGTATGTGAGCTTCGTCGGGACGCGCTCGATGCTGGAGCACACATTTTCCCGCGTCGAGCGGCTCATCCCTGCGAATCGGCTGTTCACGGTGGTGGCACGGGCCCACCTCCGCTATCCCGAAGCCAGAAAGCAGCTGAAGAGCCGACCCAAGGGAAGGGTGGTGGTGCAGCCTCTCAACCGGGACACGCTTCCCGGCCTTCTCCTCCCCTTGCTGCATCTGCGAAGGCTTTATCCCGACTCGATGGTGGCGGTCTTTCCGTCGGATCACTACGTCGTCGAGGAGGATCGTTTCATGCGATTCGTCAGCCTCGCATTTGACGCGGTGGAGAGACACCCTGACCGGGTTGCCCTCCTGGGGATCGAGCCGGACGGGCCGGAGTCTGACTATGGCTATGTCCTGCCCGGAGGGGGGGCCCGCCCGATCCACTCCGGCGAATTGGCCCAGGTCTCCCACTTCGTGGAAAAGCCGGATGCGAAGCGGGCGGAGGAGCTCATCCATCTGGGCGCGCTATGGAGCACCAGCGTGCTGGTGTTCCACACCGCCGCATTTCTGGGCCTCGTCGAGCGGAAACTGCCGGGGCTCCTCTCTGGCTTTCTCAGGATCGAAGAGGCCCTGGGAATGCCGGAGGAGAATCGCGCGATCGAAGAGGCCTATCGCCGCATGATGCCGCTCAACCTCTCGAGGGACTTTTTGGAAACTCTCGCCCCGGCCGAGCCGGCGCGCCTGTCGGTGCTCGCGGCCCGGGGTGTTACCTGGAGCGACTGGGGCTCCGAGCGCAGGATATTCGGGGCGGCCCGCCCAGCGGCTGCCTGGAGAAAAGGAGAAGGTCATGGGAGACAAGACAACGTCGAAGGGAACGAAGCACGAATCAGGCGGGAAACCTCCGCTTCTGGATGATCGTCAGCTCCACGAGCTGATCGCCAGTCGCGCCTATGAGCTGTTCGAAAACCGGGGTTTTGAGGACGGGCACGATTGCGAGGACTGGCTGGAGGCGGAAAAACAGGTCCTGATCGAGGTGGAAGCGGAGACCGGGGTGCGTTCTGGCCCGCTCACCACGATCCGCGCCGCCTAGAGGCGACTGGAAGGCGGAGATGGGGCTGTGCCGCCTTTGCGCCAATCTCTACCGCTCCCTTTCCTCCCGCTCCGGCCATGGAGTGCCTTGCAGCGCTTCATCGGCCTGAACGCGTGGATCGCTGCCGCGGCACCGTTCGCAGCGAATCATGCAGGGGTCACGAGCCTCAGCGGCGTACGCCTCGGTCGGGGCCGGGTCCATTCCAAGAGCCTCGGGACCGGTCCGTCCAGACGCCGCTCAGCCCAGCATTGCAGATGCCTGCGGATTTCATTCGCCTCAAGTCCCAGGATCGAGCAGACATTCTCGAAGGAAAAAACCGGCGCAAGATTGCGGCTGGCGAACCACTGCTCCGCCTCCCAGTAGAGCTGGCGCCGGTGGTAGTCCCCCGCGCCACGATTCAGCTGGAATGAATGAACGGCGTCTTCCAGGACCGCTGCCGCCAGTCGCAGCTCCGGGTACCCAGAGGTCCGGCTGCGAAGGGTTCGAAAGAATCCTCCCGGCAGCGACTTGGTGCGGTGGGGCCGATCCTGCTTCCGGTGATGGAGATGGGGGTGTGGGTGGGAATGACTCGGCATGATTGCGCTCCTCCCTTGGACCGGGCTGCGCGGAGGATTTCAGCGGAAACGGGGGATCCTGCCAATCAGGCGATCCCCTGATGCTTGCGGGGAAAATGCCTTAGCCTCGAGACGGGGGCTCAGGGATCGATGATCTTGTTGCGGATGGCGTAACGGACCAGCTCGCTGAGGGAATGGCAGTCGAGCTTCCGCATGATGTTGGTGCGGTGGGTCTCGGCGGTTTTCACGCTGATGTTCAGCGCCGTGGCGACTTCCTTGTTGGTCCGGCCCTCCGCCACCAGCTGCACCACCTCCCGCTCCCGCGGCGTCAGGGAGGAGGTTTCGTGGCTCGCCGCTTCGGGATTCCCTTCCAGATACTTCTGCAAGACCATTTCCGCCACGCTGCTGGTAAAGAAGGTCTTGTGGCGGCTCAGCGCTTCCACGGCGGTGACCAGGTCCCTTCCTGCGTCGGACTTCAGCACATACCCCCGGGCTCCGGCGGCGAGCACCTCGCCAATGACCTGCTCCGACTCGTGCATGGTGAGAATCAGCACCTCGCTCGCCGGCGAGACCTTGCGGATCTGGCGGGCGGCGTCGAAACCGTTCAAGCCGGGCATGCCGATATCGAGGATGACCACGTCAGGCAGCGATCGCTTGGCCTTCTCCACCGCTTCCCGGCCGTCCACTGCCTCGTCGCACACCTCGAAACCGGCATGGCCTTCGAGCAGCGCGCACACGCCGCGACGCACCACTTCGTGATCGTCCGCCACCAGAATACGAACGGTACTCATCCGGTTTCCTGCGTCAATGGGATTTCCACCCGCACCGTCGTGCCCTTGCCCCTGGAGTCGATGCCCAGTTTACCCCCAAGCTGGCGAACCCGCTCGCGCATTCCAAGGATTCCCACACCCAGCAGCTCCACTCCCCCGCGGCGGCTCAGCACCTCGGGGGGAAAGCCGCGTCCGTCGTCCCGCACCTCGAGTCGGATAAGGTCCTGGCTGCGCGCCAGCTCAACCCAGGCGCTGCCGCTCTCCGAGTGCCGCTGCACATTGGTGAGGCATTCCTGGACGATGCGAAACAGGGCATTCTCCACCTCCATGGACAGACGGCCGAATTCGTCCGGCACCTTGAGCCCCACCGCGATTCCACTGCGCCGCGAGAAGCCCTCGACCAGCCACCGCAGGGCGGCGGGCAGGCCCACTTCTTCCAGCAGGGGCGGGTGCAGGAGGTAGGAGAGCGAGCGAATCTCCCGCGAGCAGCGCTCCGCCAGCGACACGCTCTCGTCGAGTGCCGATTTCGCCCGGGCTCCCAGCGATTCCCGGCTTCTCCCGGCCACGGCCAGATTCATGGAAAGAGCCGCCAGACTCTGGGCCGTGCTGTCGTGCAGCTCCCGGGCCAGCCGGCGCCGCTCCTCATCCTGGATGTTCAGCAGCCGGGTGGAAAGCTCCTCGAGCGACTTCGCAACCTGCATTCTCTCACCGATCTCATCCTGGAGGTTTCGATTGGCTTCCGAAAGCTGGGCGGTGCGCCGTGCCACCCGCTTTTCCAGATCTTCCTGGGCCTTGCGCAAATCCTCCTCCGCCTGCAGGCGCTGCGCGACATCGGCGGAGAGCACCAGCATGGTCACGGCCACGATTCCCATGAAAGCCTGCAGCAGGAGCAGGCTTTCATTGATGCTCCCCCGGGCGAAGGGACCCGACCCTTGCGCCGTCCGGACGATGGCGACGCAGACGACCAGGAAGGTGATGGTCACCGTTCCCTTTTGACCAAACCGCAGAGCGGCCCAGATCAGAAATGGGAAGACGACATAGGCTTGAAGGTGGATGTTCGGGTCGGTAGTGAGCCAAGCGCCAAAAATCATTAGCGTGGCAGCACCCAGCGACGCCAGCAGGATTGCGCCCTCCGCCAGCCGCGCCATGGAGAGCTGCACGCGGCGCCTTTCCCACCACGCGAGCAGCAAGGGAGCCAGCACCAGATCTCCCATCGCGTCTCCCAGCCACCAGGTCTGCCATGCCCTCTTGATCTCGGCCTGGGGAATGACACCACCCAGATAGCCGCTGGTGACTCCAATGGTTGCGCTCACCATCGTGCTGAATCCTGCCGCCAGCGCGACGAAGCCAAAGACGTGCTGGACGCGGTCCAGGGATCCCCGAAACCCGGTGTATCGCCGCAGCAGGTACACCCCCAGCAGGGCTTCCAGGGTGTTGCCCAAAGCCATGCCGCCAGCCGCGAGGAGCGGCGCCCCCGCCGAGGCATTGACCAGGAAGGCTCCCAACGCGATACCCGGCCACAGGCGATATCCGAACAGCGTGAGAGCCACCAGGGAGATGCCGGTGGGAGGCCAGATGGTCGTCGCGAAGCCGCCCACGGGATCCATCATGAGCCCCAGCTTCGCCGTGACGAAATAGACGACGAACAGGACCATGACTCCGATCATCGTGCGAGTGGTCGAAGCGCCCGCCACGCGAGGCAAGGCCGTCTCGTTCGCTTCCGTGGACTGCTCTGCCATCAGGGGCGCTCGATTGGTCAGATCGGGCAACTGGAATTCTCCCTCCCGCCAGCTCTAAAACCGGCTCGAAGCCCTGGCCTGCAGGCCGGGATCCGCAACGGGGACAGACGCATCGGCGGTATCTTGTTTTACCACTCGCGCCCGGAAGCATGCAATCCACCGTATGCCCGGCCTGGGGGGCGCGGCTTCGCGGCACGACCCGGGCGGGACCCGGGAGAGAGCCGAGAACCGAGTGGATCCGCAGGAGTAATCCTTTAATGAGTCGATGATTTGAAGTCCGTGTCGCAGGACACGTTTGGCAAGTAGAAGGATGGCCAGGGAGGAAGAAACTAACGACTCGGAGGAAGGCAGGTTTCCTCCTCCCTGGCCTATATGGCCCTGGCGAAGGTCTCTGTGGGTGCCGCGGAGCAACCCCTCTCAACCAGCCCCGCCCCAAAGAACCACGCCCGGAATACGCAATTTATCGCATCAAGCGGCCTGCGGCCGCTATCGGGTGATCTCCTGAATTGTGTGGGGAGAATGCCTTAGAGACCTCAATGGGAGGTCATTCCCCCGGAGCGATTTCTTCGAGCCTTTTGGGGTCGGGGATTCGGAACAGGTCATCCTCGGTGAGGACGAGGTGGTCCTTGTTCCAGCGGCTCATGATGCGGATGGCGGTTTCCTGCGTGGTGCCGACGAGATCGGCGATCTCCTGCCGGCTCAGGCTCAGGGGCACGACGATGCCGCGGCCGTCCGGGCGGCCGACGCGACCGGCCAGCGTAATGAACAGGCGCGCGATGCGATATTCCACCCGCGAGGAGCGATCCGCCAGCTTGCGCGTCAGCTCGATCATCCTGCGGGTCAGCCCCTGAAGAAGCCCGCGCGCCAGGAGGGGATTCGAGGCAAGGGTGGCGAAAAAATCCTGCCGCGGCAGCGACAGAAGCGTCGTGGCCTCCAGGGTGATGGCCGAAGCGGGAAAGTCGCGCTCCTCGTAGGCCGCCAGGGCCCCCACCGGATCCCCCGGACCGAAGATCTCCAGGATCACGTCCCGGCCGTCGGGCGCCGCCTTCACGATCTTGACCCGGCCTCCCAGAATGAAATGGAACCAGACCGCGGAGTCCCCTTCCCGGAAGACCGTTTCCCCCTCCTCGTAGGCCTTCAGACGCACCAGCGGCCGCAGGCTCTCCCGCTCTTCGGGGCGCAGGCTCTGGAAGAGCGGGATAGCGGCCCAGGGGATGGGCGGAGTACCGGCGGGTCGACTCAGGGCTGATCCTCCTGTGGCTCAGGGCCTTCGGGCGCTTCGCGGCGTGAGGCGGGTATCTTAGCACCCCGCTGATCCAGGTCATACTCGGTTTGGGCTGGTTGCGCCATTCTTCTCTTCGAGGCGCCAGCGGCAGGAGCCTCGGAGACGGACCCAATGAGGCTGGAAGACGCGAAGATCGAGGGCGGCCTGGAAATCGGCGTGCGGGATCAGTTCGCCACCTCGCCCCTGGTGGTCATCTGGGAGGTCACCCGGGCCTGCGACCTGGCGTGCGTTCACTGTCGAGCCTCGGCCATTTCCTTGCGAGAGCCGGACGAGCTCACCACCGAGCAAGGCGTTGACTTGCTGCGCGAGGTGAAGCGCTTCGGCAAGCCCCTGATGGTGTTCACGGGCGGCGACCCGCTCAAGCGACCCGACATGGAGGAGCTGATTGCCGAGGCCAGCCATGCGGGGCTGGTCAGTTTCCTGAGTCCAAGCGGGACTCCGCTGCTGACGCACGCAGCGCTGCACCGCGCCAGGAAGTGTGGCCTGAGGGGAGTCTCGATCAGCCTGGACGGCTCGAATGAAGCGATCCATGACACCTTCCGGCGTGTCAGGGGGTCCTTTCACTGGTCGCTGGAGGGGGCCGCCGCCGCAGTGGGGCTGGGACTGACCCTGCAGATCAACACCACCCTCACGCGGCACAATCTCAAGGACCTTCCGGCCATTGCCGACCTGGTCGGCGGGCTGGAAGCCAGGCGCTGGACGCTGTTCCTGCTGGTGCCCACCGGCCGAGCTCAGGAGTCGCAACAGGTCGCTGCAGAGGAGTGCGAAGCCGTTTTTCAATGGCTGGCGGAGCTGGCGCCGAGGGCGCCGTTCCGCATCAAGACCACGGAGGGACCCCATTACCGCCGTGTCGCCATGCAAAACGGACTCAGCACGCCGTCGGGAGACTCCCCCGCCCCCAATCGCTTCGTCTCCGGCATGAACGACGGATCGGGCTTTGTGTTCATCTCCTCCCGCGGGGACATCCACCCCAGCGGCTTTCTTCCGATCAGTGCCGGCAACGTGAAGCACGCCTCTCTCGGGAGGGTGTATCGCGAGCATCCGCTATTCCTGGCGCTGCGAAACCCGGACCTGCTGAAGGGGAGGTGTGGACGTTGTGAGTTCCGCGGGATCTGTGGCGGCTCCAGGGCCCGGGCCTATGCCGTCAGCGGTGATTACCTGGCCGAGGATCCCGCCTGCGCCTATCAGCCGCCTCCCCCTGTCGGGGTGGCAGGCAACTTCGATTGATGGAGGAGTCATGAATATCGATCCCAAGATGACGGTGGCCGAGATCCTGAATCGCCACCCCGAGGCCCGGCCGGCACTGGCGGCGCTGGGACTGGATGCCTGCTGCGGCGGCAAGCACCCTCTGGAATTCGCCTGCCGGGCCCACAACGTGCCGGTCGAGACGGCGCTGTCCGCCATCGCGACGGCCGCTGCGGCGGCGCGCGTGGAAACCAAGAAAGTCGATCTGCAGATGTCGGTGCGGGACATTCTCAGGGACCACCCCGCAACGCTCCCGGTATTCGACCGCCACGGGCTGATGGGATGTGGCGGGTCGCAAGGTCCGGTGGAGCCGCTGGGCTGGTTCGCCCACGTCCATCACGTCGATCCCAAGGCGCTGCTGGAGGAGCTGGAAGAGGCAATCGTCTCCGGCGTGGCCGCGCCGCGCACCGTGCCTTCTCCCACCCAGCTGCATGAGGAAAACCTGTACCGGCGCTTCCTCAAGGCAGCGCTGCTGTTCACCTTCACCGGCGGAACGGCGCTGGGGGCCTGGGCCCTCATCACCATGGCGATACGAGGGCAGCTCGGGGGCCTCAGCCGGGGCATCATCCAGGTGCACGGGCACTATCAGCTGTTCGGCTGGGTGGCGCTTTTCGTGGTGGGTGTGGCCTATCACATCCTGCCACGGCTGACCGGCATTCCGCTTCCTTCCTATCGCGCCGCCTCCGCGTCGTTCGTCCTGCTGGTGACGGGAACGCTTCTGCGCACGGCGCAGGCGATGGATCCCTCGGCGGCCCGCTCGATGCTGCTGCTTGGCGGAGCGTTCCTCGAGATGGCCGGCTGCGGCGTGTTCTTCTGGATCGTCAGCCGAATCCTCGCGGCCCAACCCGGCCGGTTGCAGCCGTACCAGGGGTACTTGACCCTGGGCACGGCCTGGCTCGGAGTGTCGGCGCTGCTCAACTTCACCCACGCGTTCTACCTCGTGTCGCGCGCGGAATTCGAGGTTCCTCCGTACTTGAACATTCCCTACCTCACGGTGTTCCTCGTGGGGTTCGTGAGCTTCTGGATTCTCGGAGTGTCGCTTCGCACCCTGCCGGTCTTCATGGGATTGAAGGCCCGTCCGGGGGTGGCTGCGTTCCTGACGGTTCCCCTGACCCTGTGCGTGGCGCTGCTGTGCGTGGGAGAGGGATTGCTCCTCTACGGGGCCGGCGACCTGGGTCGGTACCTGTTCGGAGCCGGCGGATTGGGGCTGGCCGCGGGGCTGGCCGTGTTCACCTGGTCCCTGGGCATCCTCGGCCGCGCCGGCGAGCGGGAGCCGGGATTGGACCGAGGCTACGAGAAGTTTCTCCGCCTGGGCTACGGGTGGCTGCTGATCTCCGGGGCGATGCTGGCGGTTTTCTCGGTGCTGGCGCTTCTGGGCATGGACATGAACCACGCCTTCGTCGGCGCCTACCGGCATGCACTCACGGTGGGATTCATCACCACCATCATGGTGGGGATGGCGTCGCGCATCATCCCGGTCTTTCGCGGGGTGAAGCTGCACTCACCGGTGCTTCTGGAGCTGACGTTCTGGCTGCTGGCCATCGGCAAC
>Ga0137425_1000233_pt1 | contig 17525 bp, 17 predicted proteins | sample EasRivERMZT640_2_FD_102318 | JGI IMG/M metagenome (GOLD analysis project Ga0137425, IMG submission 102318) | Soil microbial communities from meander-bound floodplain in the East River, Colorado, USA - East River MetaG ERMZT640_2 | ecosystem: Environmental > Terrestrial > Soil > Floodplain ...
ATTCCGAAGATCTTGGCGACGGCGGTCCGGCACCCCAGCGGCACCAGCGAGCCGCGCGAGGCATACCGGAAGGGGAGCAGCCGCCTTCCGGAGAGGGCACGGGCCAGGTTTGCCGCCAGGTGCGCTCCTTCGCGCACCGCATGCTGGGCGGTCGGGGGGTAAGGCTTCCCGTCGGGATCGGGAATGGAAGCGCAATCTCCGGCGGCCCACACGTTTTCCTGCCCTCGAACCCGCAGCTCCGACTCACAGATTAAATACCCCTGGGGCGTGGTGGGCAGTCCGGTCTGGGCGATCAAGGGATGCGGCTGAATTCCCGCGCACCAGATAACGGTGTGGGCGGGCAAGACCGCTCCGCCGGAGAAGCTCACCTTATCCTCCTCGATGCCCGTCAGGGTCGTGTTCAGCTTCAGGGCGATGCCCCGCCGGCTCAGCTGCTGCTCGGCATATTCGGCCAGGTCCGCATCGAGGTTCGACAGGATCCTTCCCGACAGCTCCACGAGAGTCACGCCGATCTCCTCCCGTCGAACGCGGGGATAGTGCCGGCGGGCCTGGCTCAGAAGGACCTGCAGCTCACCCGCCACCTCCACGCCGGTGAAATTTCCCCCCACCACGACGAACTGCAGCAGGGCACGCCTGCGGGCGCCGTCCTCGCAGGCATCGGCGCGCTCCAGCATCTGGATGGCCCGGTCGCGCAGCTGCACCGCATCCGCCAGGGTTTTCATCTCGAGCCCGTAGCGCGCCAGTCCCGGGACTTGCGGCAGCCGTGTGATGCTCCCCAGAGCCAGCACCAGATGGTCGTAGCCGATCTCCTGCGTGGTGGGCTCGCCCGCGACCCGGCAGATGATCCGCCGGTTGACGGGTTCCACGCTGATCACGTCGGCCATTAAAAACGTGGTGGAGCGCAGGAAGGCGCGAATCGACACGACCGCATGGCGCGGCTCCAGGCTTCCGGCGCCGGCCTCCACCAGCAGGGGATGGAAGACGAAGTAGTTGTTGCGATCCAGCAGCAGAATGGAGGCCGAGGCTGCGTCGAGCTTGCGCTCCAGCGCCTGGGCGCAGTAGGCCCCCGCGAATCCCGCCCCCAGAATGACGATGCGGTTCAAAGGCGCCCTCGAATGGGTTAAAGTTCCACCCGCAGCTTAGCAAAGGATTCCGGGAGTCGCGACCTCATGAAGCCCATCGTCCTGATTCATGGCTACAGCGCCGAAAGCCGCGAATCCACCGCCGCCTCCATCGCCTCGATCTACGGAACCCTTCCGAAAGACCTGAAGACGACGTTTGGCGGGCGCTCGGTCGTGGAGATCGATCTGGGCCGCTATCTCTCCCTCGAGGATGGCGTGCGTGTCGACGACATCTCCCGGGCCTTCGATCGCGCCCTGGAAGAGGATTACCCGCATCTCCTCAAGAAGGGATTCCACACTCTCGTCCACAGCACCGGGGCACTGGTGGCGCGCAACTGGATCCGGCGCTTCTCACCCAATCCTTCGCCGCTGGATCACCTGGTCCACCTGGCCGGCGCGAATTTCGGCAGTGGCTGGGCGCACATCGGCCGGGGGCAGATGGCGAAATGGGCCCGGAAGATCTTCCAGGGAGGAGCCGAGCGCGGGATGCAGGTCCTCGAGGCGCTGGAGCTGGGCTCCGACTGGACACTGGACCTGCACCTTCATTTATTACGGGCGGGCTCCCGGATGCTGGAGGATTTCCAGGTGATCGAGCACGTCATCGTGGAGTCCCAGGCCGATGTCGAGTGGTTCGCGTTTCCCATCCGCTACGCCAAGGAAGATGGCTCGGACGGGGTCGTCCGCGTCTCGGCCGCCTCGCTGAATTACCAGTATTTGAAGCTGGCACCCACGCCGGACGCGCTGGATCTGGGGTGGCGGCAAGCCCGCAGCCAATGGGACAAGCACGTCGAGCGACGCGGTAGCCGCCAGGGGTACTACGAAATCAAGCAGGCCTCGCGCCCCGGACTCGATGGGAGGAAGGAAGTGCCCGTGGCGATCCCTTACGCCTGCGCCCACTCGGGCGATTCGATGGGAATCGTCACCGGCAGCGGCCCCAGGCGCCAGGTCCTCAAGCTGATCCAGAGCGCTTTCGGTGCCGGCCGGGCGGCCCGCGAGGGAATGCCATCGGCCCAGGCATTTCAGGCGGAGACAGAGCAGACCTACCAGAAGGTACTCACCGCACAGGCCCCGAAGTGGTGGAGCAAGTGGATCCACGAGCCGCGGGCGCAGTACGATCGGCACGCCCAGCTGATTTTCCGCGTCCGGGACCAGGACGGCCGTCCCGTGCCGGACTTCGACATTTTCTTCGATTCGGTTCAGGGGCGGCGGGATCCTTCCCGGGCCATGAAGGACCTGATCGAGGACAAGCACGTCAATAGCTCATCGCCCCACATCATCACCTTCTACCTGCGCACCAATGCTTTCTCCGCCGACGCGGGCGCCTGGGTCGATAGGGTCCACGACGTGGACGGTTGCTTCCTAGAGGTCTCAGCCGTGGAGCCGCAGACGCGGGAGATCCTCTATCTCCCCTTGCGCTTCGAATTCACCGCCGAAGAGCTGGAGAGCTGGATCCAGGCGGACCGCACGACGATCATCGATGTAGAGCTGCTGCGGCTCCCTTCCCCCGAAGTCTTCAAGCTGGTCTCGTAATGTAAGGCGGCCAGGCTTGCTTGGTCTGCAAGATTCGACACTCGAGGCGTGTTGAGTCCTCTACGAGGCGTTGGCTTTGAAGCGTAGCGGCTTGTCGAAATCCTTCGCGTAGATCAACAGCGCATCCCCTTCGATCTCGAAGCGCTCCGCGTCCTGCAGCGCCTTGAGATAGGTCGTTTCTTGCGTTCCGAGCGCGTCGCCGCAAGCCATCCGTGTGGAGGACGTGTCGGGTAATTACCGTACTTGTACACGCCTGGGAACGCGGGACCAACGAGAACAACAACGGTCTCTTGCGGCAGTACCTGCCCAAGGGACACAGCATAGAATATCTTACTCAGCACGACTGTACCTGCATTGCGATGACACTAAACCGACGACCTCGCAAATGTCTTGGCTACCGCACCCCGGAGGAATGCTATGTGCCCTGACCACTTTTGTTGCACTTCAAACTTGATATCAGGCTCCCGCCCCACGAAGCGTACGGGAATTCCATGATCATGAACGCCGCGAGAAGCTTCGGGTGCCCCTGCCCCCGAAGGGGTACTGGGCTCGCATTCCAGTGGGCGCAAGGGGAAGAGGCCCCGACTACCGAAGTTAAACGATAAGAATCCGAAGACGGCTCACACCTGAGTGACTCGTCGGCACGGTTATGCGCCGATGCCTAAAAGGCTTGGGTTCGCGAGGGGTAGGAGTAATGAAGCTCTCCACGAACCGCTTTTCAACTATCGCCGGGACATTCCCGACCCCGGCGATAGGAAGGCATTTGAAGTGGCTTATCGACCGTTTCCGTTTTCATGAGCCTAATGGTAGGCGGGAACAACCGCAACGCCGCATGGATTGAGGACGCCTCCATGACCACGCGCGACCAGTGTTTGTTCCCCTGATGTCGGGTCTATCGTGATAATTCCACCGTCGTACAAATTAGGGCTTTGCGGGTTGATCGTGTAGGGATCGGCCACAATTAACTGACCGTTTTCGTCCACAGCTATTCCCACGGGGCAAATCAGGTTTTCCTCCTGCGAAACAACCCTTTGAAAACCGGTTCTGGCGTCCACATGGGTTACCCGGCCTTTGCCAAAATTATCATTCTGCGTCGCCATGCCGGTCACGTAGATATCGTTGCCGTCAACAGCAATTCCCCGCAGAAAGTTCAGATAACCACCTTGGGAAATAATTGTCTGCCGTCCGTTGTAGCGATTCACGCGGATGATTTCGCCGACCCATCCAGCGTACGCAGCATCGTACCGGACGTTCGTCACAAACAGATCTGCGCCCTCGCCCGCGGCGACGCTCAGCACGACGGTGAGGTAACCACCAGATGAAATGACTCTCATATCTCCCGTAAACGGGTCCACACGCAGGATGGCTGTTTCAGCCGCCACTAGAACGTCGCCATTATGATCCAAAGCCACGCTCCAAAATCCACCGGGCGCGCCCCGAGTGTCCCGGATGAGGTTTTGCTCCCCGGTATTCGGGTCGATCCGGAGCAGGCATCCTTCATTGGCAACAATGAGCTGACCGTTTCGGTCGAAAACGACACCAATAGGATAACCCCAAGTTCCAAGATAGCCGCCGTGGGAGATCACGGTTTCCTGGCCGGTGACAGCGTCAATCCTATTGATGAATGCGCCTTCAATGGCGTTGCCGGAGTCCGTATAGACGATGTCCCCAGGGTTGAGTTTGTCTCCGGTAACCGGCGTCGAGGCATCATGCCCTTGAGCGATTGCATCCGCCAGGTCGTTCCCCGTACCACCGATACGCTTAGACCAGACATGCGCCCCGGCGCTCGAGTACTTCGCAGTGAAGATGTCCGAATTCCCTGCGCTTACAAGGGGACTCCCTCCGAAGTTCACTGTCCCTGAGAATGTTCCAGCAACGTAATCGTTGCCGCCGCTACCTACTCCCACCCCATATCCGACATCGGTGCCAGTCGAGCCGAATCGCTTGGACCATAGGTGCGCTCCGGCGGATGAGTATCGCGCCACGAAGACGTCACGCTCAGGCCCAGCGCTTACTAACGTCGACCCGCCGAAATTCACGCTCCCCTGCATCTCCCCAACAATGACCACGTTCCGCGAGGAGTCAGTCGCGGTGGCCCAAACGATTGCGTTATCGCTGAGCATCGGCCCGCCAAAGGAAAGTTGCCAGGTGTACTCGCCAGTCGCCAGTGCATAATCTAAGGCCTGAAGCATGAGCAGGCCGGCAGTGAGAACGCAGAGATAGCGCGTCACGGCTTCCCTCATTGGCTCACCCAATAAACCCACTGTTCCTGCGGCACCGGTAGTAAGTCCATATCCACGCAGCCGGCAGCATTGACAGTTGTCCACGGACCCCACTGAATACAGGTCGGACAGGTGGCAATATTCGAGTGTCCACACGATTTAAACTGACACCCCGGCGCCACTGCGCAGCCTTGCCCCCCGGGCTGAGTCATTTTCATCCTCACCTCGACACTTGCGTTTCCGATGCACAGTTAGACCTGGAAGCACAGAGAAAATCGAGAGCAGAATCCTCTGCTCATCGAATCGGCCCCCTCAAGCCATTTACGGTTACACGGAAACTAGGAAGTTGCTCTTTGTATATCACGAAACGGATTGAATGTGGAAACGCTCTCTTTGAGCGTCGACACCTATGACCTGTCTAGCCCTTAGTGGGACGAAAATGCCCTGAGTTGACTGCCCAATCCTGACAAGGTCGACACAATCGACGATTCAGGACCCCAAAATCCAGCTTATAGTTTCTATCCGCAGGGCAAGTCAGTGTCGGCGTTTACGCTAAATAGCCTGTTGTTGGTGGCGGCGGTTACGTTAACTGGCCTGGTAAAGTGGCCCTGCCGAGATTTAGCGGAAACATTTGGAGCGAGGCGATGACCGAGGGATGGCTAATGATTGTGTTCGGGATACTCATAATTGTGATTGGGTGGGCAACTACAGGTATCTCAGATAGAGCAATGCCGCCCCTTTCCAAGGCGAGGTTTTATCCACCAACTCGGGTGCTTCGGGTCGCCCTTTGCAGCCTCAGCGTGCTCGCCAAACAGGCCCGCGCACAGTTCGCCAAGCGTTTAAAGCCGCCTGTCGCCGCGCCAGGGCCATTGCCTGCGATTAGAACAGAACTAGCTGCGGCTGGACCCTGCGGCGATCTCGTGCGCAAAAAGGACAACCTGACTTATTTTTAGTTCGGTTATAGATAGTGGCTTCCCAGCTGTGCCCTTTCATGCAGCGCCACCAGACCTTCTTGCCTACATGTGGAGTGAAATCTGAGGGATTGATGTGCTTCCCCCGCTTTGGTGGACACTATCTGAAAGGCGGATATGATGTCCAACATGCGGACAAAATCAGCGGGTAGACGGGCACGACGACGGTTCACTTCCGAGTTCAAGGTCGGGGCAGTTCGCCTGGTCTTAGACGAGGGCAGGACCATCGGGGCGGTTGCGCGGGAGCTGGATCTGACGCCCTCCGCGCTCGGGGTCTGGGTGGCACGAGCGCAAGCGGATCGCAGCCGGGGCAAGACCGGCCTGACAAGCGAGGAACGCGCCGAGCTGGCACGGCTGCGCAAGGAGAATCGCGATCTGCGGATGGAGCGCGACATCCTAAAAAAAGCCACGGCCTTTTTCGCCAAGAACCAAGCGTAACGTTTGCCTGGATCAATGCGGAGAAGGCCGCCTTCCCGATCCGGAGACTGTGCCGGGCCATGCGGGTCTCGCCGAGTGGCTTCTACGCCACGTGGAGTCGTCCGGAGTCGACACACACGCGAGACGACCGACGATTGCGAGTTCTTGTCCAGGCGTCGTTCGAAGAGAGTCGGCGGCGCTATGGGAGCCCTCGGGTCTATCGAGACCTCCTCGAGCAAGGAGTCCGGGTCAGCCCGAAGCGTGTGGCCCGGTTGATGCAGGAAGACAGTCTGCAAGCACGCGCCCGAAAACGATTCAAGGTGACAACGATGAGCGATCACGATCAACCGGTCGCGGCGAACCTTCTGGACCGCCAGTTCGAGGCGCAGGCTCCCAACCAACGCTGGGTAGGCGACACGACGGAGCTGCTCATCGGGACCAGCGGCAAGCTCTACCTGGCCGCCATTCTCGATCTCTTCTCGAGATTTATCGTGGGCTGGGCGGTCAGCGCGTCAACGACCGGCACCTGACCATCAAAGCCCTCGAGATGGCGCTGAAGCGGCGTTGCCCCGACGCCGGCCTGTTGCACCACTCCGACCAGGGAGGCACCTACGCGAGCGAAGATTATCAGGCGGTGCTCGGCAAGCACGGCATTACGTGCAGCATGAGTCGCCGCGGCAACTGTTACGACAACGCGGTGATGGAGAGCTTCTTCTCGACGGTGAAGAGCGAGATGGGGGAGCGTTTCGAAAGTCACGGGGATGCCAAGATGGAGCTGTTCGACTACATCGAGGTGTTCTACAACCAACGGCGTCGACATTCGACCATCGGACAGATCAGCCCGGCAGAGTATGAGCGGCAGACTCAGGCAGCGTAACTAAACCGTCCACCGAACTGGGGGAAGCACACGGCGTTATATGCAAGAAGCAACCAGCATTTGGAATGCGAAGGTAACGCAAGAATGAAACACTTGCTATTGATCATACCAATCACACTATTTTGTGGTCAGGCAGCGTTCGCTGACGAAGTCACCAAATGTTTCGAAAAAGCATGGGAACATCCAGACAACGGAGGGCTTGGCCTAAATCGCGGACAGGCTGTCAGTTTGTGTACTGGTGCAAATAATGCAGCTGAGGTTATCGCCTGCTTCGAAAAAGCATGGGAACATCCAGACAACGGAGGGCTTGGCCTAAATCGCGGACAGGCTGTCAGTTTGTGTACTGGTGCAAATAAAGCAGCTGAGGTTACCGCCTGTTTCGAAAAAGCGTGGGGACACCCCGACAACGGAGGGCTTGGTCTAAATCGAGGACAGGCTGTCAGTTTGTGCACTGGTGCAAATAAAGCCGCTGAGGTTATCGCCTGTTTCGAAAAAGCGTGGGGACATCCCGACAACGGAGGGCTTGGTCTAAGTCGCGGTGGCGCTATTGAGCTGTGCGCGCCATCTGCTAAACACTAATTGTGGCAAGCCCTTAATGGGACGAAAATACCGTGAGTGAACTCCCCAAGACCATGAAAGGTTGACACAATACCCACTATCGGACGCCAGAATCCAGCTTAAAGTTCCTATCCACATCGTCGCGGGTTGAAGTGCGCGCGCCCAGCGCTCGCCCGCGCCCAAGCCGACCCCCCTTACCTTGGTCGCTATGCCCTCCGTCGGACCGCGGCCCCGGCCCCGGTTGACACAGCGACCCCTATCGGGCGCATGATTACACGGAGTCGAGCTTGAACTGCCTATCCCCCTTGTTCTAGCGGCGTGCGCCTGGATGATCTACAGATCCAATGGGAGTACAGGCATGGTCCCCACCGCGCGAAGAGCAGCGAGCGCGCTGATAGCCGTCGCCTGCGCATTGGGGAGCGCGGTGCAGGCGGTCCCCATCACCTTCACGGAACGCCTGGTCTCGAATACGGCCCCGCAAGCGGACGGCGTCGCCGCGGGGGACGTGGATGGGGACGGGGACATGGACGTCGTCGCCGGGGAGTACCATATCAGCAGCGTCACTTGGTACGAGAACGACGGAGCCTCGCCCCCGGGCTGGACCAAGCACATCGTCGGCCCCGCCAACGGCGCGATCAACGTCGCCGTGGGGGATGTGGACAGCGACGGAGACGGGGATGTTTTCTCCGCCAACTTGAACGACGAGGGGATCAACTTCTACGAGAATCTCGGCGGCACACCGCCGACGTGGACCCGGCGGGCGCTGGCGGAGGACGGGGGAGCGTGGGGAGTGGACGCTGCGGACGTGGACGGGGACGGGGACCTCGACGGGATCGGCGGCCTGATGAACAACACCTGCGGGCCGCCGCTGTGCGTCGGGGTCAAGTGGTACGAGAACGACGGCGCCTCGCCGCCGGGCTTCATCCCGCGCGCGGTGGCCCAAGGCCCCGTCGGCGCGCTCTCGGTCCACGGGGCGGACCTCGACGGCGACGGCGACACCGACATCCTGTCGGTCGACAGCGGCAACAACCGGGTCCTATGGTACGAGAACGACGGCGCCCTTCCTCCCGTCTGGACGCAGCGCGTCGTCATTCCCGTCGCGCTCGACCCGTGGGGCGTCTTCGCCGCCGACGTCGACCGGGACGGCGACCTGGACGTCCTCACGGCCTCGATCGGCGATGACCGGCTGGCCTGGCACGAGAACGACGGCGCGCGGCCTCCCGCCTGGACGCCGCACCCTCTCCCCAACACCACCGACGGCCCCATTTCCGTGACCGCGGCGGATCTCGACGCCGACGGCGACGTGGACGTGGTCTGCGGCTCCAACGACACGACCATGGCCTGGTACGAGAACGACGGAGACGCAGCGCCCGGGTTCGTGGAGCATCGGATGGGAAACTGCGTGTCGCCGCTCGCCATCGACGCGGCACGCGTGGACGGCGACGCCGACGTCGACGTGCTCTGCGCTGCGAGCTTCATCCCCGGAAAGGTCCATTTCTTCGACAACGATGCCGACTATCTCGAGACCGACGGCGACGGCGTGCAGGACGAGCTGGACTGCGCACCGTTCGACGCGGCGGCGTTCGCCGTGCCCGACGAAGTCCGGGGCCTGCGCTTCGCGACCGGGATGGAGCTGGTCTGGACGGCCGAAGCACCGAGGGCGGGCGCGGGCACGGTCTACGACGTCCTCGAGGGGCGCCTGGACGAGCTGCCGGTGGGGCCCGCCGACGAGTTCTGCCGGGAAGACGGAACGACGGGGACGACCTTCATCGCGGATGCGGAGGTCCCGGAGGGGACTGGCTTCTACTACCTCGTCCGCGGCGCCACGAGCTGCGGCACCGGGACCTGGGGCTTCGCCTCCTTGGGGACCGAGCGGACTAGCGCGGCCTGCCCCTAGGTTGTGACTAGCTGTGGTGTGCTGGTCCACCGACTTTTCTGATAGCCCCTCGCGGCGGGCGATGCTCACTAGCGACGATCAGCGGTCCGATCTACGCTTTCGGCCTTGCAGAAAAGTCGGTGGACGGGTTCACCCTGAGGCTTCCAACCGTGGCGCTGGTCGCGCCTACGGCTCCGACCTTAGTGGGACGAAATTGCCCTGTGTGGACTCCTCAACGCATGCAAGGTTGACACAATGCCCGCTATCGGACCCGGAAATCCAGCTTATAGCTCCTATCGATCTGACATGTTGAGGATTCCGGATTCACAGGTACGGTAATTGCCCGACACCCGGTCTCCGGGGACCAAGTCACGCTGCTTCGTTTTTGGTCGTAGATTCCTCCTGGCTGAGGGGGGAAAGTTCCTCAACTGCGAAAACGTCTCTCAGGACCTAAAGTTGTTGGAACGAGCAGAATGGAGTTGTACTGCGTAATTCTATGATTTAGGCTGCCTTCCGCCATTTGGTTCCCCTGCCACTGAAGTGCTTCCGTCCCGCTCCAAAACCGCATCTTTTCTAGTACAGCGGGTGTCCAACCAATGAGTTCGGCGGCTTGGCTATTGTGCCCGGCAAATCGATCGAGGGCCTTCGATGAGGCGGTGCTCTGTCAGTGTTCCAGCCAGTCCACCAGGCGCAGGAGGTTCTGGAGCTCGACGGTGGGGGCCACGTCGCCCGCCAGCGCCGCTTCGCGCTTCCGGTTGATCCAGGCGATCGGAATGCCCAGCTCCGAGGCCGGGACGACGTCATGGTAGAAGCTCTGGGCGGCGTGCAGCCATCGGGCGGAGCCGATGCGCTCGCGGGCAGCGGTGAAATGGGCGTGTCCCGGCTTGTAGGATCGGACCTGCTGGGCCGTGATGACGAAATCGAAGGGAACGCTGAAGTGGCGGCAGGTCGCCGCCAGCAGGTCGTCGTCGACATTCGAGAGAATCCCCAGACGATAGCCGGAGACGGAGAGGCGTAGCAGCGCCTCGTTAGTGTCGGGGAAAGGGGGCCAGGCCGGGAGGCTTTCCGGAAGGAACGCTTCGCCACCCGCCGGAATCGCCCAGCCCGTGTCGGCCGCCACGCGCCGTGAAACCTGCATCAGGACGTCGCGGTAGGAGCGGTAACCCTCCGACTCCACCTCTGACTCGTGGTGGGCATAGGAGCGCAGCAGGGCCTCGGGTTGCGGGCTCGCCCCGGAAACCGCCGCGGCGGACAGGCACGCCCCGCTGATGCCGGCCTCCCAATCCACCAGCGTCCCATAGCAGTCGAATGTGATGAAGTCGAATCGCCGGGCCATCTGATTTCCCTCTGTTCCACACTGCATAGGAGTGAATCCCGGCGGCAGTTGCCGGGATCGCCGCGACGAACTTTCTCAACGGAGCGGGCGGGCCGCGGCCTTGCGAACCCGCTCGCCCCGAGTGTATTAAATCAGCCGCGCGCCCACCTCAGGATCTCCGGGACGGTGGGGCGCTTGCCGTACATCAGGATGCCGATCCGGAAGACGCGCCCCACGGCGCGGAAAAAGATGTAGTTCGTGACCAGGAGAATGGCAATCGACAAGGCGATCTGCCAGAACGGCGGGGTCAGCACCGTGATCCGCATGAACATCACCATGGGGGCAAACAGGGGAATCATCGAAGCCACGACGGCGGCAGGGGAATCTGGATTGGTCACGAAGAAAAACGTCAGCACCATCGGGATGACCAGGCACATGATGAGCGGCGTCTGGAGGTTCTGGGCCTCCTGCTCCGAGTTGCAGACGGCCCCCACCGCGGCGAACAGCGAGGTGTAGAGGAAGTAGCCCAGCAGGAAGAAAACGAAGAAATAAGCCAGCTTGCCCGGTGAGATCGACTCCAGGGCCCCAACCCAGCTCGCCTGCGGAACCGCCAGGCCCGCGTAGATGCGCAGCACCCCAACCGTGGCGGCGTAAATGGCCATCTGCGTGAGCCCCACCAGGCCGATGCCGAGAATCTTTCCCGTCATGAGCTGGTCCGGGGTGAGCGATCCCAGGAGCACTTCCATGATCCGGTTGGACTTCTCTTCCAGGATGCCGCGCATCACGGCGATGCCGTACAGGAGCAGGGCCATGTAGAGGATCATCACGAACGTGAACGTGGCGAAGTAGGCCTCGTTGAAGCCGCGCTTGCGCGCGCTTCCCTGCTCTTTGATCTCGAAGCTCTCCAGCTCCACGGGGGCGAGCAGCTTGTTCAGCTCCTCGCTGCTCACGTTGAGGTGGCTCTGCTCCAGGCGCAGGCCCACCACCGCTTCCTTGATGGCTCGCTGCAGGGCCTTCTGTACGAAGATGTTTCCCACGCTGCGGGCATAGAAGGAGAAGTTGGATTCCGACTCGAGATTTTCGCCGACCGTAAGGACTCCGAAAACCTCCCCTGACATGACACGCGGCTCGAGGCGCTTTCGGGTCTCCTCAATGTCACCCTCCGGGACGACGACCTCGACCCGGTAAGACGGCTTCCCCTCGCTGGTTTTCTCTTCGGCCAGCTTCTGCTGGAAGGCTTCGGAGAGCTTTCCGGTGGCGTCGACCAGCACGATGGTCCGCACCTTTCCCGATTCGGTGTCGGTCAGGAGCACCTGGACAACGATCAGTCCCGCCATGAGCAGCGGGAGCAGCATCGTCCCCAGCCAGAACGACCGCTTGCTGACGCGCTCCAGGTACTCGCGCCGGATCACCATCATCAGCTTATGCATGGGTCGTGTGCCCTCCCACCTTCTCGATGAAGATGTTGTGCAGCGTGGGCTCCATGATCTCGAAGCGGCGCACCGTCACCCGCTCCACCGCGGCCCGCAGCAGCGCCTGGGGGTCGGCCCCGTCCTGCAGCCGGACTTCCCGGTAGCGCCCGTAGTCGTCCACCCGCGCCACGCCCGGCAGGCTCTGAAGAAAGGCCCCATCGCCATCGAATTCCACCATGACCGAGTTCTTCCCGAAGCGCGACTTGATCTGCGAGAGGGACCCGTTCAGGACGATCTGCCCCTTGTTGATCAGGGCAATCTCCTTGCAGAGCTTTTCGGCGGTATCCATCTGGTGCGTGGAGAAAATGATGCTGGCGCCATTGCGGTTCAGCTCCAGCATGAGGTCCTTGAAGGCGTTCTGATTCACCGGATCCAGGCCGGAGAAGGGCTCATCCAGGATCAGCAGATCCGGTTTTCCCAGGACGGCGCCGATGAACTGCACTTTCTGCTGCATTCCCTTGGAGAGGTCCTCCACCTTGCGAGCCTTCCAGTCCCCCAGCTCCAGCCGGTCCAGCCATGCGGAGGCTTCCTTGCGGGCGGCGGCGGGGGAGGCGCCCCGGAGCGACCCCTGATATTCGAGCATCTCCAGCACCTTGGTCTTGCGGTACAGGCCGCGCTCCTCGGGAAGGTACCCGACGCGGGATTTGACCTGCTCTCCAGACGGCGTTCCCAGCACCACCACTTCCCCCGAGTCGGGCCGGAAGATGTCCAGGATCATCCGGATGGTCGTGGTCTTACCGGCTCCGTTGGGACCGATGAGGCCGAAGATGATTCCCCGGGGGATTTCCAGGGAAATCCCGTCGACCGCACGGTGTGTACCGAAGGTCTTCACCAGGTTGCGCAGGGAAACGGCGGAGTCCACGTCGCGGGTCCTTTCAAAGCTCCGGCATGAATGAGATTCGGGACCGGGATTATATCGGATCGCTGGTACGCGTGGGCAAGCCGGGAGTTTCACGGAAGGCGAAAATCTCAAGTTGTAGATCGTTGCCCATGTTCAGCTTGCGCGCGACGAAGGGATGCGGCGAGTCATTCCCGGCGTGCACGTTCACCCGGAAGCCCGCTCCCGCCAGCAGGGCGAGCAAGCGCGGCAGCTTTTGCTTCTCGCCGTCGGCGCCGTGATACTCCACGAACAGACGATCCACGTTTTTCAGGCGATCGAAGCAGTCCTCGAGCACCTCGGTCTCTCCCCGCTCGATGTCCAGTTTGAGAAGGTCCACCGGTCGATCCAGGTAGTCCCTCAGACGGATGGTCCGGACGCTGCGGGTCAGAGGATCGCCTCCCCGGGCCACCCGCCCCCCGTAGCTCCCCTCGGAGTAGAAGGGGAGGGTGGTGGCCTCGGTCCAGATTGCTCGAGGCACCAGCTCCACCGACCGCAAGCCGGTCCGGCGCATGTTGCGCTCCAGGACCTTGAAGACGGTGTCATCGGGCTCGAACGCTACGACCGAGCAGTCAGGATAGTTCTGCATGAAGAAGAGCACGCTCAGGCCAATGTTGGCCCCGCAATCGAGAATCAACGGCTTGCCGCGGCTTGGCGGGAAGCGATAGATTTCCCGTTCCCAGATTTGCTCATGCATCTCCAGGAAGGACGGGGCGTCGACGATTTCGAACGGCTGGCCTAGCAGCGTGGTGATCGTGGCCCGGTACGGCGGGAGCTGCTCCAGGCGGTGCCGCTCCAGGGCGGCGTGCCGGTAGGCGCTGTCGAGCAGCAGGCGGGTCCAGTGGCGAGCATGGTCTTTGAGCGTGAGCTTCACAGTCCCGCCTTGTAGACATCCGTGTCGGGATGGTAGGTCTTCCAGTCGAACCAGTAATCGAGCAGCACATCCACGCGCGGCAGCTTGCGGCCGGCGAGTGGACCCGCCAGGGCCACTCCGGTCAAGTCCCAGGTGCTTCCCGTGGCCGCATCCAGCAGCTGGCCCTCGTCTTCTCCGGTGCCGGCGAAAAACTCGAGCGTCTGGTCATCCACCACCCGCCGGAAGGCCCGCACCGACTTCCCGGCGTCGAACGGGAGCACGAGGATCGGCGTGGTTCCCAGGCGATCGTTGACAGGCCCCTGACGCGCCAGGTCCGCAACGAGGTAGGCGCGCGCGGCCTCCTGGTTGAACACTCCCGCCACCAGGTCGCGATCCTCGAGCGGCTCGTCCTTCCCCCGCGGCGTCACCACGGGCAGCTCGGCGATCTCCTTTTCCCAGTCGGCCGAGGCGTACTCCGCCTGGGCGGAGGGATCGGGCTCCAGGATCCGGGTGCTCGAGTGCTCCCGCTTCCAGGTGGCGAAGGTGAGGTCGTCATAGGGGACCCGCTTGAGCTGCGATCCCTTGAGCGGGCCCTGAATGGCGCGGCCCGAGGCCTGCTGCCACCAGGAGCCGGTCTGCTCATCCTTCATGATGAAGTTTTCGTTGTTGATTCCCGAGAGCTGAAACTGCAGATCTCTTCCGTCCAGCGTCCGCTCCCACACCAGACCGGTGTGGCAGAGCGTTCAATAGGTCACCACCACGTCCACGCCACCCACCTGGTCGTGGACCAGGTGATGGTAGGCGAGGGCACGGATCGGGTAAGCCGCCGCCTCGCCGTTGATCTCGACTCCCAGGACCCGATCCTCGTCCTTCCAGAAGGAAGCCTCGGCCGGATTCGAGAACTCCACCTTCGCAGGAGGGCGGAACATCCACTCGAAATGGTTCTGGTTTGCGAACCAGGCGGTGAACAGGGAAAGTGATAAGGCCAGGACCAGCGAGCTGCGCCGCAGAATTCCAGGCGAGCCGCGCCAGAGGCGGATCACCCAGAAGAGGGTGAACCCTGCCAGAATCGACACTCCCACCGGGGACCAGCGCCGCAGGAAGTAGGACAGTTCCAGGTCGCGTGGAGTCTGGTGGCGGAACGGCTGGATCAGCCAGACAGGAATCCCCACGGCCAGCAGCGACGCCGCCAGCAGCAGGCACAGAATCAAGATTCCTCGTTTTCTCGCGGTCAACCGGGCTCCCACTTTCCGGAGGGGCGCCCCGAAACTTCAGGGGACGTGTCCGGAGCCGGGTTATTCTACACCGGTGCCGGATATGGGAAGGGAGCAATGAGACATTCATTCGCGCTGGTGCTGGGAGTTCTGGGTCTGCTGGGGGTAGGTCTCCAGGGGTGGGCCGAGGAATGGCAGAGCCTCGATCGTCCCCCCGTCCGCATCCGCTACCAGCAGGGAAATGGGACCGAGGCGGAGACTTTGGCGGCCGGGTCCGGCAGTGTCCTGCAGGCGGTGCAGAGCGACCTCGGGATCGAGATGGAAGGCCCCCTGGACGTTCGAATCCTGCCTGCCCACGGTTCTTCCGGCGCGGCATCCGGCGACGGCGCTCCGCATTGGGCGGTGGGGTACGTCCGGCGCGGCTCGCGCGAGGTGGTCCTGCGCGGCAGCTGGATCCGTACCTATCCGTTTGGCGATCTCCTTTCGCTGTTTGCCCATGAGACCACCCACGTGCTCCTGGATACCGTCCCGCGGGCGGACACCCTTCCCCGCTGGTTCCAGGAGGGAGTGGCGGTCATGGAATCGCGGCATTGGAGCTTCCGGGACGCCTTCACGCTGGGAACCAGCGTGCTGGTGGGCCGGCCCACGCCCCTGTCCCAGCTGACCCGCTCCTTTCCCTCGGAGGATTCGGCCGCGCGCGCCGCCTATGCCGAGTCGTTCCACTTCGTGAGCTATCTCGAGCGCGAGCACGGCCCCGGCGCGGTGCGCCGCATTCTCGAGAAAATGCAGCAGGGAGCCGAATTCACGGCGGCGTTTCAGCTGGCGCTGGGTCGGGATCTGGCCTCGGAGGAGGCGGCCTGGCAGAACCGGGTCAACTTCGCGTATCGGTGGATTCCGGCGCTGACCAGCACCGGCGTCCTCTGGATGGGAATCACGCTGCTGGTGCTGCTCGGCCGCATCGCCCGGCTGCGGCGCGATCGTGCGCTAATGGATTCGTGGAAGCAGCAGGGTCTCGATTGATCTTCGATGCCCATCGACCAGCCAGTCAGGCGTCTTTGGACCTCGCATATCTCCTCCCTCACGGGCGACCAAATTCAACCTCACGGATTTTTCCATCTCCATCTTCCGATGTGACAACGACAACTACTGCTTCGCTATATACATCGCCGCCAATGCTTACGTAAGCCCAGCCAAGGTCAGAGGGTTGTTTTCCCGGCCAGCTTGTCATGGTCTGGCCTGCCTCGATTGGGCCTATGGCGCCCCAGTCGGTCGGAACGATTGCTTCGAATCCGGTGCGAAGCTGATCCACCGTATTTGCTTGCCGGTAACCCTGAGATGTCATTGCGTAAGCCTTCGGATATTCGCGTGCGGCCAGTAATTTAGCGAACTCCAGCGCAATTTGTCGGTAGTCAGATGTACCCGCGGATGGCATCTTTGACTCCTCTTGTGAACAGCCGGCAAGGACGAGGCAGCCAGCGGTTTTTAGCCGGTTATAGCGGAAATACGCGGTCCCCGTTCGAGCTCCGCCCCCGATTTTTTAGCAGAGAGCAGGTCGTCGATTGCACTCCGGACGGCCACGCCGTCCCAATATGAATTGGCGCTCATGAACGAGGCCGACCGAAAAACAAGACGTAGCCGTCAGCGTCCTTGAGTTCGAATCCACGCAAGCCATCATCGGTATCTTTGAGTGGTTCGGACAACTCGACATTGCGCGACGAGAACTCTGCCGCCAACGCGTCCGGATCCGGGACATGGAGGTAGGCGTCCCAGCGGGCGATGCCTTTTTTGACGTCTCGCGTGTAGTTCGGCACTGGATCGACGCCGACGTCCTTGAACATGACCATTGCAGCGCCGCGCCGGACAATGCCAAAGAAAATGTCGTCAGGTTCGGGCCCTTGAAACGTGATGTCGAATCCGAGATAGTCGCGATAAAATGCCAGCGCTGTCGGGACATTATTCACGATGAAGAGCGGGGCAATGCCGGAGATTTCTGGTTTAGTCATGTGAGTACCACCGTTAGCCATCCGCTCGCCCTACCGAGCCCACGAGGCTCCAAGCCACTATGGCGATGATAACTATTGCGGTCGCAAGGAGACCAATCAGCGCAGCCTTCCACCATGGATTCACGCCTCCTCCTGCAGCTTTGTGCATGGCGACGGCACGGCCTTGGGTTAACTCGGCAAACAAGTAGGAACCAAGGACCTGTACTACCTTATCATCTC
>Ga0137425_1000238_pt1 | contig 17337 bp, 16 predicted proteins | sample EasRivERMZT640_2_FD_102318 | JGI IMG/M metagenome (GOLD analysis project Ga0137425, IMG submission 102318) | Soil microbial communities from meander-bound floodplain in the East River, Colorado, USA - East River MetaG ERMZT640_2 | ecosystem: Environmental > Terrestrial > Soil > Floodplain ...
ATCGAATGGCCCCGGGTGGTGGATCTTTGCGACCGAAGCCTTCGGCAGGTCGTGCTTTCGCCGGACGGCAAGATCCGCGAGGGTCGCCCCACCCTGAAGGGGGGCTCCCTCATTACCGCTGCCAGCGAGCTGATGGCGGTGCTCGGTCTGGCTTCCGACATGGAAGATCTGGGAGAGCGCATCGCCAGAATTCGCGTGGCACGCTACGAGGACGGCACCCCGGTCACGGCGGGCAGCCTCGGTGTGGTGGGAGCCATGCAGGCCCTGCTCAAGCAGGCCATCAATCCCAACTTCGTCCAGACCATCGCCGGGAGCGGCGGCTTCATCCACACCGGTCCGTTCGCCAACATCGCTCACGGCAACAGCAGCCTGGTGGCCCTGGCCCTGGCCCGTCGGCACGCCGATCTGGTGGTCACCGAAGGGGGGTTCGGGGCGGACCTGGGTGCGCAGAAATTCTTCGACGTGGTCTGCCGCACCGCGAAGCTCCGCCCGGCGGTGGTGGTGCTGGTTTTCTCGACCCGCGACTTGAAATACCACGGCGGCGCCAAGCCGGTGGGTGGGGAGGGGGCGCCGGGCACAAAATGGCGCTTCGCCCCGGACCGGGAAGCCTGCCTGCGCGGCATGGAGAACCTGAGAATTCACGCCGAGAACCTGAAACAGTACGGCGTCAAGGTGGTTGCCGCGATGAACCGGTTCGCCATCGACGACGAAGAGGAAGTCCGCTTCTGCCTCTCCGCCATCCAGGAGCGCCTGGGAATAGCCGCGGTGGCCCAGAGCGGACATTCCGACGGAGCCGAAGGGGGTTTGGCGCTGGCCGAGGCGGTGCTCAAGCAGGTGGAGACTGCCGGGGACGGGGAGGCGTTCCGTCTGCTCTATCCCGATGAGGCTCCGCTGAAGGAGAAGATCGAGACCGTGGCACGCAAGATCTACCGCGCCGAGGGGGTCGATTACACTCCGGAGGCGCTTGCGGCACTGGAGCGCATCGAGGCGGAATATTCCAGCAAGCTCAATGTGGTCCTCAGCAAGACCCAGTTCAGCCTGTCGGATGACAAGGACATGCTGGGAGTGCCGCCGAAGCGGAAGGTGAAGGTGACGGGCGTGCTTTACCGTGGGGGCGCCGGGTGGGTCACGGTGCTCCTGGGTGACGTGTTGCTGATGCCCGGAACCAACTACGACACCTGCGCGGCGCGGCGGCTCGGGGTGAAGCCCGACCCTGAGGTCTTCGGCGGGTTCATTGTGGAGAACCTCCAGTAATCCCATGGAACCCTCCGCCGTGATGGACGGGCTCTTCTGGTTCGTGGCCTTCCTGTTCTCCACCACCGTGCATGAAGCGGCCCATGCCTGGGTCGCCCTCAAGGGGGGCGATCCCACGGCCTATCAAGGGGGGCAGGTCTCGCTGTCGCCCATCCCCCACGTCCGCCGCGAGCCCATCGGTATGCTGGTGCTCCCGCTGATCTCCACGTTCACTACCGGCTGGGCCATGGGATGGGCCAGCGCGCCGTACGATCCCGCCTGGGCTGAGCGCTACCCGCGCCGCGCGGCCTGGATGGCGGCGGCGGGACCCGCGGCCAACTTCTGCCTTGCGATCCTTTCTCTGATACTCCTGCGTGTGGGACTGGCTATGGGATACTTCGTTCCCCCGCAGGCCGTGAACTTCAGTCATCTGGTGAGCCCGGCTGCAGGGGGCGCGACCGACCTTGCCGCTTTCCTGGCCCAGGGGCTTTCGGTGCTTCTGATGGAAAACGTCATCCTGGGGACTTTCAACCTGGTGCCGCTGCCCCCGCTCGACGGCTCGGCCGCCATCGGACTCCTCCTTCCGGAGAAGACTGCTTCCTCCTTTCGACAGTTGGCACGTACTCCAGGGTTTTCCATGGCCGGACTGCTGTTTGCCTTGCTCATTTTCCCGCGGATCAGCCTCCCGCTCTTTTCGTTGGTCATCCGGCTGGTCCACCCGGGGGTCAACTATTTCTGACTCCCCGATGTCCATCCGAATCGCCGCGCCGGGAGATGAGTCCCGAATCGCCATGCTGGCGGGCCAGCTGGGATACCCTTGCGGAGCGGAGGAGGTCCGTGGCAGGTTGGAGCATCTCCTCTCCGACCCGGCTCACCGCGTGTACGTGGCGGTTCTGCCGGAAACCGGCGTGGTCGGTTGGATGCACATCTTCATCCACCAGGTCGTGGAGTCGGACCCAAGGGTCGAGGTTGCGGCTCTGGTGGTAGACGAAACCAAGGGGCGCACGACTTCTACCAGGCTCTGGGCTATTCGATCGTGAAAACCCAGCACGCCTTCAGAAAGAATTTCTCCCGGTGAGGAGAGTAGAATAGCAATCCCCCCGACGGTCGCGTCGCGTCCATCCGAGCGGGCGCTTTCAGCAGGGAGTCAGCAAGTTGGAAACGAATTCAAGCCTTTCCGCCTGGGTTGAGGAATCGGCGCAGCTCTGCAAGCCCGACCAGGTCGTCTGGTGTGACGGGAGCCGGGAAGAGCGGGCGCGGCTCACGGAGCAGGCCCTCTCGACCGGGGAGCTGCTGGAGCTCAACCCTCAGGAGATGCCGGGGTGCACGCTGCACCGCAGCAACCCCAACGATGTGGCGCGCACCGAAGGACTGACTTTCATCTGCTGTCCGAGGAAGGAAGACGCCGGCCCCACCAACAACTGGATGGACCCCGCTGAAGCCTATCGACGCCTGAGCGCCATCTTCGACGGAAGCATGCGTGGCCGGACGATGTACGTCGTTCCGTATCTGATGGGACCGCCGGGCTCGGCGTTCGCCAAGGTGGGCGTCGAGATCACCGACAGCCTTTACGTGGCGCTGAACATGGGGTTGATGACCCGCATGGGCCGGGTGGCCATGGAGCAACTTGGCGACTCCGGCGACTTCACCCGCGGGCTGCACTCCCGGGCGGACTTGAACCCCGAGCGGCGCTACATCTGCCATTTCCCCCAGGACAACACCATCTGGAGCGTCGGCTCCGGCTACGGTGGCAACGCGCTGCTCTCCAAGAAATGCATGGCGCTGCGCCTGGCCAGCGTCCTGGGTCGGGAGCAGGGGTGGCTCGCGGAGCACATGCTCATCGTGGGAGTGGAAGATCCCTCCGGGAAGGTCACCTATCTATGCGGCGCATTTCCCAGCGCCTGCGGCAAGACGAACCTGGCGATGCTGGTACCCCCCGAGCGCTTCAAGCGATGGCGAGTCTGGACCGTGGGGGACGACATTGCCTGGCTGCGCCCCGCTCCGGATGGCAGGCTGTACGCCGTCAACCCCGAGGCGGGCTTCTTCGGAGTGGCCCCGGGCACCAGCATGAAGTCCAACCCCAATGCCGCGCTCGCCGTGCGCAAGGACACGATCTTCACCAACGTCGCGCTGAAGAACGACCGCACGGTCTGGTGGGAAGGGCTGGAAGATCCGCCAGCGGAGTGCCTCGACTGGAAGGGTGAGACCTGGACTCCGCAAAGCGGCCAGCTCGCCGCGCACCCCAACAGCCGCTTCACCGTGGACCTGCACCAGTGCGCCAGCTATTCGCCGGAGTGGGACAATCCCAACGGCGTTCCGATCAGCGCCATCCTGTTCGGCTCGCGGCGCGCCTCGGTGGTACCGCTGGTTTACGAAGCCTACAACTGGCAGCACGGGACGTTTCTGGGCGCGACTTTGTCCTCGGAGACCACTGCGGCCGCCACCGGGCAGGTGGGAGTTGTGCGCAGAGATCCCTTCGCCATGCTGCCCTTCTGCGGCTACAACATGGCCGACTACTTCGGGCACTGGGTGCAGATGGGCAGGCAGCTGAGCCGGCCTCCCAGGGTTTTCCGGGTGAATTGGTTCCGCCGGGGCACGGATGGGAAGTTCCTGTGGCCGGGGTTCGGGGAGAACTTGAGAGTGCTTCAATGGATCATCCAGCGCTGCGACGGTGTCGGGGAAGCCCGGGAGACTCCCATCGGCTTCCTGCCCCGTCCCTCGGCGCTTGACCTGGAAGGGCTGGAGCTGTCGCGCGCGACGGCGGATGAGCTGCTGTCGGTGGATCCGCTCCAGTGGGGTGGTGCCCTGGAAAGCCAGCAGCAGTTCCTGCAGAAATTCGGTGAGCGGATGCCGCGCGAGATGTGGGACGAGCACCACGCCCTGGCGAAGCGACTCGCTTCCCGCGTGCAGACCCCCTAGATCCCCGCCGCGCATCACTCCTTCAGGGCAGGAACGGCTTGTCCCACTTGCCGGCGAACGCCCACTCCGATGCCGGCTTGCGCGTGCGCGGCGCCTTTTCGCGCTCCTGCAGTGGCTCCGGAAGTTCCTCCAGCCTGCCCGGATATCCCACCACGATCATCGCCATGGGGGTGAATCCCTCGGGGATGTTGAACAGCTCGCGGGCGCGAGCCGCGTCGAAGCCCGCCATCTGATGGGTTATCAGTCCCAGCTCCGTGGCCTGCAGCACCAGGTTCTCGCTCGCCAATCCCACATCATGCTGGGCGTGCCGGTTCGGCTTGCCGTTGTGCGTGAAATTCTCGCGCGCCACGGAGAGCAGCAGCACAGGTGATTTCCTGGCCCAGGCGTTGCCGTCAACCAGACAGGAGCGCGCGGCCTCCAGGGCGGCCGTGTTCCGGGTATCGAAGACCAGGTAACGCCAAGGTTGCTCATTGAAGCAGGAGGGAGCCCAGCGGGACGCCTCCAGCAATATCTGAAGGGTCTCGGGCTTGACCGGGCGATCCGGATCCACGGCACGGGGGCTCCAGCGCCGCGCCAGCAACGGGTGGATGGGAGTGGTGGTCGGGGCGGGTTTTTCCATCGATGAGCTCCTTCTCCTAGGTTCTTCCGAGCGACGGCCTATCTTATCCCTTCAGCCGCGTGCTGATCCCATGTGCCTCGCCGATATTCCTGGTTTATCCTCCAGGAGCGGGGGAAGCCCACACGGCGATTCGCCTGCCATATCAGTAAGGTGGAGTGCGCAACGGATGTCTTTAACGCAGCAGCCGGCATGGGCTCGTCCCCTGCTGTTCTGTTTCCCGTTCGTGCTGCTCTGCACGGCCTGCGTGTCGGCCGGCGCCGGGCGGAGCGCCCTTGGCCAGGCTTCCGACAGCGAGATGGCCGCAGCGCCTGCGATTTCCGCGGACTCCTATCTGCCGCCGGCCTCTTCCCGCACGGCCGGCCTTTCGGACATCGTCCTCATCTACCAGGGCGGCACAGACCGGCTGCCCTGGACGCCGGAGCAGTTCGCTCCCTATATCAGCGCCCGCACCTCCGACGGACGCGAGCACTGGCTGTTCGATGGTTTTCTCTTCATCGAATTTCGGGACAACCGCGGGCATGAGTATATGGCCGGTTCGGGTGCGGAGCCCGCGCGCCAAGAGGACTGGCTCTGGCTGATCGAGCGCAACTTCGCGCCCGGCAAAGGCGTGCCCGCTCTCGACCAGGCGCTGAATTCCGCTGCGCGCCGGCTTGGCGAACCCGCCAGGCCGCGCCAGGTCATCCTCACGATCCCGCAGCCGCTTCCAACCCTTACCGACTGGGGCTCTCTCAACGGGCGTTCGATCGATTTCAGACGATCCGAGGACCGCGTCGCGGCCTGCCGCTGGCATATCGAGACCGCGCTCGCTCGATGGGACGCCCTTCACCCCGTTCACCTCAAGCTGGCAGGATTCTACTGGGTTGCCGAAAACAGCGCCCTGGACGCAGCCATCCTGCCCCAGGTGGCTGAGATCGTTCACGCGCACGGTCTCCGCTTCTTCTGGATTCCCTACTGGCTCGCACCTGGAGCGGGAGACTGGGCACGGCTCGGCTTCGACGCCGCCTACCAGCAGCCGAACCACTTCTTCCATCCGGAGATCACGGATCAGCGGCTCAACGAGGCCTGCGCCTTCGCCCGCAGGAACCAAATGGGTTTGGAGTTCGAGTGCGACGATCGTGTCACTAAGACACCTGAAGTGTTTCGACCTCGGCTTTACAGCTACCTTCGAGCCTTCGAAGCTGCCGGCGTCCGTGAGCAGGGTGCGATGGCCTACTACGAAGGGGGCGGAACTCTCCTGCGTCTGTTCAATTCGTCTGACGCGAGAGCTCGTGCGGACTACCAGGCTATCGCTGACTGGGTCGTTGCCCGCCAGTCGAGGCTGGCGCCGGAACTCCGATAGGAACGAGCATTCTCCCTGGCACACCGAAGATTTCTGTCATTTTCATGGAACCAGGAAGCAACCGCTGACAATGTACAGGAGGACAAGTGGATCGCTTAAAATCCAGCTTATAGCTCCTATCCACCTCCACAAAGTGGTTGTTCCGCCGCATTTCTGGCGTATATTCCCGTCATCCAACCCACCGTCCCTCGTCGGGAGTCGCAGGCAAGGAGACAACATGTCGATCCCGGGTGGTCGCGCACAGTTCCTTTCCGGATTGATTGCGGCCGTACTCGTCGTCGGGATGGCCGGCGGCCTCGGCCGGGCCGAACCGCTCTTCCCCTATCAGAGTCCGCTGGTCGGAGCCGCCCCCAAAGACGTGATCGCCGTCGACGTGAACGGCGACGGTCATCCCGATCTGGTCACGGCCAACCAGGCGTCGAACGACATTTCGGTTCTGATCGCCCGGGGGGACGGGACCTTCGAGACCGAGAGGCGCTTCGCCGCGGGGTCGGGTCCGCGCGGAGTCGCCGGCGGCGATTTCAACGGCGACGGTCGGATGGACCTGGCGGTGGCCAACGCAACCTCCGGAGACATCACGCTCCTTCTCGGTGGTGGAGCGGTCGATTTCGCGCCGGCGGGGAGCCTGGCGGCCGCCGGCGGCCTCGTGGGGATCGCGGCAGCCGACTTCGATCTCGACGGGAAAGTGGATCTCGTCGTCGCGGGTGCCTCTCCGATGAATCTGCTCTCGTTTCTCGGGCACGGAGACGGAACGTTTGCGGCGCAGCCGGCGATCGCCCTCGAAGGAGAGCCGGCCGATCTCATCGTGGACGATTTCAACGGGGATACCAGGAGTGACGTTGTCGTCAGCCTGAGCGATTCCTACAAGGTCGTCACCTACCTGGGCACCGGTACCGGATCGTTTGGTTCGCCGATCGAATCGTCTCTCGGGTTCAGGCCGAACCAGCTGGCATCCGGGAATCTCGACGGGGACTTGCGACACGATCTCGTGGTGTGTAACTTCACGTCCAATCAATCCGACGAGCGCGTGACCGTCCTCAGGGGCCTGGGAGACGGCACATTCACGAGGGTGGTCTCTCCTGTCCCGGAACCGTTCGGTCCCTCCGGGGTTGTGCTGCGGGATCTGAACGCCGACGGCAGGGACGACCTGGTGCTCCTTTCGGGCGGGATGTCGATCTATCCGGGGAGCGGTGACTTCACCTTCGGGTCGCCCGTCCTGGCTCGCACCGGACGGCTGCCGTCCTCCGTTGCGGCAGCCGATTTCGACGGTGACGGAGATCCCGATCTGGCGGTCGCCGAAGATCACTTCGATTATCTACCTGGTGCCGTCGGGATCTCGCTCAATCATGGAGATCTCCGGTTCGAAGGTGTTCCCGCGGTCTTCACAGGTGACTCCTCGAACCTCGCCGGCGCCGTCGGAGACTTCGACGAGGACGGGAACCAGGACCTCGCGGTGGGAAATGTGGGCGTCAGTCAGGGGGGACCACCCACGGCTCACGTCCTGCGCGGCCAGGGGGATGGCACCTTCGGCGACGGTGGCCGCTTCGCGTTCAGGCCGGACACTGGATTCACTCCATGGGGCCTCGTCAGCGCCGACTTCAACGAGGACGGACACGACGATCTGGCGGGCACGCAGGCGACCTGGGTCAGCGGCCTGAGGTCCACGGTCGGCCTTCTGCTCGGCCGGGGAAACGGCTCTCGTAACGACCCCGCTCGTGGAAACGGGCGGCTATCCCCGCTCGATGGCGAAGGGTGATTTCGACGATGACGGACATGTGGATCTGGCGCTGGGGGATGACAACGGCGCCGCGATCGTGCTGTTGGGCCAGGGTGACGGGACCTTCGCGCCGCCGGTGCGTTACGCGCTTCCCGGGCATCCGCGGTCGATCGCCGTTGCCGATATGGATGGCGATGGACGGCAGGATCTGATCGTGGCGAGCTGGGGCGCCGAGGTGGTCTCGGTTCTTCTCGGGAATGGAGATGGAACATTCCGGCCCGGTGGGAGCCAGACGGCCGGACCGTATCTCCTCGACATCGCAACCGGTGATTTCAACGGCGACGGCCATCAGGACATTGCGGCGGGAGTCTCGAGCGAGTTCATCGACGGATTTCCGGACGTCGTCATGATCCTTCTCGGAAACGGTGACGGGACGCTGCAGCCGCCCTACCCCACGCCGGGGGGAGCCTCGCCCTTCGCCCTGGCGGTGGCGGATTTCAACGCGGACGGGAAGTCGGACATCGCGGTCGGCGACCAGGGCTCGCAGGTGGCGGGCGTGCTCCTGGGGAACGGAGACGGCACCTTCTCGGATCCTGCCTATTTTGGTCTTGGCGGGCCGAACACCTCGCCGTACGCGACCATTATCGGCGACTTCGATAACGACCGGCGTCCCGACTTCGCGAGCATCGTTTACAAGACCGGTCCGGTGGTTTTCCTGAACCAGGGTCCCTTCGGCGATCGGGATCAGGACGGCGTGATCGACGCACACGACGTGTGCCCGACAGTTTACGATCCCTCGCAGATCGATGTGGATGGAGACGGATCGGGGGATGCCTGTCAGCCGACGGTCGAGCTGTCGGACATCAACGAGGACGGGGGAGAGCGGCTCGAGGTGGACGCTCGCGCCGAGGATCCACAGGCCGATCCGCTCGCCGGGCGTATCGAGATCTTCGCGACCGAAGGGCGTCCGGCTCTGTTGTTTGATCCCGGCTCGCTCGATCGCTACACCTGTGACATGAGCCTGAGGCCGGACGGCTCCCCGGGGCCGGGTGTGGCGTACACCCATGATTTCTTATTTTTTGGGTACCCTGCCCTTTTCGACATTCGCACCTTTCTCCCCTGTGGCGTGCCCGAGTTCGAGATAGCGTCGGGTTCTTGCGCATCAGCGGGAGGGGGAGGAACTTTTCTGCCCCTGAGCGGAGCGATCCCTGCCGACGTCTGCGTGCGTTCCTCGCGCTCCATCGACATGGAATATGAATGGCGGCTCACGTCGATGGACGCGAGGTTCCTCTTTTTCGTGACGCAAGCGGTGCGACCGGTGTTCCGTGTGTCGTTCCATGACGGCCTGCCATCGTCCACACCGCTCACTTCACTCGAGTACGGACGATCGTATCGCCTGCGGATCACCGTTTCGGACGGCTCGAGCCTGCCGGTGAGCGCCGAACGGATCTTCGAGTACCATGGCGAGAGCGTTCTGGTGATCGGAGACCAGATCCCTCCCGAGGCGGTGATCACGGGCGCGAATTCCGTGGAATGCGGCGGGCCAGGCGGGGGATCGGTTGTCCTGGACGGCTCGAGCTCCAACGACCCCGCGCCCGGGGGAGGAATCACGGGCTACGAGTGGATCCTGGACGTCGGAGGGCCGTCCGAGACGCTGATCGGAACGGATCCGATCCTGACCGTGACGCTGCCGCTCGGTCAGCACCGCATCGGGCTACGCGTGACGAGCGCCGCCGGCCTCCAGGACATGGCCCAGATCGATGTCACCATCGAGGACACCGCGCCGCCGACGCTTCTGGCCGTCGCGGATCCGTCCGTCCTTTGGCCGCCCAACCACCGGATGGTTCCCGTCCACGTCAGCCTTCAGGTTGGCGACCTCTGCGACCCGGGACCCACGGTCGTGCTGGTGTCGGCGCAAAGCAGCGAGCCGGATGATGCGGCAGATGACAGCGACGGACAAACCACGGGCGACGTCGCCGGTGCCGGGATCGGCACCTCCGACGACAGCATCTCCCTGCGCGCCGAGCGGTCGGGAGTGGGGCCTGGACGCGTCTACGAGCTGACCTACCTCGCGATGGATTCATCCGGAAACACCACTTCCGCCGTGGCGATGGTCACGGTGCCGCACGATCAGGGCGCAGGCTCGGAGCCGCTCACGATCAGCGCGAAGCCCGGCCAGGCTGGACAGGGGGTGCGGCTCGACTGGAATGGCATCTCGGGGGCGCTTGGCTATGACGTGATCGTCGGAAATGTCGCGAATCTCCGAATCGTCGATCAAAACATCAGCCTGGGGACGGTTGGCATACCGGCCCGCCTCATCTCTCTCACGCACTGGGACGAAGACCCCGGCGCCGCAATGCCGGATCGCGGCAAGGCGTTCTTCTACCTCGTTCAGTATCGCGATACGAACGGCATGAGCGGCTTCGGGACGGAGTCGGTGCCGCTGCCTCGAGAGCCAGCTTCATCCGCGGGGGGGAGTGTCCTCCGCACCGAGATCGGCGGCAGGTCAACAATCGACCTTCGTTGATAGCTGGGGCGCAAGGACCCAGCCGCCGTCCTGGCTCTCAACTTCGCGCCCGGAAAAGGCGTGCCCGCTCTCGACCAGGCGCTGAATTCTGCTGCGCGCCGGCTTGGCGAACCCGCCAGGCCGCGCCAGGTCATTCTCACGATCCCGCAGCCGCTTCCAACCCTTACCGACTGGGGCTCTCTCAACGGGCGTTCGATCGATTTCAGACGATCCGAGGACCGCGTCGCCGCCTGCCGCTGGCATATCGAGACCGCGCTCGCTCGATGGGACGCCCTTCACCCCGTTCACCTCAAGCTGGCAGGATTCTACTGGGTTGCCGAAAGCAGCGCCCTGGACGCAGCCATCCTGCCCCAGGTGGCTGAGATCGTTCACGCGCTCTCCGCTTCTTCTGGACTCCCTACTGGCTCGCACCTGGAGCGGGAGACTGGGCACGGCTCGGCTTCGACGCCGCCTACCAGCAGCCGAACCACTTCTTCCATCCGGAGATCACGGATCAGCGGCTCAACGAGGTCTGCGTGTCCGCGTGAAATCTTGTGGGACAACCTCGTCCCCTCTTGTTTTTCCATGGAGGACGGATGTACGCTTGCAGTGTCCCCTGACGATTATCGATGTGGTTTAGGAGCCTCAGGAATCCGGCGGGTCGACCAAGGTATCTCGCGAAGATTGGCCTCGCGCCATACCAGTACAACCGACGTGGTCGAGCAGCCGATGGAGAGCTTGTGAAGAGGAACACTTCCATGACGATGCCAGGAGAGGGAGGCACAACATGGGAACTGCTAGACCGAGGGCTTCACCGCGTCTGGTGTGGCTGGCCATTCTGAGCCTCTCGGCGCGTGAGCCGCTAAGGGTGATCTATTGGGAGTGGACTGCCAGACCCGGGCTTCAGAGGCTTCCGCCTCCTGCCCGGCCCAATTCCGAGTCCAGGGACACTCATCACTGACCAGAAGGAGGAAGAGATCATGATTGCACTCGAAGATGCGCGCCGGATTATAGCGGCGGCGGAGAAGAAGGCGAAGGAGATCGGCCAGCCCATGAATATCGCGGTCGCGGATGCTGGGGGCAACCTGGTCGCCCATGTGAGGATGGATGGAGCCTGGATCGGCAGCATCGACATCTCCATCAAGAAGGCCTACACGTCACGCGCCTTCGATATCGCCACCAAGGATCTGGCCGAGCATTGCCAGTCAGGCAAGCAGTTCTTCGGAATCCATGCGTCCAACGACGGGCGCATCATGATCTTTGCGGGGGGAATACCCCTGAAGCGGGAGCGCAAGGTGGTGGGCGCGATTGGCGTCAGCGGCGGCTCGGGAGAGCAGGACCACTCCGTGGCGGAGGCCGGTGCAGCCGCCTATTAGACTCCCGTCGGTCGAAGGCTGCGAGCGGGATTATGAGAAGCTCGCCCGCACCGTGAAACAGCAGGTTCGCCGCATCGGCTTCCTGGGCGCCCCCCGCCGATCCGAGCAGACCTCCTGACCGCGGTTCCTCCTCCAATAGGCGTTCGAGAAATCCGAGGTGTAGCCGACCTCGCTCAGTGGAGAGGGTCTTTTTTGCATCCCTTCAGAGTCGTGCAGGTCCCGCTGATCGGGCAGCAGATGCGGTTCCCCGTGCAGTCGGCGTCCGTCACGCAGGGATTTCCGGCAGAGGTCGCCGTGGAATCGACCGGCTTGACCGCCACAGTACCGAAGACCGTGACCATGGAAATGACGATGACGGTGGCGAGCACGAGACCCAGAATAACTCTTCTCTTCATGGCATCCTCCTCAACATGACGATTCACCCGATTCCGCAATGACAAAACAACGATACGAAATCCCTTCTACAGGTTGAGCCCGGCCCCTGTCAAGGGATGGATCGGATCTTCCCGAATCCGCTACGAAACTTTGACTTTGAATCGCAGCGGCTTGTCAAAATCCTTCGCGTAGATCAACAGCGCATCCCCTTCGACCTCGAAGCGCTCCGCGTCCTGCAGCGCCTTGAGATAGGTCGTTTCTTGCGTTCCGATCGCTTCGCCGCAAGCCATCCGTGTGGAGGCCATCGCGCTGAAGGAGATCGTCTCCCCGGAGACCCGGACGGCTCCGAAGAAGCGGTTGCAGGATCCTTTTCCGGCGACCTTTCCCGGCTCGGGGAATTCCAGCGTGGGCTGAGCCCCTTTCATGACGGTACTCCCGGCGACGTCTTCCAGGACCCAGGACGTGCCCCAAAGCTCGCTGGGGGCGACTTCGGTGCTCTGGGCCTCGGCGGTTCCCTTCTCCGTCGCGCCGGTTGTCGTGTTGGGCGGAGGGGGCGCCTCGGAGCACCCCAGACTCAATGCGAGAATCAGCAGGCTCGACACTCGTGATGCGTGGAGTGCAATCCGGGAAACCATCATTTCATCCTCCCAGGACGGCTGGAAATGCGCTTCGGCAGAACGAGCGCAGGCGTCGACCCGTCGACCGACACCTTGAATTTAATGATGTCGAGGAGAGGGGTCAAGGTACGTGGCTGGCTGCGGGCGACGGTGGCGATGCGCCCGGGTTGGCGGCCTACTGCGCGCTGCGGATATTTCGAAGGGCCCGACGCATCCTCTCTTCCTGGCTGGAGTTTGCGGGCACCGTGCTCTGATTCCGGGGCGTTCCCGACTCCATGAGAGTGATGAGGCGGTCCAGCCGCCTCCGGATTCCGCGCAGGGGCAAGGAGAGGGCCCAAGCCATAACCAGGGGAAGCAGCAAGACGGCCCCATGCTCCCTTAGTAGGACGAAAATGCCCTGAGCGGACTCCCCAAAACCTGCAAGGTGACACAACACCTCCTTTCGTCGGACCTCGAAATGTGGCTTATAGTTTCTATTCCCGGCCACAGATCGAGGAGGACGCGTCATGCGAGGGTATGCAGGAAGGGGCATGCTGGGAATCGTCATAGGGCTGGCGCTGGCCACGAGGGCCGGGGCCGCGGGGACTCTGCTCATTCAGTACACCGGCACCGGGACCGACCACCTGGGCGGGGCCGTCGCCTTCGGAGACGTGAACGGGGACGGGACACCGGACCTCATCGTCGGTGCGGATGGCGCCAGCTACGTGGACGTCTACGATGGCGCGAGCCCGAGCACGAAGCTGCACCGGTTCACCGGGATCGTGGGCGACGCCTTCGGCTCGACGGTCGAGACGGGCGACGTGAACGGCGACGGCAAGGCCGACGTGCTGGTCGGCGCCTATTCCTGGGACGGCCCGGCAGGCACGGATCAGGGGTATGTGCGGGTGTATGACGGGGCCACGTTCGACCTGCTCTTCGAGCTGCAGGGCCAGCGGAAGACCGACACCTTCGGGGCCTCCATCGCGGTGGCGGACATCAACGGTGATGCCAAGGGCGAGATCCTGGTCGGCGCGCCGTTCGCCGAGCTCCGCGGCATCAACGGCAACACGGGGTACGTGAAACTGTTCGACGGCGCGACGCAGGCCGAGCTCTTCCGCTGGGACGGCCCGGGTCACTTCGACGAGATGGGCCGCGGCGTGGCCTTCGGCGACGTGAACGGGGACGGCACCAAGGACATCATCCTGGGCGCCGGCAGCGGCAACGGGGCCGACTATGGCGGGTTCGTCTGGGTCCAAAACGGGGTGAACTTCGGCCAGCGGCTCTACAGCTTCACGGACGGCAAGTCGCACGTGAAGCCCGAGCAGAACTTCGGGTTCGCCGTGGCCTCGGCTGACGTGAACGGGGACGGTTTCTCGGACATCATTTGTGGCGCGCACCGTGGACAGACCGGGCCGCTCCGCACCGACCCGACGACGGGCTATGTGCGGGTGTACAGCGGAGCCAATCGCGCGCTGCTCTACCAGCTCAACGGCGAGGCGTCCGGCGAGGAGTTCGGGCGGTTCCTGGACGTGGGCGATCTCACGGGCGACGGGCGGCCCGACATCGTGGTGGGGGCGCGGTGGGCGGCGCTCGGCGGGTACGTGAAGGCCTTCGACGGGCCGACCGGCGCCGTCATCGACCGGCAGCAGGCGGACGCCGACTTCGAGTGGCTCGGCAGCTCGGTGGCGATCACCGACGGCGGCGCCAGCGGCCTCCGGCGCTTGGCCTCGGGCGCGTACCAGGGCGACTCGCGGTCGCCGAACCCGGGAGGCTACGTCCGGGTCTGGCAGTACTGACGCGGGACCATAGGCAGCTCAGTTCCGGGTAGGTCGGCCGCCTGGGGCGTACAGCGCTACGATCTTGCGCCTGAGCCGACGGCCGAGGTCGGCCGGCATCGGGGTGAGGGTGGCCCGGCGCAGTATGCGGGGCGTTTCACAATACGACCGAACGAACCGCCGGCAGCGCAAACAGCCGCCGACGTGCGATTCGACCTCTCTCCGGCGCGCGGCGGGCAGGAGCCCCTCGGTGTAGTCCATCAAGATGCGGACGCCGTCCCTGCAGGTCACTGTCTTCTTCACGGCTCCACTCCGACCAGGTGACTCAAGTAGCCGCGCAGCATCAGGCGCGCTCGGTGCACGCGCTGGCGCACGGCCTCGTTCGTGATCCCGAGGACCGATGCCACCTCGGCGGTCGGCATCTCCTCGAGATCGCGCAGCACGAAGGGGATTCGGTAGCGCTCGGGCAGCCGCTCGAGGGCCCCCTTTGCATGCCGCGCGAGACGCCTGCGATCCAGGATCTCCTCTGCGTCGGCGGCGCGCGCGTGATCCACATCCCGCGCGTGCCTTCCCTGTCCGTCAAAGCGCGGCAGGTACTCATCGAGCGGCTCGGTGGGGTGGCGGGCCCGTCCTCGATGCAGCATGCGCGCGGCATTGGTGGCGATACGGTAAAGCCAGGTCGAGAATTTCGCATCCTCGCGAAAACCGCCAAGACGCCGGTAGGCGCGCAGAAAAGTATCCTGCAGTACCTCCTCCGCATCCGCCTGGTTTCGAGTCAGGCGGCAGGCTAGACGGTACACCTGTCTCTGATGACGGCTCATGAGGGTCTCGAAGGCACCTGTATCGCCCGCGAGGACCCGGCGCGCCAGCTCCTCATCGCTGATGACAATGGCAGAGGCTCTCATCTTCCTTGCTGGCCGGTGCGCCGGGCCGTTACGGAATTCAGCGATCCTTGATCGCGGCCCGAACCTTCGCCGCGAGCTCGGGCGTGATCCTCTCCACGCCATGGCTCTCGCAAGCGTGCGCCGCGACTTTCTCGACGAGCTCCTCCTCGGTGGGTGCCGTCGTCGTGAATTTGCATCCTTCCACCACGTCGTTGCATGCAATGTGCTTGGCCATTCTCAGTCTCCTTGTTTCGGGTCGGGCCATTGTGGCCCGCCCTCAACCCTTTGGATGCCGGAGGGTGCGCCGTGTGACAAAGTCCCGTGACTGCCACCGTCGTGGTCGAGGCCCCACCTATCAGGGATTCACCGGCGAGTATTCGACGAGCCGGCCGCGCACACCGGCGCCGCGCGTCTCCAGGACCTCCTCAATATCGAAGGTAATCACCACGCCCTGTGCGCCACGGAAGGTCGACACCTTGACTGGATCCCAGTCGAGCCGGGCCGCTCCGGTGAGCTGCAGCGTATCACCGGTCCCGAAGTCCAGGAAGAGGAGACCCGCGCGCGGCTGGATGAGGAGGTTTCCGAGAGTATTGAACATATTGTTCCCGGGATAGTCAGCGAAAACCAAGGTACGCTCGTCGAGGAGCCTGACGAAGCCGGGAGCGCCACCCCGGTGCGAAGCGTCAGGCCCTCCCTTGGGATGGGAGCTTGCGATGAACAGGGTGTCGGCCCGGGCAATGAGGCTCCGCTGCCTCTCGTTGAGCATGGAGGATCGCTCCGGCGGGGCTGTCTCGGGGCCGGTTTCTTCCAGATCGAGACGGCGAGCCTGGATGTACTTTGGGCAGTTGCCGTACACCTGCTCTACCGCCACGAAAATCCCTCGCTCCGGGTCGCGAAGGGCGCGCCCATTGATGCGCAGCCGCTGCCGTGTCCCAAGGTGGATGGCCAGAACTCCCAGCTCGCTCCTCGTTTCGAGGTTTCGCGACAGCGGATCGGAGCGCCGAGGATGGTTCTGGATGAGCATCAACCGCTCGTCCACGGGGCGGAGGAATCCGGGAGGACCGGTCAGCAGTGAGGCCCATACCCGGGAGCTCTCGTCGAGCGAGGCGGCCACCGCCAGCCGATGGCCGGCCATGAGGCGCATGGCTACAGGCGTCAAGATCGGACTTATGCCTCGCCCGACACGCTCGGCTGCTTCACGCACCCCCACGCGGCGTTGGACTTCCAGCTCCCCCGGGTGATAGGCCCCTCCACTCGAGCCGGCTTCGATATCCATCCGTCGGTCCTCCATACTGCTTTGATGCCGGCAAGGGTCGGAGTGTGACAGCCAGCTCACAATACCCCCCTTCTCGGACCTCAGAATTGTGGCTTATAATTCCCATCCATCCACCCTGGTCGAATTGGAGGTGCCCATGCATCGCGCCTGCCTCGTTCGCCTGACACTCCGGTGGCGTCCCTCGGAGTTCCCGATCGCCATTCTCGTCGCCATCGCCCTGTTCGCCGGGCCGCGCGTGGGCGCTGCTTCGCCCATCACGTTCCACACCCTCATCGATCCCGTGGGGGAGAACAACGGGGACTTTTTCGGCACCGCGGTGGCCTGGATCGGCGACGTGAACAGTGATGGCTACGATGACGTCCTCATCGGAGCGTTCCGCTACCCGGAAATCGGCAGTCTTGGGAAGGCGTATCTCTACTTCGGTGGGCCGGCGATCGACTCGGTGGCCGACCTCGTCATCAATCCTCCGGCCGGCGGCGCGGGGTGGTTCGGGGTCAGCGTCGCCTCGGCCGGTGACTTCAACGGCGATGGCTACCCGGACTTCATCATCGGGGCGCAGAATTCCGGGTACGAGGGCAAGGCTTTCATCTACTACGGCGGGCCGTCGCTCGACGCCACACCGGACTTCACGCTGATTGGCGAGTCGACGGGGTCACTCACCTCGTTCGGCGCCTCCGTCGCGTCGGCGGGCGACGTGAACAGTGATGGCTACGATGACGTCC
>Ga0137425_1000240_pt1 | contig 17161 bp, 13 predicted proteins | sample EasRivERMZT640_2_FD_102318 | JGI IMG/M metagenome (GOLD analysis project Ga0137425, IMG submission 102318) | Soil microbial communities from meander-bound floodplain in the East River, Colorado, USA - East River MetaG ERMZT640_2 | ecosystem: Environmental > Terrestrial > Soil > Floodplain ...
AACGAGAGGATCAGCAAAAGCGACAGGGCGAAGGCATGCCTCATTTATGTTCCGACAGCAAAGAAAGATTCATCGATGTGGACGTTGAATGCTGGCCGCGCATATTCACACCTCACAGGTTCCTCTGGGCAACTTTCTGCCTTAGAAATTTTTGCAGGCCCATTTGGCGCTGCAGAAATTTTTGCATTGACGGCCCGTCGATTTCGACGTAGATCTGCCGCCAACACAATTGATCCCCTCGCCACCAGAACGGAGCGCCGCATTGTGTGGACGCTAGTCATCCTCCCTTTCATTTTGCATCTTGAGCCAGGCGACTTTCCTTCAAGAAGCCCAGATTTGTTGTGCGTTTTTTCGGGTGCCGGCGTTTTATATGGATTGAGGGGCTGTCCAGGCAGGCGTGGCACTCCGACCTTTGCCTGAGTTTCGAACTTTCCGGTTCCCGACACGAGCCTTAGCACAATGGGGCCCTGGCGCGATGAACCAGGAAACTGGCGCGCTCTGCCATTGTGGCTCGTGAACGAAGTGATTAGTGTCACACTTCTATTCGAAAAGAGGTAACCCTTGCATATGCGCACTTCTCGAATTCACTGTCAAAGCCACTTGTTTGCTTACGACGCGGTATAAGGAGCGCTTCATGGTCCGCCGAGTTGGTTTGTTCGTTCTCTTGATGCTGATATCTGCTTCATATTCCACTGCTCAGCGACAGATCTGCGACTTGGATGGTGATTGTCCGAACCATCAACCTCAACCCGGACCGGATTTTGGAGCAAGTCCGCGGAACCCCATCCCTGCGGGCTTTGGTACGGGCCCGGTGTTTGCCCTTTGGGACCAAGAGCCCTACCGCAACTCGGACATGGGTCCATTGGGTGTAGTTCTTTCTACCGGAGAATTCCAAATCACTGTGGCAGACCTCGAGATTCCCGGTCGGGGCTTCCCGTTTCGGCTCTCAAGAACTTACCGCAGCAGAAGGGACGGCGAGCGAAGTCTGCTCGGTCACAACTGGAGTCTAAGCTACGACGAGTATCTCAAGCCTGGCACCTATGAGCAGACGCCCGGTCAACACTGTGATGCGGTCCAGTGGACAATGGGCAACGGGTTTTCAGAGATGTGGATCAAGCCATGCGGCCAAGGGTGGAAGGCCTTTATGGGCTTTTTCGGCAGGATCCGAGAGCTGCCGCTCGTGAATGGTGTCAAACAGGGCTATCAGATCCGATACGCTGACGGCATGGTGAAAGAATTCGCGAGGAAAGCAGTCGACGCCGAGGGAGACGATATCTGGTTACTGACTCGCATTGAGGACCGTAATGGCAATGCGATAACCATTCAGCATGAAGGGAGAGGTATCAGCACGATCACCGATACGCTGGGCCGGACAATTACCTTTACCTACGAGGACCCCCCCAATGATTGGAGAATAAAGACGGTAAGGGATTTCAAGAATCGCATGGTCGAGTACCATTATGACGCCAGAGGCGATTTGGAATGGGTGAAGGCGCCGGAAGTCGTCGGCACGCCAAACCAGAATAATTTCTGCGATTCCGGGTGTGCCCAGACCAGAAAAACGACAACCTATCATTATCAAGGGGGGGATGGTTGCGGCGAGGACATCATGAAACACAACCTCGTCTCCATTACCGATGGAAACGGTAATCCTTTTCTCACTAATACGTATTTCTCCCAATCGGGTTCGCCGTGTGGAGTGGAGGGAACTCCAATTGATGTGGTCTACACGCAGGTGTATGGAAGTGGAACACTAACCTATATCTATGAACCCCTAGGCCCGCCAGTTTACTACCCGGCCAATACTCTCAACACCAAAGCCACGGTAACCGATCGCAATGGAAACGTCCAGGTTCACCGCTTCAACACGCAAGGCAACCCGGTCAGCATTGAGTATCAAACGAACCGTGGAGTCCGCGCAGGCGAAATTGACTATATCGAGACCTATACATATGTCAGCAATGGTTATGACGACCTGCCGATGTTGGTGTCGCGGCATACACAGGCGGGTAGCTCTTACGTGGACTCCTCAGGAAACGTGATTCCTTACGCGGATGGGATGACGGGGATGACGGAGGAGACAGTCTTCTACGATCAGCAGAGCACGGATCCGAATGCCGATATTTTTCAGAAGGGAAATGTGCTGAGTGTGCGCAGGACGCCTGGTTCGCCGCAAGGCGCTCCCCCTGGGCAAAGCATGCTCGAGACCCAGTACGAATACGAGCCTCTCTTCAACCGGCCCGTGAAGATTACCGACCCCGGAGGTCACGTAACTCAGATGACCTATGATTATTGGGAGATGACCTACGACGAGTTGAAGACGAATGCCCCGGTTTCGGTCGACGAAACCTGGTGGCCTATTAATGTTGTCTCGCCGTTTATGGCCGCCCCCGGACACTCGAACCTGCCGGATATCAATGGCGATGGTGAGCATCGAGCCGGAAATGTCATCAAGGTGTCAGAGGGAACTGCCACTGATTTCGCTGGCCAGGTCAGCGATGAGATTGCCTCATACTATGCCTACAATAGCAAGGGGTTGCTTACCATTAAGCGCGACGCAGAGTACAACGAGACGCACTTCGAATACTACCCTGAAAATGATCCGGACGGCGATGAAGCCGTTACCAGCCCAGCCCCTCCTGACGGCCGGTCGCTGTCAGGGATCGGTCCAGGAGCTAACGGGGGCGGCTACTTGTGGAGAAAGACTGCCGACGCATCTGTGACCATGCCTTTGCCCACTTCCCCTCCTCCTATGGTGGGAAGAGATTCAGGCCAGAACCCAACGGAACAGAATGTCCTTGCAAGGTTCAAATATGACAAGGTCGGAAATATCACGGAAGCGATTAATGGCCAGGGCGTTCTGACGCAGTATGCCGTCAACCAACTGAACCAAATTGTTCAGATCACGCATGCAGCGCAGCGAACCGATTGTGGGGTTTTGCCTATCTGTACCGGGAACCCCCTCGGGTATTTGGAAGAGTTCAAGTACGACGCCAATAACAATGTCGTCGAGCACCGCACGGAACAAAGGGACGATCCGGAGCAGGCCCCGCCCGGACCCGGAGCTTACCGGTGGGTGACTCAGGCACTCACCTACGACATGCTCGATCAAAAGAAAACTGAAACGGTTTCCACAAGCGACACAACGCTGATTAACGGCCACGACAGTATTTCGCTGACCACCTCATACGACTACGACAACAACGGCAATCTTCAAAAGACGACCTTCCCCGTAGGGAACGTTGTCCTGCGCTTCTACGACGAGCGAAATTTGTTGTATCGAGAAGTCGCTCCGAAGACCGATCAAGTCGGCATGACATACAACCCCGCGGAGGACTCGATCACGGAGTACGATTACGATGGCTCTGGAAATGTGATTCGCGTGACCGATCCGGAAGGGCACAAGAGCCTGATTGGCTACGATGGTTACAATCGAAAAGTAGTGAGCTTCGATTCGGCGTTTCAGAAAACCGAATGGATCTACGACTCACGGGGAAAGGTCGTTGACCAAATCTTCCGAGGAACGCTCGGCGGGGCGACCCCGATACCCACTAGCCCCCCGACTTCGGATTATCTGGAGCTCTCGCGTCGGAAGTTGTTTTATGATGAGCTAGGCCGGCTGCGTCGTTCTGACGCCCACTTCTTTAAGTTTGAAGGATTGTCGCCAGCGGGTCCTACCGATCTGCATACCGACGGAAATGCCGGACTTACGACGCATGCTTCCAGCGATCCGGCTACCGCAGTGGCGGATGGTTGGGTGACGAGCCTAATTGGCTACGATCGCCTGGGGCGAGTGGTGAAGAGTGTGGACGACAATGGCCATGCATCCGAAATCAGATACGATGGCTTGGGACGAAAGCTCAAGGTTTTTGAGAACGCCGCGGCCCCATTCGCGTATGTTCCAGGCGGGATTGACGAAAGGAACGCCGTCGAACTCGTCTACCAAGCGGGCGGCAATATCAAGTGCAAGCTCGAGACTATGTATGGCGCCGATCATGAGAGAACCGGAGGAATTGAAAATCAAAAGCTGCATAAGCAGATGTTCCGCACAGATTTCAAATTCGACTCGATGAACCGGTTGACGGATAGTCGGGTAGTTGGGAAGGTCGATGATCCGGATAATCCTGGTTGCTCGGACAATTTTACAAGTCCGGCTGGTGCAAATCTCATTACGAGCTTCAAGTATGATAGTCGGGGAAACAGGATTCGGGTGAAGGACCCAAAAAACGGACTCGTCAGAACGCTGTACGATGGTCTCAACCGCACCACGCAGACCCAGACAGGTTTGGTGTCCAGCGGGCCCACTGATTGGGAAGGGTCCGCACCATCCAATATGTCGAACACAACCAATCCGGACGGGGTCATCAAGACCACGTTCAGCTATGACATGGACAGTCGACTGACCTCCGTTAAGGATGACAACAATCGAATTACGAGCTTCATCTACGACAAGCTAAACCGGCAGACCCGTATAACCTATCCGGACGCGACGTACCAGCAGGTAACTTACAATAGGGACTCGCTGGCTACGTCCTGGACACATTCCAGCAACACGGTCTTCACCCTCACGGCAACTACTAGTTTCGATTGGCTGCATCGTCCCACGCAGATTATTGTCAACAGTTATGGCGCTCCAAATGTCCTTGGCACGCATCAGCAGATCTTTGAGTATGACGGTCTGGGGCGCCTGACCCTCGCTCAGGACGACACAGATCTGGCTGATGGTGGTGTCGACAGCAAGGTAGTGCTGACCTACAATTCCATGGGGAAAGTTCTCTCGGAGGCACAGATTTGGCGCGACACAAGCAGCGGCCAGGAAATGAGTGGGACCAAGACTGTGAACTCCGTTTACAACGGCGTTGGGTTTCGTAAGGAGATCACCTACCCAGGCGGCAGGGTCCTAACGATCACACCGGACGAGCTGAATCGCCCGAAGCGCATTCAAGACAGTTACATGACACCGGACCTCTACCCCGTGAGCGACTCCTTCTATTACGATTATCTGGGCACAAGCAGGGTGCTGAAGAGAACAGCGCCCAATAGGACGAAGCTGACAATGGTGAGTGGCGCGGGCGATTTTGATGCAGCGGGGTACGATAATGTGGGCAGGATAAGGGATTACGCAAACAAAGTCGACGCCGTCGGCGGGGAGGACGACGTGGCGCGATTTGTCTACGGTTATGATTCTGTAAACAACCGTACCTATGAGCGCCGAGTCCATGAATTCTCGTCACCGTACTGGAAGGGAGAGACCTTTGAGTATGATGCGGTATACCGTCTCATCAACCGACAGGAAGGGAACCTAGACGACGGGGGCGTGCTACACAATACTCCAATCACAACTCAGAACTTCACTCTGGACGGGCTGGGGAACTGGAAGACCCACATGAAGAATTCTTCCACCTACAACCAGACGATCAACTCGCTGAACCAGTATACGGTTTTCAACGGCCCTTCGGGCCAGAAGTCGCTGATGTACGATTTTCTGGGTAACCTGACTTACGAGAACGGCTCCGTCGGGGAGCAGACGTACCACTATGACTTCCTCAACCGGCTCGTAGCCCATTTGAGCATCTCGGCAGACTACACGACTTACCGGTACGATGCACTGGGACGGAGAATCTCCAAGAACCTAAACGGCTTTACTCATACCCGATACTTCTACGACGGGGACCGGCTAATTGAGGAAAGCGACGGCACGGGCGGGAGCCCGGTGATGAGTTACGTGTACGGGTTGGGTTCCGACGAGGTGCTCAGCCGCAGAAAGGTGTCAGGAGGAGTGACATCGGACCTGTTCTACCACACGAACGCCCTAGGCTCGGTCGTGGCGGTGACCAGGACTGACGGGGGCGTGGAGGAGCGGTATAAATACGATGCCTACGGGCAAGTGACTTTCATGAATTCCCTGGGAACCCCGCAAGGCTGCAATTGCTCGCCTGCCCAGAACAACATCCTTTACACGGGGAGGTATTTCGACATCGAGAGCAGGCTCTACTATTACCGCGCACGGACCTATAACCCGTACTTGGGCAGGTTTCTACAGAGAGATCCATTGGGCGAGCGGGCATCGCTGAATCTTTACAACTATGTGTTCAACAATCCGATTAGATTAACCGATCCGTCGGGGATGCTGAGCAGCGAGCAGAGGCAGAATCTCGTGTATCCGCAAACAGGGGGATCGAGAAACGCGCTCTGCTTGGCTGGGACTTGCGGTGGAGGAGGATCGTGGTCGCTTGGAACAAGCAAGTTCGCAGAAGGCTCAATGAATATTATGGTTTCGCAAGTCGATGGCGTCTCTTTTTACACCGTTTACGGTGAGGGTGGCTCTAGCCAGATGTATCGCGGTGCCGATTCCCTTCCCAGTTCCAGCCCCAATGGACAACCAGCCCCCTACTATGAACCAGTAGATGCAGTGGTCAAGGCTCGCTACTACCCAGAATTGGACTTTCAGTCATTCTTAGCGAACATGCAGACGAACGAGTCAAGACCGCAGCCGCCCGCAAAGGGGACGGATGTGACGCTCGGGTTAACTTCTCATCAGAACGCGGCGAGATACGGAGAGACGGGATTCTTCGAGTCGTACGCTGATGTATTTAAGGACAACGCGACACACTCTATAGAACAATACGAGGTACATGTTGGAACGACGCTTGTAGGGGGCGCATTTATAGTAGCAGGTGCGCTGGTAGCCATACCAACAGCCATGGCGATTCCTGAGGCGGTCGCGGCATGTCCATGGATGGCACCCATCACAGTTCCTACAATGGGAGGTGTTGTGGCATTTGGGGTAGGCGGAGTCGCTATAGGTCTGGACACTTGGTTGGATCAACTTAGATACTATATGGGAGGCAACGGGATAGATTTGTTACCCTCGGTCAATGTAGTAGGACCCGCCCTGTACGGGGTTGACAAAGGCTTCTGGCAAGATTCTCAGCATCATGAATAGGTTACCTGGAGGCAAAGCGTGCTTCAAAGACAGAAAAACCGTCTGAAAACACTCCTCATCCTTCTCCTGATGATACCTTGGAGTACAGTCGTACTGTGGTTTGCAATTTCCTATTTTATCCCCCGTTTTCCGCGCGATTTATTGATATTGACACTTGGAACTACGTCAGGTTACCTGCTGAGTATTTGCGTCATCGAATTCAGAATCGTTTGGTTAAACAAACAGGATACTTGGATGCAAACAGATCTAATCCAAAAGGTTCGACTTCTAGCACCACACCAGGTAGTGATTCTATTTGAATGGATCATTCTGGTCTGGGGAGGTATGCTCGCAGGGCAGTGGTTCGTTGGAGGGGTTATCGCCATTATGGTTGGACTTACGCTCCTGCTCGTGTCACATAAGAGAATTGAGCATCGCGTCAGACGATTGGGGGTTGTCCCTTTGAGCGTTGAACGGTGACGGTGATCCTTCGTAAGTCCTCGCCGTGCCCCGTCGCCTCGGATTCTGCCTTGTCCTGATCGGGTCCGCGAGATTGGCGGCGAAGGGATCAGCGCGGAAGTTCGTGCGGCAGGGTGACGGTGCCGGAACCGGCGAGGGTAAAGGGGTCCATCGAAATTGAGTGCGGCATTTTGGCCGTTCGTATAGAAGTTCGTACTTTCAATCTGCCTGGTGTCCAAATGCACTATAGTACGAACTCCAAATAGTTCGTACTAGTGATCTACTTGGGGAGCCAAACGTATCCCTCCCTCGAACCGGCGGGTCGCTGACCAACGGCGGCCCGCCGGCAGGGTTTTCGCCCATCCCCTAGAAACGTCGCGTCTTGGGCCGTCTTCTCTCCAAGCAGATCACAGTATTGCCACCGCGCGAGCCGTTGCCTGGCTGGGGAGAGTTGCGCAGACCCGGACGGTGGTGCTCTCCAACTCTCTCCTGGTGAAGGAGAGCCTGACGACACCATTGAACAACGGGAGTGGCCCGTTCGGGAACGCGTATTGCGACGGAACTGCAAGTGGCGATATAGTTCAAAACAAGTTCCTTCTCGCTCCGGTGCATGAACTGAGCGTTGCCCCTTCGCACGACCCACGGGCCGCGAGCGATAGGGCATTAGGTTGGAGTGAAAGGAGAGCAGAATGAATGCGGAGCGCCTACACGCGATAGTGATAGCCCTAAATCAGGAGATGACGAAAAGGAATACCGTCGTCAAGATGCAGGAACTGATCACCGCTCTACAAAACGTGGTCAACCAACCTCACCCATCCCATCAGCAAGGACTGTCCCAAAACCTCAAGAATATGTATGCAGCTGTCAGCGATGTGCCCAGTGATAAATTCAGTCCGGCATGGAGACAGATACTGTGCCAAATCGGCGGAGAGGACCTTTTCGGACAAGTCCTGAAAGCCAATATCGAGAACGTGTTCGCCAGAAACCAGATCACACCCGCTGTCGCTCTGGAAGATCTCCAGGAATTACACAAGCGATTGCAGACCTTCAAGAACGCCCTCGATCAGGGCATTTCTGCCCTTCGCGTGTTCAACATAGGTGACGAGAAGTTGGCTCCTGGGGAGTGCGAGATTGGCATCTTGATTCCTCGTGAAGCTGTGAGCAACCAACTCCTCGAATTCGCCGATGAACTGAAGGAATTGGGGTTCATTTTGAACACCTTCGCAGAAGTGGCCACGGGCAAGAAGGACACCCTACTAATCAGAACGATCTCATCAAGTGATCTGCTTGTCCACCTACAGGCTGCCACCCCCTATGCCGCGTGCATCGCGGTTGCCATCGAGCGGGTTGTAGCTCTGTACAAGCAATTGCTTGAGATTCGAAAGATTCGCCAAGAACTTCGAAAACAGGGCGTCCCTGACGAAGAAACAACCGGAGTGGACAACTACGCAAATCACCTGATGGAGAAAGGAATCGAGAAGATAGCGGTCGAGGTTGTCAACACGTTTCACAAGGCAGGTGACAAGGGTCGGAAGAATGAACTGACGAATGGGGTGCGGATTTCCCTCAACAAGATCGCGAACAGGATTGACCATGGATTTAACCTGGAGGTCCGTGTCGAACCCATCGCGGTGGGAAAGGCGGATGAACAGAAGGATAGCAAACTCTTGAAGGAAGTAGCTGCTATCCAATCTGCGACAGCAAACATGCAGTTCATGAAACTGGAAGGGCAACCCATCTTACGATTGCCAGAAGGGAAAGAGAAGCCAAAGAAAAAGGAATGATTCTGTAACAGTTCCAGCACGACGGGGGCGGCGAATACTCTCGTGCGATTTGCGGTCAGCGCGCCTCGCAGCGGCCCGGTTCCGCGCTGAGCGGCGCCGGTCGCGTGGGAGATTGAGGGAGGCATCTTGGGAAGCGGCGGATGGACGCCCTGACTTTTGTCACCGAACTCGTTAAGGCGCTCGCTTGGCCGGGGACCACGATTGTCCTTGTTCTATCGCTTCGCAAGCCCCTTGTTAGCCTGATCTCCCTACTTCAGAAACTCAAGTACAAAGATCTCGAGCTCGAATTCGGCAGAAGAGTTGAAGAGATCACAGTTGAAGCAACGACCGCGCTACCCAGCCCACCCGGGCCTACGGTAGCCCCGCAGCTTCCCGAGAAGTATTACACGCTTGCGGAAGCTGCTCCGCGGTCAGTTGTAACGGAAGCCTGGCGCGAAGTCGAGGAAGCTGCGAGGGAAGCGGTTCGTCGGAGCAAGTTGTCATTGTCGCCGCGAGAGATGCAGTCGCCGATTCTCCTTGTGCAATCACTTAAACTGGCAGGAATAATAGAGCCACAAACGGCGAGTCTCATGCACGATCTTCGCGGTCTTCGTAACTCGGCCGCCCATGCTCCGGACTTCGTGCTGGACAGGGACGCAGTACTGAAATACGCTGCAGTCGCAACGCGCATCGTGCAACGTCTTGGGGACGTTCGGCCTCTCGGCTAACCTCTGGTGAACAGTAGACAAGACGGCAGGGCTCGCAGCGGACTGGCTCAGCGCTGAGCGGCGCGGGTGAGGCGGTTCCTGAGGCGCCATCCGGAGTATTCGCAGGGAGATTTCATCGGTGGAGATACAGGGGCTGGGGCTCACGCTTAGGGAATTATTACGGTACGGTTACACTGGTTTACTCTGCCTTTTTCTCTCATCCTTGATCAAGCCTGATGAAACCGGGCAGGTCGTGGAAGCCCTGGGGAATGTTCTTGCTCCACTGGTCACCATCGCCATTGGGGCGGGTATTTACGCATTTCACAGAACCATCTTCAATGACCATCTCCTAGAGCCCTTGGCGAACTGGATTCACAGACAACGGGAGCCAAAATGGGGCTTCGACCCAGTGAAGAAAGTTGGATATAACTGTGCATATCATCTTCTAATCGATAAATTCCACGTCGCTCGGCAGAACAGCATCAACGCATACCGCGTGGTCCGAGACAGTAATCTTTTCGAGGGTCATGTTCGGCACCGCTTCCATGTGCAGAACTCAGAGATTCACATCCTTTATCTGACCTTCACTGTCTCTCTAGGCGCAACCCTATTTCTTGTGTTCGAACAGCTCCTGTCGGGTTGGTGGTCACGGGTTTGCTTGACGGTCACGCTGGGAGTCGTGTCAGTCATCTCTATGATGATAGGTTTGCTCGCAAACGTTGCTATCTGTCGACAACAATGTGCCTATCTACTCACGCGTGATCAGGCACAGATCGGTGAATTGCTGAAGAGCTCTCAGCTCAGCATCACTAAACCGACGAGTGATGGTGACCGTTGATTGTCCGACCGAGGTCGGTGCTCGGCGTCGGAGCATCGAGTTGAGTTGTTCGGTATTGGATGGCAGATTGCTCCATTCCTGTTCTTGATGATTCCAATTGATGTGGTCCAGAAGCGGTCGAAGGTCATGCTCCGAGATTATTTTCTCGCTCATGGCTAACCGTGGGCGGTTCAGAATTGCCTCCTGAATCTCCGGCGCCAGCAGCATCAAGTTAGCGGTCTGGGTCATCCTCGTTCTCGTGATGCCAATCAGCCGCGCCGCCTCTGCCCAGTTTTTCAGCTCCCCGGAACGAATCATCTCGTCAATGCGGTGAGCGAGCGCGAGAAGGCGGGCGACCCTCGGGACGCGACCGACGGGCTTCGGGGTCGGTTGTGTTCTCCCTTTCCGACGCTCCTCACCAAATCCCAACTTGTAGATCACCGTTGGAGCGGGAATAGCGGGGCCATGAGGTTTCTGGGTCCCATGGTTCATGGAGCGGTCTCCGCCGCGCCCATCTCGGCCCCCAGGCTCGCGATCCCGGTGGGCCGGAAGGTGATGGCCAACTCCTCGGTCCGCCCGTCGTAGGTCACCTGTTCGATCAGGAGCCGAAGGATCCGCTCCTTCTCCGGCGTGTGGAGGACGTCCCAGATCGGGTCGAATGCGGCCAGGGTGCGGGCGACTTCATCCTCGTCAACCTGACAGCCCTTCAGGGAGTTCTCCTGCCCTCTGATCTCCTCGGCCCGATTCTCCAGCGTGGTCAGCCGTTGCTGCGCTTTCTCCAGAGCGGCAAGCAGGGCCTCCCGCGCCCCGTTCGAGGCCTCGGACACGGCCCCGACGAGTCGGTCGACCTCTTCCCTGGCCTTCCCAGTTTCCCCAGCGATGCGCTTCGCCTCTCCCTTCAGTCCCCGTCGCTGGGCCACGACCTGGGCGAGGGCCTGCTGAAACGTCTCCCTGCAGAGGTTCGGATCTTTCCCGATCGCCCGGATCTGGTCCACCACGAATTTCTCCACCTTGGCGGCCGGGACTGATTTCGTGGGGCAGGTGTCGTGGCCCCGCTTCATGGCCTTTGAGCAAGTGTAATAGCGATAGAGCCGGTTGTCTTTCTTAGTGTAGCTGGGCGTCATCGCCGAGTCACAGGCGGCGCAGCGGAGGAGGCCGCGAAGAATCGCACCTGATCGGTTCCTGGCACCAGAGTTCCCATCGCGGCCATTCCCCTTGAGGAGAGCCTGGACTTTCTCTAAGCTCCCCTTCGGCACGATTACTTCGTGTTCTCCCTGGAAGACCTCTCCACCAAGCTTCATTTTCCCGGTGTAGACGGGATCGGTGAGCACGCGGCGCAGGGTCACCCGGTCCCACGTCCCACCCTCCCGCGTAACGCCCTTCCTCGTGGTCCAGGATTTCCGGTTCAGGCCACGACGGTTCAATTCCTGGGAGGTGCCCACAAGGGACTGTCTCTCGAGGAAAAGGTTGAAGATGGCCCTGACCTGGTCAGCCTCCGCCTTATTGATCAGGAGCTTTCCGCCTTCGGGAGCCACGTCGTAGCCCAGGGGCACCATCCCACCCGTCCATTTCCCTCGACGTCGGGCGGCGTGCATCTTGTCACGCGTGCGCTCGGAGATGAGTTCGCGCTCATATTCGGCGACGAGCAAGAGCATGTTCTGGTGCATCCGCCCGCCGGGGGTTGAAACATCGGTGCCCTCGGTGACGGACACGAACTTGACCCCGTGTCGTTTGAGGTGTTCGAGAATCCTCGCGGAATCCAGTAGGGAGCGCGAGAGCCGGTCGCTCTTGTAGGCTACGACGCAGTCGATTTTGCCATCGGCGGCCTCGCGCAGAAGTCGTTGCAAGGCAGGACGGTCAGCCCGGGCTCCGCTGTAGCCTCCGTCGTCGTACCGATCGGGGAGTGCCGTCCAGCCCTGGTCCTGCCGCTTCTGAATGAATTCCTCGGCTGTCTGGCGCTGGTTGTCGAGCGTGGTGAAATCCCGGTCCAGGCCCTCGTCCGTACTCTTGCGCGTGTAAATGGCGCAGCGAACGGGTGCAGGGGTGACTGCAGTCAGCCTCGCCCTCCCGTTCCGCGGCGCAGGGGCCATCAGGATTTCCTCTTCCTATCGGTCAGGCCGAAGAAGAGGACGCCGTTCCAGCGCTGCGCGGTGACCTCGCGGGCGATGGCGGAGAGAGACCGGTAAGGCCGGCCCTGCCATTCGAAACCCTTCCCCAGGACGGTGACGCGGATCTCGTGGCCGTGATACAGCCGGGTCAGGACCGTGCCGGGCGAGGGGAGTCTCGAGTCACGAATGGGGCCGGACTCCGCCCGCGACGCCCCTGTCTCAGCCACCGATGCCTCAGGGTTCCAGCGCCGGGGAGGGAGGAAGCGCAGATCGTCGGTCGCGTTCAGTTCGGCGATCCGGTCTTTCGCTCGCTGGCTCAGCCCGCCATACTCGAGTTCCTGAACCCGCCACGCCAGCCTCCGCCAAAGGTAGACACGATTGAAGGAGCGGGTTTCCTCGCCGTAGAGCTCGCGCCATTTCACCCGCAGCTGGGCCACGGTCATGCGCTGCAGTTCGGCGATTTGGGAGGTGACGGTTGCTTGCTCAGATCGGTTCATGGGTATCCTTCCGGCACCAATTCATGCTTGGCTCGGCCAGCAACATCAACTCCAATCCGCAGTCCAGTCGGAGATTCTTGGGCGGCGGGATCCTGGGCAAGCTCAAGTCCCTGCTGACCAACAGTGAGAAGCCGGAGGTAAGCCCGGGCGAGGAGGACTGCCAGTTCCATCGTGGAGTCGGACGCCGCTCCTTTCATGGCGCCTCGTCCTGGATCAATCGCGAAGCAATATCCTCTGGGCATGTTCCCCAAATCGCAATCGCCGCCGCCACCGCGCAGGGACGGCAGCGATATCGCTGGCTGCCCTTCAGTACCTCGCCGCAGCTAAAACAGGTGCCCGGCTGAATAGGAGCCTCCCGGGCAATCAGGTCGGGGACGGCTCCGGACGGGGGCACCTGCTTCCGCATAATCTCGAGCCGCCAAGCGACTTCAGGGTCATCCACTGGCGATCCTGAAACCATTTCCAGGGGTCTGGCGGTTTTACGAGTTGGTTCCGAAGGCTTTTCACCCTTATCACCCTTTTCACCCACCCCCGTGGCTTGTGCGGTTACGCCCGGCTCGGGGGCCGATCCCTCCCGGATACTTCGAGCGAGGTATCTGGCTCGTTCGAGTAGGGCCAGCGGATCCGATCCCAGCGGCATTTCCTTCAGGTCGAGGGCACTCATCGCAATACTCCCGGACCGGGTGAAAAGGGTGATAAGGGTGGAAAGGGTTGGGTAATCACGTCGCTCTCCAGATCTCCACGGGACGACCAGGAGTCGCCTTCTGCGCTGCACGCGCCTTGTCGTACTCCACGAGAAGCTGCAAGGCCTGGTCAATTCGCGCGCTCCCCCGATGCTTCCCCCATCGGAGATAGATGTCATTCCTGCTGAGCGGTCCCTCCGTCCGAAGCGCTCGAAGGATCTCGTCTGCCAGCGGGTCACCGAGGCTGTCCCCGAAAATCCAAGCGGCGGACTGCGCCACATAGGTCCAGACCGCCAGGGCAGCCAAGAGATGCTCAGGACGCATTAGGCGAGAGCCATCGATGGCTGCGTAGATCATTGAAATGCGCAAGACTTGCGCCTCGGCCCGATTCAACACAGCGCCGAGAAGCCCCGGCCGGTCCGCCGAAAGTGGGCCGTAGAGATCTCTCCACATCGCCTTCGCCTCAGGATCCCGCTCCATCAGGCCTATTCCACGCGCTCTTTCAATCGCCTTTCGGACACGCCCTCCGAGGTTGTAGAGCACCTCATCGGGGACCCTGTCTCCATCGGGTAGCTCCTGGACTCGGTGGGTGAAAACGTATAGGAACCGATTAGCGAAGCCGTTGGCGATCTCAGTTCGGTCCAAATATCGGAGAAGCTCGTCCCGACTGATATGGCCCAAGATGACGATGTGGGCCCCAGTCGCTTGGAGAGGTGAGTTCTTGGTCATGGAACGCAGGTTCCCATGGTCCCAGGCACAGCGACAGAGGGGAGAGAGCGTGCTTCCGTCGCGTTGAATCACGCGGAGCACCGATGCAAACTCCTCCTCAAGGATGAGTAGGCGCTTGTCTGTGATCCCAGGGTCTACGACGGTCCACTCGCGTCGGCGGTTACTCCCACGCCCTTCGGACTCATATTTCTTGATCTCATCGCGCACCTCGAGAATTAGACCCTCACCCGAGGAGAGCCCATGCGCGAACCGGCTACTTACAATCTCCGGATCTGACTCCTGGAACAGGCGCCGAAAAGGTGCCCAGGAGGACCCCTTGCGCCCCTTCGAGGATTTCCCCACTGAAACGGGCCAGATACGCAACGCGTGACGAGCATCACCGGCCCAAGTGAACGGACCAGCGCCGACGGCCGCCCCGAAGGGTGCAAGGAAGTGAAGCAACAGAGCAGCCCGATCAGCCTCTGAATATGGCTCGATGGCGCGTACAACCTCACCCGCTAGCCCATACAGAGCCTCTTCCCCGATGGCCTTGGGCAACGTCACCTTGCTCACGCCAGCCGGCTGAGCCACGTCCGGAATGCCACGGAGCCCCAGAAAATTCCTCATCCTGTTCACCACACCGGTGCCTACCATCTCAGAGAGGCGGGTCCATCCTGTCGTCGGCTGACCCTCGGCAATCTTCTCGGCGGTGTCTCCTACGGCCTGCTCCCGCTTTCGCCCTTCCTCATCCCCGGCTGCAGTGGTGATAGCCCCGATGAGCATCTTCGCCTGGTCGACTGACCACCCTTCGCGGAGCAGTGCACCAGCAAGGGCCAGAGCAACATCCTGGCGGCTTCCCTGCTTAGGCCAGTGCCTGGCGATGAGACTGCTGGCCGCCAGGAGCCCCACCTGGTGCTCGAGATCCGTTGCCGAAATCTCCAGGGGAACTCCCTCCGAGTCCCAGTAGATCAGTTCTGTGGAGGGGTGCATGCTAGGCGGGATGACAGTCTGCGACCCGGTGCTGCGCAACTCAACGAGCATCGTCCCATCCAGGTCACGGAATTGTTGGGTCCGAATGGGTGTGGTAGTGACATACCACCTGTGGCTCCGGGGTTTGGATTGGCGTCCATGCACGAGGGCGGTCTTCGGCAGGAAGATCTCAGCGGCTACCAGCGCTTCCGGGGCGTCCAAGTCTACATCCACGAGGTTACCCGAAGGCTCACCGAGTATCAGACCAACGTTGCCTTCCTCGTCTTCGAAGTACTTTCCGATTTCTGCATCATCCAGGCGCAAGTTGGGCCAGCCCTGGAGAATGGGATGCTTCGAGCCCCGGGGAATGGGGACGACCTTCCACCCCCGCCGGAGGTATCGCAGAGCGGCAATCCGCACGTTGTCATTCATTGCGGCCTCGTTCATCGATGCGACTCCCCGTCCAGGCCGCCAACCGGGGATGGCCGCATGAACTGGCTCCGGGGCAGGGCCCGATTCATAGGTACGGCTCCTGGGGGTCTTGAGATTCTCTCGGCAGCACAAGGCTCGGCCCACCGGCGCCGCTGGGATCGCGCTCGACGAGGGTCACAATCCTTCTCCGTCCTGTCCAGCAGGAAAGCTGGTGTTGTCCCGGAGCCAGCGCTCCAGTGCCGCCAGCTCGAAGCGAATTAACCGTCCCAGGCGGATGCATGGGATTCTCGGCGCGGGGCCTCGAGTCCAGACTTCCAGCGTGCGGGGGTGGAGGCGCAGATAGTCTGCCGCCTCGGTCAGGGTGAGTAGTCGGTGGATGGTCGCTTCCTTCCGCATCATGGCAGAAGGAAGGATGGGCTGAGGACGTGCGGGAAACTAGTGCAACTAATTCGCGCGGTCGAAACTTCCGGGGCGGAACTCCGCGGTCGAAGCCGTTTTCATCGGTCTCATCGCACTCATCGCCCTGGAGAGGCGGCCCTTCAGGGTTCGCTCGCCCACGTTCAGACGATAGAGAACAATCTGGAAGGTGACTTCTCCGTCAGCCACCTTCTTGCGGTATCCGCTGTGCGTCACCTTCAGCAGGGGCGGGACGGCGGCTTCCCCATACAACGTCACCAGCGCGTGCCGCCAGGACTGAGGATCGGGATTCTGCTTTCGAGTCTGCCTTACCATCTGGCGAACGACCACAAACTCTCCCAAGGCCTCCAAGTCCCTTCGTTTGGCTTGCTTCGCAGGAATGGACGGCTTGCCCGGGGTGGGACAAGGATCGAGGCGGCGAATCAGGCGGCGCGCGATCGCGACAAACTTGGGAGGGAATCCGAGGTAGGTGAGCGCATGACTGCCCCGGACGATACTCCTAAGAGTTGCGGTCACTCTTTCCACATCATCGCGGTCGGGCCGAGCCGAGTGAAGCAAGCCGACGGCTTCCCACAGGGGCCAATAGAATGAACACGGATGGGAGCCGTATTCCCAAGGGGGGAGGTGCATCCAATCGGGCATAGCGTCCTCCGTGACTCGCTCCGAGAGTTGGGAT
>Ga0137425_1000244_pt1 | contig 17049 bp, 22 predicted proteins | sample EasRivERMZT640_2_FD_102318 | JGI IMG/M metagenome (GOLD analysis project Ga0137425, IMG submission 102318) | Soil microbial communities from meander-bound floodplain in the East River, Colorado, USA - East River MetaG ERMZT640_2 | ecosystem: Environmental > Terrestrial > Soil > Floodplain ...
CGAGGTAGTGATAGGGTGTCATACTCTATTGCGTACCACAATCGAGGCATTCAAGCCGCTGTTCATGCAGCACGCGGCACGGCTACGCCAGATGGACACACGGGAGGATGACATACTGGCTGAGGAACTGCGACCAATACTACAGCAAGGAGTTAGTGACTAACATGGAAAAGACAAGCCGACGCACGGTGTCAGCGACGATGAACGATCCCCTGGCCAAGGCGATGGTGCCACCCGTGACACAGGTCATTGCCCCAGACGGCACGATCACCACCGTGGAACCACTCAATGGGCGGGACTTCAAGCTGGTTGAGCTATACACCCACACGCAGTCCACCACCGTGCAGATGATCGACATGCCAGATGGCCGGGTGATGTGGATGGACGAGGAAGGGAAACTCACGGGCAAGGAACCCAACCCCGTGGCTACTGCACTGGTGGCCAAGTGGTTGTTACCGGGTGACTACATCGCCGGTCACGCCCTGGTGTGCACGAAACGGATGGTCAAGTAAGCTATTGATTCGAAAGGACTTGTGTGGTACAATGGACAACATGAAGAACACTACAGCCAAGCTATTGCCTAACTTCCTGGCCGAACTGGAACAGGTGTTGAGCGATGATCATACCCTGTCGCTTGACGGGGACTGCACAGGGGGCATCACCCCACTGGGTGACAACGAGAAGCTCATCGGCACCGTACCCCCAGGCATCACCCGTGTCCTCTATCTCGTCTCCCGGTACTACGATGTGCTCAGTGCCGAGCAGCAGATAGTATACGAGTTCGCCGCCGACGGGAGCAAAGCAGAGCAGGTTGCCCAGTCGCTAGGCACCTCGTATAAGGAACGGGCTGAGGTCTACCGCTCCATGTTCTGGACCAGTGTGCATGACGCCTACCCTCCCGGCAAGGACTACAAGGGGTTGTCACTGCGGCAGGGGTGGGCACTGACCGAGACCCCGGCTGAGGATGCGACGATCATGTCACTGATACAGTTGCTACGAGGAAGGAGGTGAGGATATAGCAGTAAAGGAGAATAGCTAGTCATTACCTGATGACGAACGTCCCTTCATAGGGACCGGTGGTGTACCCTGGTTGACCGTTGGGGTACACCACCGCTGACGATTGATATGAAACGCAAGGAGAATTACTTATGGCATTGAAACTAAGCAACACTAGACAACAACCAATCACAACCGCAACCACTGATCGACAGACCGACCGACCGGCGGAGCACGGTGGTCACTGCAACACGGGTACCCGCACCGACCCGTACTCTATCTGGTACGAGAACATGCTGGCCACCTTGATGGTCGATGAGCACCCATCTATACCAGCCATCACCTCGATACGGTACGTGGCATTCGGCGCTGATGCACGTGATGAGGAACGTGAGAAGTTACTTACCCTGATGGACCGGCCACGCCTGCAACTCACGGGCCAGCAACTCGCAGTACTCCGGGAGTTAGTGACCAACTCGCATCACATTATGGTGCGCGCACGCGCGGGTACGGGCAAGACGACGCTTATAAATGAGTGCATCGCATGGCTAGTACTACTGGCCAGGGCAAGGGGAGCAATGGCCCCAACGTATAGCGCACTCAGCTATCACCAGCTGGGTATCGAGTTCATGAGGGATAACGGGATCGAAGGGCGTGATATAGGTAGGCTAATAGAGCTAGGCAAATCCAACGCTGGCGGCATCTGGGCCATGCTCGATGCCATGGGTGTGAGGGCCAACACCAACGACGACCAACTCACCAAGGGGCGCATGCGTAAGATGCGTGTCAACCTGCGCCGTCTCCTTGGCTACTGCAAGAACGAGTGGCGCACCCCCACCGAGGAGAATGTCAAGGCGTTATGTGACAGGTATGACGTGACACTGGACAATGGTACGTTGGGTATCACATGCGATTACCTCGACGCCCTGCTCCGCATGTCACTGGACCTACGTACATGGGGTATAGGTTTCGATGACCAACTCTGGTGGCAGGCCGAGACACGGGCCGAGCTATCCACTGCCCCATCCCTGGTATTTGTCGATGAGTACCAGGATACCAACCAACCCCAGGCCGAGATGGTGAGGAAGTTGGTACTGGCAGGGGCACGGGTGGTGGTGGTAGGTGACGAGAGACAGGCGATCTTTGGATTCCGCGGAGCCGATACCCGTGCCATGGACAACGGCGAGGTACTACTGCGGGGCACAGATGATAGAGGGTTGACAGTACTGCCACTCACCCAGACGAGACGGTGCAGTGAACTGGTGGTGCGCCTGACCCAGGCGATAGTGCCAGACTTCGAATGCCTGCCGGGTACTGCCAAGGGGGCACTGGGTACAGTGGATGATGGCCAACTGGTGGGCTGGCTCAAGCCCGGTGACGTGGTACTGTGCAGGAACAACGCAGACCTAGTGGCACTGGCATACCGGTTACTGTCCAAGTCCATCCCATGCATGATCAAAGGGCGGGACATTGGGGATAAGTTATGTGACCTAGTCGATGAGGTCAACGGCAAGGACTGGGCCGGGGATGCATCGTCGTTTGGGCTATCACTGCGCGACTGGTACATGGCCAAGCGGAAGCCACTGCTCATGGAAGGGGATGATGCGGAACGTCGGCTGGCCGCACTCCAGGATCAGTACGACTGCTTGAACATCCTGGCCATGGAAGGCATGGACGCGGGTAAGATCAAGAACACCATCCGCTTTGTCTTCGGCGACGGCGCACGCAACGGCAAGGTGACCCTCAGCACTGGCCACAAGTTCAAAGGTCTTGAGGTAGAGACAGTGGATAATCGTCTCGTCCTGCTACGCCCTGATCGTCTCGGCATGGCGGGACGTAACGCCGAGGACACGATGCAGGAGAGTAACGTACTCAACGTCATGCTCACCCGTGCCAAGGGCGGGTTATACTTTGTCCCGTACATAACCAAGAAAGGCAAGGAGGTGCAGGTACCGCAGGTATTGGAAGGGAGATGGATGGAGTTGATAGCGGAGACATTGCAACTCAAGGAGGATAACTAATGGGATGGATTGATACATGGCGGTCAACACTGCGGCGTTACCTGTCCATCATCAGTGGCCGTGCCGTATACGATGGTAGTCTCGTCTACTGGCGGGGCATGACGTTCACTCATCGCGGCTGGGTCTATGCCATGCCCGTCCCACCCGGTGACCGGCACTACCGGGTGGGATTAAACTGTACCCGCATGTTGCTACCCACTACCAGTGAATGTATACTGGTACGTCCACTGTCGCTGGATGAGGTGGCGCATAGTGGGATCGTGTATGGGCTGGTAGTGGAAAGCGGGGGGCCAACGAGTGAGTGACTAACTGAAATTTTATTTTACATTTTTCAGTTGACACGCCGCGTCAATCGTTGTATATTCAAGTAGTGGCGACCCACTTCGCAACCCTCGCCGCTCACATCGGCATCTCGACTCGCCACCTGTACCGCATATTAAATGAAGGCAGTAGACCTAGTGTCGCAGTGCTGGGCAGGTTGGCAGCAGCCATGGATGTAACCATGGATGAACTACTCAACATGATAGACAATGCCGCAGACGTACAGCTACGGAAACGTGCTGGCCGTGGGAAGCGGCGACAGCGTTAGTAACTAACAAGGAGAACAGTAGATAGTTATGGCAACCGAACAGACGGCAGCAGTAGTCAAGGCCACCAAGACCCCAGCGGCAGTGGTGGCCAACCCCAAGGGGACACGGGTAGATGTCACATCCACTCCCGTAGTATTGCAGGCAGCACAACAAATCCCGGTCAAGGATATCGTACTGGTGGACAACCCTGGCCGGATGGATGGCGATAACAAACTGGAGATGCTCCGCCACACCATCGAGCAGGCAGGGCAGGTACTGCAGGCAGTGACAGTACGACCCACAACCGAGGATGATGGTGACCTGCACGCTGATGGCAAGTGGGCGCTGGTCGATGGCAGGCGACGGTGGCGCTGTGCTAAGTCCTTGGGATTCAAAACAATCCCCGCCATCCTGTGGAATCCTGGCAAGGGCAAGGACCGCATCACCTCTACCCAATCCGCGATCCTGGCCAACCTCGCCAACCGGACCCTCACTGTCCCCGAGATGCTCAACGCCTTCCTCGCCCTGGCCGAGGACATGGACTGGGATGTGAAGGTGCCCAAGGTGGGGGACAAGGGGATCGGGGCATGCGGCAAAGACGTAGAGAAGTTGGCAAGGTACACCGAGACGAGCAAGGCCACCATCTACAGGACATTGCGTATGGGTCTCCTCCCGCAGGACATTCTCAAGAAGGTCCACAACAAGGAGGTGGGCGCCGACGCTGCCCGTGACATGGGTGGGCTGGTGGTGAACGGCTTCCTCACCGAGGAGCAGGCAGTGCTGGTGTTCGAAGAGGCACTGGACATGAACGCCAAGAAGGCCAAGGTCGACAACAAGCGTGACCCCAATGCCCCTGATACCCGTACCCCAGACCAGATACGGCTGGACAACCTGGAACGTAAGCGGAAGAAACTCAAGCGCGCCGCTGCCGCCACTGCTAATGGCAAGGGTGGGGGTGGGGATGAGGTCGAGGAGGAGGTCATCGCCGTATCCAAGGCTGACCTCAAGAAAGCTGCGGCCAAGCTGGAGGGCGAGGGCAAGTTGTCAAGTGCCCAGTCCAAGGCAGTGGCCGATGCTGCCGGTAAGGGGGCAGGTATCAGTGCTGATGCCAAGTCCATGGCGCTGGTGATCAAGCATCTCAACGACGTGTGTGAGGAGTTGATTGACAACGACAACCCTCATATCGCCAAGCTGGGCGCATCCCTCACCAAGTTCATGGAAGGGAAGTTGCTTGGGCCGGAGCTTGTCAAGTCCTTCGAGAAGCACTGCCTGCCAGCCGACGACGTAGAGTAGGACAGGGTAGGCTAGGCACTACCATCACCACCACTACAGGCTGGACCATTGGCCGTTGGGTCCAGCCTGGATGTCGCAATGGCCGTGTAAACTGGCGAGGCGCACGGGTATCACTCACCTTGTGCGCCCGCTGGTTAGTGACTAACACATGGAGAACCAATCAATGCCGATCCGTTTCCGTCCACACGAATCCCTGTCTCACATCACCAAGGTGTTGAGACAATACCTGCACCTCCCCGACCCACAGGTACTGTACGTGGTACTCGGCACCGTGGCGGGTAATCATCTCCCCGGCCCACCCATCTGGACCATGCTAATCGGTGGCCCCAGTACTGGTGGCTCCACCATGCTCAATGCCCTGTTAGGGTACACCGACTTCACTACTGGTGACCTGCTTGTACCCCAAGTGAGACATACGTACGGCCTGGATAGTGTCAAGGGTGAGGCCGCGTTCCTCAGTGGCACTGCCCGTAAGGACAAGGCCAAGGATGCGACAGGTGGTGTACTCAAACAAATCGAGCACGCTGGTGGCCATGGGTTACTGGTCATGTCCGACTTCACCAACATCCTCAACCTTCGCCCTGAACAACTCAACGAGGTGGTGGCCTGTCTCCGCATGGTATACGACGGCAAGTTCTACCGCGCCGTAGGCACAGAGGGTGCACGCATGCTCAAGTGGCAAGGCAAGGTGGGGTGCATCACTAAATCCACGGGGGCCATCGAGTCTCATCATGGCATCATGGGGGAGATGGGGCAACGCTTCATCATGTGGCGGTACACCACCACTCGTGGCCATAGTGAGAACCTCAAGGCCCTGGCCGTGCGATCTAAACAGGACATGGATATCGCTATCGCCACCGTGATCAGTGAGCATCTCAATCACACGCTGGACATTGTCGACAAGGGCAACATCGACTTTGAGTTGGAGGTCTACGAGTCGCAGTGGACCAACCTTGCCGCCCAGTTTATATGCAGGGCAAGGAGTGTGGTGAAACGTGACAAGTACAAGAGCGACATCGTCGAGTTCATCCCCCCGCCAGAGGGACCAACGAGGTTGACACAGGAGTTGAAGTCCCTGTTCCTGGGCATGCAGGCCGCTGGCGTCGAGGACACTGATGCCCACAAGGCGCTGACCTCCATGCTATGGGGCAGTATCCAGGCGGTACGTGGCCTGACGTTGCGTGTCGTGGTCAACATCCTGCGGGACAAGGGCGCACCCTATGCCAGGAATAGTTTCAACAGCGACGAGATCGACAAGGGGATGGACGTGCAGGCAGGTATCAATACGTATCGCATGGCCAGCCCGACCACGATAAAGCGCACGATGGAGGACATTGAGCATTTGGGAATGATACGCCGCACTGCTGGTCGGCGGGGCAGGCGGCTGGAGTGGGTGCTGGACAGTGACACTGCCGAGTTGTGCAAGGGATTGCGAATACTATAGACAGGAGAATGGAACCAATCATGACCATACACAGGAACGAGACACCAACAGTGGCCGAGCAGGTCGCCTCACTGGAGGAGGGGTATGCCGCACTGCTGATGGAGAACAAGAACCTTGGTGAGCAGCAGGAGATTACGAGACAGGCATATCAAAACCTGCTGGCCGAGAAGGACGCCGACCTCAAGACCAGTAACGAGATCATCATGGCCAGGGACAGGGTCATCCAGGCCAAGCTCAAGCACATTGAACGGCTGGACGAGGCGCTGAACCACGCCAAGGAATGCAATGACCGGCTCGACCACCAGTTGGAACTGGCCCACCGTCCCACGGCCACCAGTGTACGCATCGAGGGGCAGGCACCACCACCCACACCCCTCACCTATGGGGATGTCAAGCTGGCGTGGTACATCAGCAACAGCATCCATCACCAAGCGATACGGGTACTCCTGGGAGTCGAGGCGTGCCGCATGCTGGACACCGCGATCATGGCTAACAAGGGGGTTAGTGACTAACCATGCCACTCCTCACCCCAACTAAGCTGGATCTCCCCCAGTTCGACAGCTGGCGGGACGCGCAACCGGGAGCTATAGTAGAACTCATCGACGCCCTCACCCCTGTGGAGGATGGGGGTGGGGGCTACGACTACGCGGTACTGCCGGATCAAGCGGGGTTTGGCAAGAGCGGCGTATACCTTGGGGTATCCCAACTACTACGCCGCTCCGGTAGTGTACGCCGTACAGTGATCATGACCCAGTCCAGGGGATTGCAAGATCAAATAGGTCGCGATGCCCAGTTCAGCCAGGATCTCAAGGGCCGCGCCAACTACCCATGCCAGTACCAGGGGTCACGCACCAAGTTCCTCACCTGCAAGACTGGCCCGGATCATGGGTGTACGATTGAGGATACCTGTACCTATACCAACCGCAAACGTATATGCAGTAACCACCACACGGTAGTGACTAACTACGCCTGCCGCCTATCCATGTCCCTGTACCCTAATGCCGTGGGCGTGGGCAACTTCGACCTCAACGTACTGGACGAGGCACACTTGGTACCAGATGAGATCACCCGTGCCATGAGTGTTGAACTAGATGCTCGTGAGCAGGCACGCATACTCAACGACATCGACCAGCCCACCCCCAAGGCATTGACCAGTTGGCGGGAGATGGCCAGCCGGTGGATGTCGTGGTACGCCAGTGAGTACATGGAGGGGGATGAGGACAGTGCCGACGCCGAGACGCACGACCTGCGCGACAAGGTGTCAAGGATAGCTAAGTGTAGTGGGCAGGAGAACTGGTTGACCTATCACAGGGACGGTGATGATACCCTGTACCTAGACGTCATCTGGCCAGGGTTATATGCGAAGAGTGCCCTGTACCCAGGTGGCAAAGTGCTGCTCACCAGTGCGACCATTACCGCCAAGAGCCTGTCACAGCTGGGCATTGCTGGCGACAAGGTCTACTGGCGTCGTACTGGTGGGCAGTTTGATCCGCGACGTTGGCCAGCAGTGTGGCTGAAGACGTGCCAAGTGAAGCAGTCCATGCCCAGCCACGCCAAGGCCAAGCTGTTGAATACCATTGACCAGATCATACGTACCAGGGCGGTGGAGGGGAATAGGAATGGTATCATCATCACGCCCAGCTATGAGCTAGCCAAGTGGATCAAGCAGGAGTCTCAACATGGCCCACGTATTGTCGTCCCTAGTACTTCTACTACCCGAATGGAGGTGGACAAGTTCAAGTCACCCGCCAATCTATGTCGTGGGGCAGTTCTGTGTAGTCCCGCTATCGGCACAGGTTATGACTTCCCAGGGGATACTGGTAGGTGGGTTGTTGTTCCTAAAGTTCCATACACATACCACGGAGACCCACTGACCCGAGCTAGGCAGGAGAGGGATGGACGGTACAGTGATGGGCTGGTCGCGCAGGAGTTGGCACAGATGGTGAGCCGGTGCATGAGAGGGCCAAGTGACTGGTGCGAGGTGTTCGTACTCGATGACCTGATCCAACCGTTTGTCAACCGGAACCGTGACCTCATGGTGGACTGGTTCCCCCTGTTTGAGCACCGGGGTATCAAGGCGGTCGACTGGTTACCCAAACTGATGGAGGTCCCGCATGCCTAGCTACGTGGCGTATTGGAGAGCACTGTCAAGGGTGGCCGCTGTCCGTGGTGACCCGCCCATGGGGGTTGGCAAGTCGTCACCGTTTAGTCATAGGGAGGATGCCGAGCGGTGGTTAGACGCCATATGCCACGAGTACCACACTAACCCCCAGCACGTGGCAGAGGGGGTGTCATGCATTGGGCAGATAGTGGCCACGACCATACCCCCTATAGTTATCCGTCACTGCCACACCCTGGTACTGGTGGACAACCGGTGCCCAAAGTGCCACACGTTAGTCACTAACGGCGACCGCATGTAAAGTAAAATCTCACTTGACAACACCACCATTTCTGTAGTATCATAGTAGGGTTCGCATTCAACTGCAACTCTATGAAAACGCAGGGGTTAGGGTATTACCCAAGTCCCCCTGTGTGTGGCATCAACCCAACTAACTAGGTGCCCCCGTGGCACAGGAGAATAGCTCACATGGCATTGAAAGCAAGAGTCGAAGATCAGGTACTTGGTGGCGGTTTCCAAATCACCGCCGACGACACCGTGTATAAGTTGCAACTCGGTGGCGCACTCCGTCACTATGAACCCCGCCCTGGTGACAAGAACTTTGACGGCACCCCTGCCACCCCAGCGGATGCCCCGTTCATCTACGTGACCGCCACCCCGGTCAATCCCAAGACCCACAAGCCAATCACTGGGGCCGACAGCACGACGCAGTACTACCGGGCCGGGTGGGATTTGCAACACTTCGTCCCGGCCAACGTGGTGGACGGCGACCTCGACAAGCTGGCAAGTAAGGTACAAGCTAGCGAGAAGGCCCTGGTGGGGTATCGTACCCTGGCCACGCAAAAGGGTGAGGACACCGGGTTCCTCAAGGGGAGTGAGGCAGGGTTACTAATGGCCGCAATCCAAATGGGGGTCGACTTCAACGTTGACTACCTCGACGAGTTGTCCGGCATTGTCTGTACCTTCACCCAGGTGGACACCGGCAAGCTGGACAAGAACAAGAAGCCAAAGCTGTTGTCAGTGCCTAGCAAGATCCTCGCTGGTCCTGGCGGGGAGTCGGTGAATGGGCAACCCAGTGCCAAGGCCGCAGCCGAGCAGGAGGAGGAAGTAGAGGAGACGCCTGCACCCAAGGCCAAGTCTGCCAAGGAGAAGATGAAGGCGGCGGTCGAGGAGGAGGAGGTGGTGGCCCCGGTGGTCAAGGCCAAGGCTGGCAAGGCCAAGGTCACACTCACTGCCGAGGGGATCGCATCCCGCATCGTGGAGGAGACCATTGAGAGTCTCACTGCCAAGGGTGCGGAGTTTGATGCGGCGAAGTTAGCCAAGTCCTCCAAGCGTAATGCGACGATGGACGATCAACTGGAGGCCAACCCGGACCTCAACGACGACGTTATGGATCTGCTGGCCAACGTCAAGTGGATCACCAAGCAGATGCCCACCGAGTAATGGGCAGTTAGTCACTAACAGGGGGGACCAGATGAAAGTAGTCTTAGTAGAAACCATACCAACAATCAATCCGGTCCCCTACTCATACTCACCCTACGCCATACGCTCTGGGGGGTGGCACATGAAAGCCGTCCTCCAGGCTATTGGCGAACAGGCTGGCCTACTCGACCCATGGGAACGCCCATCAAGTGGGTGGAGTACCACCAGCGGCAGCAACGGCGACAACGTGGGGGAGACCTGTACCTGGGCTGCTCCCCTGTGGCCGTTGATGGGCCTGGCATGGGAAGCCATGATCCTCCCGGCCACCGCCCCAGATGGTCATGCAATACCGGAACAGTCCTACGAATTTGACTGCGGCGAGACAGTGTACTTCAGCCCCGACTGGGCGACCAAGCTCACCAGTTGGCCAGACCATAATGGCGACATGGTCCACCTCAAGGGCAAGATGGTGCCGTGCATTGATGAGTGCAAGTGCACGTGGCGCAGTGCCAATAAAACAATCGCCGACTGGTGGCTGGCAATCACCCAGCTTAAGTCGTACTGCATGGCCATGGGAGTATTCAGGGGCCGTCTCACCGTTGTCTATGTGAATGGGCATTACGAGAAGAACGTCGTGGGTGTACCAGTACTTAAACGTCACTGGATTGAATTTACTAGAGCGGACTTCGATATGCAAGAGGAGTTAATCAACGGATGGCTACAAGAACGCGCAACACTACGCAAGGCTTTTCACAAGCAACGGCAGCGGCAAGTGATACAAGGCTAGCCGGTTTCTGGGATGACCAGGAGGACATGCCGAATGAGAAGCCCCGTCTCAAGTTAGCTATTGCTGGACTGACCGGCAGTGGCAAGACCCACATAGCATTAACCGCAGAGGAGGCAATCGGTGCAATACTTGTCGATCCTAATGGCCGCGACACTGTCATGGCTGCGCTACGCGGTCGTGGTTATTGGGAGGGGAAGCCGCGCCGTATCTTTATACCCAAGGACGATCTTCGTGCGCCGCTATTCAACCCCATACGGCTGGGCCAACTCATCAAGGAGGCCGAGGCCGCTGTCGCACGTGGCGAGAAGGACCCCACCCAGCTAATCCACAAGGAGCACATGATGCGGGTACAGGCGGCGATGGGGGACCTGTGTGTGGATGACAGGGTGCGCACGATACTGATTGATGGGGCCAACAAGATCCACCAGTCGGCGTCATTCGCGGAGCATGGCCGCATCGAGAAGGTCATGCAGCGTGAACGTGGTGAGATGAACCGGATACTAACCGACATCATGCAAGCCCCGGACCTCGCCGGTAAGCACACCATCATCACTGCCGAGGCCGGGTCACGTTACGTTGACGTCAGTAGCCGTGGGCGGGACGGGCAATCGCAGACCAAGTCGGTGGAGACCCAGTTCCTGAAACGTGGCGGCTGGAGTGGACTAGGGGGTACCGTCAGGGTCGAGGCGATGTCGATGTTCTGCAACGACAACCTCATGGTGGACCGGGCCAACTTCATCCTGGAGGATCACTTCGACGGCTTCACCACCAGCGGCAGTGAGTTCTGGAAACGGGTACGCAAGCGCAACCCACGGTCAGTGGACAGCTGTGTGGTGGGGGACTTCCTGCTCATACTACAGCAGTCCAAGGATAATGTGGATCTCCTCATAGGCGAGCGGGAGTGGAGTGTCTTTGTCAACAAGGAGATCACCTTCCCGGAACTCTACCGCCGCATCTGGGATAGAGAGCTTGACGATGACGACTAATGTGGCGTCACCCCGGGAGTTGACAGTCCAGGAGTTTGACAACCTCGTGGTCCTGCTCTACGCCGACACCACCAAGCCCACCGTGGGCCATCTAGCCAACTACCTTGGGGTAGGCTACAGCGTGGTCTACCGGGCGCTGGTACGCCAGGGGGTGAGACGTAGACCGCAAGGCCCAGTGCGGATAGACTTTCTACCTGGGTCCAAGAGTGCCCGTGCCGCTGCGCTGTTAGTGACTAACTCCTTCCGCAAGAAGACCGACCCACAGTGGGTATCCCAGGCCACCATCGCACGTCAGGTGGGGTGTACCAGGGAGTTAGTTAAGAAAGTCTATGACAAGTTGAAACAACGTGGAAGGATAACCCATTGATAGTACCAACCAAGATGGCCTGTTGCCCAGCGTGCAAGACGATAGTCGCCTGCGTCGAGAAGGAGGGACAGTTACTATACCGTGACCACATGGATGGTGATGACATGTGCGAGGGATCGTATGACGTGGTAGAGACCAACACTGTAGACCACCCGGTGGAGGAGAACGCTGGACCACCAGTGGCGAAGCGGGTACCCGTGGACTACATCTATCACCAACTCAACTGGGACTTCATCCACGGCATGGCCCAGATCGCCGGCTATGCGGCGCACAAGTACGGCAGTGTCCAGCAGTATGCCGACAGCCGTCTCGCCGGTGAGAAGTCCCCAGTGAACCATATGTTACGTCACACTGGGCAGTACATTACCGGCGAGTCGCACGATCATTTCCACTCCGTCGAGGCGCACCTGTGGGCAATAGCTTACAACGCCATGATGGAGTATTACTATTACCAACGCTACGGACGAGAGGAATACAAGCTAAATGTCAACACCACTATCGGCCCAGGGACTGAATAGGCCCATAGCCGAGAGGCTCATCGAAACCCCGGCAGGTGTCATTCACCTGTACACCGTGGAGAAACCAAACCACAGCCTGGAGGTGACCGCCACCCTCAAGACCAAGGTCACTGTCCACGCCGACGCCCTGCTCATGTACGACAAGATGGGCAAGGAGTTGGTACGCAAGGCCGAGGACACCGCAGTACGCAAGTTGATCTCCACGATACTACTCCCACCCCCACTGTTGAGTATCGTGCGCGAGCTTAACGTCCTGTGCATGGAATGCCTTGTCACCATGCAGGACAGCGCCCACCTGGAGGATCTCAAGCTCAAGCGCATGGACCTCACCGACCAGTTGGCCAAGATCCAGGCCATCGTGCGCCAACCATACCTGGAGGGAACCTATGGGCATGACGCTCGACCTGCCGACAGTTAGAGTAGACATGCGCGAAGGTAGTAAGACGCTGGTGCCGCTACTGGAGAATACATGCAATGTTATACAGGTACCTCAGTTACCCGCCGGGGATTTTATGTGGCGGTCCCGTCTCCGCGACGGCTCGACCGTCAAGACGCTCTGCGAGTACAAGACGTTTAGTGACTTCCTTACCAGCAAGCGGGACGGCAGGTTACTTGAGCAAGTCGTGGGGATGCTGGAGTATGGCGACCGTAACATACTCCTCATCGAGGGGGACTGGGGACTTGGGCCACGGGGGCTGGCGGTGGTACGAGGTAAGCCTTGGAAGGGTGGTGAGGGGAGGTACCAAGTGCCCCTGACCGGGACGGCCCGGTCGCCCACGTTTAGTGAACTGTCCGGGTTCCTGTGGGAGTTGCAGTACGTCGCAGGCTTCCAGGTGTGGAGGTCAATGTCAAAGGATGAGTCTGCCGCCCTGGTCTCACAAGCCTGCCGCCTGGAGTGGAAGCCATGGGATAGCCATGACGCACTAGGGGTGGGCGGGGTGGTGGGGGCCAAGGTGGAGAAGTCCACGCCCAGCGGTGGCCCACGGTTTATTACTCCGGGGAAGTGCTGGCGGATGGCCGCGCAAATAGATGGGCTAGGTGGGTTGGCGTCGTATACGCAGCATGGGTTCGACACGCCGTACGAGATGGTGACCGCGAGTGTCGAGTCATGGGAAGCGGTACTACCGGCAAAGCAGAAGTGGAGGGCACGCGATATACACAAGTGGTTACGTGAGAGATAGTTAGTCACTAACAAAGGAGAACAGAACATGATAGCGAAACAATTGGTTACCGCACACAGCCGATGGCTGGAGGTGATGGTCAATGCACGCCGCCTGCTCAGTAAACCTGGCAAGTGGTCCCGCACCACCCACAATCTAAACAGCCGTGGCCTGCCCTGTGTGATCACAGAGGCGCAACGCTACTCCCTCATCGGTGCACTCGAATGGGGCCTCGATGATCCCAATGAACTCTACGCCGTCTGCGCCTACCTCTGCCGCACCGTAGGCATCAAGGGTAACCTGCACGACTGGCACCTGCACCTGGAGAAGGTGGATGGGGCAGTGGTACTGGCCGACGTGCTCAAGCTGCTGGACAGGGCCATCAAGTTGACAGAGGTGATGGCCAATGCCTAAACGTTACAACCCAGTACCCGGCCTGGAACCAGAGGACGGCAGCTGGTCCAGCATCATCTTCACAGTACTCGTCCTCCCCGGCGCGGTACTCGTGTGGATAGGGACGATACGGGATATAGGCAAGTGGTTGTGGAGGATCATCCAATGACCGACAAGACAGTTGCCGCCTTCATACGTGGCGGTGCCCAGGTTCTCGTCGCCACCCTGTGGATAGATGCATTGATACGCTACCTCATGCCCCTGTTATGGGAGGTGCACAAAGTAGTGAACATCCAGGGGGCACGCTAGTCATGGCGGTAGACTTCTGGCCATACCTAACTCGCGGTGTTGGTGGTCGCTGTAGCCAGTGCATCGCCACCCTCGACCACACCCAGGTTAGTCACGTCGTCCCCCCGTGTGGCCCCAGTGATGCGGAAGTAGTACTGGTTGGCGAGGCCCCCGGTGGGATGGAACGTGATGAGCCATTCCAAGGCAACGCGGGTGAGGAGTTGAACAATCACTACCTGCCGCTGGCCAAGCTGGCACGCGAGGAAGTGTATATCACTAATGTCTGTAAGTGCCGCCCACCATCCAACAGGGCACCCAATCCCAAGGAGATAGGGGCATGTTCGATGCACTTCCTGGCCCGTGAGCTAGACAGGCTAACCCCCAGGCTGGTCGTACTGATGGGCGGCACAGCTACCAGTATAGTTGATGGAGACCTTATAGATCTGGAGAGTGACCATGGACGGCATTATCACGGGACAGTACTTGGTGGACATGGGCCTTACGACATCCTCACCACATATCATCCGGCACTGGGCCTCCACGTCCCAGTACACATCGGCCACATCGAAGAGGACTTTCGCAATATCGAGTCGTGGCTTGGGGGACGGTATACGGAGCCGGTTGACGAATGGGAAGGTGAGGAAGAGTACCGGTGGTTCGGGGAATGGGACAAGCGGATATATCCATCGCGTCCTGTGTTCATAGATAGCGAGAGTGAGTACGGGACGCTGTACTCGTGGCAGATGACCCAACTACCCGGGATGGGGGTGATGGCCCAGGAGTATGGGGCAACGGCACACCAGCGGGACGATATGAGACGCTACCTGCAGCACATAGTGAGCACGTGCAAGTCAATCGTGTTGCAGAATGCCATCGTGGAGGTGGCCGCATTTCGACAGCTGGGCATACACGTGGACTGGGCGAAGGTAACCGATACAATGCAGATTGCCTATAGACGTGGCATCCCCCAATGGTTGAAACCGCTGGCGAGACGTCATTGTGGTATGGCAATGCAGTCGTACATGGAGGTAACTAACAAGGCTAGTAAACGCAAGGTCAAGGAGTGGATAGTCGATGTCGTGGATCACCTCCCGCCGTTAGTGACTAACCGCATTAGTGAGAAGACTGGGCAGTATTTGAAACCCAAGCGCACCGAGAACCCCATGGTGGCGGTACTGGATGGGATACTGCGCTCCATGACAACTAATCCCAAGTACGACCCATGGAAACGCTGGAGGGAGCACAAGGAGGAACTACCGGCGGCAGCGACACCGGCTGCGATTGAGACAAAACGTAAGCAGTGGTATTGGAGAGAGTGGCTGTTGGATCACGTGGGCAGTGACATGCCACAACGTGGATTGAGACATGTAGAACCTAGCCTCGCCAAGTGGTACGCCGTGCGTGATGCCGACGCGACGTGCCGCGTATATTATGCAATAGGTAGAGATCTGGATAGTCTATGGAAAGTGAGAGAGTATGACTGGAACAACCGATGACATGACAATCACGATGGGCGACATCAAGCAGGCGTCCATCAACCGGGCCGACATGACCAAGGCAACCTACGTCAAGGTAACCATGGGCCTGGAGTTGTACCTGCTGGATGTTATGGCCAAGATGGTGGACGCCAGGACCAAGACCGACGTGCTGGCCACCATGCACACGTTCTTTGAGATCGGGATACAGGCCGGGATCGACGCCGAGCGTAAACGCCACGCCGCCGAGACGCTGGCCATGATGCAAGCCATCGCCGACGCACCCGTGGTAGAGTAGTACAAGTAGTTGATAACAAAGGAGAACCAATCATGACCAAGAAAGCATTCGTCACACCCGAACCCGTCCGCCCACTGGAGGTGCTGGCACAACCCAAGGTCGCACTGGCCACCAGCCGCGAGATGGAGAGTATGATACGGGAACGCCAGGGGTACAAGGCGCAGGAGAAGGTGGCGCTAGCCCTGATCGCCAAGATCAACCCCGTCATCTACTCGCACATGGCACGCATGGAGGACGGGGTCCAGATACTGGTCACTGACTCCCGTCTCCCCGAGGGCAAGGTATGGAAGGCAGTACTGGGAGGTGCGACACGTACGACAGTGAACCTATCTGCGCTCAAGATGTCGATGCTGGCCCACGGGATACAGCCAGCTAAGATCGACAACATCCTGGACTACGAAGTGCAGGTGGTTGACGAGGAGACCGGGAAGTTGACCCTGACGCAGGTGGTCAAGACCAGCACCAGTGACAGTGTCAATATCAGGATGGTCAACGCCAGTTAGTCACTAACCCAACCACTGGCCGACCGGCACCGTCAACCGCTGCTGGTCGGCCACTGACAATCACAGGAGAACCAATCATGAACTGGAACAATCTAGACAAGGATCAGAAGGCGCATCTCGCCCAGGTCGCCGCCTACGGGGTACGGCCCACGAATGGTCTATTCCCCGTCACGGGCGAGATGTTCAACGCCAACTGGGAGCGGTGCGATGCCCTGCTGGTGACGACAAACGCACATAAACGTACTGATCAATCCATAGTCATGGGCCGGGGTGCAGCCAAGCAACTCGCCCTGATGGTGGACGGCATCGACGTAGACTTCGGCAGGCAGATCGACCACCTGAAGCCCTACGGTATCGTGTGGAGTAAGTACGAGCTAGACATTGGTGAGTGGAACGTCCCGTACCTGGGA
>Ga0137425_1000246_pt1 | contig 16969 bp, 10 predicted proteins | sample EasRivERMZT640_2_FD_102318 | JGI IMG/M metagenome (GOLD analysis project Ga0137425, IMG submission 102318) | Soil microbial communities from meander-bound floodplain in the East River, Colorado, USA - East River MetaG ERMZT640_2 | ecosystem: Environmental > Terrestrial > Soil > Floodplain ...
GAAACCGCCACCTGGGGCTCCACCGGCTCCGGCGGCACGGAACCTGCCACGGTCTGGTAATAGGCCGTCAGGCGCTGTCCCGGCAATATGGACGAGCCGGAGATCCGGTTCCACTGCCGCAGGCTCGCGATGGTGGTGTGGTAACGCTGCGCGATCTTCTGGAGCGTGTCGCCGCGGCGGACCCGGTGGACCACCTTCTCTCCGCGATCGTAGGTCGGGGCCTCCTCATCGAGCTGATCCCGGGAAATCTTCACCGGCATGGCGCCGGAGAGCGGAATCACCAGGTTTTGCCCGAGCTTCAGGCGATGCGAACGCATCGAGTTGGCCGCCATGATGGCCGAGACGCCGACGCCGTACTTCCTGGCGATCACGGACAGCGTCTCGCCACGCTTCACCTGGTGCGGGATCCAGCGCAACCGCTGGTCCATGGGGATGGCGGCGTACTTTTCCATGAACACTTCGCCGACGCCAAGGGGAACCTTCAGGGAGTAACCTTCGCTGTAAGGGGGGGTCGCCATGGTGCGCAGCTCCGGGTTCAGCTCCTTCAGCTCCTCCACGCTGATTCCGGCGCAATCCGCCGCCACTTTCAGGTCGGTGGCCGAGTCCAAGGTGACATGCTCATAGAAGATCTCCGCGACCGGCTCCACGTGAAAGCCATACTCCTGGGGCGACTTGTCGATGATCATGGAGGCCAGGATCGCCGGAACATAGTTCTTGGTCTCGACCCGCAGGGCCCGCTTCTGCTGCGCCAGAGACCAGAAATCTTTGGCCCCCGTGCGCTTCATTCCACGGCCCACCTTCCCCTCGCCGGCATTGTAGGCGGCCATCGCCAGATACCAGTCCCCGAACATGCCGTACAGATCCCTCAGGTATCTCGCCGCCGCGCGCGTGGATTTTTCCGGATCGGAGCGCTCATCCACCCACTGATCCCGCTTCAAGCCGTACTTGCGCCCGGTGTAAGACATGAACTGCCAAAGCCCCTTCGCCTTGGCGCGCGAATAAGCGCTGGTCTTGAAGGCGCTCTCCTGATGGGCCATGAAGGCCAGGTCGGTGGGCACCCCCTCCTCCTGGAAGATCCGGTTGATCATGGGGAGAAAGCGCCCGGAGCGACGCAGGCCGGCCTCGAACGGCCCCCGCATCCGCGTCTGAAACGCCTCGATGAAAGTGAGCACCTTGTCGTTGAGGACGACGGGAATGTTGTATTCCACCGCACCGGATGCCGACTGCACCTTTTCCCGTTCCTTCTCGGCCTCCTCCGGCGAGAGGTAGCTGGTGATGTCCTTCAGCTCGTCCTTCGGGGGCTCCTCGCCCTTGGCCACGCCGTCGCCGTCCTGGTAGAGGTCCCCTTCCAGGGAGTCGATGTTCTCCAGCATTTCTTCGTAGGCGAACTTGAGGGTGGGAGCCGAATCAATCTCCACCTCGGAATTCAGCGCGGTCTCCACGGCGCGGTCGAAATAATCACGCGCCTCGTCGAAACGCCCCGCCTTGTGAGCATCCAATCCGGCGCCATAGAGATCCTGCATTGAGTCGATGATTTGCTGAACGCGACTCCCGGCCTTGGGACCGGGCCCGACCTCGTCTTCCAAGGTCGCCTGCAATGCAGGTCCCTCAGCAGGTGCGGGGGCGTTGACGGCAACGGGTGCCGGCGCCGAGGGTCGGCCGGACGAACGGGAAGAAACACTGGCGCATGAGAAGGTTCCGATGCTTATCAGTATGACCAGGGGGAGGAGTCTTTGAGGTGGCATGCTTCCGAAGCCCTCAGAGGGTTGGAGTGAATCAAGACTCGCGTAATATAAGAGTCGATCTAGCCAAAGTCAAGAAAAACTGACCCTTTACTGCCTTCGTTGCGGGCGCCAACCGTCGTTGCGCCGTTGGACAATAATGTCCGGAGCCGTTCACTGGTGAACAGGCCCCCGACACGCTGTGGAAAACTCCGACACGGCCCGTTTCCGCCTGGGCTCCTCTCAAATTGCTGTGCCGCGTGCACTTCATCACGCGCTGGAAGAAGGTGAGGTGAAACCCCTCGTGTGGCCCGTATCTTGCCAGTGTCCAGCTCCTTGACAGGGGTGAGCCGCTCCCCCTAAGATGCGACCGAATCGCAATTCCCAAGGCATTCTCCATTTCCTAAAAGGATGATGCGATGTCCGTTGACTTGAAGGAGCGTGGACGCGCCATCGACATGGCGCTGACGCAGATCGAAAAGCAGTTTGGCAAGGGCTCCATCATGCGGTTGGGCTCCAAGGAGGTTCTCTCCAACATCCCCACCATCTCCACGACCTCGCTGTCCGTGGACGCGGCGCTGGGCATCGGCGGCATGCCGCGCGGCCGGATCGTCGAGATTTACGGGCCCGAATCTTCGGGCAAGACCACGCTGGCGCTACACGTGGTGGCCGAGGCGCAGCGCAGCGGCGGCATGGCCGCCTTCATCGATGCCGAGCACGCCATCGATCCCGAGTATGCCAAGAAGCTGGGCGTCGATACCGATAATCTGCTCATCTCCCAGCCCGATTCCGGCGAGCAGGCGCTGGAGATCGCCGAGGTCCTGGTGCGATCGGGCGCCCTGGACGTGCTGGTGATCGACTCGGTGGCGGCCCTGGTGCCCAGGGCGGAGCTGGAAGGGGAAATGGGAGACGCCCACGTGGGACTCCAGGCGCGGCTCATGTCCCAGGCGCTTCGCAAGCTGACCGGCATCGTCTCCAAGAGCAAGACCACGCTGATTTTCATCAACCAGATCCGGGAAAAGATCGGCGTCATGTTCGGCAGTCCCGAGACCACCACCGGCGGCCGGGCGCTGAAGTTCTACGCCTCGGTGCGCATCGACATCCGCCGCATCGGATCCATCAAGGAGGGGGACGCCGACATCGGCAGCCGCACCCGCGTGAAGGTGGTGAAGAACAAGATGGCCCCCCCCTTCAAGTCGGCGGAGATCGACATCATCTACGGTCACGGGATTTCCCGCGAAGGGGACGTGCTGGATCTGGGAGTCGCCCAGACCGTGCTGGATAAATCCGGCTCCTGGCTCTCCTACGGGGAGACCCGGCTGGGCCAGGGTCGCGAGGCGGCGCGCCAGCTGCTCCGGGACAACCCCGATCTCTGCCGTGATATAGAGATGAAGATTCGCAGGAAGCTGGGGCTGATCCGCGACGAGAAGCCCGCGGCGCCTGCCGATGCGGCGGTGGCGAAGGGCGAGGGGCGGGAAGATGATAAATCCAGGCGCGCGCCGGCTCCGCCGGAGCGTCCCACACGGCCCCCGTCCGCCAGAATCTGAGCGTGATGGTTTGACACTCCCGCGAGGTTACTGCTACGATTCGCCCCCTCGCGAGCCCAGTTTCCCGCCCTGAACGTGCCCCTGTAGCTCAGTCGGTAGAGCGATGGACTGAAAATCCATGCGTCGCTGGTTCAATTCCGGCCGGGGGCACCATTCATTTGCTGATTCTTCATCAAATTGAACGATTGACAGTTCCACTGTCCTCCGCAGTTAGAGGACCCAAAGCCCGCATCGGTCAGGGACAGGGATTACTGTTGGGCCTGGGCAAACCTGCACTGTTGCCGCCCAGGCCGCTCTCCACCCCACCCGATACGCCAGTCACGAGGTAGAAGACCGCCTGCCCCACTCCAAGACCAGGGCCATCCACCACGAATGGATCGAACAGGTAGCAGTTGCGTTCAGCGAGCGGCGTAGTGGCCGGGTCTTGTGTGTAGATGCCTGATTGTCGCAGCACGGTGAGGTTGCCTCGATACTCATTAAACGCCTGGAAGCCCTCCTCGAGCTGCCACTCGACGAAGTACTGGTCGGTCACGCTCACAAGGATGACACCATCGTTGAGATCGCAGGTATCTCCCTCGTTGTCGGAGTCCAAATCACTCTGGTCGCGGTTGGGGTCGGCATAGCAGTTGTCGCAGGCGTCTCCGACCGTATCGGCGTCGAAGTCATCCTGGAAAGGATTGTAATCGCTCGGGCAGTTGTCACAAGCATCCCCCCTTTGGTCGGAGTCGAGGTCGTCCTGGTTGGAATTGGGAACAGCAACGCAATTGTCGCAAGCATTTCCTAAACCATCGTGGTCGGTATCCTGCTGGGCAGAATTGTAGGCGAAACGGCAGTTATCGCATGCATTGTGGATTCCATCGGCGTCCGAGTCTACGCCAGCAGCGTCGTCATCTATGAGGGCATTGCAGTTGTCGTCGAGCCCATTGCAGACCTCAGGAGCACCGGGATAAATGGCCATGTTGAGATCAGAGCAGTCGCCGGCACAGATACGGTAGCTGTCACGGTCAGCGTCGGCCTCGTTTGATGGAACGTAGGGCCAGGATGGATCGTTGCAGTCGTTATTCTTGCCATCGCAGAGCTGTGGAGCGCCCGGATAGATGGCCGCATCCGCATCGTCGCAATCGCCTCCGCACACTGAGTATCCATCCAGGTCCTGATCGGATGAATCACTAACGACGAGTCGTCCACCCGTGTTGAGATAGCCGTAGTTCTCGCCGCCCCAGATCACCATGTGGCTGCCCGTCCAAACGGCGGTGTGGTCTATACGTTCAACCGGAGCTCCTATGGCCGATGTCGCCGTCCAGGAGTCTGTTGCAGGATCGTACCGACCGCCGGTGCTGAAAGAGTTACTTCCGAAATAGCCGCCCCAGACCACCATGCGGCTGCCGCTCCAAACCGCCGTGTGGTTAGTTCTCTGGCTCGGTACGTTCGTGCTTGAGATAGAAGCCCAAGTATCCGTTACGGGATCGTACCGACCTCCGGTATTGAGAGGGCTGGATCCGCCCCAGACAATCATGACGCTACCAGTCCATACGGCCGTGTGCATGTACCTCCCGCTCGGCACGTTTTGGGTCGAGGTCGGAGTCCAGGTATTCGATGTCGGGTCGTACCGTCCACCGGTATCGAGACTACCGGTGAGGTCTAGGCCGCCCCAGACCACCATGCGGCTGCCGGTCCAAACCGCCGTGTGCATGAATCTCGCACTCGGGGCGTTCGTGGTCGAGGTCGGTGTCCAGATGTCTGTGGTGGGATCGTACCGTCTGCCATTGTTGAAGGGCCCGATGCCATCCGCGCCGCCCCAGACCACCATGAGGCTGCCCGTCCATACCGCGGTATGGTTCTCACGTCCGGACGGAGCTCCAACGGTAGACATTGCTGACCACGTGTCCGACGCGGGGTCGTATCGGCCCCCAGTGTTGGTAATTCCATTACTGTTGCCACCCCAAACCACCATGAGGTTGCCGGTCCAGACCGCCTTATGGCCAAACCTTCCGCTAGGCGTATTTGTGGTTGAGGTCGGAGTCCAACTATCGACTAACGGATCGTACCTGCCGCCAGTATTAAGTGAGCTATAGCCGTTAAAACCTCCCCACACCACCATCAGACTACCAGTCCAAACAGCCGTGTGACTGGACCTCCCGCTCGGCGCGTTCGTGGTTGAGGTCGGTGTCCAAGTATCGGTAGCTGGGTTGTACCTACCGCCAGTATTGAGAGGGCTGTAGCCGTCAGAGCCTCCCCACACCACCATGAGACTGCCAGTCCAAACGGCCGTGTGCCTACGCCTCCCGCTCGGCGCGTTCGTGGTTGAGGTCGGTGCCCAGGTGTTCGCGGTCGGGTCGTACCGCAAGCCCGTATTGCCAGAGGCGCCGCCCCAGACCACCATGTGGCTGCCGGTCCAGATCGCCGTGTGCAAGGACATCACGTTCGGAGGGTTCGAGGTCGGTGTCCAGGTGTCCGTGACAGGGTCGTACCGCCCGCCCTGGTTGCCGCCCCAGATCACCATGAGGCTGCCGGTCCAGATCGCCGTGTGCAAGGACATCCCGGGCGGCGCGTTCATGGTCGACGTCAGCGTCCAGGTGTCCGTAGACGGGTTGTACCGGCCCCCGGTGTTTACTCCGCTCAGGCCCCCGCTGAAGCCGCCCCAGATCACCATGAGGCTGCCCGTCCAGACTGCGGTATGGCTACTGCGCCCGGAAGGAGCTCCGACAGTAGACGTCGGTGTCCATGTGTCCGACGCGGGGTCGTACCTTCCGCCGATGTTGCCAAACTCAGAAGCGGGAAAGGCGCCTCCCCAAACCACCATGAGACTGCCAGTCCAGACCGCCGTATGTCCCTCTCCGACGCTGGGAACGTTCGTGGTCGATGTTGGAGTCCAGGTATCCGTGACCGGATTGTACCGCCCACCTGTGCTGGGAATGCCCGCGCCGCCCCAGATCACCATCAAGCTGCCGGTCCAAATCGCTGTATGCCCGTATCTAGGACTCGGCGCGTTGGTGGTCGAAGTCGGTGTCCAAGAGTCTGTGGCCGGATCGTACCGCTGGCCAGTATTAAGAGGGCTCTGGCCGTTCTCACCGCCCCAAACAATCATGAGGTTGCCAGTCCATACCGCCGTTTGGCGGGAATGCGACTCAGGCAAGTCATCTAGAATTCCGTTGTCCCAGGTGTTGTCGAGAGAGTCACAGGGCGCTCCTGATGAGGTCCCGTCGTTCGGGGCGACTTTGTCCACACGGCGGAGTGCCGGGAGCGGCAGGTGTCCTCCATACCATCTCGATGGGTTGACGCCTTCGTCCCGGAGCTGCCCCTCCACTTTCTGCCACCACTCCTCCCACTGCATCTTCGGAACCCGGTAGGCGGCGCCGCGCATCCCATCACCTGTGTCGCTCAGGACCACGCGGATGACGAACGCGTCGCGCTCTTCTTCGAGATTCGACACTTGGCCTGTCGTGCCGGGCCACCGCGATCGCTGCCTGGTGTATTCCTCCGGCGAGAGGTCAGGCGAGCCGGGATTCCCATCCAACTCCCGTCGCGGCCGGTCCCTGTCGGCCTCCAGTTCGACTCCCGGCTTGCGCAGAGCCAGTTGCACAATGGAGCGCCGCGAGTGATCCAAGAACGGGTCCTGGAACCCCTCTGCCAGCTGCCGGTGGATCTCATTGGCTTCCTGCCGGGCCTCACGATGGATCGTCGTGTCGAAGGCGAAGAAGTTGTGGCTCAGCCGGTCAACGAGAATCTGCCGCGCTAGGCACTCCTTGATCAAGAACGGGTCGTTGCCGAGCGCGCTGTACAATTCGAGCAGCCGGTCGGGAAGCTTTGTGCCCGCCGCCATCCGGTCCAGCTCGCGCCCCAGCATCTCGTCGGTCACGGGAGCCTTCCAGAACTCCTCGAGCGCCGCGCTCTGCTTGAGGTACTTGCGGACCTTGATTTCTAGGGATGATCGCGGCACTGCCTCTTCAAAGGGGCTTTTTGTTCCAATTTGGTGCGAGTAGTAGACACGCTCTATCGCCTCCTGGGCCCGGACTCGCTCCTCAAACGTCAGCTCGCGAACTTGCGGGTAGACGCCACCCATCGCTACCGTCGACACAAATCCGATGGCGAGAATTACCTGAATCAATTTTTTGATTTTTCCCGGAGCGAAAGACGGTAGGTGCAAGGAGCGCATGAAGACTGTCCTTTGCCTGCCCATGAATGCTTCTGGTGGACAGTTTATGGCTTTGAAACTCGGACTGCGAGGCGGCATGGCTCAAACCCGCCTCGTTGCTCCGAATGCGGTAGTTGGCCCGACCTGCCGATTGTGCTGCGCTACTTGTCGCCTGCCCCGGCTTGCAGCGATTCCATGACATTTTCGAGCGAGAAGCTTCCCGGCTTCTGGCTGGGCGGAAATTCCTTGAAGGTGGCAAGGAATTGTCCGACGAATTGCTGCGCAGGCACGAGCACGAAGGCGCGCTCGATGCGCCAGCGCCCATAATCGATGCTCTCGTGGTCGGCGGTTTCGAAGGGGTCGGAGCGCAGGTTGAACAGCTTCGGGAAGCGCAGCGGCACCATTGGATCCTGCCAGACATCCAGGCCATGCGCCCGCTGCTCGGCGAAGACGACTTTCCACTGATCATACCGGAGGCCTACGAGGGATCCCTCGTCGTTGAAGTAGAAAAACTCGTGGCGCGGGCTGGGTGACTTTCCCGTAAGCGTGTCCGTGAGGTTGTAACCGTCGAGATGCACCTTGAAGGTCTTGGCCCCGACCTTCATGCCTTTCAAGAGCTTCCCCTTCACGTCCGGCTCACCCGCCGCCGCCAGCAGAGTCGGGAGCATGTCCTCGTGCGCGAAGATGTCGTTGAGTACCGTGCCGGGCTTGATCACGCCCGGCCAGCGGATCGCGCAGGGTGCCCGGTATCCCCCCTCCCAGTTGGTGTTTTTCTCACCCCGGAAAGGGGTCGTGCCGCCATCCGGCCACGACATCTTTTCGGCGCCGTTGTCGGTGGAATACATCACGATGGTGTTTTCCTCGAGGCCCAGCTGCTTGAGCTTGTCGAGCAGCTGCCCAACCATCGCGTCGTGCTGGAGCATGCCGTCGGGATAAACCCCCAGGCCGGTCTTGCCCTGCCATTCCGGAGTGAGGTGCGTCCAGATGTGCATGCGGGTGGCGTTCCACCACAGGAAAAACGGCTTGCCTTCTTTCTTCGAATCCTCCATGAAACGCATGGCCTCGCGGGTGAATTCCGCGTCCACCGTTTCCATGCGCTTCTTGGTCAGTGCGCCGGTCAGCTCGATCTTCTGCGTGCCGTCCGGATTGGCCCAGCTGTGGATCACGCCGCGGGTCGCATACTTCTTGCGGGCCGCTGGATCCTTGAAGTAGTCCGGATTCTCCGGTTCCTCCTCGGCGTTGAGGTGGTAGAGCGAGCCATAGAACTCATTGAAGCCGTGCGCCGTGGGCAGATGCTCATCACGATCCCCCAGGTGGTTCTTCCCGAACTGGCCGGTCTTGTAACCCTTCGCCTTGAGCAAATCCGCGATCGTCACGTCGCGAGCCTGAAGCCCTTCCTTGGCGCCCGGCAGTCCGACCTTGAGCAGGCCGGTGCGGAAACCGACCTGGCCGGTGATAAAGGATGCGCGTCCAGCGGTGCAGCTCTGCTGGGCGTACCAGTCGGTGAACAGCGCCCCTTCCTTTGCAATGCGGTCGATGCTCGGGGTCTTGTAGCCCATCATCCCCTGGTTGTAGGCACTGATGTTCCAGTAGCCGATGTCGTCCCCCCACAGGATCAGGATGTTGGGGCTCTTCTTGGGGGGAGGTGCCTCGGCGGCCCGGGTCCAGGCCGGGAACACAACCATATTCAGCGCGAGGGCGATCATCACTCCGATCAGGCCGTGGAGAGCGCGCTTGAATTGCCTTCGTTCTGCCGACGTGGGTTTACTTTCAGAATTCATGGCTCTTCGCTCCCCTTGCGTTTCCGTAGTGACGACACTTTAGCTCAGCGCTCGTGTTGGCCGGTGTGGTTGCGGCGGCATTCTACCGCAAGAACCCAGGCTGATGGCATCGGGGAGGGTCTCCCAGGCGCCAGCGCCATTGAAGTTCAGACTGGCCTGAGGATTGGGAATCCCGGGGAGGGTCGAAATGAGTGTGGCAGCGATGAAAGTTAGTTCTGCGTGCCCGAGGGCCACTGGAAGAACTGGCCGTTGGCGAAGATGATGTCGCAATCGAAGTCGAGAGTGGGGCCGCCGTTCACCAGGCTCGGCTTGCCGTCTTTGCCAAGACTGCTGAGGGTGTAGTCCGTCCCCTCGGAGGTGTCGGCCGCATAGACCCAGCCGTGGTTCCATCCATCCGCCCCGGCTACGGTCTTCACGTAGGTCGGCTGGATGAGGGGTTGCAGCGCCGAGTAGTTGCCCACTCTAGGATAGGTGTTATTGTCCACCGCATACATCTCCACCGCACCCCCCAGCTGGCGCAGGTCGCCCATCGTTCTCTTCTGTTTCGCCTTGTCCACCGCGTTAATCAAGTTGGGAATGGCCATGGCGGCAATGAGGCCGATGATGGTCACGACGATCAGCAGCTCGATGAGAGTGAATCCCGATTCCCTGCGCATTCATGTCCTCCTGGGCCGGTGGGAGGTCATTCGCCTCGGCCAAAGTCTAAAGTGGCGTAAGTCTATCCTCGTTCCGGAGCCTGGGCGAGAAAATTGTCTGGATTCCTAATAGCGACGGAACAGCCCCCGCACGATTCCCTGAATGCGGACTTCCCTGGCGGGGAGCAGCATCGGCTCGAACGCGGGGTTCGCCGGCGAGAGTTTCACTTTGCCGCGCTCCCTATGGAATTTCTTCAGAGTCACTTCCTCGCCGCGCAGCAGCGCCACGACGGTTTCGCCGTTTTCCGGCACCGGGCGGTCCTCCACCACCACGTAGTCCCCGTCCCGGATCTGCTCGTCCCGCATGGAGTCACCTTGCACTTTCAGGACGTAGGCGCGCTTCCCGCCGACCAGGTACTCCGGGATCGACATCCGCTCTTCGACCTGCACCGCCTCCAGGGGCTTCCCCGCCGGCACGCTGCCCAGCAGGGGCAGCTCCACCAGCCCTGCGGCTTCAGGCGGATCCACCAGCTCCACGTACCGCCTCCGGCCGCGGCTCCTGCGAATGGCGCCGCGCGCCTCCAGGGCGCAAAGGTGCTTGTGAATGGTCGCGGAGGAGGACAGCGAGAAAGCCTTGCCGATTTCCAGCAGGCTGGGTGCATACCCATGCTCGCGCAGAAAGCGCCGCAGGAACTCCAGAATCTCCCGCTGCCGACGGGTCAGGGACATGCCGCCACCGTAGGCGAAGACTCGGCGAAAGTCAAGACGAGCGGAAGCGCTCCTCCGGCGTGCGGAACAGGACGTTGAACGTCGTGAGGCTCCCGTAGCAGCGGGTGATGTAGTGCTGGAGCGCGACCTTTTCGGTTTCGGCCAGAGTCGGGTGCGAGTTGATCTTCTGCTCGAGAACTCTCAGCTGATCGCGCACCATGACAATCTTATGAAAGAAAGCATCCAGAGGGATTTCCTTCGCCTGGGTGTCGGATTTTCCGGGCTTGAGCACCAGCGTGCCCCCCGACCATCGGCCCTCGAGCTCCGCGTCGCCCAACCCCAGCAGGTCTTGCAGCGCTTCCTTGACGGCGGCGCGGATTTCCTCGTGAATCATCTCGTCCTCCCCTTGGGGCTCCTCGCGTCGCGATCCTCCCATCTCCCGCTGCAGGGGTATCCTGGCGGGAACCTCCGCTTCCAGTAGCTCCAGACGGTGCTGCTCCGAGCGGAGCGTTCGCACGTCGCCGCCCTCGAATAGAACTCGGACCGTTTCCCCGTCACCGACTCCCTGCACCTCCAAAACCTCTCCCCTTCCGAACTGCGAGCTATAGATTTTGTCTCCGGTCTTGAGTCGTTCCATGAGTGCCTCCCCCTCCCGGGGCTGGCCGCAACTCCCGGGGCGCAGGATTATACCTCCAGGAGCCGCTGGCGCGGGCGCTTGCTGCGCTGCGGCCGGCTGGTGATAATACGGACCTATTCTTGGAGGTCTCCACTGGGGACGACCCACGGCCATCCTCCCGTCAAGCTCCTGGTTGCCTTGCTCACCTCCGACTTGCCTATCATGGAGGAGGTGGAGCGGCGCTTGTGCGCCACTTATGGTCCGGTGGATGAGCGCACCGAGATTTTCCTGTTCACCTTTCCGGGCCGGTTTCAGCGGGAGATGGGTGAGAACCTCAAGAAGTGCATCATCTGCTTCGAGCAGCTGCTGCCGGTTGAGCGGCTGCCGGAAGTGAAAAAGCTCACCAACGACCTGGAATGGGAATACCAGGAGCATTTACAGGAGCGTTCCCGCCGGAGAATCAACCTGGATCCGGGCTACCTCACCCTCTCCAAGGTGCTCCTCGCCTCCACCCGGAACTATTCACATCATGTCTATTTGCAGGATGGCGTTTACGGAGAGCTGCTGTTGCGCTATCACCGTGGGGCGCTGAGAAACCTGCCCTGGACCTATGCCGACTACCGCTCCCACCTGGCGCACAGCTTCTTCACGCAGGTACGGGAGCGCTACCACGCCCAGCTGAAAGCCCGATTCGTTCACCGGCGGGAGCTTTGAAGCGGCGCGGGACTACTCTCTTTCAGATCGCCCCGCTCGTAGAGCTTGGCGACGATCTCCACCATTCTCGGATCGTGGGCCGAGCCGGAGAGCTCCTTGAGCCGCGCCACCGCCTTGTCGTAAGACATGGATTTCTGGTAGGGGCGGTTCGTCGTCATGGCGTCGAACGTGTCGGCCACGTTCACGATCCGGGCGATGAGGGGGATCTCGTCGGCCTTCAGGCCGGAGGGATAACCTCCCCCGTCCCAGCGCTCGTGGTGGTGCTTCACCGCCGGATTGACATCCTTCATGTTCTTGATCGGCGCGAGCATGGAGGCCCCCTTCTCAGGGTGCTGTTTCATGTAACGGTACTCCTCCTCGGTGAGAACCGTGGGCTTCCTGAGAATCCTGTCGTCGATGCCGATCTTTCCCACATCGTGCAGCAGCGATCCGATCTCCACGTGCCGGACCTCCCGCGGATCCAATCCGAGCTCCTTGGCAATCAACACCGAGTAGCGGCTCACGCGATCGGAGTGACCCCGAGTGTAGGGGTCCTTCTCGTCGATGGCGGACGCCAGCGCCTTGATCGTCCCGAGAAACAGCTCCTGGTTTTCCAGGGCCGCGGCATGCAGCCGCTTGATGTGGTCCTGGATCTGATCCGACATGCGGTTGTAGGTCTCCGCCAGCTCCCCGATCTCGCTGTGCGAGCGGACGTCGGCGCGGGCGGCGAAATCTCCCCGCGCGAAGGCCCGGGCCGTCTCAGCCAGCTGATTGACCGGCCGGGCGATCGACCGGGCCAGCCAGACTCCCAGGGCCAGCGCAAGTGCCAGCGCCACCATGGCCCAGGTGATGGTGCTGTAGATCATCGCCTGTACCGAAGAGTAGGCCAGGCGCTTCTCCACCTGGACGAAGATTCCCCATCCCTGATTGGTGGCGTCCACGCTTGCCAGAAAGGAACGGTTCACCCCGTCGAGGGTGACGGCGAAATCGGAGGTCTCCTTGCTCTTCGTGGGGGCCGCCAGGAACTTCTTGACGATGTCGAAATTCTTGAAATCCGTGCGCTCCAGCATCCCCTCCTCGTCCAGCGAGGCGAACAGATTGCCGTTTCCGTCGAGCGCGAACACCGTATAGCCCAGGAGCCTGGGGCCCACCGCACGCTCCCAGAGAGGGCCCAGATCGATCAGGCTTTGCAGGACTCCCTGCACCGGCCTCCCGTCCCCTCCCCCCACCGGAGTGGAAAAGGCGACGGCGTAGTCTCCGTGGGCCCCCACGGCGATCGGGTCGGACAGGGTGGCCTCGCCGCGGCGCGCCAGCTCCGCCCCCTGCGCCAGCGCCTGCTCCAGCCGGGCAGTGACGGCAGACCCGTCCCGCAAAGCATCGAACTGCCCCCCGTTGGCCGCGATATAACGAACCAACAGCATGTCGCCGGCCAGATAGCCCGCCATAGTCCCCCGGTCCCGAAGCATTTTTTCGAGAATCCCCTGACCCCCCTCCCGGAGTACCGCTTCGAACAAGTCCGAGAGCTTCACCAGCTGCACCCTCGCTTCTTCGAGGCTGCTGCTGAGGGAGCGCGCGATGGAAGCCGCCACCAGCAGCTGGTTTTCCTGGGTCGAGGTGATGAGCGACTCGCGTGAGATGGCGATCTGCTTCCAGGCGGCGATGCTGAGGGGCACGAGCCCGGTGACCAGCAAAACCAGCAGAAGGGTGTAAAGGATGGGAGACCGGCGGCCGCTTCCCGCGACCTTGCGTCGTTCCGGCGAGTGGTCCTCTGCGGCCATTGGCGAGAATCCTCCCTATCCGGTGACAGATCCCAGGTTCCGGGTCTCGGGACGCGCGAGGGTATTTATAGGGTACGTGCCGGGGGGTGTCAACGGACTCCGGGGCATGCGGCGCGCCCTCAGCCGGCGGCCGCCACTTTCGGTGGAGCCGTCAGCTCGGGACCGGCTTCTCGCTGAAGTATCGCAATGAAAGCTTCCACACAGTGCGTGTCGAATTGCACGCCTTCACAGCGGCGTAGTTCCGCGATGGCATCCTCCAGCGTTCGTCCAGGGCGGTAGGGCCGCGTCGAGGTCATGGCGTCGAAGGAATCGGCGACGCAGATGATGCGGGCCGGCAGTGGAATGGCCTCGCCCTTGAGCCCGTCCGGGTAGCCCGTTCCGTCCCAGCTCTCGTGGTGATGCTTGATCCCGGAGATATGCCCATCCAGCGTCCGCACGGGGGCCAGGATCTGGGCCCCGATGACGGGGTGCTGCTTGACCATCTCGAACTCTTCCCGCGTGAGCTTGCCGGGCTTGTTCAGCACCCGCTCGTCCATGCCGATCTTGCCGATGTCGTGCAGCAGCCCGATCTGGCCGATGGTGCGCACCTCCTGGCCGGGAAGCTGCAGGCCGCGTGCGATCATCATGGCGAAGCGGGAGACCCGCTGGGAATGCCCGGCGGTGTAGCGGTCCTTCGCTTCGAGCGCCACGGCGAGCGACTGGATCGCCGAGAAGTAGCTGTTTTCGACTTCCTGCTTGGCCTCCTTAAGCTCCCGCAGCGCTTCCCGCAGCTCGGAGTTGCGTTTTTGCAAATCCACGAGCAGACGCTCATTGGTGCGCCGCATCGCCGCCTGGCGCAGCAGAGAGGTGACGGTGAATTTGAGATCCTCCGGCTCCCAGGGCTTGGACACGTACCGATCCAAACCGGCATTATTGAAGGCGTAAACCGCTTCCTCCAGGTTCGGACGTTCGGATACCAGGATCTTGATGACCCCGGGAAACTGGCTCTGGACGATCTCCAGAAAGCGGGTCCCGGGAATACCCGGCAGGGCCTGGGAAGTGATGACGAGGTCGAGCTGCTTGCCCTCGCTGCGGATACGGTAGAGGGATCCCAGCCCTTCCTCGGAAGAGCTGGCGGCGACGATTTCCAGGTTGTCTCCCACCGCCTGCTGCAGCGTCAGGCCCATGCTTTCCAGGGCTTTGGAATCGTCGTCCACAAGCACAATCGTTCCGCGGCTCACGGGCTCCCCCGCAAAAGTGGCGTCTGGGAACAATATAGGAAGGGGGAGCGGGTACTCGCAAGGAATTGCCCGGGAGAATCGCAGTCAAGGTTCCGACAGCTGCCGGTCAGGTATCACACAACGTGTTCTACTGGTTATGTTTATGGGCTATGGAACGCTTCGGCAGCAGCGTTGACACCCCCCTGCCCCTGCGCTATACTCCCGCCCCGCTGATGCCTGGAGGCCGTGGGAGGGGGCGCCGGTTGCTTCTCATCTATTCCTTCCTGGTCCTTCTCGCGTCCCTCGTCGTGATTCCACTTTCCTACATCCTGGATTTCCAGCACCGCGAATTACGCTCCGGATGGAAAGAGAGGCTGGGACTCGTCCCTCGCCTGCCGGACTCTGCCGCTCCCCGGCTCTGGCTGCATGCTGTTTCGGTCGGGGAAGTCCAGCTGGCCCGCCAGCTGCTCGCCGAGCTGTTCTCCCGGCGTCAGGATTTGGAAGTCCTGCTCACCAGCACCACGGCCGCTGGCAGGAGGTTCGCCAGTGAGGCCAGTCTGTCCGGCACCCGCGTGAGCGCCTTGCCGGTCGATCTGCCGTTTCTCACCCGCCGGGCGCTGCGGCGCGCTCGTCCCCATCTGCTCGTCCTGCTGGAGACTGAAATCTGGCCGAACCTGATCCGGCAGTGCGCCAGGCAGGGAGTTCCGGTCCTCATCGCCAATGGGAGAATCTCCTCGCGCTCGTTTCCGCGCTATCGGTGGCTGGGATCCTCCCTGGCCAACATCCTGGCGAAGGTGGATCGGTATCTCATGCAGTCGGAGCGTGATGCCGGGCGCATTCGCGTTTTGGGTGCACCCGCCGACAAGATTGAAATCACCGGGAATCTGAAGTGGGACCTGCCGGCGCCGGCGCAGAGCGCGGCGGCGGCTCGGCAGGATTTTGGCCTGCCTCCCGATGCGCCCGTCCTGGTGGCCGGCAGCACCTTCGAGGGGGAGGAGTCGGCGGTGCTGGATGCCTGGGAAGCCCTGCGGATGGAATTCCCTCAACTCGGCCTGGTGCTGGCACCGCGTCATCCGCGCCGCTTCGAGCGGGTCGCCGAGCTGCTCGCGGGACGCGGCCTGGCCTACGCTCGACGCAGCCGACCCGCGGGTGGACCTCATAAGGTGCTGCTGCTGGACACGCTGGGCGATCTCCGGCGGGCCTATGGCGCGGGTACGATCTGTTTCGTGGGAGGCAGCCTGGTGAGCCGCGGAGGGCAGAACGTCCTGGAGCCCGCAGCTGCCGGACGACCGGTGCTGTTCGGCCCCCGGACGGAGAACTTCACCGAGGCCGCGCTGGCGCTGATCGACGCGGGTGCGGGCTACCGAATCGACTCCGCCGCGGCTTTGCATCCGACGTCGCTTCGGCTCCTGCGTGATCCGCAGGAATGTGAAGCCGCGGGGCGGCGCGGCGCGGCCCTGGTGGCCGCCAATCGAGGCGCCACGCGCAAGACGGCTGAGAGAATCCTGGGCTACCTGCCTGGATCGAGCGTGTGAATGGGCGCTCCCTATCCTCCCTGGCTCTGCGCGCTCCTCTTTCCGGCGGGGCTGCTCTACCGTGGCGGCGTGGAAGTGCGCAACTTTCTCTACCGCCGGGGAACCCTTCCCACCCTGCGTCTCCCTGCCGCGGTGCTGAGCGTGGGAAACCTGACCATGGGGGGCTCGGGGAAGACTCCGTTCGTCGCCTATCTCGCCGAGCAATTCCGGGAATCGGGGCACCGGGTCGCGGTGGCCAGCCGGGGTTATGGCGGCGCCTCCCACCCGACCCCATTGGTCGTCAGCGATGGCACCGGGCCGTTGGTCACCGCCGCTGAGGCGGGCGATGAGCCGGTTCTGCTGTCTCAGATCCTCCCCTCGGTGGTGGTCATCGTCTGCCGGGACCGCTGGTCGGCGGGTCGTCTCGCATCCGAGCGCTTCGGCTGCGATTTGATTCTGCTGGACGATGGCTATCAACATCGTCGACTCGCCCGGGATTTGGACCTGCTCCTGGTGGACGCTGGGAGGGGATTCGGGAATGGTAGAATGCCCCCGTGCGGGCCTCTCCGGGAGCCGCTGCGGGAGCTGGCCCGGTGCGATGCGCTGGTGGTCACGGGCAGCGCCGAGCAGACGCACCAGGGA